>JAAUXU010019839.1_pt1 | contig 12814 bp, 13 predicted proteins | sample 7278151 | NCBI WGS metagenome assembly JAAUXU01 (sample SAMN14350113, study PRJNA611818) | marine sediment metagenome | isolation source: surface marine sediment (1.8m) | place: French Polynesia: Moorea | collected 2018-08 | reverse complement strand
GGGGGGGGGGGGGGGGGGGCTGCCACCACCCCCCCCACAAGCGGGGAGGCGCCCCCCCCCCGCACAACCACCAGCCCCCCCCCCCGCCCCCCCCCCCCGCGCCCCCCCCCCCCACCCCCCCCCCCCCGCGCGGGCGGGCGGGCGGCCCCCCAGCAGGATGAGAGATATCTTGATACTACTGCGAAGTGAAGAAACAAACAACTTTTTGATGACAAAAGAGAAAGTTGCACTCCTAGTCCATGTTGAGGTTCAGGCTTGATGCCGACATGGAATAATCGACTGGAGGAAAAAGAGTTTGCATCCCATGGAGACTTCATTTGCAATACAGGCAGTCAACTTTTGCAACTCGTCGGTGGTCGGGAAAAGGTTGCAAAAATCGAAATGTCGCAATGATTGAATTCTAATATTCTACTACACAAAAGGAAGAATCACCGCGGATGTGTTGCAGAAGTTGAACTTGCAGCAATCGAGAGTTGACGGGTCAACTCACCTCCGTCAAAACTGGGATATATGGTGCTACAATACGGTCAGGCAATGTATAGTTAGTATGCGTTAACATACACAGGTTCCTGCGAATCCTGCAGTGTTTGAGGATGATCTGTTACCGCCTGAGGTTGCCTCACCCAGTGCCCGGGGACAGAGGTCGATGCGTGACTGGCTCATCTACAGGGACGTGAGGAACGCCCTGGAGTACATCCAGCAAGTGTTCGGCCACCTCCAGACCGTTGCGTAGCCTCTCATGAGCTATGAATTGACGCAGGATCACCACCTGTTCTTCGAGTGCAGATGAAGTGTCAAGACGACTCCAAGTGAATGAATTCAATCACCGCGGGCAGTTTTGAGAGTAACTTGAAATCATGCAGAATCACTTGATCGCTTCACTCAATAAGTTCTACTGCCATTTCTCGAGGCCCTGCTGCCCATCGCTCTCTAGGAGTTGACCGTTGCTCAAGTGATGTCTGGCGCTCCCGCCAGCTACGTTGTGCAGCTGTAAGTACACAAAGAAGAGTCATTGCTCCGAGCGATTGGTGTCCGAATGAGTGTCGCTGTTCTGTCCAAGATGATGCAAGCGTGCGTGTGTGTCTAATAAAGTCCATGTAGGCAATGTCCCAGGGAAGTGTCGTCGTGCATCGTCCATGAAAGCTTCAGGCTCCGGCTTGTGGGTCGGAAGCTGATTGCCGCTGGGTGCTATGACGTGGCTCAGATCGGCTCCACCCCTGTGCGCTTCGGCGCGCACTTCCGCTCCACGGTCATCAACGAGGCTGCGGCCATCACTATCCCGCAGGCCCAGAAGGCGAAGACGGTCTGCAGGTGGGGCAAGGTCAGAGCGGGATCGGTTTCTTTCTCTATCCGACGTTGCGTAGAGTGGCTCATCTGAAACATGACTCTAATGGTCACATCGGATGAAATCACCCCAAAAGGATGGTAAAGATAGGGACTGAAGTCCCAGGGTCCCACTCGTAGAAACGAAGTGAAAAATGCGCTCCGGTCACTCTGGAGCTCCGTGATTGGCAAAATTTGAAGAATTTTGACTATTGGGGTGGCAGCGCTGTCTAAAACACTGATGTGCACGTTTTGTCCAGACAATGACATGTGCTGCTGGGGCTCGGGGGAAAGCCTTCATTTATCCCGCTTAGTAGTCTATGTCCTCGCCTGCCAGTAACGTGTGCCTTGATAGGCCCTCTGCTCCCTTCGCCTGATCTGCATCTCGATGTCCATGGCCATGAGTCGGAGGAGGCTGAGGAGCAAGAAGTCAGCACTGGATGAGTCGCGGTGGGACGACGTCCTGTACAAAAAGGCCTACTCACTATGCATTGAACTCGTCCACGTGAGGAAATGTCCTGGGGAAGAGGAATGAGGCATAATCTCCAAAATCTCGGTCACGGGCCATCTTCAGCTTTTGTTCCCCTACAGTTTTTGAAGAAAACCATTCACTTTTTGAGCGCGAAAATGTTTTTTTCATCTGTTCCGCCTCATTTGCTGTGCCTGAAGTGCGCGTTGACGCTGGTGAAGTCGCTATCACACATGTAGAGGAATCCAAAAGTACGTACGCAGAGGTTGCGCCATAACTCATCATCCGCAACGATGTACAAACTTGCACGAGCGCTGATGTGCGTCGTTCGAATACGTACACGTGTCCTGGTCGAACTGCACTTTCTGGTAGTCGGAGTCAAAGGCAACCATGGCCCTCTGGGTGTCCTGCACGTACACCCAGTCCCTCATAGACGTCAGACTGTCCGTGCTGGAGAAAGTCAGGGGTGACTGTTGACTCACCAACTTGGTCCACAGACGAGCATAGGTGGGATTGATCTCAGGAGTGGATTTCTGCGTGCAAGACCACGTTGTTCAGCCTGGCAGTAGCCGAGCAGTTGTAGTCAGAGCATACCTGGAGCTTGCTCTTTGCGTAGTTCCCGGCCACTCTGATGATGTAGTCAGAGTCCACCAGCCCGGGCCAAGTGTCGGGAGGATGATCCAACACTGGCAGGGTCAGGCCAGCTACCAGGCTGGAGGTGTAGGCGTAGTAGAGCAATGACCCCACTATGGACCAAGCAAGCAGCACAAACAGACCAGAGCGATGCATCGGGCTCAAGTACACATTGCCTGAGACAGAGATTAGTGGGCTCATACATCCAGCAAGGATAGGGTGAATACCTTTCAAAAGGGTTATAATTGGTAATGTGGCGACTCTGATGCTTCCATGACTGATTAAGTCATAGCTCAAGTTTTTTTGTGGACCTCAGAATAGCCAATCGTGGTAAGTGGCCATCCTAAAATTATTGAGATACTTAATGTTACCATGAATGACAAATACCCCACACCCTTCCCATGCCAAAGAGTTTTAGGGAGCATCATTTGCGTGAAGTGGAACTATTATTGTTGGTGCCCATTCTGTATATTCGTGTTCTGCGCACAGTGAGAGTAGCAAAAATCGCCCCCTTTCCCCTTCACTTCCTTCCAGTTTCCTGCGGACATTTTTATGCCTCACACTGTGCGTATACCTTTGCCGATGAGTATGAAGAACATCCAATTTCCTACTGTTAGCATTGACAGGGTGTTTGAGAAGGAGGGTTGCGTCACCACCACCAATTGCTCGTGGGAGAGCACAAATAAAGCATACGCCAAGACCAGGAAGGCCGCCATGAAGGCTGCCGAGGCCATCCAAGTGTCCATTTGGAAAGGAAAGAAAATGGATTGCCAGGCAGCCTAAAAAAGGACACACAAGCCTCACGAGAGAGAAGTGAGCTCCTCCAGGTGAGTACTCACCCTTGGTCTTGGAATAGCAGTGTAGAAGGTGATGGCGAACTTGATCTTGTAGTTAGGGATGACAGCGTATTGGATGGCCTGGAAACGGTCCATACGAACTCCGAAGCTGCCAATGGCCCAGTCAACCTCCTAAAGTCACACTTGACAAGCCATTGTGCGCACTTCATAACAGCATTGGCTGACCTTTCTCATCATCATTCCAATCATGCCATCCCACTTTCCTGTGGCTGCGTCCAGACTGCCGAAGTTGCCATCGACGCTCTTGTGGAAGCTACGCGGGGATGAGGGGGGGGGGAAATAGTCAGCATTAACTTTATGCCACAGCCCCCTACGTTTATCGTCATCAAAACCACTCAGGTAAGGTTGAAGTGTTTACGTTGAACCAACCTGACGTGCGAAAGTCCTACTGCATCAAGTCCGCTAAAGGGACTTTCCAAAGCTCTAACAAACAATTTGAATTTGGATGTTGCTCGTCAATGACGCTACATAAATCGCAATCTGTGGGTGCAGGCGGGGGGTAGAACTAAGAGGGTAGTTCAACTGTACCCAAAAAGCACATCCCCCCATCCCCTTCAGGAGAATCTGACATTGTAACAATATTTTGGAAAGTAAAAAAGTTATGACAAATACGCTCGGAGGCATCGGTCTTAGTTTACATTACATAGTTAACATTTTAGGGCTGAAGCCGTACCCAGCTTTGCGGGGGGGGCACTCTACAAATCGCTATTTCTGCCTGTCTAACTCCCGCACTTCACGCTGTCCACGTGCTTCACGCTCACCATGCACACGGCGTCGTGCTTGTTTTCACTTTTGAAGCGGGCTGATCCCAAGGCTGTTAGCGGTCGTGCGGAACGACAGAGGCAGAAGATGACTTTTATATGTTGGTTACGATTAGGTTATTAGTCTGTGATGACCGATGACAACGTTGATCTCGTGGACGTACCTGATGTTGAAGTTGAACTTTTGGGCCAAAAGTCTGCTGACTGTCGGATCTGCTCCTCTGATGTATCCTTCGGCAGTCACCACGACTGGCACGGGGAAGTGCTTGTATGCGATGCGGAAGGTCAGACCGCCGAAGTCGAGGGCGCTGGCGCGAGGGTTCTGCAGGGCGAACGTTCCTAGAAGCAAGAAGACGTACGTTGATATACCAGTCCATGGCGCTCGGGCTGCTCAGGCGGAGCCGGAGGATGGAGATCCCCCGCTCCGAGGTGCGCGAAGGGTGTGGGCACATCCACTCAAACTCCTTCATGAGCAATTTGTGCATGCCCAAACACTTAGCTCCTTCTTCATGTTGTGGCAACCAATCAAAATACAAATACCAAGACCCGGAAAACGTGACCTTTCCCAAGGCCATCTGGTTTTAGGGAGTCCTAGGTATCATTATTAGGTCACGTTTCATCATCCTGTGGGATTGTGGATAGAGTGATCTGAGATGTGGTCACAACCATAGACGTGTGTCTGACATGTAGTCGCAACCGTGACTGGCAATAGAGAACATTGCTGCGGATGTGAAGGCTGCATCCTATTGGCTGATACAAAGTCTACATCCTGGCTGGGGATAAAAAGTCTGAAACCTAATTGTGATTAGAATGCAGATAGGTTGCGGATAGAGTTTTGTAAATGTGGAGTTTTTCAAGGTGCAATGGAGTGGTGAAATGCCCTGCTAATAAACTCTATGATATGAGTCAGCGATGAAAAGTCTGGGCTGTAATCTTTCTATTCGCAAGCCAAAATGGCAAAAATATTTGCTGGGAAGGTCAGGTGATATCTCCCCTACACGTCCAGGGGGAAATCAGGCATGGTCCTGTATCCGAAATACCGCTGGCAAGCAAGAATATTTGGCGGATAGATGTGCAGATAGATTCTCACTTAAACTTGTGTCGTCATTCAGACTATTTTTTTTTAGAACCTGGTCCACAAAGCGATAAAAGCGTACTTGTGCTTCAAGTATTTGCACAAGAGTGCGAGTCATAACAGTGGAAAGTGAGGTGAGATTGCACTGTAAGTCAACATGACGGCGATGCCGACCAGCGGTGTGAGGAGTGCAGTGGATAAGGTGAAAATGCTCATGCAGTCGAGCCCGGACAAGTGGGGGGAGGGGGGGGATCGGTTGAGAATACCAGAGGTGCAACTTGGACCTCTGCACTAAATTCCTCGGGGTGAGAGGAAGAAGAGGCCTCCCGCTCATCCGGGTTCGACTGTAGTCCGACCTTTTACGTTCGCCCACTGCTGTCCTTGCTCAGGAATCCACAGATTGGAGATTTCCAGCTGTCTGGCTCGGTGTTTGAACTGGGTGCGACTTTGGCGGTAAACCCGAATGGCGTCATTCTGTGAGCGGACAGAAAAAAAAGACTTTCGCATGCAAAGTTTGCTTGCTTACTTCTTGTTCACCTGCTCGCTGGGCTCCAGTATGACGAGATTTGCGACCGAATTTGCTTCTGCGGACGTGATCTCCAGGAAGGTTTCATTCCGGGCGTCCAAGTGGCCGACGAGGAAGAAAGAATCTTGGAGGTGTCTCTTTTGGGCAATTGCCTGTGGAAACACACAGGGATGCGCGCTCAACAATTGTTGATACTGTGAAGAATTGCGAGGTCCTCCAACAAAAGTGCACATCAGTTCGGGAAAAATGGTGCCTGCTGACCAAGTGCGGTGACGACCGGTGCAGCCGTAGAAGTGCCCATCCAACCCGTGACTGACAGACATCCGGTGCTTGTTTACCATGAGGCAAGCGAAATAGGAGCTTGCCTCGAGTATGTTGGAACTCCGTGAAATATGAAAAGCCAATATTTCTCGCTGTCCAAATGAGGAACCGCCTGCTGTCCAGCCAACGCCGGTTGGCCGGTGAGCATGAGAAGATCCGCTTCTCGCGGACCCCCGAACCGCCCGCTGGCCAGCCGAAGGCGAGCGGGGACTCCTTGCCAACTGTTGTGCAGCCCGTCCTGTCACACACCCAGCAGGCGATTTGCACCGAATCAGAATCATGGCAACTCAAACTCATGGCATTTGATCAAGTTCATAGACATCTCGAGCTCTGATCAATTTCGACGGCGAGGCAAAGGAGTGAAACGAGGGAAAACAAAGAGTTCACCAAGGAGAAGGGCAGTAAAATGCTTGGAAGAGCTCTGGAAGGCCCCCCTCAGGAGACCTGCCAAGGCTGAACAGGCCTCCTCTTTCGAGTCTTCTTCACACACTTGGGCAGACCAAGACAATAGGGCTTGGTCTTGGGTGTCACGATGTGGATGGACATGGGCCTCGGCGGTTCAGGGTTGGCCATGGACGACGTTCATGGGGATTCCAGCTGCATTTCAACGAACGGCCTAACTCAAGTTATATCATAAATAATCGCACCCTTCATGAAAGTTATTCACGCGGTTAAGGTTTCTTTATCGTGGGTCTCAAAGGGAGCTTTTGGATGGCACCGGAGCATTGAACCAAAGCCCAAGGCCTCCGCTCTCGTCAAGTGAGGCCTAAAGGCCCCTCGGGGCAAGCAGAATGTTCTGACCTGTGTGATAATATTTCTTCGGAAGTCATGATCTTCTCCATAGAAAGCAATGTGAGTGGCGCAGTTGGGGGTGGCGGCTGCCAAGGCCATCTCGAAGCTGTTGCTGATAATTAGAGGCCTAAATGTGTACAAGGAGATCACTCTTGATCGTCGAAGGCTCGTATTTTTACGTATTCAAACTTTCCATTGCATCAGCTGAGTTCGCTGAGTCAATTCTGTCAGATATTGGCCATCTTTGCTCCTGCCAATGGCGCTCAAGTCGCACGTGGTGTTCTGCATCTTGAGCAAGGCCACCAAGGCCTCGGCCACGACCGGCTCTTGGCAAGCCGCGAGCGGGAAAAAGACGGCTGCCAGCAAGAGGGGACGACGATTCATGACACCAAGGACTTCGAGATCGACGCTGTGGCCTCGAGGCGGAGGAGGCTGCTGCAGTAGCGCACACCAGACGCGTTCGAGTGGTCCGAGTCAACTGTGTCCCTCTCGAGTGGGGTTGGCGCGAAAGGATGCTGAAAAGACTCCATGCAAGCTACATACAAATACACACAGGGTCGACCAAAAATACAGAATTAGACGAGTATTTGCATGGATAACTGGGGAGAAGAGACTTCAAATGGTCATTTGCAGATAATTTCTTTTAAGTCGGACCGGGAATATCGCAGATATTTCATCTGAAGTCAGAAGTTACCCCATATCAGTATAGCCTGCGGAGGATGTGAAAATGCAACATTGGACATTCAGTGACAGCCTTGACTTGTGTCAGGTCACTTTTGGTGCGCCCTGTTCCTCTTCAAGCCAGCCTCTCCATGCTGACATTTGTATAACGTAGCATCAACCAGGGGATATTTGAGAGAGCGGAGGAGCTTCAACCTTCGTGTCGTTGAGGGGTTCTTTCTCCCATCCCCTCTCATAATCACGAGAAATGAATTATGCACGTAGTTGTGCGAAAAATGCCAAAAAATTACGCTTAAGACTCAATCCTGTCCCCGCCCGACTTCTCCGTTGCGCAGACGTCGGACGCGTGGCAGCGTTTTAGATGTCCTCAGAGGACGCTTTAAATATGAGAATAATAAATGGCCACATTCGTCCTGGGCGAGGATGTCTCGTTACTACGCGCCTCGCACGAAATATGACTTGTTCGTCGTCATAAATGTGATGCACACAAGTGAGGAAAAGTGAGAGAAACAGTTTGGAAGAGTCCTCCTCTCAGTGGACCTGCCAAAGTTGAACATGTTGAGTATACTTTGCGAGCGCTCGCTGCGTAACAGCCTTGTCTTTCAGGCAGCCAAACGCCTGACAGCATTGTGATCACGGTCGAGCCGACGACGACCGCCACAAAGTTCACGTCGCAGCTCAAGATGAAGCAGACTGTTCAAGAGGTATCACTAGTTGTATATTTATCGTTCTAATGGGTCTGACAGGGGAAATTGACTCCTTCTTCATGGTAAGAATATGAAAAAGGAGAATCGCAATGACGAAAAAAAAGTCAATAAACATTACAAATCTGCATACATTAGTAGGCATTTACTGTACGTACAGTAAATATGTAATATGTAGAGACACATGGAAACTAGGAGAATTATTGAAAAAGGCACATGCATCATGAAGGTAGATTCAGGAGCAGCACATCATGCACACCACAGGGGGAGATAAAATGAAGTCAGTACACAAGGTTGGTTACGAGAAATACAGAACAAAGCAAAATTTGTGCTGGATGTGTTTATGGCAGCCTGTTGCATCTTTTGTCTGGAAATAGAGCCAGAAGGAAAAAAAAAAAAGAAGTTCAGTCATTTGAGCTTCAACTTTGTGCTAAGAATGAGAGGTTCATTTCCCCGTGTAGCCCATGCTTTTTTGCTTCGATAATAATGCCAAAGTGATCTAAGGTATTAGACAAAACACAGCAACGTGTTTCACTGTAGGGACCTTCATTGGTTAAACGAGTTTAAGCGAGTCTTGTTACATGCGCACTGCACAAGTAGTGGGTGAAAAAATCCTAGATATCAAATGGCTCACAGAAAAGAATCAAGAGAAAAAGATCTATCAGTATCGTTAAAAATATAAGGTTTGATATCTCGGGGCCGAAGAAAAAAAAATATTTCTTGGTCCCATCAAGGATTTTTAGATTGTTAATACGAACTGCTGGCAGTAGGGAAAGTTACAAGCCTCATTTTCTTTCTTCTTCAATGAAAAACAACGATGTTGGTTACAAATGTTCTGCTAATTACTTCCAGCCTTTTTTTTTTTTAATCCAAACAGATCTTCATTGCAAAGTCTATCAGATCTACGATTAAACAAACCATTTTAAGTCACTATGCCCCGCCGTGGCCCTATATCACTTGCCACTACCAAAGATGACCATATTGTACACAAACATTGTAAGAGCGCCTGCAAATGCTTCACACCACCTGTGTGTGTCTTCTGTATGGCTCATACGACGACGTTCATCCCTTTCCACTCGCCGTGATCCGGCCAGCTGACCACGCGTGTCCAGTCTTTGAGACTTCTGGAATGGGGCAGTCCTGGTGGACTTGGCACAGTCGTGTGAAGCTTCGTGCTGCTGTTTGAGGCAAGTCTTCCAATTCGTGTTGGCAACTTAGTAATCTATTCTGGAGTGAATCCACCTTGCAGTACACTTTTTCTTTCTTTACTTTGGGTGACTCTGACATCACTTTTGTAGATATTTTTGCCTTCTTGAGAAGACCAGAACTCCATTAAAGTTTCACGCTCCTTCATCTGCACCTTTGGCGTTTACTCCACTGCAAATCCGCAGGTCTCTTCCACTGCCTGCGTCAACTTCTCTGCCATTTTCTCTCTCGTGGGGTACGGCGGCAAGTCCAACCTGTTGAAGCACGTGTGCGCCTTGGGCAAGTTCTCCACCGGCGCGTCGATCAAGTGTAGCGTGAAGAGTCGGGGGCCAGCGGCACCGGTCGAGCCCTGCAGAGCCTTGAAACCCTAAGAAGAAAAGAAGCACACAACAGTAGTAGTAGGTTCTCTCCTCTTAAGAAAGCATCCAAAAAAGAAAAGAAAAAGAAAAAGATTCTCCAGAGAATAACACCGTGTAAATCTCGTGACTGTCGTAAAACCTCTAGAGGAAGTCACTGCTGGCAACCATCCCTCTTCATTCAACAGGTTTCAATGTGACGAAGACATGTTTTTGGTCATTTTCTCCAACACTATTATTGACAGACAAGTCTTTGAAAGAGAAAACAACTTCTGTCCGACCAAGGTGACTATAAATACGGATCTCCTAAACAATCTAATGCGTGTAGTAATCTAGTGCTCGGCAACACTTGGTCTAGACGTCGGGACACTCCAAACTCTGTCCCCAATTGTGTAGGCTTCCTTGTACTTACCTGAAGTGGCACTCTTGAACTGCCCGTGACAAACTGTAGCAGACGAGCTCTCATCTCCTCCGAGTATGTGTCCACGATGTCCCAGAACCACATGACGACGGGGGTCTCCGCGCTGCAGTGCTTCAGACGGGTATGTGAGCGCCAGTCGACAATGTCGATCTTGCCAAGGCCACCTGCGTGGAGGAAGACGCCATGAAAAAACTGGAAGTAACTTCACCGGACAATACTGGGCCAGAAATGTCCTGAGAAAACTTACCTATGACCAGCTCCAACTCTCTCTCATCGAAAGGTTTGAGCATTTGTTGCGGTATCAACTCATTGAATCCTTTCTGGAGGGCCAAGAACTGCTGCTCAATTCCTCTGCACCAACGGTAGTTCACGTACAGCTTCACGTACTCCCTTTTGTTGAACTCGTTGACCTGTATGCATAGGTAGGAAGAGGCTGATGTCAGTGCACTTGAGACTACTGCTCGGGGTCGTTTAAACCGTCCCGGATTTAATAACCAATGCCAATCCGCCCTCCCCTTCGGGGTTCGGAGCCAAGTAAGCAGAGAATTCACCTGATGTCGACCAGGGTGGTCTTTAAGAGGTTCTGCTTTCTCACCTGTATGTCTCGGCCCCCTTTCTTCAACTCATGCGTGTGAACCACCCCAAATGCCTCGTGCTCCACGGAGAATGTGGTGTCAATGATGCCGTTGATGTCATTCTCCAGCATCCACAGCAGTGAAGAGTAGAGGTCGGGATCCACACCTTCAATGTCAGCCAAGGTGATGGGCTAAGGAATAGCAAGAAGACTTTCCTTCACAAAGATCCGCCGAAGTTATGCTTCACCGCTTAAAAGCAGGGCTTCAGCGAGTGTCATTTCTCAGAGTGGCGCTCCGGCCGGGGCCATTCCAAGAACGCCTGCTGGCTCTTGAAAGACCTCAAACGACAGATATGAGCGTCCTCGCAATCACCTTGTTCAGCAGCATCTTGTAGAAGGGTGTGGTGAATCCTCCGTCTATGTGATGACCGTGGAAGACAGCCATTCCGATGATCCGACCCACAAAATGGAAGTAGCTCAGGTGATCGGGGTTAATGGAAGAGTCCGGATTGATCTGAAGGGTGTAGATGTCGTCCCTGAAGAAAAGATGCGTCACGATTACTCTGTGAACAGGCACATCTGGTCCCTTTCGCGTTGCCAAGGCTCAGCAAAGTCCGACCAAGGGGGGTCACATATGCATGACGCCGATATTCAGAGAGCTTCTAAGGGGCGTAACTGAGTAGGCAAAAAGATCCACAGCGATGGAGCTTCATTCATTCTGGTCATTCAGCCAGTTGTGAATACGATCCTGGCGAGAACTTGACCGAAGTAGGACAAGAACACGATTCAGCTGACTACGACGACATGAGATATCACATGCCCCCGACTACGAGAATGCAGTGAAAGCAAGCAACCTTCGTGGTGTCGATCATGTCTTACCTCGAGTATTGAAATAGTCCGTAGTAGGGGTTCAGCATCTCATGACTAAGGAGATAGAGCCACTCCCTGGCTACGCCTCCATAGTCAAGTCCATCCTCACCACGAAACTTGATCATAAGTCTTTTCCTCAGGTCTTTGGGCCTCATCTTGACAATGAGTCTGTAGGAGTCTTCGAACACCTCTTGTCTCCCCACCTCCAACCGGCAGTGGCCCGACTGCGGCTGCAGCGGCCCCAGATCCTGTCGCAGCACCTTCATCTTGGCCACCAGGTCGCGCTTGTATTTGGGCAGACCCTCTGGCGCATGCGCTGGCCCAGAGATCAACAACAATGAGTTGGCGCAATTGTTGGCGCTGGACACAGGTAGGATGTCGTTGTTCTGCCCAGACGCTGGCTGGGGCATCATGACCACAGAGTTGTTGGGTCCACTGACGGCGCGCACGTTTGCGACGTTAGCGCTGTTCTGCCTGACCGGCCCGTTGGCACGCTCTGCCGATGAAGCAGTTGGACTTATGGCCGGCTCGCTGGTCCTCCTGCTCAGGCTGTTGCTACAGAACAAAATAGAAATGTCACTTTACACTCAGTCACTCAGTTTTACGACGCTTCTTAACGTACGATTCTACGGCAAGAAAAATACAATCTTCCTGACTTTGTTCTGCACGTGCTCTTAGGTGCTCAATCACGGCTGATCGCTGGAACAATACTCTTATCAATGGGTTTTCGACTTACCTTGCAGTTGTTGTAACAGTGGCATTGTTAAGTGGAGCAGCCGGATTGCTGCTTGAGGTAGAACTCTCGGTAGTAGGGCTGACCGACTGTGAAGTTCTCCCATCCCCAGAGGAACCACCTTCCGCAACTGCTTGCGAACCTGCATTTTCGTCTGTCTCAGTTGGAACAGCCTCTCTTTCTTCGTCGCCCTGTCCACTCTCCCTGGAATCTTGTCTGGATGAAACATTGCTGGAACTGGCGCAGCCGTCATTGTTGTTGTTATTGTTGTTATGGTTGTTGTTATTGTTCTTCTGCCGTTGTCGAGAGAGAATCTTTTGCAAAATCGGTCCACTAAGCCTAGGATCTGCAAACTGGGTAGTCCGATTGGAATGGTCGACGAAGTAGGGCCTCCCACTTGGAGACTCACGCCGCTCCCAGCCTAAAAACCAAGAAGAATATCTGGTACTCAACGGGGAAGATCACGAGATCAAGGGGACGGACACAGAATGGGTCAACAAAAAAAGTTATCC
>JAAUXU010092745.1_pt1 | contig 12816 bp, 8 predicted proteins | sample 7278151 | NCBI WGS metagenome assembly JAAUXU01 (sample SAMN14350113, study PRJNA611818) | marine sediment metagenome | isolation source: surface marine sediment (1.8m) | place: French Polynesia: Moorea | collected 2018-08 | reverse complement strand
TTCTGCCCTAAAAGTGTCTAAAGTGGTTCTGCCCTAAAAGTGTCTAAAGTGGTTCTGCCCTAAAAGTGTCTAAAGTGGTTCTGCCCTAAAAGTGTCTAAAGTGGTTCTGCCTTAAAAGTGTCTGTGCCGTATGTCCATTGCATGCATCTGGATCAAGACTCCCATGACATCTTTGTCAGACTCACAACGACACACACACAGAGCAGTCTTTACTTTTATGCAAAAATACTAATCAATCAAGAGCGGTGGTCGTCAGCGGTGGTGTAGCTGCCGTATCCACGTACCACAGGCTCGACTTTGCTTCGAAAGCGCACACTCGTTGCGACGGCGCTGGACTGTCGAGGTCCAGGCCCGTCCACTCCCCCAGACTGTCGAGACTCGTCCAGTCTTTGGTGCACTTTGTTTACAGCAAAGTGTCGCCCTTTCGCTCTCTGTTTTTTAACTTGAACCTAACGACGTCACCCAGAACACGGCTTTTGCGTGCTTGCACATGACACCGGACGGGCCCGGAGAGTGAATCCATCTGGAACTGGGGGGACTTCTCTGCCTACGGAAGTTCACTTCAAGAAAAATTCGAGTTCAGGCTAACTCGCTATAAGTTTCGCTCGAATGGAACTTGGCTTGAATGAAAATCGACTCAAGTTGGGCTCGATTCCAAACTAACGCATGAGTATGTGACACTGATATCAGATAGCGACATTGAGGATCCTTTCAATGTGTTCAGCAAGTGGACGACTGTTTCTTATCTAACCGGGCCTTTGTGGCGTTGTCAGCCCTCATGCGCACCAGCGTTCTCGTTGCCTGGCCTGCGTTCCAGCTGAGCAGGACCATCGAGGAGATCTCACCGAACCCGAATAGAAGACCTCAGCTTCATCACTTTCTCTCCTCTCAGGAGACTCCGGGACCATGTAGTAGGAGACATTTTCGGACAAAACTGTCTTTCTGTGCCGCTTTCACGTCACATCCCAATGTTTGCAACACATGACACTTACTATACTATACAGCCGTGTTCAAGCTTCCTTGTCCAAGGAGGTCACTGAGAGAAATTCGTCGAGATCAAGAGGAAAAAGATCAATGAAAAGAAGTCCGACAAATGCGTGCGAAGTACAATTTCCAGTGGTCACATAAAATGTCTTCTTCATCCATTCCCAAACAGAAAGCGTCTCTAATGCAGTCCTTGATGTCTTCAAAGGACTGAAAGTGAACTCAACTGGTCAGTTAACTGACTCAACTATGGTGTGGGATCAGTTAGCTGAAACCGATGTTTTCAACCGACCCTGATTCGTTTTTTTCCTTCACGTCTGTAATCTGCAATCGCATTTGCTTGCGCTTTTCAAATCTCAACCACTGAAAACCAGGTTGCGGCACAAAAAAATGCTGTCATTCGCTCCGGCTGCCAGGAGAACCTGTGTCACGCTTGACAGACGCTTCCAGCCAGCTCAGTGGAGTCAGGAAGAAGCTTCTGCCGGACTGGACTTTTCGTGACCAAGCTCAGAACTGAGCCAAGTGATGACAGCTTCGAGGTTAATGTAAACAGTCCTGAGGTCACTGCGTTGACCCCGGTCAAGTCGCGGGGTCGCTGCAGGAAGGGTCTCGGGTTCAACCTACATGAAACACAACCTTCGCTCTTACGCTAATGGAGAGAAATCGAGTCTTTCAGCAAGACTCCGAATGGGCGAAATACTTGAGTCATTGACCTGGCGTCTTCCAAGTCTGCACACGTGTTTATTTCCCTCGTCAATGTCAACAAGCATTCAGTCCGGTGGTGGGCGTGCAGTCGGTGAGCGTGAAGGTCACGGTCCTGGTGGTGACCGTGGATGACCTCGTCCTGGTCGAGAAGGTCGTCGTGTAGAAGAACAAGAACCGGGGATTTCGCAGTGGCCACAAGTGGCTCGAATCCAGCTGAAACATTTCTCAGAATGTTGCAGTACAGCGAAACCTTTATGGAATCGGCTCGAGCACTTCGTTAAAAAGAGTTTGGCCTTTGGCCTTTGGCCTTGTTCTGGCCGATCCCCTCGCCCGCGGCGCACTTGTGCTCATGCATGAGCAAATGCACATTGAGAGGCGCACAAATGTGACATACTTCAGTTAACTTTGGACAGTGCACATTTCTTATACAGCGGGGAAAGGAAGCAGTTGAAATGCCTAATTTTGCCAATACAAATGCACCCTAAACACTCCTACATCTCACCACGTCGTCACGTTCTTTTTCCTCCACTTCTGAGGGACTGATGACAAAATCCTCGTCGACCTCCACGTCCACCATGGTAATGGCGGAGTCGTCGATGACGTCCCTCTTGCGTCGCTTGTTGCACGCTCCGGTGATGGGGGCGACCGTCACGTAGCAGCTCGTAGTTGTGCTTTTGAAAGACACCGACGTCGTCACCGATGTCGACTGCGATAGACGCAATCTTCAGTCCATAATCATCTTTTCTTTAAGGAAATTAATCTCACCCGGAGAAAAAGCCTTGGACTTCTATGCCCTTCCATGGACGACTCCAGCTCCCTGATCTCGGCGCCTGAGATGACGCTGGCCAACGCCACCATGAGCAGCAACGAGTATTTCCTCATCTGAAGTTGAATCATGACTATGGCGACGATGCCAAACTAACTTCACCGATCATTTACCGTGAATCTTTCCTCGATTTCACCCTGGAAGAGACTGAATGGACGACTTTGTATTTGCCTTCCTTTTCACCCACCATTCCTTCCAAAACCTTCTTAAAGAAACGCTAAAGGACATTTCCATCAATGGGACCGACGCATGTACTTTACCGAAAATGTGTGTGACGTTGCTTGGAACATCTTTTAACCACCTTTTTCGCCAAAAAGACAGGTAGTTGATGCCAGTAATTAGATATGAACCCAAGGAGGGCCCAAAATCCCCAAAAGAACATTACGTGATGTACGTTATGTAGTACATACAGTGTGTCTCACAAGAACACGGACACTTTTTCATTCGAATTTTGCAGGCTTTTGGGCACCTCACTCAGCTGGAGCTGATTGTACTCTGATCTCCTCCATGTGTCTCTAACCCTTTCGACAGCCAATACATTGAACAATAAAAGGGTTGAGGGAAAGAATCGACATGCGGATTGCAGCCCAAGATGTTTGTAGGGAATTGCGCGGGATTTGCGGTGTTGGATGTGGGAAGGTCATCATAATGATGGATCGCGGAAGACATAATCCGACGATTCCTTGGCATATTGTTTGAGTTCGTATTTCACCCGTTTACCTCGGCTACATGTAGGATCCCGTCTCTACACTAGTGGGTCTCTGGTATCTGGCTTCCATTCACAACGCTGACCTATGAGTTCGACCTTGAATCCCTACTTATTATTTAATTACTCCAGCGAGTCTACGCCCTGGCACTGACCACCCGATCTAGCACCCCTGGACAGAAAGTGTTCAGTAGAAATGGTATCAGCTCGTATGCAAAATGAGATCTTCGCTTGCTCCTGGGATCCAGCACTGCTACTAACCATATGCCTTCACCACCGGCCGAGGGTGTGAGCCACAGACAGTCCCTATTGGTATCGGCGCCGCTTACCCACTCGATTCAACCAGCTACTGGGTTGCGTTGGTGGACTATGATACCAGAGAGCAATCCTCCTAGACTTGCTTTCAGACAGAGTTCATGTTGTCTACCTACTGAGATGCAAACAACTCCGATAGCACTGTCTACCCTTGAAGCATAACATAGAAACCATTAAGTTACAGAGCCCTACCAAATTGCTCTTTACTGGGTACCAGATATTTCCTCTGCCCTATCTTAACATTCACTTACCAGGAACGTGTTAAAGCAACAAGATATATTTTCCCACTTTAAAGTATTACTCTAACACATGGAATCCAATCACAAGGGGTAACAGCACAACTGGACTTAGAAGGTCATTCTTCTAAGTCTCCTTACTCAATCACAGCGATGTCATCCAAGTATCACAGCGGCAGCAGTCACACAATAATTGCCCCTTCCACTTTGCACATGCTCCTTTTATAGGCGCTCATCAGTACATATTTTGCTGTTAAAGCATTTCACCGATAGGCATAATCAAGGAACGTGCTGATGCAACAGTGAATCCATTAGGCAGGCATTTGTCGGTGCCTTTCCAGATACTGCTACTGGATACCATCTACACTTTCCACCAGATGGAATGTGGCTACCTAAATCATGAACAAACATCTACTGTACAACTCAACATCTCTCCAACAATTCAAGATGCGCAATTATGCTCACACAGTGTACGAGCGTGTAAACTTATCCCAGATTATTAACCCCAAGGATAAGTCCAGATTTACATTACTCGCACTAGGAACTGCATAAGATTCGGTCACAGTGTTAGCGTAAGGTGCTAAAAGGTCCGACTGATCGAATCTTACAGTTGGGAACGTAACGAATTTACAGCTTTTCTCAAGCGTTCCCAACATGTTGCTATGGCCTTCAGCATGGCCCGGAGCACGGTGGATTCCATGATCAAGATCCACAACAAGACATGTCAGCTCTGGGAGACCCCAGACTACTAGCACCAATAGCCTCATCAAGCTCATCAAAAAGATGGTCGTCGACAACCCGAGGAGCAATTTCTGGATGATGGCCAGGGAGCTCAAGGTCAACAAGAGTGCCGTCTCCAGGTGGGTGAGACAAAACCTTGGAATGAAGTCTCCAGCAGTGACCAAAGTCCAAGGTTTGACAGCCAAACCGAGGCAGAAGGGGCTCAAGAGGTACAAGAAACGCCTCAACATGATGAAGAATGGGTGCCCCAACGTCGAAATCTTCTATGACGAGAAGACATTCACTGCGGAGATGGTGGCAAATGATGGTGACCGCGTCCCACAGGTACCCTGGCTTCACCAAGTTCAATGCTGGAGCCATGATGTTGGACTATGTTGGTGTGGATGTGCAAGCATTCCCATCAGTCAGGATCAAGGAGATCATGGACGTGGCCAGATACAAATGGATCTTGTCCGAGGAAACGCCGGCCGTCAATGCCAATCGTGGGGTAGGAAATTGAATGTGAACTCAAGCGAGTCCACGCACAAGTGCCTGGAGTCAAAGTTGGAATCCAGCAGGGTCTGATGAAAGGAGGTCTGGTCACCTAACTCGTCCAACCTTAATGTGGTTGACCACTACATCTGTAGCATGATGGAGACGAAGGCCTGCGCCACCTACCACAGCAGTGTGGCAGTCCTGAAGGCTTTCGTGGAAGAGGAGTGGAACAACAAGGACACCTCGAACGTGGTCTGCCCCAAGTTCAGGTCCAGGGTGGAGGGATGGAAGGATTTTTGAGATAAAGCGATGGGTGAATTATGTCAAATTCAACTTTTTTAACGTCCTCGTCACATTTTTCAAAAGTGTTTGAGAATGTATGAGACTTTTACTCTATGCGTCACAGAAAGCTTTATTTTAGACAAGAAGGAATTGGGCCGCAGCTACGTCGGTCGCCGCTACGTCTAAAGGTACGAGGGCTACATCTACAGCTATGAGAGCTTCGTCTACAGCTATGGGAGCTACGTCTACAGCTATGGGAGCTACGTCTACAGCCACAGCTACGACTATTTCTGCGAGAGCTACATAGACTGCGCGAAGCGCGTGATCGTAGCCGTGACTTTGAGGGCGTTCGTGAGTATGCGGATGGCAAATTTGGAGACGATCGCCCCAAAGGTGGGAGACACAGACAGACACACAACGTAAGAAGCCCATACATACACACACACACCCATACATACACACACACACCCATACATACACACACACGTACACGAACTCGCACAAACACACTCTCATCACACACAGGTAAGTCGTCTCTCTTTTCAGGTGAGCTTCACGCGCCGCTCTGTACGAAGCAATTTCCCCTGTGCCACCGTAGACGACTGAGAGGACAACCAACCCTCTTCCGGCCCCTGATAACTTCTAAATGAAGTCTTTGTATCAAAATTCGTGCAATTTTTGAAGTACATTTGTCCTAAATCTGACGGAGAACCGGGGCTGGGCGTGACTGTCCAAGGAGTAGTGTCCTTCTCTTCTGGGAGGAGTCCATGAGCTGTCAAGGAGTCCATGGCAGCGTAATACACGTCGGCCAATGGACAAAAGGTCGATGAAGAAGTCATGCCGACGAGACAAGACGATGAAGATGACGATCTTGGAGCTGCTGTTGCTGTGCTGCTTCTGCGCCGTGGAGGCCAGGGACAAGGACTTCTTCTCCTCCACGTTCGAGATGCAGCGGCTGCTTCGCCAGGAGGTGGAATTCTCGGGTGTCCTCCACGACTATGAGCGCGCTCTGACAGAACAGCTGGAGCGCGTGCGAAGGGTCATCCGAGACCTGTACCCCGGAGGTCCGCTGGACGTCGCGGACCCCGAGGACCACGTGGCAAATCCCATCAACGGATTCGGCATGATGCGACGCCTGGGTGGGAAGCTTTACCACAGTGGCTTTCCGGCTCTGATGGAAGCGTCACGAAAGTTACCAACTTTCGCCACCAATTTGACAGATATGAGCAGAGACTTTCCTAGGTAAGGAGCGGTGTCAGATCATTGAACGCTGAAATTTAAGGCAAAAATATTGAAAGGTTGAAGAACAATACTGGACGGCACAAATTTGTTACTCCCTTTGTTTCAAAATAAGTGAGCCTTTGGAAGCAAAACATCAACTATCGGCAGATGATAAGCAATACTACAAGCTGTTTGACTGAAATAGTCTCTGGTGTGATCGATGCGCAGCACTACAATCGCTGGTGGTGGCGGAGTCCGGAGTCCACAAAGCTGGGGATCCCGAAGTGAGATCAAATTCAGTTTTTGCACTGATATTGAAGGATTTGGGACTGTCAGCACAGCCACTCAGAGACAGGCATGCGTAGTCGTAGAAGGCATGCCAGTGAGCCACAGTCATTTGCATTCCTTTGTCACTCTGCAGCTCCTCCCAGAGTGGGTGGTTACCGGAAGCAGTGGACTCTGCAGTAGACTCTACTGTGTAGCTACTGCAGTGCCAGGACTTTTGCCGCAGGTCTCGCATAAAGTATGACTTTTGAGCTCAAAGTAGGAGCTGCCTTCTGTCTCCACCTAAAATTCGAGCTCCATCAGATTTACGCGTGGTACATAACATTTTTGGAGTCGCACATTCAGGCAGCAGCTCTGTTCTGTGCTACTGCAGTCACGAGGTTGAATGTGTGACTCCATCAACGCTATGTGCCAAAAGTATGTCTGATTGCGTGTCACCACGATGCTTCGACACAATCTTACCGACACAATCTTACCGACACAATCCTTACCGACACAGGACCCCCTCTCGCGATATAACCCAATTTCTACGCTTAATAGTCCCAAAATACTCCCATAAGTACGTACTGTACTGTGTCGGTAGGGGTTGTGTCAAACTGTTTTTAAAACATAGTTAGTTGCGTACTATGATGAATCACCCAGTTGGCCAACCCCCTGAGGGTGGGCGTTTGAGCATGTTCCGCTGTTCCCCACCAAAAGAATCGTCAGCACTTGCTGCACCCCCATCTGCTCCAGCCTTAGGATGGAATGCGTGTCCCACAAGACAGAAATGTCATCACTTTGAAATGGAAATGGGACTCCTACATTTATCCTTGGTATTCTTTGGGATTTCCCAAGCTCAACACTTAAGCAATATATTTCCAACCAAGTTAGTTTCAAGTGGTTTCCTTTCGGAAGTTATAGCCACTCTTCGGTCGTCTGCCTTACCAGGTGACCCACAAAAGATGTCACCCTCAAGCAAAGCGACTTCAACCTGATCTACCTCCGGAACCTGGTGGGCTAACACCACTCAAATCTTGCGTCAAAGTGGGTCAATGTAGCCCCACTGAATGAAGCAGACTTTGTTCGACTTATGCACCATGGACATGCTAATAATGTTGAAGGGTCTCGCATTCACACGGAATCAAATATATAAAGCAGTAGGACTTTATGTAGTCTGTCTGTGTGTCGGTCTGCCTGCATAAGCCAAGTCAAACTGTCGCCTCTTGGCACTTTTGACTTGGTCCAGCCAGCGCAAATGCTGGACCCGCTGCCATCTATATAGTGTGTGAGTGTCTGTCTGTCTGGCTATGGGGACTACATAGGCGGGGACTACAGAGGTGGGGACTACAGAGGCCCAGGCTGAACAGGCAGTGACTTTACAGTTTGGGGCTTCATTGGAACTACCAGCGATGCTGGTGCGATCTGCTAGTAAGCCATATATCGTTTGCGTCGACTTGCAGTGTTTTGTCACAGTGTTTCAGAATTCCACGTACGTCATGTCATAGTTGAATAAAAAAGGTCAAAAGAAAGTAAGTTTATTAGTGGGACTTGATGTAGTTGATTACGTATGGCATTGGTGTGACGCATATAAGAATACTTTATTGGTAGCGCTTCGACACATTCGTTTGATATCTAACGTCCTGCATCATCAAATAACATAAGTGACCATGATATCACACGATACCGCCTACCTGACCAACCCATCCTGTTTGCAGCCACGATGACTACGTGGAGGTGGCCGGCAGCTTCGTCTTGTTGCAGGAGGCGTACGACTTGGACATCGCCGCCTTGGCGCGCGGTGACATCTCTTCAAGAGACGGACAAGTCTTTCACAGTCAGTACTCGCCCGACTGGCTCGAGCTGTCCGAGCTAGGCACGGCGGCCGCCAACCGGGGCTGGATGGATTCGGCCATCACGTGGTATCAGTTGGCCTTGGAGGAGCACAAGAAATCAAGAGGTACGATGTCACCCACGAATGATGATACCGGGCAGAAAATCTTATTCGCATATGTACAGGGTAGCCAAGGAGTTGTGTTTAGGTTCTTACAAAGAAATCTCCGTTCTGAGTACACAAACTTGTGGACAAAGAGTGTATAAAAAGAATGCGATATTTCTGCCTTCTGTGCTGTCTTATTTTCTGTAAGTAAGAAATATGAAACCTATTTAGAGTCTGAACACTTCCTAGTACGAGCAGTACTCATGTCAGCCTGGCCAGTCCAGCTCAGCCTATCCATGCTGACATCAGCACGAGCTCGAGCATTGCACTGAGCTCAGGTTAGGTGAGGGACTTCTTAGCTCGACTTGTCTAGGCTCGGCTCAAACTCTAAGCATGCATCACCAGTTTTATCACGATCTTATGAGCAGTGAGGAGATGTTTCGGTCTCTCCTCCTGCTCACATTGATACCACGAAGTACACAATGCTAGAGTATTCCAGAAATGCACAGGCGAATTCATTCAGTATTGCGTAAGAAGATAGAAATAGATTGATAACATAATGCACCCAAGGTCTTACACAATACACATTTTTTTCTTTTGTTACAACACACTCAAGATTGATCCGAAGTTATTGACAATACAAAAGTCAATACGCTTATATTTAATTCCATATTAATATTATGTACGTTTTGGGAGCTCACAATACAGGATACACAAACACTTGTGCTAAATAGTGTAAGGCCTTGAGTACACCACAGAAATTAGTGACATATCGAAGGTAGTAGAATTTTGACATTTTCTTTACCATCTGTAGGCGGTGTGGAGGCCGTGGAGGCTCTGGAAAAGGCGGACTACGAGGCTCTGGTGAAGAATCTGAACCGCTCCAAGATCCTGCACGACCATTACCTGGACAAGCGCGGCCCCGTAGGCAAATCACACAGGTGCTTCCTACAGCCGTTCGACGAGAAGTTGCGTAAGAAGAAGAAGTTTAAGCGGAAGCGCAACCAGGGCAAGGTGGAGAGGCCCTACGACGTCGTGCCCCTGTACTCCAGGGTGAACAGCTACCAGGACTTGCACGACAACTTCTTTCTGCTGTGCAGAGACGGGCGCGCCTCCTCCATGGCCAGGGCAGTGACCATGGAGACGAATTTGCGCTGCAGGTGCGACCACATTCGGGCTTCGCCCGCCTTTACCGTTGCAGTGGGTATCACTCGAGACAAAATTTAATTCCAACATAGATTTATACATCACCAAAATCCTTTCCTGCGTCTGGGACCTTTCAAGCTTGAGGAGATGAGCGAGGCCCCATTTGTGGCACTGTTGCGCGACTTCATCACCGACAGCGAGGCCGCACACCTGCGCAAGGTAAGCTATTAGGCCTTTTTTGTGCTTCATGCACACGGTGTAGAACGTGTGCGTGAGCACCATGTATGTGCTGTACATGGTGGCTGACATTACCGACGTTCCAGCAGGACTTCTACCGATGCGTAGTAGTGCAGGGTGTCCTAAAAATGTTGCAAATGTTCAACCCCCGCCCCCAGTCACCTCCCGTGATCTTGACAGACTGCCGGCTCCAGCATGGTCCGCAGCGAGACGGGCTTCAATCACCACAAGATGAGCTCCACCATGCGCACGAGCAAGCAGATCTGGCTGCAGGAGCGCTTCTTCAACTTCCCCCGTCCGGAGGACCACGAGATCAGGGCGCGGGTGGGCCAGGACTCTGCAGAGCCTCCTTCGACCCCTTACGAGCCGCAGAGATTCATCGAGACGTTAGATGACGTAGCCTTCAAGATCAGTCTCAGAATCCAGAACGCAACCAAGCTCATGGTGCTGGGGCCGTTTTCATCAGAACCCTACCAGGTACTGAGGAAGTTAAAAAGAAAAAAATATATATATTGTTGGTTTGTGCATTCAGCAGTGTACAGAGATGCAAAATATAGTGAGTTTGCCCACAGGTGGCCAATTACGGCTTGGGCGGCCAGTACGAGACGCACCACGACTCCTACGGCTTCTTCGAAAACCAGATCAAGAAGGGCACCAAGCAGCATGAGCACAACAGCCACGTGGGCGACCGGTTCGTCACCGTCATGGGCTACCTTTCCGACGTCCAGCTGGGCGGGGACACCGTCTTCCCCCTGGCAGGATTCTCGGCCACGCCAGCCAAGGAAGGCCCGACACCGACGTTCCAACTACTCACTTTTACCTCTTCAAGCAAACTGACCACGAAAAGCGACCCCCTTGTCAACATCTTTGCCACATCCCCATCTTCAAGGACGCCCGGGACAGGCCCGCGGTGGGACAAAAAGCCTCAAAATTGGTTCGATGAAGATACGAAAATATGAAAAACCACTGAAGCATCTTTGCTTCAGTGGTCTAAGAATTTTTCTTATCCTCATGGAACCAACTTTGAGTTTTTGTCGCTCCTCAGGCCTGTTCCACAGGGATGACGTCACTGCATCCGCTGTATTGGAACGATACTTCTTGCAACTCACTTGTGTTGAGGGAACTGATTCCTAAACACAATTGTGAGTACTGGGGTTCATCACTGCGACTGCCGATTGTGGTGCTTCAGCGTTCAAAGGGAAGTCAACTGGAGGGGATCATACCAAAGGGTCTTGAACTTTAGCTTTTTGAGGGGGGTTGCAGTTACTGAAATTAACTAATTTTAATCCTGGGGGTCTGCTGCCCCTTCCCCCTCCGGGTTGGGTGGGGTTCCCTATCCGGACCACCACCCCTTGGCGCACAAGCACGCCAAGATCCACATGCACGCCCACTCACCGAAGGGAGGCCAAAGACTGATCCACCATGGTGGACTTTTTGAGTAAACACAATACGTTCTAACAAACCCAATGCGGCTTGGAAGCTCTGCAAAAGCTGAACGGTGCGGTTGTCCGGTTGGCGGTGCTGTTAGTCAACGAGGCCATGCACATTCTCCAAGAACCTTTCCGTTATACGAGTCAGAATAAGCAATTGTGGCTTTCATAAGGCAAGAAAGCATTGAGGGATTCGACCAATTTTCAGTAGTTGGAACGTCTGGATCACTAAACAGGGCGACGCCGTCTTCTGGTTCAACCTGATGACCGACGGCCGCCGGGACACATGGACCTACCACGGTGGATGTCCAGTTCTGCTGGGCTCCAAGTGGATCACCAACAAATGGATTCACTACGATGACCAATTTCTGGTGTATAAATGTGACCTCCAGAAGAACACCAGATACAAGATCTTGCAGACATGGAGGAAAATAAACCAATGACGAACCCTGTTGCTACCTCTGTGCTGTTGTGATATGCTCAAAGTCTTGTTTCCCCTTTTTCAGAGATATGATGAAAGCTCAGTTGCTGCTCTCGGCCCTGGTCAGCGTCGCCGCTGGCGCTCTCCAGGATCCCGTTCAAGAGGTGGACCCCATTGGCCACGTTGGATCAGATTCCAAGGACCAATCCGTGGGAGGCCATCCTGTTCACGATGACTTGGAGAAAAAACTGAAGGAGAAGATTGGAGTGCACCTGGAGCAGGTGGAGAGACAGATCAGGGCCATTGAGTACATGTTGGACACGCACTACAACAGTCAGTACAACTATACGGAGGAAGACGCGCACGACTACGTCAGCAACCCCATCAACACGTACATGCTGATCAAGCGCACAGCCATGGACTGGCCAAATGTTAAGGAAATTATCTTCAACGCCACAGTTGACGAAGACTTTAGAGAGATACAAGAATTAGTGAATGCTCTGGACACTCGAAACCTCAACTGAACTAGTTATCGCTGGTGGATAAGAACCAACCTGGGTCAAAGACTTGACGCTTGTCGTGTTTCAGTGCAGCCCAACAAGTGTTATTCAGTGAAGAAGGCCAACATTTGCTATGGGAAGACCGTGACCATCGATGACCTCGACCGGCCTGACCTGTCCGGGCTGCCCTGGTGTTGCTAGCACGGCAGAGACATGTCCAGCCTCTGGTGAAGGAAACTACACTATTGCATATACGTGACCCCAAAGACGGTCTCAATCAAATTATACTGGAATTGTGCGAATTCTTCACTGTATTTTAAGTCGTCCCCCCAAAACAATGTTCAATATGCTGATGGCGTATGCACAAAGAAACTCTTCAAGCTCATGTT
>JAAUXU010121618.1_pt1 | contig 12819 bp, 19 predicted proteins | sample 7278151 | NCBI WGS metagenome assembly JAAUXU01 (sample SAMN14350113, study PRJNA611818) | marine sediment metagenome | isolation source: surface marine sediment (1.8m) | place: French Polynesia: Moorea | collected 2018-08 | reverse complement strand
CCCTCAGTTGTAAGGGGCAGGATTGTTCTTTGCAAGAATGTTAATCAAGATAACTTTTTTAACGAACGAGGCTGGCACTGTGGGCGTACCTTGTATACTTGTGCAACTACCAGTTGTACTACTGTAGTGCTGAAGCCGGACCACACATTGAGTGCCGACTTCGACCTACCGACCCTGTAAAAACTGTAGTACATAAATTATTTTTGGCCTAGAGGACAAAAATGCATACGATAGCAAATTCAGAGGCACTCTAAAAAATTAGAGTGTCTGGCTGATCTGGTGCCATATCAGAAAATGGGGGGCCTCTTCCCCACGCAAGACACCAAATGTCCTTTCATAAGGTCAGCCAGCAACTCATCGTAAATCTTCCGAGGTATTTCTGTCGATGTCATATCTCTTGTGACCACGGCTGTGCAGTATCTGTGTCCTTTGCGGTACACGTTGTGGAACACTTGTTCCGCCGCATGTCCGAGAATAACACGCTATATAGCCGTACTATACTCATCCTTTTTGCTGTGTTAACATATTTATTTTTAATTGCCACGAGAACTTACTTCTTGACTCCTTCCCTCCGTCTCTTTCTCCTTCTCTGCCCTCGCAACCGCCGCCTCCGCCGCCAGCCTTGAGCATGGCCATGGTCCCCCCGGCCTCCGAAGCCGACACCATTCGAAAAGGATTCTTGCCAGGACAGACACCCTCCTCCTCTTTTAAAAGTGTTTATTCGCCATCTTTCTACACTCGGAAGGTCCCTTTCTTTCTTTATATCACTGTTATACCTCCTATCTCTCCGTCCGCCCCTCCAGCCAAAGAAAGGGCCCCGCTACAACTGCCTCTTGCCGACAGAGCCAAAAAGATCCTTCCCTCCACTCCTCCTCCCAAGTGGCCTTCATGCAGCACCCTTCCTCCCTCCCTCCCACGGTTTCTCTGTTCCTACTCCTCCTCCTCCCACGCCCCCTCCTCCTTTTTGGAGCCCCGCACAACCTTCCTTGCATGCCCTTGCTCCTAGGAGAGGAGGAAGGCCGCCGTCCTCTACTTTGGCGGGTCTCTTCTAGACGGCCTCCTAGATAGAGCGGCCCGCCCACCCACCCAAGAGGAGGAAGACTCTTTCCCCCTTCCCCTTTCTTTGCTACACTTGGCTTTCCTTGGTGGATGGCTGCGGCAAAGGGATCATCGGTCGGGACTCGGAAAGCCCTTTCCGCTCCTACTTCCCCCTCCCATTTTTTTGGGTTTCTATAGTTCCAAAAATAGAACGGGTAAGCCGGGAGGCCAAAAGGGACGTTTGTATAATAAGTTTCTTGAAAACTAGGACTGAAGGTATATTTTGTGTATGCGTATAAAACAAGAACAATGGCTTTTACCCCGCACTGACTATTATTCGTCTGGCAGGACCTTGTAGGGGTTCATGATTCCATTCGGGTCGAAGACTCCCTTGATCCTCTTCATGTAGCGGACGGCGGAGGACTTCTTGGAAAAGTGGATGAAGTTGCGCTTCTTGAAGCCAAGGCCTGTGAAAAAAATAAATTCAGTTTGGATTATGTAAGACAAATTGTGTGAGATAAGTAGTGACCGTGCTCCGCGCTGATGCTTCCCCCATGTTGGCTGGTCCACTCGTATAGGAAGGGCTCTATCAGCCCGGCCACCTCCGCGTCGAACTCCCTCGTGGTGACGTTGAGGTGCATGTTGCCGTCTCCAACGTGGCCGTAACCCACGCAACGGACGGCCGCGGTGCCGGACAGCCGCTCACGCATCACCAGGATGCTGGATAGAACAGAAGAGAAAAATATATTGATAAACTCAGGAAGGGAAATGACCATAAATTTAATTTTTTATCCCGACTCACCTGTCGTAGAACACGTCCAGCGGCAGCGAGATGTCGTACTTGTAGCAGTATCCGTCCCTGAGCAAGGCCTCCGCCAGCCGCTCCCTCAGGGGCCAGATCTGGTCGATCTGCGCGGAGGAGGAGGCCACGGTCCCGTCCACGGCTAGGGAAGACTCAGTTAGGGCCTCGAGGAAATCGGTCAGCTTGGACTCGTCGTGCTCAGAGCTGAAAAAAGAAAAAAAACTAAAATTACTAAGCATTCTGAAGTGTAAATAATTTTTTGCACTTACCGTGAACCTGACGTCTCCAGCAGCATGTAGTACGGCTGAGATTCGATGGGGCACCTAAGAAAATGGATGTAAAGTTTTTTTGTAAGCATACGACATAGCAAAAAATGGTTTTACTTTAGCCCTAAATTGCCAGTCACGCATTCCATGGATGCAGCATCGATGAATTCGCAAGACGATAGGATCTCTCCCAGGTCTGACCTCGCCTATGTGGGAAAACATAATTGATAAATGAAATGAGCGCGCACGAACTCTCGAATAACGAACCGAACCTTTTTGAAGATCCCAAGGACGTTCTCAAATGTCTCCACCCCGAGAAATGCCACATTTATCGCCTTGGGCCTCGGCGGACACTGAAGAGAAACTTTGGTCACGATCCCCAGCGTACCTGAAGGAGATCAAATAAATGACATCCCCGCTCACAACTTGGCATACGAAATATCTACCTTCCGCCCCGATGAACAGATGCTTCAAATCGTACCCCGTGTTGTCCTTCTTCATCTGGCTCAGGCAGTCCAGTACTTCCCCGTCCGGCAGAACCACCTCCAGGCCGAGGACGGACCCGTGGAGGTTGCCGTAACGCAGCAGCCGTAGGCCGCCAGCGTTCGTAGAGACGTTGCCACCTGAAAGGGGAAAATTATGCGGTTTCTGTTCTGCAGTAAACTCCCATAAATTCATTTGTCTTACCTATTTGGCAGCTCCCCTTTGCGCCCAGGTCCAGCGGCACCATGAGCCCGTGATCGGCCAGGCGCTGGTCCAGCTGCTCCAGCACCACTCCAGACTGAGCCGTCACCACGGAAGAGTTTGTGTCAATGCCTTTGGAAATGGGAAATACCATGTTAGAAAAGAACTTTTTGGAGTAGAATAACGCTGTTTCGTGCCCTACTTTCAATGTTGTTCATGAGCGTGGTGGAGACGACCACCTCGTCAAAGACGGGGACGCTCCCGCCGACCAAGCCCGTGTTTCCACCTTGAGGACAAACCTGAGGAGAAAACAGAAATGCTTGCGCAACAATACAAGTACAATTATTCCTCCCACCGCCAGTCGCCTCTCAGAACAGTGTTTGAGGATGGAGGCGACCTCCTCCGTCGTCTTTGGCCTCAGCACCAGCTTGCTCTGGCCACGGACTATGCGCATCCAGTCTGTATTGTAACCTATCAGGAAGGAAGAAACAAAATTGTAGCCAGACTTTTTGAGAGAAATGCAAGCCATGTTTCTACTCCTCCTCACCGTCCACGTCCTCCTCCGCCGTGAGCACCCTGTCCTCCCCCAGCACCCCCTTGAAGGCGTCCAGATCGGAGTCTTCCAGGCTGGCGAACCCTCCACGCTTCAGATCTGGGTACCTCTTGGACGTCAGCTCCACGTTGGAGGACGACGGAGCTTGGGAGGCGGAGAATGCCCTACCCAGACTCGATGTATGGCGGAGCTGTAGCCTGGAGGCCACCAGGCGACGGAGACAGGCCATGGGGAATTGTCAAATTCACAGGGTGCCCAAGGATTCACTGTTCAAGAAAGCGGCTTGTGTCCTAATTTTTTTTTGTGCAAAGTAAAAGAATACCAACAATTCTTCGTAGCTCACTTGTCCTGGGTCGTGTTACGCCAAGGAACCGGTCTCTCCATCTCCGGGTGAGAATGTCCTTGCTCCCAAGAGACTCCAGCTGCGTCCGACGAAAGCACTCGCCCTCGCCCTCCTCGTTTGCTGGAGGCCAAAACTCGTCCGAGAAGCGTGAGATGAGCCCCCCCTCTCCGTGCGCGGGGGATCTCCTCCTCCTCATCTTCTTCCCTTGTGACTGCTCAAGTGGACTGCTTGGTTGGCAATTGGCAATTGGCACTTAAGCTTTGAATTTGGAGTTTTGGAGCCGAGCAGCCGAGTGCAGTTTCGCCACTGGGTTGACGGTTGAGTTCTCGCTTTCCCTGGGGCGAAACTGCGAAAATCGTTTTCGGAAAAATCTTCCTTTTTCTCTCGCCACCTCCAAGTTTTTTTGTTGCCATAGATAAAATGAGAGAAGGAGAGGAGGGGAAACGAAGTCTTTCTCTTTTGGCGCGGGGGAGAATTTCTACACGGTTTATCTGCGTCTCCGGCGGGGGAAGAGGAGGAGGAGGAAGAGAGAGGAGGCAGCTGCAAAAAAGGCGAAAGAGGAAAGAAAAGAAGAAGGAGAAGAAGAAAGAGAAAGAAAGAAAGAGAGGAAACGCGGAGGAAGCGAAGGAGGCGAGATCAGGGCCGCGTCCGAGTCCGACCTCCGCTTCCACCTCCGCCACCACTGGAGCCTCTTCGAGGTCCTCCCCGCCCCTCCTGGTGTTCCTGGCCCTGCCGGGCGTCCCCGGGAAGGGGCTCTCGGCCGCGGGATGAGCTCCTCCGAGAAGGACTCGGCCGGGTCGCCCAGCGGCGCCCCCGACGCGGACGGGGACGCGGCGGCGGCCGCGCAAGGGTCCGCCGCGGGCCCCAAGAAAAATTCGGCCTCTCCGGACGACGGCGGCGGCGAGGGGGCGTCCCCGGCGGCCAGGGCGGCCGCCGTCGACAAGGAGGCGGACCAGGGAGCCGGCTCGGGTGCCGGCGCCTCCACGTCCGGGGGAGACGGCGGCAACGGCGGCGATGCCGTGGCGGCCGCCGCCGAAGAGGACGACGATGAGGGCGAGATCGTGGTGGACTCCGTGACTACCCCGGTGCCGGGCGGCAAGCGCTCCCTCCGCGGCAAGGTGTGGCGCCGCAACGGGGAGTGCCTCCGCTACCGATGCGAGGAGGCCGGGGAGGAGTACAACCCCGGCGACGCCGTGTACGTGGACAGCGAGAGCCCCGATCTGCCCTACCACATCTGCGTCATTCAGGTCAGAGGGGGAAATTGATTATTTCCTTTGTGTTTAAAGTACATTTCCCTTCAAAGCAAGGGGCCATTCGGGGACCATTTATTCATACTTGGACTTGGGTCTTTTTCTTTTTTCTTTCTTTTTGTAAACTTGTTAAATAGCCGTGCTGAAAAGGTGAGAAAGCATCGAAATCTTCTTTTACTGTTTTTCTCCCCTCCCTCCTTCTTGAACCGCAAGTGGGCAAACTCCCGTGAAAAGCGACCCTTTCCTCTTCCTTCTCCGCCTCTATTTGTCCCCCTTTAGCAATCTCCTGCCTTTCTCCTTCCCCTCCGCCGCAGACTAAGATTGATGGAGCAGGAAAGAGAGGCGGAGACTGAACACACACACTAACACATACACTCTTCCTCTGTGTGCGGGTTGGCAAGACGCGAACAAATGGCCTTCTTTCCTTACCTCCTCCCCCCTTTAATTGGAGGAATGCGACGACATAAAAAGATATCCCACGCTTGTGTGCGAAATTGCCGTATTGATTGTCACAGCTGCCGAGAAGGCGACGACGACGACAGCCTTGCAAATCCGCACCAAGTACACATGCAGTATACGTAGGCATTACTGAAATGGTTCCGCTCCGTTTCCTCATTCCAGAGCCTCAAGATGAGCAAGCGCGACGCCGTCAGCGTCAACATCAAGTGGTTCTACCGCACCTCCGAGGTACCAGAGCAGGTCTACCAGCTGCTCATCCAGGACCGCCACACGGAGCACTACGGGACCACGGCCTCCACGCGCTCCAAAGTTGACATCGCAGCCATGAACGACCCGATCTACCGGTCCCGCGAGCTCTTCATCTCCGAGAAGGTGGAGGGAAAGCCGTACTCTGTGTCGATGCTGCGAGGCAAGTGCAAGGTGCACCACTGCCTGGACATCCGCGCCGTCAAAGAATTCGTCCCGGAGGAGGACACTTTCTTCTACACCCTCTCCTACAACTCGGAGACCCGTCGCCTGGCCAGCACGCAGGGCGAGATCCGCGTGGGCGCCTCCCACCAAGCCCTGCTGCCCCCCTTCGAGGGAGACTCAACCCCGGTGGAGCGAAGGCCAGAGCCCACCGGGGAGGACCTCACCTGGAGCCCGGAGAGGATCCACGACCACGACCTGCTAATGTTCCTGAGGGCCGCTCGTTCTATGGCTGCCTTTGCGGCCATGTACGACGGGGGCTCGCCCGAGGACGGCTTCCAGGCCGCCTCCCGCGACGGCATCACGGCCCACGCCATCGATAAGCTGCACGAGAGCGACTACGACACGGGCGCCGCTCTCCAGGCCCTGCTCAAGGCCAACCCGTTCCCCACCCACGACGTGTTCAGGAAGTGGCCGGAGGAGGACGTCAAGAGCTTCATCAAGGGGCTTAGGATGCACGGGAAAAACTTCTTCCGCATCAGAGAGGACTTTCTGCCCGAGCGAGACACCCCGGAGCTGGTGGAGTTCTACTACTTCTGGAAAAAGACCAGCGGTGCCACGGGAACTCGCCCGAGGAAGCGCGGCAACAGAGTCATGAACGTCATGCGGAAGGTGATGAAGACCGGTTCCAGCAAGCAGAGCAAAACCAAGGAGGACCCGGAGGATCTCAGCTCGTGCAGCGAGGTGGAGGAGCCGGAAGAGGACGAGGAGGAGGAAGATGACGACGAGGAGGAGGAGGGGGACGAGAAGGGAGGGAAGGACAAGGCCGAGAACAACGACGACGGTGAAGACGGGGGTGACGAGGACGAAGGAGAGGACGACAAGGGAGGAAACAGCAACAAGGGAAAGAGGAAGAAGGCCAAAAAGAAGAGGAAGAAGAAGGAGAACGGCGAGGCCGAGGTTAGTCCATACTACTGCCGCCACTGCTACACCTCCACGTCTCGAGACTGGCACCACGCCGGGCCAGACCGCCTGCTTGTCTGCACGGACTGCCGGCTCTACTTCAAGCGATACGCTGAGCTGCCCTCGCTTGACGGAGAGGTGAGGAAGCGGGACTTCACCGAGGACGAGGTTGAAGAGGAGAAACGCCGGCAGCAGGAGACTGAGGCTGGGGCGTCGGCGGCCAAGAGGAGGAGGGAGGCAGAGGTGGCGGGGGAGATCAACCTCAGCCTCATCGAGCAGGACTCAAAGGCCGACGGATCAATACACCCGGCGGCAAACCTGTTGCTCAACCACCACAGGGGCGCCGCAGCAGCTGCAGCCGCGGCTGCCGCGGGAGCCTCAGGCGCTGGCGCCGCTGGACTGACGGAGCCAGTAGAGATCAAGGCCGAGGTGCCGAACAAGAACGCGCCCGGCATCTTCTCCCCGGTGGCAACCCTGGCCTCCTCCTCCCCCTCCCAGACAGCCGCCGCCACCGCTTCCGCGCCGTCGTCGGCGTCGGCGACGTCGGCGGTCGGTTCCCTGGTGGTTTCCCAGGCGGCGACTGAGGTGTACGGCTCCAGCAGGAACCCGGTCTCGACGTCCTCCATTGCTTCATCCTCTTCGTCTTCCTCGGAGGTGGAGGTGCTGGGCGAACAGCGAAGGCACCACCCTCCCCCGCACCACGCCCCCCATCCTCTTCCCACCGGCGTTCCTCCGCGGGAGCCGAGCCCGCCGCCTAAGCCGGACGGCTCGGAGTGCCACCGCTCTCAGTCGGCCATCTTCACCCGCCTGTGGAACCGGGGGGAGGGCAACAGCTGCTCCCGCACGGACATGGTGTTCAAGCCGGTGCCGGACTCAAAGCTGGCGCGGAAGAGGGAGGAGCGACTGAGGAAGGCCTCGGAGAGGGAGGCAGAGGCGCTCAAGGCTGAGCACGCCAAGCGGGCCGCTCAGGAGATGGCCTCACTTCAACATATGGCAGGAGGTAGGATTGAATTTTTATCCAAGTGACGTTTAGTACAGTATGTTATTAATGCAATGTCTTGTTTTCCAGTACCTGGACACCCTGGTCTGTTCAATCCCGCCGCTGCAGCCGCTGCAATGGCGGCAGCAGAACAGCAATACCGCGCCGTTGGTGCCACTCCCCCCGCCTCCCTCCATGCCGCGCTGGCCGCGGCTGCCAGACACCCTTCCCCATTCCCTCCTGCGCCTCCGCCCGTATCCTCCGCTGCCGCCGCTCCTCCGTCAAGGACCGCGCCACCGCCCGGAGCTCCCCCTTCGGCCGCTGCCGGGTCTCCGTCCCCCGCCCCGGCTCCTCCCCCGCCCAGGCCGATCTTTCCTCCCGGCTTCGCCCCAGCCCCGCCGCCGTCTCCGCACCCGTCCCTCGCCTCCATCCAGGCCGCCGAGCGGCGGAGGCTGGAGGAGATGGCGGCGGCGCAGCAGCGCGTCTCGGCCGAGCGCCAATACGCCGAGCGGATGGCGCTGGCCACCGACCCCCTCGTGCGCCTACAGATGGCCGGAGTCACCCCGGAGATCCCCGGAGCCTCTCATTTCCGCCACCCCGGCGCATTCGGCCTCCTGGGGGCTCCTCCGGGCCTCAGGCCCCCGGGTCCACCTCCGCCGCCCGGCCTAGATCCTCGCTTCGCTCCCCGTCCGGGATCCTCAGCCGCCGCCGCCGCCGCAGCCGCGGACCTCCTACTCCGGCCACCGCCGCCACCTTCTCACAGCAGCGCCGCGGCTGCCTCGGCCGCCGCCGCCAACTACCTGGCGTCGACGGAGATGCTGCAGAGACAAATGATCTTGGAGAGAGAGCAGACTCTCCTGGCAGGTAAGCATGCATTTTCATGCAGATCATTGTAATTTGGCCTCTAAATTTCGAATTTCCTATTCCTTCTAGCTGCCGCACACCAAAGCGCCGCCCAGCAGTCCCTCCTCCAACAGCAAGAAGAGTTCTTTCGGCTGGAGCAAGAGGCCAGAGCCAGGCAGGCGAACGCAAGACCCTGAACAAGAAGTCCCGGTCTTGCACACATAAGACGAGGATCACAAATAGTTATGGAAGGGAGCTCCTCCAAGGCACTCTCCCTGTCTCCCCATGCAAAGTATTTTATTCCCGGACAGTCAGCACTGTAGGGATTTTTTTACAACCATGAAGGCCGCAGCGACATATCCCCTCGTTTTCAGGTTCCACCTTTATATGATGCATCATACGCATGCAACAAACACACTCGCTCATTTTAATCCGCTGGAGGGGGAAAATCTTCCTAATTTAAAAACAATCGAGAAAATACTTCGCAAACCAACCGAACGAAATACACGTTTGTACATCTTAGGAATAATCAGACTTGCGTTTGCGATCGTCGACTCAATACGCTTTGAACTTGGAAAACCTACTTCTTTTTCCAGACTGGTGCGTCAAAGCTTCAGCTTGAAAAACGATTGGCTAAGATGTTTCAGCAACTGTCTGGGCAGAGAAATAATACGGGAAAGGAAAAAGATGCATGGTATGCAACGGCCCTTCAAGATATTCGTGGATAGGAGGAGCAGAAAAGAGGGGAGAAAAGGCAAAGGACCAAAGAGAGAAAGGTGATGAATCCATTAACGGCCTTTTCCTCCTCCTCAGATCCCCGCTCCGTCATCGATGCAGTAGTCGGAGCCATTGGTATCTTGCCCAACCAACGAGTGTCCTCCTCCCTTCCTTCCGTTTCCCATATACCGCCGTATATCCTACCCCCGATGATCTCGATTCTCCTCTCGATCGAGGACCGGCCTTGTGCTTCTCCTTACACTCAATGTTGGTTCCCACTGAATCCGCAGGTGTTCTGCTTCTCTTTTTTTCCCTTTTCGGGCCAACAGTCCTGCGGAGTGAGAGAGGGCTGAGAGGCGGGCGGGGGTCTTATCTTTGCAGTTTGCAAGGTCTCTTGGGTCACGTTCGTCGGGAGGAGAAAGCGAAGTAAAAGAAAATTGGATTGGAGGAACCAAGCAGGAAAAGAGAGGGCTCAGAGGGGGAAAGGAAGCACACATGATATCTTCGAATTCTAGCCGTGGGATGTGATTTCAATGTACCTCTTTCGGATATGAAATTTTCTAGAGGCTTCTTCGAAATTTGACAGCTACAAAATGCAATTTGAAGTGTTTGTGCAGCATTAAAAGGAAGGATACTAATGTGTTACTGCTGCCTTTGACTGCATGAATTGGTGTCACTCTTTTTGCGACGTTTCTGTACTTGTCTTCCCATGTATGGAAGATACTTTGAACGCTCTTCGAGGTAGTGGAACGTCGGCGGGTCTAGCTGGCTGTGGAGTGGTGGAGAAGCTAAACTTTTCGGATCAAGCGGGATAGACCAGTCCCAACCTTCCCAGCACCGTTCTCCCTCCCTTCTTTTTGCCCTTGTGGTCCCATTTCTATGTACGTTCTACACCCTTCTGCCAGTTTTTCCTCTTTTCCCACAACACTCGATAAGAACTTTCTCCATGAGACTTTCAAAAAGCACTTCGGCGACAACGTCAGGGAAAAAGAATTTTTTACAATCACCAAGATATGCAAAAACGTCCTACTTTGTTTCAACTATCCGACGACATTCTCCTCCCACAAGAAATTTTCCAAGTTCCAGAGGAGCGTAAAAGCACATGCGTGACCTTGGAAAAATCAGAAGAGGTTCCTTCCACCCTGGACTCATGCCCGGCTGTAATGAGGTGGCGGCGCCGATGGAAGGAAGGAAAAGGGCCTTTTCTCCTCTTTCCTTCGCCCCCTCCTCATTTTCCCATGGGGGAAACTAACCAACCGGCCATGCACGGACAAGGAGTGGAGTGGCCTTTCTGCCTTTTTCCTCACATTTTCCCGCCCGAGGTGCATTGCAGCAGCAAGCACTCACTGTCCGGGGGAAGGTGCCATATACCAACGTACAGTACATACGCACGTTGTACATACGTAGTAAAAAGCTATTCTCCTCCATCCTCTCCTCATAGATGGCCGCCTATTGGTCCCCTGCGATGACATTGGGTGTGACAGGGGACCGAGGATGTTGGCCGCCGATGCTGCGATCTATCTCCATTTTTCCCGGGGCCGGTATTGAGACACATCTCCAGAGCGTGCTTTGCCCTTTGAGTTCTTCTTTCTCCGGCTTTAAAGACAGTCTACCGATAGAAAAATTGGGCAAAGAGGTTGTTTCCTTGCTTTTTTTCTTTCTTTTCCAACGCGATTTCCCCTGGTTTTTTGTGACAATGCGTTGGCGGTTTTTCAAAGTTTACGTGTATCATAAAACTGTTCGCTTTGTCCTTGCCTCAGTCTCGCTGCCTGCCCAATTTTCAGGTCGGAGGATGGGAGGGAGAGACCTGGATGACTAGACCACCTGCATTCGTGCGTAGTTTGTGTGCTGAAAGAGGCGGGATTTTTTTTTGCAATAGGCTCGAATTAGCAAAATGCGCGGATGGACATGGTGAGGCTGTAATCTGTCTCGCCACATCATGCATAGTTTGTTTGCAATGCAAGGGGATCATCCATTACACGAGGAACATATCCCGAGCTCTGAATACAGTATATAGGACCAAAAGAGGACCTCGGTCCTTTTGGCTTGAAAGGGCCTCGAGAGAGGTCGAGGAGGAGGAAGAGAGAGATGAGGAAGCGCGGGGATAGACTCGAATATTGTGCTAGAACAAGACTAGGACGGAGGACGGATGGACGGGGGGAAAAAGAGGAGGAGGAGATGCGCCATCGGGAGTCCCTAAAGGCGACCTCCTCGCTCCGTCCGCCTCTAGCTCGCTCTTCCATCCGCCTTGTCTCCTGGCTTGCTGTGGCTTTGGCCTCACACGGTGCGATGGGGGAACGGCGGGGGAACTCAAAATAGATGGAGGCGAAAGACCCTCCCTCCCGTCGGTCCTCTTTCTCCCTCCCACTACGGTATTTGCTCGACCTCTTTTTCTCTCGCCGCCGCCCGAGTTGGATGCCAAAAGCAAGGTCAACAATTACTACAGCAGGTCAGGGCAATCAATTCTTGCGCGTTTGTGTGGAAGGTGGAAGGAAAGGAGACTACCCTGAAGAACAACAGCCAGGAATAGCCTGAGATTGATTGGGGAATATAAATGGCAAACGCTGGCTGTTGCTGCCGTTTCTAGCTGCGTAAAAGAATATTCAACGAGGCGAGGAAAAGCGGGCGGAGGGAAATGTTCCCGCAAAGGTCTCCCGCCTTTTTTCCCTGCCTTCGTTGCAACGCAGAGAGAGAGTAAGTTGCCTTGGAGACCCAACTAGAGATAAAAGGGTTTTTCCCTGTGGAGGGAGGAGGAGGGGGAGGTAATGGGGACGGAAGCAAAGGGGAAGAAGAAAGTTACATCAGGGAAGAAGGGGAGGAAGAAAGCGGGGTCCCGGGACTCTTCTTCCTTCCGTCCTCTTGCTCCGTCGCGCCTGTGGGAATTGGGGATTATGCCAGCAAGTATCTTCCCTACTTTTTCTTCCCCTCCTCCTCCTATTCCAGCATTCAGGGCTTCCTTTTTTCGGGCGGGCAATACAAGCACTGTAGATGTACAGCAATGCATGATATTCCGTTCCCCTTTTGCCTTTCGCCTCCTCCTCCGAGCGCCATCCGAAAGAGAGGATTTACATGTTTGCCTTCGGACTTTTCTGCGTGAGGCTCCCCTCCCCTCCTCTCCCCTCCACCTCGCGTCGGGAAAAAGAGGGCAAACGAGAGAGCGTCCGAAGGGGAGAGAGCTTTCCCTCCTATTTTATTTCAAAAGTCGGAAGGGAAGATGGGAAATGGAAGGAAGGAGGATGGGGCCCCTACACTACGATTCCGCACACAAGAGGACCCTTGCCCTATCCTATCTGGCGATACAAGGATGGGGAGGAGCCAGGAAGAGGGGGAAGAGGCTATGGGGAGTGTCAGACAGTCATGAGGGCGGAAGACGAGAGAAAGGAAAGGGGGGCTCCTTCTCCGAGCGCGTCAGAACAGAGAGAGAGAGAGGAGGCAAAGGACGGGGAGAGAGACCGAGAAGATTGAGACTTTGGTGGTTGGTTGTTGGGGAGGAGGGGAGGGGGGCAGTGGCCTT
>JAAUXU010012055.1_pt1 | contig 12819 bp, 13 predicted proteins | sample 7278151 | NCBI WGS metagenome assembly JAAUXU01 (sample SAMN14350113, study PRJNA611818) | marine sediment metagenome | isolation source: surface marine sediment (1.8m) | place: French Polynesia: Moorea | collected 2018-08 | reverse complement strand
CGCCCAGACCCCTACCCGCATTGTCCCCGACACGAAGTGTCACATTCTCGCTCTGTGCCATTCGCGATATGTCCCATTCCCGCTTTGTCCCATACCCGCTTTGTCCCATACCCGCTTTGTCCCATACCCACTTTGTCCCATACCTGCTTTGTCCCATACCCGCTTTGTCCCATACCCGCTTTGTCCCATACCCGCTTTGTCCCATACCTGCTTTGTCCCATACCCACTTTGTCCCATACCCGCTTTGTCCCACACCCAGTTTGTCCTGCACCCGTCAGTCAGTGGACAACTTGTCCGGGCAGAAATCATTCAGGGTTTCACCGGTCATGTCTGTAACTAACTGGCTCAAAGTTTTTGGGTGAAAGTTTCAGTTTTAGGCATTGGCACAAGGCAAAACGACAGAACATTGGTAGTTTCTGACATGCTTTCGTTATCATTCTTGCTGGCATAGGAATGTTGTGATTTAAGATAAATTTCCTTATCATTTCAATCATGGGGAGTTATTTCTATCAAGGACCACTCCCTAACAAATAAGAGCCAAAAAGTAAGAGTAGAAGAGATAGAACCAAATTTGCCAGGCAAGAATTTAAGTTTGAAAAAATAACAACTGCTAAGTAAACTTTAACCTCAGAAATTTCTTAAATCCCTGGCCTCACAGCGTTGCAGTTTGGCAACGCTGATGCTGTCAATGTTACAATTTCTTTATGCTCAGAGAATTTCGTGGAATAAGAGCAGTCAAAACTGCACATGAGTCATGACAGCGTGCATCAGTTGTCTGGCAAGTGAAACCGCGCACATCCCTACCCTGGAGTGACAGTTTGCGCTCTGTCTCAATGATGTCACCACGTGATTCATTTTGACGTTGTTTCTGCCTAAGGACAAAAGGTCAGAGTGGCCTGCCTTCGAAGTCCTTAAAAGTGTCATCACAGCTTTTAGAGACTGATATTACTGTTGTCGTGCACCTTCGAGCAAGCTTTTAAGGTTGAAAATGGACTCGGGATTTATCTGTACTCACATCAATTTGCAACGCACTCTTAAGTATAATAAAAGCTTCGGCAAGTCTCATAAGGCGGTTCAGGATAAGCACTCACTGAGTGGTGTCGAGCTGCTCAACTCTAGACAGCGCAGTGATTGCTATGCGCAGTTTTGGGGCACCCACGTTTTGAGCACCCCTACCCAAAATGTACCCAAAATGTCCTATGCGTGAGTGTTGGATGACGCGCAATGAATAAATACTTACTTGGGCACGAAATAAAGTGTGTAAGGACGACTGGAGAGTTACTGGAGGCATCGCGCAGGTAATGTTATGAATAATCCGATTGTCGACGCTCAAACGCCGTCGTGACCTGCTCACATGACACAGCCGAGTCACTCGGACGTCACTCATATTCAATGTGTGGTTCATACAGTCACACAAGCTGTGTTACCCACTGTGGCAGTTGGGTTTCAAGGCAAAGTGTGCCTTAAATGCTGTTGCGGCTTCACCCCAAAAGACTGTGCGGGTAGTTAGTAAGCTGTGTAAGTTGAAACGGGCGTCCGACGTCCTCTCGACGGCCTTCAACACTTGTACGTGACCCTCGTTGTCCCCTGTCAGCTTCAGCATACCCAACGGAATCTCTTTTTTATTGACTCACACTGCAGACGTTTTAAGTTCTGTTGGCGGATGCTAGTGACAAATCTTTGTACAACGAATAGGGAGAATGTAGGAATTATGCCAAATGAGAGCAAGTTCGGCTAAATATATAAGCATATATATAATGATTGCTGGACGAAGTCTCGGTCTCATGCCTGAAGGGAGCTACAAGGTTAGGCTCAGTTTACGCTGGGCGGATGCTGAAGGGCAAATGATGCAATGCCCTCACTCGCTTACTCCTTGCACGTGTCTCTCCTGAGAGATGCAAGGCGATGGCGATGGCGGCGGGGATGCTGACGGAGATGGAGATGGCGATGGGTACGCGAGCGAGGGGCAAGAGATAGTTGTGGGAACTCAGGTACTGCCTCAGAAGCAGGAACCGCAGATTCAGGAGAGAGTAATTTTTTGGGTGGAACTTTTCTTCTTGCAGCAGAAACAGTAGATTTGGCAGAGAAGCAGCAGTTTTGGAGCTGGAATATTCTTCTGCTCATCAAACATTTCATTTAGTGCTGAATAAGAAAATTGGCAGGAACTTTTTTTCTTTAGGCAACCAACTCATTTCTTTCCCCACTTATTTGCTAGACCAGTGGCACCTATATTTATTGTCTTTTCTGGGCGCAGGGGTGGATCAGTACTTCGCCATCCTCTACCCGCTGGAGTACTCGACCAAGGTGACCCACAGGGTCTCCTGGCAGCTCATCAGCCTCGTCTGGTCGCTCGGGCTCGTCTCGGCGGCCTTAGGTGCCCTCCAGCTCACCACCAGCGGCTCGCCGTGGAGAGTCTGCCGCGCCGCCCTCCCGCCGGCGATCGAAAAATGGGGGTGGCAAGAGGCGGGTCATCACCTCAGGCTGCCTCGGAGGGCGTGGCTCGCCTGCCTGCACTTGACCACCTGCTACCTGCTGCCCATGGCGGCGCTGGCTTTCATCTACGTGCGCATCTTCTTCGCTGCGCGCCGCAACAGCCGCACCATGCGCAAGACGTCGGTAGCCACGGTCCCGTCGGCTGCGTCTCTGCACAAGCACGCCGCAAGTGTCGCTGCCGCCATCCCGGCGAACGTCAGCTTCAATGTTGGCGGTGACGACGACTGCGTTTTTGACGGTGTCTCTTCCTCTGTGGGCACCAGCATCAAGGTTGAGGATGAGGACGAGGTTAAACCGACGTCGCCGTGCAAAAAGAGTCCTTCAGCGGCCTCTCGATTGTCAACCATCGGATCGCACTCGACATCGTCGTCGCCCACGCCGCCGTCGTCACCGGGTGAGGAGAGGCCGGCGAAAGAGGAAGACGACAGCGCTGAAAGCCCCTCCAAGCGCTGCCGAGATCAATCTTCCTCGATGGTTTCGCCGCCGCCCTCACAGTCCTTTGGGAACCCGCCACCGCAGGTCCGTAAATCGCGCCAACGGCCGCTTTCGCCGCCCATCGCCGCCTTCATCCGCGCACGGCGCCCCCGCGCACCTAAGCTCAGCCACTTGCGCGCCAAGGGAAGCACCCTGGCGGCGGAGATCTTCTCTCGGCCGGTGAATGCGGGTGCAACCGTCAGCCTGGACTCCACCGGAAGCAACAGTAGCAGCGGGACTGCACGCGCCCACATCTTACGCAACCGTCTTTTGCAACAAAAGAGCGCCGACGTGGACATCGGTATCGGCAGCAGCGTCAACGGTGCCGGCGGTGACAGTGGCGGCGACGCCAGCGTGAGCAGCGGCCAGGGGACCCCCAGACGCAAGTGCTCCTTCTCCTCCTTCAGTGAGTGCCGCCTGCTTGTCGACAGTGGTGACGCTAACGGCACTGGCTTCAACGGAGAGCGCCACCACACCTTCCTCTTCTCCATCGAGGCACCGTCTCCACCTCCCTCCCCCTCCCCGCAGGAGGACGAGGACTCTATCACAGCCGCCGGCAGCGAGTGCGCCGCAGCAACTTTTACCGCCTCCGGGGCCAGCCAAGTCTCTCTGCAGTCTAGGGGAGGCTTGGAGGTTCCTGCGCCGCCGCTGGCGCATCTTTCAGCGTCTCAGTGGCGCCGAAGATTCAGCCAATCTTCCCTCAGCGTCGCGGCCGCGGCCGCCTTCTCCGGCCTAAGGACTGGCTCCGAGGATGAAAAGTCGGCCTCGGGGCCAGCGCCTTTGAGCAAGTCTGGCAGTCTGCTCTCCATGACTTCTCAGGTAAGATGTCCTTAGGTTTTTCTTAAAACTGGAGATGCATAAGCTGTGACGCCAAATTATCACTTTACAACACTTTTTCCCCGGGAGGAGGAAGCTTTGTTGGAGTATTAGGTAGCATTACAGACACATTCCGAAAATACCACTTGTAAGTTGGATATATTAACCATATTGCCTTCCCCAATGAGCACGCACAACTCAACACTTCTTTGAGCGCCTGAATTGGCCGTTTGATGGACCCGAGGGGGCATTCGACAGCACCGTGGGGCAGGGGGCTGGGACTGGAGCTGGCTCAGGGGTTGTGGGCTCCGAAGGCCAACTAGGCTGTCACAGCCCCCGAGGGCGATAAAAGAGGAGGGATATATTGGGGCCCCACTTCAGTCCAGTCTGAGCTAAGACCAGCCGATTTTAAGACCGCAGACAAGAGCAGTGACATTTCCAGAGCAGTGGACAAAGGCAAAAGATAGAATGCTTATCGTGCATAATTACACTACTGAGCCGATCTCGTTACACAGAACAGGGCAGAGTAGAACGCACAAAGCGCGCGATTAAGTCCACCATTCGTCGCTTGGGTCCGTGAGTCAGAGCCAAGCAATTCACTTCACCTTCGCCATCGGGATCGGACTCTTAAGCCAGCCCTTGGTCCGTGATGACCCCGCCCGCCTGGGGGCCGGAGCTGCTTTGAGGCGCAACTCGGTGCCGTCCTCGTCTGCCCATGAGGAGAGGTGGGACGAATGTCATGGTATCGACTTTTTGAGGGCCTTTGAGAAGGGCCTTCGGCTAGGCCTTTAAGCTTGGGCCCAAGTCTGCACCTCGCTCCCTTGAGCACAAAATTAAGTGAGTCCTTAGCCCCCAAAAGCAAGGTCGTTGTCAGCAATGAACGGCGCTATACAACAAATTTCCACCGGATTCGAGGTCAACAGGCCGTTGTTTGGCCTGGCAGCCCTCGCCTCATGACCTCGTGCACGACCTCGGGGGGCTGCGAGCACGCGAGCTGCCACACAACTGACTGAGAGGTCAGCCAATACGTGAACTGGCCACTCCACACGCATATTGATGGCACAGTTAAATTTCACTTGAGTACTGTTCTACTTGATACTAAGTACTTTTACTGGAAAGTTGGTGGCAAGTGGAAAGTTCGTACATTTCTGACTGGACATAGAATGGCCTTAAACTCATGTACGTAAGTTAATTTTGGGGGAAAAGTTTATACATGTAAGGCTTTGTAGTGTAAGTACAAGAACGAGGTTAAAGCAAGATGTGGTAAAAAATTGTCATTTGGCAGATTATGTAGCGTGATGATCCACGATGTTTTGTCACTATTGGTCAAAACCAATACCAAATAATTCACTTTCTACCTCAAAACCTTGGGCAAAATTTTCATCTGCTGTCTGTGCATCTCGCCCAGAGCTGTCAGCTCAGGTCGACAGGCGCCTGATGAACAACAGCATCCTGAAGATTGGCAACGCCAGCATGACCACTGCCACTTACCAGGTCTTGTTCATTGCAGAGAGCTCAGATTTGATATTTAACGCCCAAATTACTAAATGATCAATTGATGTGTAAAGTTATAAGTGAAGCCGCGTCTAACTTGGATCAGAACACCGCCGGTGACATTTTCTAGGAGGTCAAAAGTATGCACAAGGACACACGACGCATTGGGGTGTGTCAAGTGAGAAATGTGCGGCCATTTTCTTCCTTGGAGTACGCGAGCGATCGTCCTTCACACGTGAGTCTCGCACCAAGTCTTTCAGCATTTTGAATACTTTTGCACCTGCCCTTTTTTGCTGTCTTACGCGATGTCAGTGTTGTGCACAACCTTGAAGTGGATGCAATGTTGTAACACTACGATGATTGCGAGTGCAATTTTTTCCAAATGCTGGAAATATGCATTTCTGACTGTGCTATGAATACTTTTGAGCCTGAGTGTCTATCTCATTGTTTAGCTGAGCGTCAAAGACCGACGCAAATGTTTCTGGTCAAAGCACAAACAGTGACTGGAAAGGTTGTCGTCTCCAGTGTGTTTGAGAACTTTCGGGACACCCGGTAGTTGTTCTGCCTCTGAAAGGCCCACTCAGCTCTTGACTTTCCCATAGCTTTTGTTCAGGTCCGTGACATTTGCATAGATCTTTTGTGACGCTCACCCCAGTCCAGGGAAAGCAAAATCTGTGAGTGTGTTTAGGCAGTATGAAATATACTATTGCCTTGAATGGGCGCACTTTTAACGCCAGGCCTTTGCTCCTCCTCTCCTTGCCCAGCAACAGAAAGTGTTGAGTGAAGCAAGCAAGATTTCCTCGTTCATGATAACTTTTTCCTCCATAAACTCTCTCCACTGGGTCGTTGTTCCATCATAGTTCAAGCAGTTAAGGTCAGGCCGTGATATGGCTCCCCTGGGGAGGACGACGAGGTCGGGACTCAGTTGTTAAGCAAGAAATTAGAGTTAGAGCGATTGACCTCGAGCGTTATTGTTATTGCCCATTTCCCTCCCCACTTTTTTCATTCCGCTGCAGTGCAAGAAGTGGCGGCACCCTTGGGTTCCAAATAATAAGCGGAGAAGTTAAATGGTTGCCCTGACCTCAAAAGAAGATCCTGCTCTCTCCGACCTAAATATCCAGAGGAGGCTCAGTGTGAGGCCGAGAAGTCAAGCTTTGAGCAGACAGAAGTGCACAGTGGCCAAGATGCTGGGGACCGACCCCGTCTGTGGAGTGTCCACCTCCCCTGCAGGGGGATCCCGAGCGTCCCTCCAAGTCTCTGTGCACTGTGCAGCGTCCACTGCCAGAAGCACGTGCAGGCAGTGCAGGCAGTGCTGCTGGACGCCGGGGGGACACTCGTCACTCTATCTAGTGACTCCTGCCATTGAAGGAGGTCTTGTTGCACTTGATATGCGAGGCCTTGAGCAACCGCACAGCAGACCTGTGGCATCGGGCCCACGGAGGTCACAAGAAATTTGCGCTCCGCTGACTGCTGTTTGGACCTTTGAACCACCAGACAGAAAAATGCATCTGGCAGTTGGATAAAGTGCACTCATCCTATGGATGCTCCATGGCCTTGAGAACAAAGATGCTGCGCGCGCGCAGGCGTGTGTGTGTTACTTCAGTACATAGAGTGAAAGCCTCGTTCCAGAAGTGCAGCGTAGGTAAAGGAATAAATAGCAGTAGTTACTTCGAGAAAGCAGAGAACATAAAAACTTATGTCTCTTCGATGCTTTTGCCCGTATTTCCTGCTGGAGACATAGCAGAAATATTGCTCAACGACTTGGAAAAATTCCCGAACTTTTCCAAGATGCACCCGTGATACGCAGTAAAAATGACGCATACGTACGAGGTATTATTTGGTGAATAACATCTGACGCATCCGCAGAGCTGATATCATTGGCTTGATGCAAGACGAATTGACTTGCACACTGACTTGTCCCATAACAGAGCTTTCCTGACATTGAGCTTTTCTGCGGAGAAGAAGCTTTTCTTCTTACTCGGTAAAGGCAGACATCTTCACACAGGACTTGTTTGAGCGACCGGAAAACAGGTCCTTGTTGAAGCACTCATTCAGCGAGTTCCACCGTCGGCCTGCTTCACAGTCCTGGGGAACAGATGGACCGTGAGGACTACGCAGGCTCAGGTGCTGATGCACCGCATGCCGACAGACGTCCTGGTGAAACCGTCGTCGGGTTTGTACACCTGGAAGGGGTTCTTTGTCATTTTCGTCGAGGTTCATTGGCAGGCCTCTTCGCGGCCTTATTGAGACAGGCCCACTCACCCTTGCAGCTATGCATCTCCTAGACGGACTCGAGGGGGAGGGGTGGCCTGGTAAGGCCTTGGCCTCCGGGTGGGTGGGTGGGTTGGGGTGAGAACAGAGGCCTTTGGATCGATTTATCGTTCAAACTGACTTTTTTTTCTAATACTGACCGTTCTTATGGACTGAGAGCATAGCAGAAAGCAGCTGGACCAAACGCAGAGAGAATTTTGGAAGAACCGTACGGGTGCAGATTCACTTTTTAGCTTGGCCAAAATTTCCAATGACCAACGGCTTTGACCAAAGTCTCTGCTTGAATATATGTGACTTTATCTAGGTGAACAAGATTTATCTTATCCGCAGGGGAGCAGAACCCGGGTCTGTTTAGATCAAGTTGTGGATCCAAAAATTCAAACTTCCCCGCAGTCAGGCAATGGCAGATCTATCATCAAATAAGCTCGAGTTTCCGGGCCAAAAGGACTCTGACCTCGAGCCGCCACCCGGACCATGATTTGGACACACTTCTGTATCTCAATGAACTGAACAATACCTATTGCTTTTTGATGAAAAAAAAAAAGACTCGTGGGCGGAATCATAACTAAGCAATGCATTGATATTTCTTAAAGGCTGCCCGTCGACTGTCCTGCACGGTGTCTAGGCGTGCGTCCTCCGTGTACCAGTTCTTCCATTACAAGGAGGAGCTGCGCACCGCCAAGATCAGTACGCTCGTGGTCGCCTTGGCCTTCGTATGTTGGACTCCGTTCTTCGCCACCCTGTCCCTGCTCTCGGTCGAAGAGGTCGAGGTTGCCGGACAGAACAGCCTCGCCGTCACCACCGAATACCTGCACTGCGCCTCCAACCTCCTGGCCGTAGTCTTCGCCGCTGTGTCGCCCTACGTCTACGTCTTCAGGTGCGCATGCTGTGAATTATCATTATTGGCTGCGTATCATATTGATCTTGAGACACTGTATGCACGGTCAGGTCGGAGAAGGTCCGCAACACGGTGATGGAGTTGGTGTCGGCTGCCACAGCCGGTTGCTGTGGGCGGCTGTGGCGTGGGGGCCGCGCGGCTGAGACCGCGGCGGCCGTGGCGGCGGCGGCGGCCAACGGTTACATCTCGAAGCAGACGCGAGAGCGATCTTCGTCATGTCCGCACGTGGGAAGATCTAGAGCGGCCGAGGAGGCTGACAGGAGAAGAGGCAACAAGTTGTCCCTCAACGAATACAAAGGAATTGAGCACAGAAACCAAATCAAGGGTATGCAATAATGAAATAGAAGTTCACTTGTGTGTTGGGGGTGGGGGGTGCGCCGAGAGCGTGGACAGCGCAGATACCGCATAAACAGTCACCAGGATATATTGGCGAGGAGGCGCTTGGGCAGTGCGGGGATACTTGGACAGCCCCCAGGGGATATTCTAGCCAGCAGGACAAACAATTTGTTTAACTATTTGGCCCAAAAGTGCCGCTCACATTTCTGAAACAATCTGCTCCCAACCCTTCCCTATTGGCTCATCATCAATCTCAGGGACGATCCTTGTTTTTTTCTGTCCCAATAAGGATCATCTGTCAAGTGGCTTGTTTGTTGTACTTGGCAACTGCTCCAATTTCTTATTGTCATTCATTCAAATTCTGACAATTCTTCAGACGATCGATTTTCCTGTCATGATAATCACACTGAACGCTCTCTCCGTGTCAGAACTGTCAATAGTTGTTGTTAGGACATGGGAAATCATTTTTCCTAAATCAACTGGAATGACTTTTGGGACAAATGACGACCCCCATTTGCCATCCTCACTCAGTCAGCAATCAGCAGTTGCATCTGGTCCGGCAAAGCATTGGCATTCAAATTGCCTCAGACAATTCCTTCACTGAGGCAAGTCCAGCAGCACCTGTGTCCAAGTCAATATAGTGAAAAGATGTCAAGGGACTGTTCAGGACAGCAGCCCGCTGATTCCTCAAGCAGCTTCGATGCTAAATGTCTCTTGATTCAGAAAAAGTTCATTTCTAGCCTTCCCATTCTTGATCTTCCTTTGGACGTACTACACGACCAGGATCCAGAAGCAGCTTTGAATGCTTTGAGGACAGCCCCCATTGGGACTTTCCGACAAACTGAATGATTCTCATTCAGTGTTTCAGTGTGAGTCACCAACAGCTCCTTTCTTGTTTGAAGCCCATCCAAGGACTATTCGACGCAGCCACGGTCTTGATTCAGACCTTCCCCTGATTCAGACTGGGAGTCAAGTTCAACTGTTATGTTAAGCTATTTAGTCTCTTGGCACTTTGAAATTCACTCTCCATTCTTAAAAGGAGCCGGTGGCAACTGGTACTTGAGACCAGGCACCACATTACCCGGTCATATTTCGTCTGGAATGATTAATGTCCCTATTCATCGATGTCATGCAAAGTTGGAGTACGACTGTGTCAAAGCAAGACAGTTCCCGTGACAAAAGGCACCAATATCTGCTTGAAATTGAAAAATCAAGAAATAATTTTCCAACAGTCTACATATGCATACATATTCTACAAAAAATTCTCTATATTCTACATATTCTGCATAAAAAGAATCTCATTACAAAGAATAACTTTTGCTACTCCCCAGGTTGGCCAGGTTCATTGTGGACTTTAGGATGATTGGTAGGGGTAACCTTAATGTGACTGTTGGTTCCATCATCAGGACACCCAACTTCATCCAAAATGGAATGAGTGTTAAAATGTTGGGATCATATGTTGATTTTGGGGAGGCCATCCTAATAGAGGACAAAGACTCATATTTCATATTTCAACGTCACCTTTACCACCGAGCGCCTCTGCAGGCATCTGTATACATATAAAAGTAAAACTACTCTGCCGTCTCTTTACGAAAGAACAACATCTTGTACATACAAGCTATGCCTTTGCATAGGCCTATGAGCAAAGCTTCACATGTGACAATTGTAGAAGACACTCGGACACTCATAGTACAACTCAAAAGCTGTTACTGGCATCATTTCTCTCCCAGTAGTTGACGACATGAAGAAGGTTGCCAGCCGCCTTCAGTCCTGGCCTCTGGTGGCAATGGGCAGGAAGCGAAGGAGGAAGATCTTTGTGCCCAACGACGACGACTTGCTGGAGCAGCCCAAGAGCAGCTCAAGAGACGAGGACGAGCAACAAATTGAGTCAGCCACTGGGGGTAGGGACGAATTCGCTCTGTCACCCATTCCCGTCCTGCATGCGTAGGTGGGCACAGCAAAATAGGCAATGTTTCTGCCTGGCACAGACACGCAGTCCTGCTGCAGTCCTGTGTGTAGTTGGTAGCGCAACCGAAGCAATGAACGTTACCATTTCAACTCTGAAAGAAAAGGTCATTCCGATTCAAGCCTTTTAGGATCAATGGCCTTTCCACAACAATAGAATATAATTCGCGCTTATTTTTAGCTGCGGAGGTCCAGACAGGAGTGAAAACTGACCCCGAAGGATCTTTTCCTGGAGGGGCTGGAAGCCACTCTCCAGAGCACCAGCAAAATGGTTTATCAAGAGGAAGCACGGGTATCTGCCTGAAAAAGCTCTAAAAAATCAGGGAAGAAGAAGAAACAGTGGTATTTTCTAGCCTGAAATGATAGTGATATTATTACTCACGTAAATTACACTGCTGCTTACCCTTGTGTGTGCATCTTGTGAAGCCCCTACGACTTGTTTGTCAGCGCCCAAACAAATCCCACCCAGTGACAGAAAATTGCCTAGATCACAATCATTGTGCGATGAGGGCATCTTTTTACCTCACAGGTAACTGCTTATGTGCCAAACTGACGGTGTAAGTGTAATACTGTGCTATTTTAGCATTTGCCAAAGGACGCTGAAGTAACTTGGAAAATATAAGCTGTGAAAGCATTCTCAAGTCGAAGAAACTGTCCAACACAGATAAATAGGAGGTTTCTCTTCCTTTCATCCGGCGGAACCGATATGAGTCACATGGAGGTTTCTTGCCACGTACCGTATGTAGGCAGTTGGAGATAAAGGACGAGTAACAACAACAACAGCCTCAAGTCTCTCCCTCCTTCTTGACTGCCAGCAGGCCCAATAATGAAAAGATACAAGCAGAGCAAACTTTTAGAGCCTTTGGCTCCAACACAGACCAAGTTGTTGTTCCTTTCAGTGCCCCCTGTGCTTGGTGCCAACTTTGGCACTGATGAGGCACGAAAGACAGTCGTCGTTGCCGTCTGTTTTTGCACCTCCACGTGACCAGCAGGGACGGCTCAGTGGCCACCAGGATTCCACATTTCCTCGTTGCTACAGATGTCTGTGCTCTATACAGACACTCATCTTGCTCATCTGGGTTCAACTGAGTTCACACTTGCATCAGGGTTCACATGCGCACTTTCTTTGCCATTGGCGAGTCCAAGCAAGGCAGAAAAGCTCGACTTGGGGGCCAGGAAAAGTCATTGTCTTCTTCTTCTACGAATGGAGACTCTTCCCAGCCAGGCTAAGTAGGATTACTGGGCTGAGCATTAGCGTCAGCCCTGCAACATGGGACTCGAGCATTAGTCTTCATATCCTGTACTTATTCATTATAGGTATCATTGGCCTGGTTAAGCAGAGCTGCTTAGTTGAGCATCATCTAACAGTTAAAGAGAAAGCAAATGGGCAGCCGTACAAATTATAGCTATAAATAATAATTACGCGGACTGTGATATATCCGAGTGCGGTCAATTTCAAGGAGGGTACATATGAGGACATATTATGCGTCGTTACTTTGTAACGGAACACAGGTATGTCTCCATTTCAAACAGTGAGATACTAATTTGGGAAATGCAGTGCGGAAAGTGAGTCATGATTTACTCACTCAGACACCGGGACATAATATGCTGCGGTGCAAGAATATGTCCCTCCGGGGAGTGAAAAACGGGGAAATAATACGAAGATCGCGCGTTATTGTTATATCTATCTAGCGTAACTTTTGCTCTCTGAATATCGCGAAAATAGAAAAACCCTGATTGAGTGCCTGATCTGGACAATGTAGGGTAGGGTGGCCAAAATTTTTGTGATGACCTTGCTCAGTCATCAATGTGTAATCATGGACCCCCAATTATGTTGCATCTTTTTGTTTTTTCTGAATTCCCAAAGATGAACATGCTAGGGATTGCCAAAGTTTTGCAAAAATGGCTATGTAGTGGAACACCCTGCAAAAGTCATTTTGGGATGGTGCTTCTGAACTGAAGGTCACCCTAAAATTGACTGAAAAGTATTTTTGCATTTCATAGTCAAGTCACTAAAGTCAACCGTTTTCAACATATTGGAAGGTTTTGGTCACTACATAACATTCCAGGGG
>JAAUXU010139405.1_pt1 | contig 12821 bp, 10 predicted proteins | sample 7278151 | NCBI WGS metagenome assembly JAAUXU01 (sample SAMN14350113, study PRJNA611818) | marine sediment metagenome | isolation source: surface marine sediment (1.8m) | place: French Polynesia: Moorea | collected 2018-08 | reverse complement strand
TCCACGTACTTGGCGCAGTCCACGTACTTGGCGCAGTCCACGTACTTGGCGCAGTCCACGTACTTGGCGCAGTCCACGTACTTGGCGCAGTCCACGTACTTGGCGCAGTACGTGCTGACCGACGTAGGCATGGACTTTCGATAAAGAGATTCCTATATTCGTGAGCTCATTTCTAGCACAGTCTCCTGGAAAAGCACTTTGGCTCCTGCGCAATGCGGTGCAAAATCCCCAGCACTGCACTGCTGCCTGCATTGTCTATGCCAAGCACTGAGTGGCTTCCACCACGCACAGCACGATGGCACCGCTGAATGTCAAAGACGCACCCAGCTCCAGGCTATCCAAGGTCGAAATGAGGTTGTCACCATCATCAACCTGGAGCTGGGACTCCTTTGACTGGAGGGGGGGGGGTCTTTGTCTGAGTAGCAAAGAGCAGCCATGGCAAGAACCTGGGAGCAAAAGAATCAGGGAGGATTCACTTCTGGTGGTTTTGTTTGTCCTATAACATTCTGAACTTGAGCCAAGTGAATTCCAAGCCAGGACTCCTTGCTCCAGAGGGACTTCCCTGGGACATCTTTCAGTCCTGATTCACCCCTGTGGATCTTCCAAGTACATAAGCATTGGTCCCACCAGGCCTGTTTGAGCGCATTCTGGCATGGGGTGACCCGATATAGTTAAGCTTTCTGCTCGTTGTGGGAAAAGGTCTTTTTCTATTGAATTTTCCAGCCCCTCAGAGCAATGGTGATCAGATTGGCCCCAACAACTCGTAAGAGAAATGCCCCCTTCAGAAGTTTTACATGACCATGGACCTGCCACGCTTGAGGTTCTCGTCGACCTCTGAAGCGTAGCACAGGGTGCCCATAAACATTACAGAAGTCGTGTCTGTCTGAAGACTTGAAGAAGTCTGCGGAACTCTGATTCCTCAATGAAAAGTGCACATTACAAGTTTGTGAACACTCAATTTTAATGTTGACGCAAATTTTTGGCATTACTGCGCTGCTTCTTTTGTGGGAGAAGAAAATATGATATCTTTTCGAGTCCTTACAAACCCTTTATGGTCTCTAATAATGTACTGTGATAACTATATATTTCATGCATGTAAAGGGCCACCGCAGTTTTTGAGTTAACAAATGATCAAAATTCAAGGAATTTGACCTGCCCAAAGTATTTTACTGCCCGAAAGTGCAGCCTGAGGGCAATAAGAGTCTGAAAACAGGTAAAATTCAGAGGATTTTGATCAATAAACGAGGAAAATTAAGTGCAACTTACTTGCAAGCAATTAATTGCCAGATTTCTTCTTTCAGCTGTTGCTCCCTTCTGAGCAGTGAGCGAATTTATTTTCACCCCCAAACTGGAAAATATACTGTATATTCCAATCTGGAGGAAAGTAAAGCGTATTTCCCAGTTTCATATTTTGGGGCTCGCAGTAAAAAGGCGGCAATATAGAAAAAAAGCTGATGGAAAACCTTTGTACTCTATCTTTGCGAACTTTGCATCTTTATGGTATGGGCAGCAAGAGCAGCAGCCCCAGCCAGCCAACGTAGGTCAGCTGTTCACCGAGGAAATATTGCTCATAGAGCTACAACACCTGTGAAATAAAGTGCAAGTTGCATCACCTCATAAGTGCTTGATCGCCCCAGTGCTGAAAACTTGAAAAACTTTGCAGCGATGAAATCTATACACTGAAAGTGACAACTCTGAAAGTGACCGCCAAAATTCATTTTTCGAAGTTCCTCAACTCACAGATCTCCGATCTCAATGAAATTACGCAGATGTCGCCCAAAGGCAGCGATAACATTCTGCAGATGCCGTTGAAGGATGGGAGCAATCTCATCTGCGTCCCACTTTGCTCAAGATGTGCACGACGATGGCAGTTTTGCATATTTGAAAAAGAAATATACACTCAATCACACTATCAGGTCTCATGGAGCAACAAAAGCTGTGCTCTCCATCGTTCCTTGGACGACACCAACGTGTCTGTGGCACGCAAGTCCACCAAGTGGGAAATGTTTCTTATGGACACCGGGTCATATTCAAAGACTTCTGGGGTGATTTTTTTTCTTCCATTCATCTGTCTTCTACCACATTGCCCATATTTCTTGCAACCTACTTTGTCCGCTAGTGCTGAGTTTGTATTGGAAAGTCAAGCTTTCATCCTGCTGCAGCTGAAAACTGGATGTATGCATTTGCTTTATTCTCACTTCTTTAGCACCGTTGGCCCGGAAATATGAAACCACTTTTGCTGTTGCCCAAACAGGGAAATATTCGCAGTATGTCAAAAGTTGTATTCTCGTGTTTTGGGTGAAAATATAGTTGACTAACACGGATGCTACAGGGGAAAGCGTACAGGCAAAATGGTCGTTCTTTTGCCTTGGGCTCATAACGACCTCGATTCCGGCCTCCAGAGGCCTCCGAGATCGCTCCTCAGACAGCACAAGTTGATTTTTTTCGAGGCGGGAAGTTTACTCTTTGATTTGAAGCCCCCAAAATGGCCAAACTGACCCTTCAGGCCCAGGATGGGCATCACCTAGAGGGGCCCTTCGGGGCCGAACACCCCGCCATGACCTGATCCACGCCAAGGTCGGGCACTCCGGGTCCAACGGTGCGGCCGCCCAATCAGAATATGCAACATCTTACTTTAGTATGTACTTACTTTTGATGCATGCCAAGTGTATTCTTCTACTTGAGAGTGACAATGGCAGTTGAGAGCAGTAGCCAGGACTACGGAGAACATCCCCTTTGAAGAATAATGGAGAAAATATGCAAATGGACTTTTTTCTTGCACATTTCTTTTTCTCATAATCCGGGTCAATTTGACGTGTCCTCGGAACTGCCCCGGGGAGGGGGGCAGCAAAAATACCCTTAATTGTTTAAATGAATAAAAAATAAAGGCTACGCACAGTGATGCAAGGTGAGGTATTTCAACCCGAGCACAGCCCCAATTTTCCGGCCATAGAAGACCTGTCTGGTAGTGTTGTACCAACCAAACGATTCATTCCTGACCCGACTCAGGGAATGAGTCGGGTCAGGAATGAATCGTTTGGTGATTCTGTAGTGATTCGAATAAATAAAATAGGCCTTCACATATACGGTAAGGGAGAATCATGGCGAAAACATGTATAACTGCTTCGAGATTCTCCAGATGAATGCGTCATCTCGTGCCCCAGTTGACGGGCCAGGGCCATCATAACCGGTACAGAGGAGATATTCGTCTAACTGAGATTTCAGGTAATCCTCTACCTACATCATGGCTCTGTTTTTCAGCCAGGAGACACAAGGAACTAGTCTCTAATAACTGTTGGCAGAGCAGGTGAGACACCCCGTGCTGGCCCGGAGACCGGGTCAGCACTTGGGCCTGATCAGACACAGACACAAATGGGGTCAAAGCAGTTGGTCTCCGTCACTTCATCCGGTCCGACCGCCGTCACCAGCCAACCCGTTGACTTTTCACTGCTGCGGCTTCGCGCCAGTTCTTCATATAACTGATATTCGATCACGTATGATATAAGTGATGCCGTCAACTCGAGTTGACGCTCGACTCTGTTGACCTCATCACACATGCAGAAAAGACACTTTTTCTTTCCTCAGGCTTCTTTGTCGTGGTCACTCTGACTCTTAGTTCTCTTTGGGTGTGTAGCAAATCCTTCAAGGTCTTTTTTTCCTTCTCATGTTGACACTGGCTCGTGAGCAACTTCCCTTTTTTTGCGCCTCAGTCTTGCACATAATTCTTGGCCTCCACGCAGATTTTTTGTCATAAACGAGAGATGCAAGATTTTGTCCTCTTAGAGAGTCGGAGACAGCTCATGCACACAAAACAGAGACTTTATGTTATGGGAAGTTTGTCCTCAGTGTTGATATAGACAGCTTTGACTAAGACAATACAGTGCATTCCGCTTAAACGGGAGCCAGATCAGGGAGATGTTCGGATACTGCGCAGGAGATGTGTTGGAACACAACAATATGACCAATGGCATATGACAATTTTCTGTTACACCACACAGTAGTGTGAGCTCATCACCACTACAAAAACGTGCTGTCTGGTGTAGCTGAAGCTGTCGGACTTTGTTGTTGGCTTGTTGTACAGTGTGTCAGATAGTGCGATATGTCGTATCGATATCGAGTATCGCGATACTAGCTAAATATATCGCGGTATCGTGTACGGTACTTTTTGCCCTCTCAGCAGCAAGTGCCACTTCCCAAAGGTTCGTTCAATGGCTGTGTGCCACTGCAACGTGATTGCGCCCATCAGGACATCCTTGGGGGCAGAAAAAGTGTCCGCCATGGTGCACCTGGACAGAAACGTGGGATATAGTACAAAATACCGTGATATTTGGTCTCGATCCATCGAATATCGCCATCTCCATTTATTTGGGACATCGCACATTCCTGTCACATATGAGAGAGCTTTTTTCATGTCAAGCAACCGTTTCTGCTTTGAAGCTTTCTTTGTCTGACAGCATTTTCTGTTGCGCAGAACATCCGATCGCGGCCAGATTTGTCACTAAATGCTTGATGGAGTTCTGTTCAGACTCCTTAATAAAACTGTTGTGGATGAAAACAATAGAGCTCGAGGAGCTTCTTGGGAGCCCTGCGTCAATTCGAAGTAGCAGGGTTGCCAGATCCAGTTTCGCTCGTCAAGCATCAGACACAGAAGCATCAGACTTTGTCGGATAATCGGGATCTAACGATAAGCAGGACTTTTTGTCGACAACCGACTAATCCCGATTAGGCGGGCGAGACTGAACTGCGTAGGATTGGAAAGTCATCCTGTGGAAAGGGGGGGAGTAATTGAATTTACAGGGTGTCCTCAAGATTTCGAACGTGCGAAGGCATTTGGAAAAAGTTCTTGAAAGTCTTTGTCTTCGAGGCAAAGGCAGAGAGTGAAGATGGAGACCGGCGAAGGTCCCCAAGACCCTGAGAAAACCGGAGAACCCCAAGGAGGACCCGGGGAAAGTTGGAAGAAAATTTGCGTCCTTTTCCACTGCTTTTTTATGTTATGGCATCATTTCTGGAAATTCCATTTGAGATTGAGCGACTAAGAACATATACAGATGATCGAGACCAAATACGTTGGTGCTGATGATGGTCTGAAGATATGTGACACAAAAAGCTCAAGTCCATGCAGTACAAGAGACACTAATGGGAGTTCCAAATTTGCAACATTTCCCGGAAAATCATGTGCTGAAGTTGGCAAAGTTGCGTATCTCGTCGTGAAAGCTTTACATTCTTCATGACATTGACGACGGCTTAGAATAAATAAAAGAGAAAAGGCAGTGTATTAAATTTTTAAGAAGAACCTGTCCCAATTCCCTAGACGCCTTCCGATCTATATTATACATGGTGTGGAAAGCGCGTTCAGGGGCATTAAAGGTACGGTCCATTTGGCGAACTTTACTACAGGGTGTTCGACTCAAATTGCCCGAATTTTAATCATTGCTTAGGGGTGGTTTCTTGGCATATGTCCACATATTGTTGGCAGCTCTGGAGTGCAAGGTAGACTGAATGACAGTCAGAGGTGTCAACGAACAGCTAGAAGACATTCAAAATGAGCTCTGAAAACTGCAAGAGGTAGGGAATTGTTGACTTTAGAAGATGTCTCCAACTGTCACACTGCTGACATTGTGGGTGTTGTCCGGACAAGCGTGAGTAGGGTGTGGGCCTGATACAAGGCCGTTGGGTCTGGGCCTGATACACGACCATTGGGACAGTGGAGTGATCACAGAAAGATCAACCTTCCCCCAAGAAAAGAACTTCTTCTTGAGCGACCTGAGGCAGGCCATCAGGGACAACCCAGGGAAATCCATACGGGCACATGCCAGAGAGAGAGAGAGAGAGAGAGGAGTCTCTCTGACAGCACAATTTGGGAGGTGGAGAAGGACTCGGGCCTGAAGTCCTACTGCCGAAGGGTGAAGCAGCTCCGCACCACGAAGAAGCACAGGTCCAGAGTCAAGAAAATCAAGAAGGTCTCAAATTTCGAAGATCTTTACAGACGAGAACATTTTCACTGTGGATCAAGCATGCAACCATCACAACCATCTGCAAAGTGAAATGATGGGAATTGTTTTCACAACTGATATTTAATCTCAGTGCACATTTGACTTGTTCGTTGTTACTGTTACTAACATTCTTCTTTTGATTGTTCGAAATCATATCGTACTAAAATAGGGACAGCTAATATCTTTAGGCCTGAAGTAGTGGATTACTTTATTTCACTGGTGAAGTAAAGTTTTTCATATTTCGTGCTTTACAATGCATTAAAAGTCAGGTATGAAAAAAAAACTTTTCAATGCTATTAAAAAAGGACTATGTCTGTCTCTGTACGTAGCACTTTATGCGTACATTGAGTAAAGTTTGAATGGTCCTTTGTCCTGTTGTTTTTTCGAAAATGTCACCATATCTGAGTACCCAAGCTGATTTTGGAACATGGGTTATACTGTTCTGGTGGAGGTTGATCATCCTTGTCAAGTTCGGTTTCCCAAATGAAGTGAACCGAAATCATTTGCCACCACTGTATGTATAGGGGCAATTCAAACACAAGTATGAAAGTGGGAAAGCTTCTTAAGCCAACGGTGGAAACTCTGACCGAAGATGCACTCGAATCCAGAAGTGAGTCCTTCAATGAATGGCAAAAAGGGTCAAATCAGCGGGGTTCAATTCTTCACTGGGACCCGAAGGGCTCTGTCTGCCAATGTCGTGTATGGAGATGCTGGCCCACCCCTGGGTGGGGGGTAAGGATACCCCCAAGTTTCCCCACATAAGTCACCCAGCTCAACTCACACATAACACACGATCTCCACTGCAGTAAAGTCTCACGGACATTTTAGAGTGAAGGTTAAAGGCTGCTCCTCAAATATGGCTTCTACTTGGACGTGCAAAATGAATGGTCATGAATGGCAGGGCCTTTGTCTTTTATGACAGCCTCTTCCAAGAGATTTGCTAAGAAATCCAATGCAATCTCTCCCCCACTCTTCTCCTCCACCTATTATTCCTCCAGCTGCCTCTTTTGTTCTCGCTCCTCGGGCGATGCTCATGCACTTGCTGCTCGAGTTCACTCCAGAGCTTCTCAATCGGCTGCAGGTTAAAGCTTTGGCACCCAGTCCTGCCCCTCCGGCCGCGTCATGGTAATGGCAGCAGAATGCTGAACATCTTGTCCGAAGACCCAACTTCAGCACAGTTCAAGCGTTCATCTGCCAATACTTGGCGGTGCAGAGCACCATGATGGGGATCAGTGCTGCTTGCAGAGAAACAGGACATTGTGCTGGTGCTGTGGGGAGCATTTATGACGACTTCGGCATCTTGGGGCTGGTCGAATTCATCTCTGTTGATCACCTTGCCCCTGCCTCAGTCACCCAAGTTGCCTACTTCAGTGCAACTTTTTTGGGCACAAGATGATCACTGCAATTCAGCGGTTTTGGAACGGTGCCCAAGGACACACATGGCTCAGCCACTGGTCAGGGCTGCTGCTCATGAGCTGGGGCTCAGCGTGCGCATACGCTTACCTGATCAGAATGGTGCAGTAGACCGAGGACATGACGGCGATGTGCATGATGGGGAGCAGCCAGGGGATGATGTGCGGCCACACGTGGCGGCGGTAGCCGTCCCAGAGGTGGGGGAGCGAAAACTGTGGGGAGAACCACCAGAAAGTCAGGGAGGTGGAAACATCTCTCGGCGGAACTAATTTCCTTATCCATCTGGAAAGTTGTTAGAGGTAATATTTCTAGACAAAGTATTCTCTGCTCTCACAGGCAGAAAGGCTTTACCGCGGCGAATGGCGGAGAGGATTCTTCTCCATCACCTTGGAGAAAGTACGGAAAGTTGCCATATGGGTGTTACAACCCTCCTGAGACGATGTTTCGATTTCTGCCATACAACGATACCGAGGGAGTCTACTCGGTCTGAAATTACATTTCTGCCTCCTGCCCATCAGGCTGCAGTCGAGGATGAAGGTAGACCAGCCACGCATTTGGACTTGAAGGAGCCAAACGCTGCGCAGATTTTTCTCTTTTTCACTCGGCAAATGCATGTGTCAGAAAAATAAAACGTCCACGCAAGTAATGCGAGTGCCAAGGGGATCCAGGTACTGCCTACACACGTCAGGTGCGCTAATGAGAACTCGCAATGAAGACAAATGACTACACCTCAGGAAATAGTTACTCAATGTTAATTTTCCCCATGTCATTAGAGAGAGGGCATTCTCAGCTTTAATTTGATATCAAGCAAGCTAAAATTCATCAACGGTAAGCTCTTCTTTAAGAGGACAGCAACAGATATGTCAGAATCACAGTGTACTATTGAGGCATGATGTAAGCATACAATTATCCAACACCTTGACTTTATCAAACTTTCTTTAGGCCACATCTACACTCAGCACTCTACCTCAACACTCAGATATTATCTCTTTTGATGTGATCGAGGAGTCCTCTCACTTCCTCCTCTGATATCTCTCTTAGACCCATACTAATTCTTCTGATGAGCTGGTTGCAATTTTCTGCCTCCCGATTTTTATCACACATTTTGCTCTTCAATAAGGCCTAGAACCGCTCAAGAGGCCTGACCTCAGGTGCAGTCAATTTTTGTCTACATCTAAGATCCCTTTTTCTTCCCAAATTCAAGGTGGCCAATCAAATGTCACGGAACATTCCCACTGAACTTTTGACTTGTCTCTTGTCCTTTCAAAGAAGGGTTTAATATTATGTATACTTGCCATAGGTAATGTCGTTTTGTACATACTGATGTCATATGCTGACAGGGGATGTGTTGGAGTGGAATTTCAACCTTAAATGGCTAATTCAGACACTGCCACATAACTTGAAATACACAAGTTCACAGTTTTGCATGTTTATGAAGATGGTACAGCACTCAAAGTGTAATGAGTTGACAGGAGTGCTGTGACGGTTGCAGTCAAATTTTAATGTTTTTGACCACTTTTCATTGACGAAAGTGGCTGAAACTTTCTGTGGATGTTGCCACCCACCCTCAAGTACTCCACGCCAAACGTGGCACCCTCGGGACCATCCTTGGACTCCTGTCAACTCATTATTCTTTGAGTGCTCTAGCATCACAATGAGCTCTTGAAACTGAACAAAACTGCAGCATCTCATGTCTGACTCTTTCCATCACACATTCGACAGCAAATTCCAACCTGAGACCTTTCCCACTCAGCAGACGATATCAGTATGTGCCAAGTGACGTTACTTACGGCAAGCACTGTACTTCAAAGTGATTGGTGCTCAATTCAGACGGAGAATGTGCTCTTTCTAATGGCATAGGGCAAATTAACATTGAGCAATTACTTTCTTAGACATAGTCGTTTAAATTCGTTATGAGCTTCACATTAACATACCTTACGTGGACTTCTGAAAGTTGTGCTGCATCGTGGCTTCGGCGCACAGCAGTGGTAAAATGTAGAAATTTTTGATGCTACTCTGAGTGTGTTCCACATTTCTGCAGAAAGAGGCATTCGGGGCCTGAATTCAACTCTTTGGAACGCGCAAAAACAAGTCCCATTTGCCAGGAGCCAGACCCATGGAAGACAGTGCCAGCATTTATTGTCAATTCGAGCGATTGCAGTTACCAAGAAAGTGTCATTCTCCTCATCGAGGTCATCGTGATGCTCCTCACTAGTCTGGGCCCTACAATCCTTGCCCATGTTGTTCTTGATGAGGTCCAACCTGTTTTTGTTTCTGTTTCAGGTCCAATTTCCGGGTTGTCACCAACTTCTCATATGATCATTGTACATACAGGTTGGGTCAGAATTAAGTGACTGATGGTCTTCGGGTCAAATGTTCTCGTACGTCGTTCGTGATCAGTTTGGAACAGGTCAGTGTTGACCCTCTGCCACAATGAGCCTTATGTACATGTGGTCACTCAGTGACTTCAGCAGAAATGTCAAGAGGCACCCTGTCATTAGACACCATTTTCGGGGATCTCTTCAGCCAAGTTGGCTTAAGGCTGCTTAGACACTTTGAAGTGCTAACTCAGTGTGTGTGCGTTTGCACTCAACCAAGCCATCTTGATGAGCTTTGGCAAAATGTTCGGGCTTGAGCTGGGCTTGCTTGACTGGACATTTTCGGACTTGGGCTTCAGACACACATGCTAATAGCTCATACTCATCAGTACTCAGTAGTAGTGTGTATCGGTCGTGCAGTGGAAGGAACACTGAAGGTTGCTTTCGACCCTCGTTGTTGTTGTGGGGCCCAAATTTTGACCACATGTTGTTGCTTCAGGGCATTTATTTTGTGTCAGCGGCAACACTTTTGTTACGCCAAGAGGATTATTGTTCGTTCGAGATTTTCCTGTATTCGTGATATCTGACCTCAAGGTGAGGAAGCTTCCCAAGCAAGTTCATAAGGCAAGAAAACTGCCAATTTCTTTGAACGCTAAGCATTTTTCACCACTCTAGTAATTGTGGAGCTTGTCAGACATCTCGTGACAGCATCCGTGAGGGAGAAATTGCTCTGTGCGGCCAAGAAGCTGATAGTGAAGCGCAAGAACTCATAAAAAAATCCTCATTGATGGAAAGCAGTTCAAGGTTGGCAGAAAGACTAACGGACACAATGATAGGTGGTTCGAAGACAGTCTTGAGGATATGAACCGTTTCTGAACCGGAGCTGGAAGTCTGCCTCCGCCAGGGCGTTTGGCATCATGACCAGCACTTCACAGCCAATATCTGGTTCTTCGAAAGGGGCAACAAGGTCAATACAGAACAGGGTTGCCAATCTGGCCTTCTTACAGCTGCGATTTTTCTGATGACAAGAAGTAGGCAACCCTGTCAGACGCCTACTGGGACTTGCTGAAAAGACTAGTGCTTTTTTTTCTTAAAAGAGGTTCCGGAAGGCCAGGCAAGCGAGTCCCTGACTTGGCAGTGCATGACTTGGCAGCTGATGTGACCAGACAATGTGCCAAATTCAATCTTGCACAGGTAAAAGATGGCAACTAGTGCAAAACACACTGGTGTGTTTCACATAAGTTAGACTCGTATTGACGACCATTTATATCCTGTTGCTAACTGTGCCTCATGACCAGACTGACCTGACAGGTCAGACAAACCTGACCTGCCCTTTTTAGCTGTCAAAGATCAAACTTAACAGCTAAGTCGTTCTGGGATCAGATCGCTGGGCTCGAGGTCTGGGGATGAAAATAAGTTAAGACTTTAAGAACTACCCAATCGAGCTGAATAAGATGATGAAACACTTAAAGACAGTTGTTCTTAATGCAATTCTGGAATCTCAGGGCATAGAGTTAGTATACCCATGTTTAGTACACGAATAGTGAGTGACCACCTGCATGCCTGAATCGAGATAAGTGAAGCTTTACATAGCTGAATTGACTATTCCGCTACCTTGCTGCCAGAACTATCCACATGGTTTTCATCCACAGGTTGGTCGTCACAATCCCATCGTCGTGTCACTCTCACACGTCTCATTGGTCTTGTTCACTCACACGTCCTGTCCATGAGCAGAAGCTCCAAGTGGTGGAAGCTGGACTCTGCCTTTGTCCAGAATGGACCGTCGACCTCGACCTCGAGGTCGAAGGCGATGGAGAGTGATGCGTGGGGTGGTTGTTGCAGTGGAGTCGCAACAACAACTGACTGGATTGTTAAGTACCCAGGTGAAATCTTCTCGTACCGACACAAGATGGAAACGAAGTGAAAGTGTCATGGAAAATGACACTGTACAGTACACCACACAGGATAAGACAGGCACTATACTCCACGTACATTCTCAAGATAGATCACTTTATATGCGGCATTTAAACGGTCTCTGCGGCAAGTAAGCGTACATAACCACAATATGTCCCTGCTGCCACATTTTAGATTATACCTGCACAAGAAACAGTGCCAACGCAATACCTTTTTCAATGATTCCTTTGAGCCTGGCTTCAGAACAACACCTCTCTGATGTTGTTGACAATAAGTATGGGAATGAGATGGCTCTTCCATGTCAGTTGTGTGCTTGCTTTACATCTGCTTCAACTGCAAAGACGAGGCTGCTATAGAGTGTTTGCCCACTTCCAAAGCAATAGAGTTTGTTTAGGGTTAACATGAAAACCAGGCTTATGAAGAGGCACTTTTTATTTTTAAGTCAAAGTAACTTTTTTCCACAATGTAAGAATAGAGTATCTGTATGAAACTAAAGCCTCTGTGTCTTTGAGTAGTGTTAAAAAACTCCAGTCACACCGTTCTAGTCATCTTGAACCTGGTCTGTATATCTGTCTAAGGCAAACCGTTGTTCTTACACACAGTCTGAGTCCTCTCACACGCAGTTGCTTCGTTGACCAATCCCACAACATTCACTTCCTCCGCGGCTGACTCTTCTACGGACTGGGCAGTAGGGTGGGCCCCTTGAGGAAAATGAAAATTTTATTATGAAATGTGATCCTTCTGAGCAAAAAAGTACCAATGCACTTTTTTCAGAAATTTAATTTTGGCATACTTTATGTAGTAATTTCATGGCCAAAAATGAGGTAATTATTACTTCAAATTAGGAGAAAGTGTCTTTATACTTTTTTGCTTGGAAGGGTCACATTTCATAATAAAATTTTAATTTCATTCATTGGAGTGCCATTAAACCACACAAAAAGGTGCTCCAAGGCTGACAAGGTGTTGGGGCAGGGGACCCACCTGAAGGGCATAGGACAGTGCAATTGTCACCATGAGAACTTTGTTATGAAATGTGATCCTTCTGGTACTAGTGTACTTTTTCAGAAATTTAATTTTAGCACACTTTTTTAAAGATGCTGTATCACTTCAAGTTAGGAAAAAGTGTCTACTTTTTTCCTCAGAAGAGTCACATTTCATAATAAAATTCTCATATGGTGACAAT
>JAAUXU010008335.1_pt1 | contig 12821 bp, 9 predicted proteins | sample 7278151 | NCBI WGS metagenome assembly JAAUXU01 (sample SAMN14350113, study PRJNA611818) | marine sediment metagenome | isolation source: surface marine sediment (1.8m) | place: French Polynesia: Moorea | collected 2018-08 | reverse complement strand
CCTCTGTACAATCACTAAATCATATCGATGTGTTCCACATGAAAATTCCACTTCAATGTGCTTCAGTACAGCGTATGAACTGATGTCATGTGTGTGGAAAATCTTTACGCCGAGGACTGTACAATACAAACGTATGCAATGTGGTACAGGCACAAACAGTACAGTAAGTACGTATGCATAGTGCACAAGTACGCGAACGAGTGCATATCAATATGGACGCCGAGGACTCTTATCCTTTCTAGAAATGCATGATCCTTCTTTCTCTTCTGCATCCACTCACTCACACAGAAATACACGAGGATTCTTTGCTCCTCATGAAAGCTCGCACGAGCCATCGACTTCTCATAGGTGAGCGTTGATATGTTTTTTTTCTCATTATCAGCCTTGGCTGCTTTTTCCTCAAGTCTGTCGGGTTAATCAATCTTCTCGGCAATTGTACAAAGAAACGCCGCCGCCCACCCACAGTGGAGACTTGGCTAGGAGCTTTGATGGTCTTACAAACTTCTTCATTACTACACCAATGTAGTCCTTCACTGTAGTCGTATTAAATACTGTGGCGGGCCAAATAGTACTGCTGGGACTGTAAGTGATGTCGTCCAGATGTTTCTACGCTGCATTTACTCACAGAATGGTGCTCATGTGTTGGGGTTTGTCAAGGAAAAAAGAAGGGCATTCTTGGAGACTGCACACAATGTTGTTGTGAGATATTTCTTTTCCTAAGAAATGTCTGCGGCTGGTCCCTCCCTATCCTCTGCGCTTCAAATGTCACATCTCCTTACATCTTCATGCCCCTGGCGACTGCCTGTGTGAAGGGATAGACATAAAAGATTGGAGATTATTAAACTTTGGTCGTCTTAGGTCCTTGGCCCTATGCTTTCAAAGTGAGGCCTTGAGATTTCATGAGCAGGTGCATACAACTTTCCTTTTGAACCTGCGGATGACCTAACAAAGCCAGAGCAATCCTGTTGGAAATGAGCTTCATTACCTCATCGTAATATGTAGCAAATGTAATACTGTGTCTTACGTATTGAGTGAGTGAAAGCACAAAAATTTATGAAATAGTCTTTTCTGTCCTTCATCCCTTTGTGCGCAAATGACAGTCACATATCACGTACACGTGAACTACCTCGTGAAGGGAGGGCGCATACAGTCTCTCATAGCAACTTCACATACTTAGCATAATTTAAAAGATTCCACAGTTGCGCTTTCTGCGACTCACACAGACGACCTGACTGTCTGTCTGTCTGTCCGTCCGTCTGTCTGTCTACCACACTGCCAAAAGGCCATGGAACACCGGAAATTTATCCCGCGCTGACTCGGCCGGACACGTGTGGCCAAGTCAACGACGACAAGCGCTGGAATTGCTCTTCTTCTTCTTTCACTTTTTTTCTGACTCGTCCATTGTCAGAGGTCCTTTGTCAAATGCCCGGGATCAATTCTGTCTGGAAGAGTTTATCTCCCGACGCACTGTACAAGCTGTGTTTGGTGGCTAAAGTTTAGCGTGCTTGAATACCTTAGAGACAAGATGTTTCACATGGATCCATGACTGGCAGCTGCTTTAGCCACATCAAGGCAGAGAACACTCTCGTCTCTATACAAGTGCGTCGAGTATGGGAACCTTTAATGAACCCTTGCACACAAAACGCTGCCGAATCCTGCTTAAAGTCGACTTTTATGTACGTACCGAGAGTAGAGTCTTTACTTTGCCACTGTCCTCAGGCAAATTCGAGCGTTCACTTCACCTTTCAACTCTGGCTCTGCCCCCAGGAGCAACGAAGTGACACTCGACAGCAGCTGTGTTTCCTGGCCTCAGGGAGACGTTTGGCGGGGGGAAGGGGGGGAGGACCATGACCTCAATAGCAGTTGCAATGCCTTCATCCATCAAGCATGCGTAAGATCCTAGCTGTATCTCTTCCTAACGGCCTGGCTGGATTTTGTGCAAGCTTGGCAGATCTTCAGGCCAATTTGGCAGCCACGGATCAGCATCGACGAGGGAGATTGAATACTCGTGGGCCTATCAAGACTTCGGAGTGCAGCGCTATGCAGTCAACAGTACCTGTTAAGAGGGAAACTTTTGGACCGGCCCACGGGATGCTTTTTGCATGTGCACATTGCAGAATGAGGACGCTCGTGCAGTGCAAAGAAACGAGCGACTTTTTTCCATACCCATTTCCCAAGAGGTAACCTTGAACTTTGAGTTCAGGGCTGGCCTTTATTTTTTTGAGGATGCTCAACATGCACAACGTTTTCTTCAACGACGACAGCTATACCGTGTTTGGTCTCCTTCTGCTCAAATCTGGCTTAAGGACACAAAACTTTATTTTACACATGCATACAAAGTTGCAGCAAATCTGGACAAGCAATAAATGTCTTCTTCACACCAGTCTTACTCAATCTGTAAAGGGGCAGCGTTGACCTTTGATGGGCCGCGTGCTAGGCCTAGGGCCCAGACGGAGTCGTGCACGTGTCCCCCTATTCTGGCGACCACTAAGCCACTTTTTGAATTATTAGGTGGAAGTGCGAGGGTGAGCGCGTGTATGGGTAAGAGACTATTCTTGGATAGCTTATGCCTGCTTAACTACTCACTCACCCACTTTTTCCCCGGGCTTTGCGCCCGCATTTCGTATGTACTGTAATTCCGTTCTAGGCCCAAAGAGTTGGCCGTAGACTGCTGCAGATTCAATCTCTCTTAAGTGGTCCTAGTCCATTCCAGTTCTCCTGTGCCAAGCTATTTCAAGCTGGATATGCGAAGTTCACTTCTTCCAGAATTGGCTCGGTTCTAAAAAGGGGGCCTCGATGTCTGGCCACCAAAGATATGAAGGATTTTCTTCCCTTCCTCTTTCGCTTTTCCGAAAAAAAAGCCTGTAGAAAGAGGAGAGCCTTGGATTTCGCAAATTTTTCTCGCCTACTCTCTCCGCCGAGAAAAAAACTGTCCCGCGAATGCGTAATTTAGTGTCGTGGGTTAAAAGTTTAGTTTGTTTAAGCTCACGGCAAAACCCAATTAGTTAGTTCTTGATATTGTTACTTGAGCATGGGAACTGTTTCTGGGACTGTGAAAAATTGTGCGTGTTTTTAAACAAGCCTAACAATCGTTCGTTTCCGTTTACAGCAGGACTATTGGTATTATTTTATGGTTTCATCTACACAGGGCTTCAAAGAGTAGGGAAGTTCCACAAGATTCTTGCACTAATCCGGACCTCACTTGGAAACAGTGGGGGAAGGAGTGGACTTAGTGGGGGGGGGGGGAGTGAGTGAGTGAAAAACTACCGCATACATTCGTAGTGTGAAGTCTGGAAAGAGACATTGTATATCGGACTTGACTATGTTGACTGACTTTTCTATTTGTCAGGACATGGAGAATCCGTAGGTATACTTCATATGATATGTACTCAAGCTTAGAAGAAACAGTGACTGGCTGACAGGGAACTAAGCGAAGAATTCCACACATTTGGTGCAAGTGCGCACGCGCATCTATGCATCAATAATCTAACGTACGAACAAAGAAGAGTGTGCACAAGTTTACGCCTGGTCTCTCTAAAAAGAAATCTTAATCATCGTTTCAATAATGGTATGTCCGTACACTTTTCCACACAAACAAAGGACAAAAACACACTTGTGAACACGTGGGTCATTAACACACACGCACACGCACACACACACACACACACACACACACAAACGGTATAAACAATTTTCTATAAATACCGTTGTTCTAAGCTAAACATCGGTGTCTTGATGTGTCCGTCCATACGTGTCGTGTACTGTATCGTACCCACTACTGTTTGAGTCACGTCAGAGTGTAGAAGAAAATCCACTCACTAATAAGCAAGAGAGAACAAAAGTCTCAGGACCGCTTTCGCGCTCGTTGAAAGCCTCTATGTGCCTCAATCATACACATCACACATTTCTCATGTGACTCACAATGGGAACCCACTGGTGATTGCGTGTAGGTTGAGCCATCTGTGTGCACATATGTTTCTCAACAACGTTGGTATCAATGTCAATAAGAACAAAAAGCCATTGCCGTTAGATAGGGTTCATTCATGAATTGCTGTTGTTGGTGCCCTGATGGCGCCGGTGTCGACTGACGGAGTTTCACTGTAACTTATCAGAACACAGCATGCATCAGGAAGGTTGTCAAACGAGCTTAGAACACTTTTTTCCACACAGAGCATGTATAGTATATATGTATATAGATACAGGAGGGATATGAAAAAAAAACAAAGACGTGTCATCATCCACTTCCCGTGATCTGATCCTGACCATCTTGGTTGGTTGCCCAAAGCCCCTTCAATGCAATTTTACGTTCGTCAAAGCAGTGGCGAAATCTCATCGTCCAAGCTGTGACTCTGATGCAAAGACTTGCTGCAGTTTCCGTGCAGCAGGACGGGTTCATGGAGAAGCTGGCCACTTGCAGCACCTTCTGAAATTGTCAGCGGTCATGACTGTTACCAAATCTCGGCAATTTACTCACCTACACACAGGCTGTAGAACGACTATGCTAGCCGTGATTTGACTGTCAAAGTCTGCATGCAAGAGATTCACGAAATATCGAAAATCATGAAATTTTTACAATCTTCTCGTTGAAATCCGATGTTGCATGTCCCTATGCATAGCGCGTGAGTAAAAAAAAAAGTCCGATGTTGTTTGGCTGCTGATGGTTGGCTGGACGACCCATTTGTCCTGTTCATTTGTCATGCCTGTGAGCACGTCCATTGCCTGCCTGCCTGCCTGCCTGCCAGCCTTCAAGAAATTGACCTCGTCCACTTTCTCCCATCTCGTTCTATGCGCCGTACGTCCTGTACCTGGCGGTGCAATACTTCAGCGGACCCATCGGACGTCTTTAGTCTCACATGATAGCTCCATTTTCGTCGTCTGTGTTGTCCAGTACGTACATGTACATCAAAAGTTCACTAGCAATATCTCCGTGCGATGCCTGTCATCGTCATTAAACTCGCTTCTCCATGTATACAACATACGAGGTACAACGGCACAATAATATGCGTACATACTTATAATGTACATCTACATGTCTGTATAGCATCATAATACGCGTCTTCTTCTTCTGTGCTGTTTATAGGTGAAGAGTGCATGCGTTCCACTTGGCAGTGTTTTTTTGGGTGTTCCACAAGTTCCCCCCGTCCCCCCCTCTGATTGTTGTTTGATGTATACCCAAGTTCAGAGAGCTCCTAGACACAGGCGCGCTTGACTCGTGTGAATGACACGTATGAACATCTCCTCTTTTCCCCAGGGCTTCGCGAGCGCCACCGCATCCACACGTCCTGGCGGAAGGAGCACAAGGCGTTCGTGACCTTGGGCATCGTCATGGGCGCCTTTCTCGTCTGCTGGCTGCCATTCTTCTCCTGGTACCTTACTGTCAACATCTGCGGAGAGGATATATGTAAATGCCCTGAAATCGTCGTTTCAATCTTCTTCTGGTGAGTTTCGACGATGATTTTCGCATGTACCGACGGTCGATTCGAAAGCACATGTGAGTCAATTTATATGTATGAATCCGTATGACATAGCTGAAGTAAGTATCTGGCCAAATATGCATGTGCTTGTGTGGTTGTGACGCACGAGAATCTGACGAGCAAGTTATGCGTGTGATGAAGTCGCTCTAGGTCACATTAGGGTGCGCTTACGTAGGGCTAGGCGGGGTTAGGCAAGTACTAGGACAGCGTCTGTACCTCATCCATCAACGTATTTGTTGATTCACGAGGTGAGAAGCTGCAGCAATGGACCACATGTACACACATTCGACGGGAGAGGGAGCGCACTTTATCTGAGAATAAATAGCTTGCGTTTAGGCATTTGTCATGGACCGAAATTTATCGTAGTTCAACGGTTCGTGCTTCAGAAGTGTGTCAATGTGGAGAAACATTGACTTAAAAGCGAGTGAGTGCGCATCTGCTGTCCTACGCACCTGAGGGTCTCTGGCTGTGTGTCTGTCTGCAAGTACATACGCTTTCGCCCTGCCTTGAGCATCCATTTTGTTAAGCTTAAGCACCGGCAAATAACGGCATGCATACACAGGGAAGAGCAACAGAGTAAATACAGTTGCTGAGCTGACACTGAGGCAAGAACTTTGTGTGACGGAAATTGACACTTTGTGTTACAAGTTGTACACACGAAAGGCAGTAAAACAACTTCATGTTTCTCTCCTAGGATCGGTTACTTCAACTCGACGCTAAACCCAGTGATTTACGTGATGACGAACCGGGACTTCAAGGACGCGTTCACGGACATCCTTCGCAGGATCTTTTGTTGGTGCGCAGACAAAGATTCCTTCGGAGGGGGCTCCAGGGGAGACTGGACCAACCATTCAAATGTAGACTTCGTCTGAGAGGATATTTCTTTTACGAAACCAAGCAAAAACCAACCCCCAGCAATAACACTACTAATGAATAACCTTTCAGAGGGCTTCTCTTCGCGCCTTCTATTCTGCTGACTAAACCTAAAACGATGCACAAACGCTGTATTGATGTCCCCTTCTTTCTCTCTACACCAGGATTGCGCAATGTGTAGTTTTGCTATCACTAATACTGTGTATGCTCTTGTATTTGACACAGCTGAGCAATTACACGACGAACACTAGGTGTCACGCAAGAGGAAACACTCATACCGCAGTACAGTACGAATGTAGGATAATCAGGGTGCCTCCGCACTACATCAATAGCATACATGTCGCACCTACACAGGGTGAGTCAAGAGGAACTTCACAGAAGTCGATGCCGATGTGGACGTTAAGTGCATCTCTGAACGACGCCTTCTACTTGAGGCCGACATGATCATGACAAGAACGCATCAACGCCAGTCAAGTTCCTCTTTGACTCAGCCCTGCATGATAGGATCGACGTAGATGCAACCTGAGTAAATCACGCAAAGAACAGTGGCAATACTACTGCTATACGAATGCGGCTGGGTTGAGAAGCTTACATTGATATTGCTCCCCAAACATTTTCCCTGGCTTTCCAGATTGCCCGTTTTCAACTAGAGTTTTAGACGTCCCGACACACAGATGTCTTAACTAAGTTACAGCACTCGTAGTCAGACTGAAAAAAAGATATGTGAATATGCCTTCATTTGATGCATTTTTTGCTACAGTAAATAGAAGCATCGTAGTGTGTGACTATTAACTTCAGACACTCGCACGCACGCCCACACGCACGCGAAGACGTGTGCAGTCAGACACAGTATGTATTTATGTACAGTATATATATATATATATATATACATGACGTATAGTATGTGCAATATGTATATCTATGCACAGTGCGGACACGCAACCACAGCTCTCTAGTCTTCCATGGACTGTTTTCTTTGAGGGTCGATTTGATTGACCTTCATGTGTGACATGTACTTAGTGCGAGACCTGTATTGATCGCATTGCCACGGATAATGAATACACACACTCGTATTATGTATTCCGATGGTACTTCATACGTTGCAAAGCACGACCACAGCACACATGATGCATTCGTCACTTTATCCACGCTTGCTCTCGCTTTACTTTTTCTCACTTTTCTTTTCTTTTCTTCTTCCACGAAAAGATTTTTTGAATGTGGCTCTTTCACTCTCTCGAATATCTGAATCTCTTCCTTCAATCACATATGTGGTGTGGCACAACGTAGGTTTGTCATTTTTGACTTGCTGAGCCTGATGAAGGAGGGGATGCGCTGCTTTTTAACTCTATAACCTTTGCGTGATGCTCGAGGACCTTTTCTCGAGCACGTTGCTACTCTGTGCATACCTGCCGATATTTCTTAACATAAGTTACCGAGGAAAACATTTTCATTCCTCTCATCTTTTTCCCATTTTCCAGCCAGCGATAAAGCTGATAGAATATTTATGGAAATGCACCTTCATTTTTGCCCCCAAAACACTGAGAAGCAGGGGGGCCTCATAAGCCTTCTTTGCCATCTTTTTTCCTGTTTTCAAGCGTTTTGTACACATTAAGCATAGTGCTTGCACAAATCCTTGCTGTTGATTCATCTTAGCTTCAACAGACTTCTTATTTTAATGAAACTGACACCGCTGAATTTCCTGACTAACAATATTGCCTCCTCCAGCCCCTTTCATTACCCTTGGTTTTGCTCTGATATGCCTTGGTTACAGTAACAGAGGTCCTCTACCTGAAGGCTGGGTCACACACACAAGATTTGTAGCTGTCGTTCAAGATTCTATGATTGCATCTTTAGATTATCATACGACTGCCACCCTCTTCTACTGTACGTAGAAACGCATGGGAGGGAGTGTGCGCCAATGCGTTCTCTTTTTTTGTACGCAACCTCTACTAATTTAGATAGTGTCTTCCGATCCCCTCAGACTCAAAGTCGTGGGCAGACAGAGAGAAAGAAAGATGTGAGCGTGATCATGCGATAGCGACAATTGTGTGACCAGAGTCTCAGGTAAAGTGACCAGAGGAGAAGTGACCACTTGACCTCGGGCAGACTGCGAGAATGTCAATTGCACATGGAAAGAAATATCCAATCTGACCCGGAAGAATTTTTAAACGCATGAGGCGAGTTGAGTGACTGAAGAGAGAAGGAACGACGAGATGGGACACATGAGTACACACACCGGGCCGTTCATAAGTAGAGGGACCTTGTGTTTGGCCACCCTGTGGCATTCGTTTCTGGGCGGCGGTGGAGACGACTGAAAAGCACTTCATTGTTCCTCACTTCAGAGCTGAGTTGTGAATGGCAGCTGCTCTTTAGCAGCCCTATCGTCATAGCATGGCCAAGGACAGCGAGAACTTCATAGTGTGGACGTAGGAGGAGAGCCTCTGCCAGATGTCACATGTACGTCGTCGGCATCCTGGCTGGCCTGGCTGGCCTACCCGACCGCCTGCTCTCTGGAAAGTTCTTCTTCAGTTGACCAATAACTTTTTTAGAGCCTAAGAAAAAGCATGTTGAAAAGTCACCTTCCCATGCGTGCAAAATTCTGTCAAGGTTCTGTCAAGTTCTTGATTTTGCTGAAGTTCAAAGGAGTAAAAAGTGTCCCGCTTCTTATGAACGGCCCAGTTTGTAGAATTACAGAAGGCTCTTTGCTCTACCACTGGAATAAGCACTGAAATCAAAAGAAAAGACAGAAATCAAAGTCGAAAATTCACTAATGAGGTTTTCAACCCTATGCACATGCGTGCTGTGATCGAAGTCTCGTATAAAAATGTTAGCGAATTTAGCTGACGGCGGATCCCAACCGTGTATTTTGTACTTTTTTGTGTACTGTACGTATCTTGTGGGGTAACGAAATCGGTGTCACTGTAACTCAGTTCACGCAGGAATGTGCCCACCTGTTCAGGTGCGTCCTGAAAGTACCACCTCTCTCTGCAGACGAAGACGAGAGGCATAGCGCAAATTCCCCAACACTAGTTCGTGTCAAATGGCGACGTCAAAAGATGTCCGCACGTATTCTCAGTATGAAAAATGACTACTGTAGCTTGTAAAATAGGATTGACAAGGCAAAAATAAATTATCATAGGTCCGACACCCAAAAAACCCACATCTGTACAATACGCACGCCTATTTGAGGAGACAGAAATAAACGCATGTAGACAGAAGAAGATTCCTTACTTCCTCTCTTTGTCGTGCGGCCTTCAGGTTGGAGCTGAGAGCCACGCAGACGCAGTGTTCCAAGACCTGCGGCTCGACGACTTTTGACAGTGACGTATTGAAGTTCTGAAACATATACAAATGTTGCTTGCATCTTGCGACAGTCGTCAAATTTCTGCTCATTGTAGCTCTCCGCCAATTCTCAGCTGTTGCCGACATAGCTGAACTCTTATCCCGGCCAATTTTGACAATTTTAGGCCTACTCGGGCCCTGGGCAGCAACCGTAGACAGGCCGTCAAATGAGTAAAACAGATACTTGTATGTGCAGCTTTCGTGCTCAGGACTCGCGCTGCTGACACAGACGGAGGTTGGAGAACTGCTACTTCGTTATCGAGGTTGGGTGAATGACGCGGGAGTCGCTGGTAGGTTCTACAAGTTCATGCTACACATGAGTGAACACCTGCACAGGTGCACACACACACGAGTATGTGCGATCGAGCACGCGCCCGCGCGAATGGTGCGCGTGTTCGGACATACAGGTGCTATGCAGTAAATAGGACGCACAAGACTCATTGATTCACGTACCCGTGCAGTCAGTCCTTTTCTTTCGGCTATGGCACGTACACCTCTTTGTTGTTTCCACCAATACACATGCAAAACTGGCTTAGATGACACAATGGACACAATGGTGACAAGTAAGCTTACTGGAAAGTGTCTGAACGACTTAAAACGCTGTTACGGCTGAACTACGTTGTTCACGCCCTGAATTCGATTTCATCTAGTGCCGACCTCGGTCGAGCGTGTCTCTTGTCTTTCTTCATATCTCGGATCATCCGCTCGTGTGCCGCTTTCCATTCACCCGCAGACCTGCAAAACAGTGCAGTCCAGTCCAGCACGTGGACCAATCGTGAGGTCTCTTACCTGGTGACCTCCATCTCGTTGAACTCGTCCTTGAACTCCTCGGCCTCTGTGCCTTCCAATCGCTGCCTCTGCACGTCGAAGGCGCCTCGGCGGGTGTTCTGCGTTTTTGCACATACCTTAGAACAAGAATAAGATTGAGAATTTCCGCCACACCCATCAGGCGTAGCAGCTCTAAGACAGACTCCACTCCAAGCTCATAGTTCGTTGTGAACAACAACGTGATATAAACGCTTTGCTAGGGCAGAAGCTGCCGGTGACCCATGGATGCCACGACGAATTCCTCCCTCGGCTTCTCGACAAGGACACGTACGTGGACACTTAAGTAGAAGGCAGCAAAACTGACCTCAGAGTGCTTCTCAATCCTGTCAGAAGCAAATCTTCTTTCGCACGTCCTGCAGGGGACGAGGATATCGCTCTTGGGAGGCGGATTCGTGTCGACGTGAGATCGGCGGCGCTCGCGACTGTGGCCGTTGGCGGCCATGAGGTCGTCGGCGCTGGCGCCAGCAGAATGAGACTTTTTGCTATTGCCGGAACCCATCAGACTCTTGCTTCCGTCTAAGTGAGTGACGAGAGGTATCCATGACTCTTAGGGTGAAAAAAATGTTTTGAGCGATTAAGCACCTACGTGTGTAACTCTCGAGGCAGACGAGTTCAGAAAATTTTCCACCAACTTCCTTAAGAGCTTTAGAAGACTTTGTGACCGTGACGCGAAAGCCAAAATTACGCCCGTGACCGTCAGGATATGAGTCAGTTCCGTCGTCAAGCGACGGCCGTTTTCACCTCTCTACAAGGAGCTTTCCCCGTATAAAGCGTATCAAGGGCAGAAATAATCAATTGTTTTCTTTATGTACAAGGGGGTCCACATAAAATTATCCACTCAGATCAGTAATCGGTCCAGGAGTCAGACCAAGCTGACGCCAAACATAATAAACAGTGAAAGTTGAAAGTTTTAATTATCAATGACAACACTTCAAATCGCCCAAGGCCTCCTCACAACCGTGCCGAAAACAAATGTGTTGATGTGGACCCCACAGTGGTTGGTGCAGATTCTTTTCTGCTTTAGCCTTTGTACAACGTCAAACATGTTTCTGTTTGCGCGATGACACAACCGAACGCTAGGATGACCTTTGTATTGTCGCTGATCTCACTTTACGCTCGGAAACTGCAGTGAGAGGATGGCCAACGACATGGTCAAGATCAAGCTCTCTCTGGCCATCTTCGCTCCTGAGGGTGCTACTGCTTCTTTAGCCAGCTCGGACATGCAGTTCATCTCATCCGTTTTAAAAGCCGTTTCCTCTATCCAAGCTTGTTTGGGCTCCTCGAGCAGTGACAGCGTCGCACTCACTGCCTCCATCTCTCTCATCGCCCTGATGAGGTTCTTCTGCGCGAGCTTCTCGAGCTCCTCCTGAGTCCACTCCATGTCCAGGAGCACCGCGAACAGATTTGGGAAGTCAGACACGTTCTCTAGGCCGTCAGGGAGACTGCAAAAGTAAAAGAAAATCTCGCAGATTCCTCTTTTCTCATCATTTGTCACTTACCCGTCTCCTACCCCATTAAAGTCACTGCCGATGCCTACGTGATCGATTCCAGCCACGTCCCTGATGTGGTTGATGTGAGCTGAACAAACCGGAATATGATGTAGAGTTAAGGATTTGTTTGTACTAGCGGATTTTTGTGACCCGCACGGGATGCGTCATACATATTTGAAGACTGACATAGCTGCTCTAGAGACACGCTCACTTGCGCTGTGTACGAACCCGGCCCGAAGCTCGATTGGTGTGAGTCATTACGAGAAATCTTTGTCAGCTCGAGGTCGGAAGTTTGTTTGCTCACTTGAAAGCCGTTCATAGCCAGGACGTATGTGTGGCGTGGCATGCACACCCAGCACAGTACCAAATCTAAATACAGTAGCAGAAGATGAGGGGGACATCAGCAGAGCAGAATTTAGGCTAGTACAGCGACTTGGAGCTTCAGTCCGAGCCTCTATGATGAGTTTGCTACAGACTCGGTTCGATGCGTCTTCACCGTGAACAGGTTGGATGCACACGCACGACTGCGTCATGCCTTTGTTCATGACTTTTACGCATCATCCTTTTGACGTTGCTCTGTACTAGCAATGTCCTCAGTGGACTTTTGACCGGGTGAAAAGCGAGGAAAAGCATCACATGTCACTGACCATGGGAAAATAGCAATGCGCGCGGCCGCGAAAGATTAAACACGACAGTACGCAAAGTACGAGGCGTGTGCACGTCAAAATGCGCGTGCTTTGGTAGCTTGGTCCAGAGTTGAAATATCAAAAAAATTTAAAATGCCGGTAGTCCTGTGGACTATTGGCTACAACTT
>JAAUXU010096756.1_pt1 | contig 12822 bp, 16 predicted proteins | sample 7278151 | NCBI WGS metagenome assembly JAAUXU01 (sample SAMN14350113, study PRJNA611818) | marine sediment metagenome | isolation source: surface marine sediment (1.8m) | place: French Polynesia: Moorea | collected 2018-08 | reverse complement strand
TGAAGGGCACTTTCATGGCAGAGACAGCCTTTTTCTGTGGGTGTACAGTTGCTGCCCATGAATGTATAGTGCCCATTCTGCCCACAGTACACTATACACTTCAGTTTTTTGTCTGCCCATGCTACTAAGACTGTATAGCGGAAAAATGCGGCACACTTCTAGTAAAAAAAAGGGAGAAGTATTCGCGAAAAGTGACGTAAAAGTAGATACACTTCAGGTATATTTTTGCCCTGATGCCAGGGAACGAATACTTCAGAGCCTGGACAATTGATCCTGACGTTCCAGATTCAGGGCCCACGATCTGCCCTGCCTCACTCAAACTAGGACCAGCGCTCCCTTGTCACTGGACCCGTGACCAACCTTGTGCAAAAGCACGAAATTTCCGATGAAAGCACGTTCTTCCAGTTCCCGACGGCAGAAAGAAAATAGGTTAGATTCCCAAAAACTCCTTATCCAGGTGAATGAACCTGTGAAAGAAGTCCTGGTGCATCTTTTGTCAGCCTTGTCCAGCTTCTCCACCAATTCCTTTCCCTTGTCCTCCCACTCCTTTTTTAACCGCTCCACTGGGTCCTTTTGTATGAAGTCTTGGACAATGACAAAGCCCTCGCCAAAATACTGCCTCCATTTCAATTGCTCTTCGCTCTGACCCCGCTTAACCTCTGGCTCAAGTGATTGTCGAGTCAACGGCTTAGAGAAGAAGAAAATCACTTTGGGCTGATTCGTTGCGCTCAGGGGTCGAAAGTTTGCTCCATGCTTGTTTCAGATAACGTAGGTAATATTAAGCAACATCCCAGCGGACGATGTCACTGACTTGGCCAACTTGTCCGTCGGCACTTGCTGCTGAAACCATATGGAGCATCTTGTCAATCGGCAAGGCGGACTCGCATTGACACATGTACGTGTCCAGACAGAAAGCGCTTCGGTTGTCCTATTGTTATGCATCATGAAGTTTCATAGACCGACCTCGGATCTGTTTTCCCGAGCAGACAGTGACCGAATCCAGGCACTGCCAGGCCAGACTTGAGAAGGCTCCAGACGTAGTCCTTGATTTGGTCATCAGTGGCATCGATGCTGATGTCATTAACATCGTGGGGTCATGAACAGTCGTTCTTACCCTTGTTACTGTCAGCAACAGTATCTTTGAGTTATTTCTCAACACATCTGCTTACTTTGTTGAGGAAAACCAGGACTTCTTGATTGGCCGAGCCATGTCGGGGCCTGGCAAGGCCTACTTAAAGAGAGATTATGTTTCATCAGAATGCTCAAATCATAAGTAAGATTATAAGGTCATAAGTAAGATGGATAAGGTCATAAGTAAGATTATAAGGTCATAAGTAAGATGGATAAGGTCATAAGTAAGATGGATGAGGTCATAAGTAAGATGGATAAGGTCATAAGTAAGATGGATGAGGTCATAAGTAAGATGGATAAGGTCATAAGTAAGATGGATGAGGTCATAAGTAAGATAGATAGGGTCATAAGTGAGATAGATAAGGTCATAAAGTCATAAGTAAGATAGATAAGGTCATAAAGTCATAAGTAAGATAGATAAGGTCATAAAGTCATAAGCAAGATAGATAAGGTCATAAAGTCATAAGTAAGATAGATAAGGTCATAAAGTCATAAGTAAGATAGATAAGGTCATAAGAAAGATAGATAAGGTCATAAGAAAGATAGATAAGGTCATAAGGTCATAAGTAAGATTTCAGTCGACCTCACAAAACCTAATCCTCACCGGCCATTTCTGCAGCAAAGGACAGGTACGGGGTGAGAAAGGGCTGAATCCGCCAGCTGGGTGGCGCGTGCAGAGACGTTGATCACGCCTTCGTGATCGCTAAAGACAACGAACACTTGTTATATCCTGTACATCTGACACACATTGTGAGGGCTCACATGTGAGTGGAGAAGTATGTAGGGCCTCATCAGCTCAATGAACATCGGATCCTTGAATCCGACCATCTCTGTGTGCAGGTAGTCCCAGGACCAATCCTTCTCAGGGTCGATGGGCGCAGGGGTCTTGTCCTAGCGGTACAAGTTGTTGTAGATTGTGGCCGCCACCACCGGCAACTTGGCAATCAAGTCTTCAAACGTTTGCTGAAGCGAAGAGACTAAGATATTCATGAAGAATCTTATTTTGTTCCTTTTCAGTAGATGGCGCTTAATGTCCATGCATTTTTGTTCAGCTGTAAGTTGGTTTGGGGCTGAAGCTCCGACTTGACGTACATTGAGTTTGTTCTGCTGGATCTGCTCCAGTTTTCGACAGCCTTTTTTGGCCTTTTGGCCACTCACCGATTGGGGAAAAAGGTACGCAACCAAAAAAATGTGGTGGAGATTGCGTGATTTCAGTGGCGACCAAAAGAAGTACAAGTAGTCGAAGCTTGAATCGATCCAAGTCTCTCTTGGACTTGAGCAAACCAAGGAACAACCCACGCAAACTTTGCCCCATCCTTCTGGCTTTCTTTTCTACTCTTGCCGGCTTGAGTTACCTGGGCGACGCTTGTCGATCATTTGAACTTGGGATTCCTTGCGATTTGGTCATTGACTCCTTATTCGACCATACTGAACAAGATCCTATACTCCCTCTGTCCAAGAATAAGTGTCCCACTTGGATCTATGTATACAATTATTGGCAGTACGGGTTAGAATGAATGGATTTTGCCTCATAAGCATGTGGAAGGGTCTTCCAGAGGAGCCCACCTTATTTCTGCTGGAGAGAAATGTGACTGAACAAGATCAAATGCAAAGTTATGGTTTTTGATGCATCTCTTGTTTCTCCTGCTGGAGACAGAAAACATGGCATCTGTGGATGATGATTTGCATGATGAACGACCAAATGGCAATGTTGCAAAGCCAAAGCATGATTGGGACCATGCATGCATTGAACAAGTTTTGCTTCTTCAAGTATCAGAAGATGGAAAGCTCAGAAATGGTGCGATCAACGCATCAGCAGAGAAATTTTGGGAAAAATCACCAGCAAAAGTTGAGTTGGATGTGGGGCGGGCAGGCTAGAAAATTTTTGGTATTTTCAATTCTTTTTGACCACTTTTGCCCCGTTTTACTCATTTTTCTGTATTGGACATTAATTCATGGACGCCCAAATGAGAGGAATGGGACACTTATTCTCGGACGGAGGGAGTAGTTCAACACCAGTGAAAGCAGTGGCTTAAGTCGTCTATGATGTGATAGAATCGCACCTAATTTCCAAATTTCTGATCTTTTCGAACAAAATTGGTCTGTTATAGAAAAAAAATGAAACAGCAGACTGGGACAGCTAATGCCAATCATCAGTAGCTGCAGTGTCCTGTCCAGGGTGTTGCCACTCGTAAGCCAGTCCTTCAGCATCATGACGGCCCCCGCGTGCTCCTTCAACAAAGATTATGCCTACCGCACCGACAACGCGGGTGAGAGGAAGACTGTTCAGAGGAGCCGGGTGCCAGAGGACAAAGTGTCCTGGAGCGTGGAGTTCAAGGTGACCATGTTCATGTGAGAGACATTTTTGGAAGACACTCTTCCAGAAGTGGGTGTTTTTTCTTCAATCTGCAGGACTATGATCCGCCTCAACTCACAGCTCCTCATGTTCTCACTGCGCCCTGGGCTGATCCCCAGCTGGGCCAACCCGGATTCACCCCAACCTTTAACCAAATCGACGGCAAAGTCGACCGCAGGAGCCACAAGGGGCCATACAAGGTAGAAAATGGGGTGCCCTTGAACATCCAGGGTCGAACCGGGATTGCTGGGCGCGGAATGCTGGGTCGCTGGGGGCCGAACCACGCTGCGGACCCAGTGGTCACCAGGTGGAAGCGGAACAGTAATGGCGACATTGTGAGAGTGGATGGAAAGCCAGAGCTGGAATTTGTGGCAATCCAGCGTCGTGACAATGGGCAGTGGGCGCTACCTGGTGGAATGGTTGACCCAGGTGAAGCCGTGAGTGTCACCGTCCGAAGGGAGTTCATGGAGGAGGCCTTGGATTCTGGCACAGCCAGCAATGCAGAAAAGGAAAAGATGACGAAACAGGTATCCTGCACACAGTGACTCAAGTGAGTCTGGCCTTCTGAGACCTACACTTGATCCCCTTCAGGTGGAGGCGTTCTTCTCCGATGGGCACAAGATCTTCGCCGGCCCAGTGTGCGACCCGCGTGACACTGACAATGCCTGGATGGAGACGGTCGCATTCCACTTTCATGACGAGACTGGTGAGAAAATCGGCAAGTTCAACCTAAAAGCTGGGGATGACGCCAAAGCCTTGATGTGGATGGAGGTGAACAGCAAAGTGAATCTACATGCAGCGCATGGGGCAATCATCCGAAAGGCCGCCGAGAGAGTCGGAGCTCATTGGTAGAATGTACGACAATGCTTCTTCGCTAATAAACTCTCGTCAGGTTCTCTAGTCTTGTGGCAGAGCAGCAGATTCCCGGACAATCAAGTCTTTCATATGCTGTCCCACCTGCAATTGCCCAACCACAGTTCCTCTGCGTCGAACCCAATGCTGGAGTGACTCACCTCCCAGTTCTAGGACTTGTGGATCCACAAGTGCATCCACAAGGATATCCTCAACTCCCTGTGAGTTGAGGGAGACCAGCTCGGACATTTGGTGCAAGTTCGAGGGGAAGTTGTCCAGCATGGTCCAACTCCAAGCCCTGTCCAACTCCTTTGTGTCCCTGAGACCGTCCTCATCGACTTCATTGGCACGTCCAAAGCCAATGGTTTCGTCGTCACAGACGTATTTTGCTTTTGTATGAGTTCTGAAGATGTAGCTCCGTTTGTTTGCTTGTCAAAGGTGAGGTTCCAAAATTATCGCAAAGTTGTGTCTCCACTTTGGACCTCCCTGTGTGTACAGTGTATGCATTGCGTTATGTGATTGAAAGTACAACACTCGTACAGTTCATACAGCGTAAACCTGATTGTAATAGGTGCACAAGAGCAAAATGTTGTCATTTAGGGGTACTGAAATTTACCCTCAGTTGGGAGTCAAGTTAAGATGTATAGTAATTGTTACGGCACAATATTTCCAACGTTTTATAATCTCCTCTTTTATGCTTGCACAACATCATATCATTCCATATGAGGACCTGTTACGAGCATGACAGTTAGTTCAAAAGTGAGAAAATACTCTCTGGTGCAGGAGTCTCCTCAACAGAAAGGACCCCTCCCTTGTCACTTGGCCTTGAACTTGACTCGTCCGTTCTTGGCCGTGTTCTTGTTCAGGATCTTCTCCTCCTGCTCCATCTTGGGCACAAACGTCTCAGCCATGTCCAACAACCTTCGGCCAAGTTCTCGGAGGTGAGTGCCCAATTCCGTTAGCTGCTCCTCTTCCGCGGCGTTGGCAAATTCTGCCTCCAAGTAGCGAACTTCTCGCGTCATGATCAGAGCCGTCTGGAGGAATCAGTGGATGCATCACTTCAAGCCTTGTCACCTTGCGTGTTATGAATTTCAATGATTCACAATCACTCCCAGCGAGTTGGATGCGATTAGATGAACCACATGAATGTCACACCTTCATCATGTACCTGCAGAAAAGCTGACATAAGAGCAGACTCGAAATCTTCCCTGAAATCGTTGAACTGGTAGTGTGGGAACATCTTGGAGAAGTTGATGTCCAACTTTCGGAGGCACTCCTGGTAGGTGAAGAAGTACTTCTCCAGGATCTGGATAGCAGCACAGTTTACATAGCACATGCATTGAGTCAAAGAGGAAATTGCTGTTTCCTTGCCTGCTTGGTAGATCTGTTTCTTGTGCCTTGGCCAGTGCTGGCCAGGACAAGCAATGCCAGATCCTGACAGGGATATCCAATCTGGACCGACTTCCAGTCGCAAAAGATGACATCCAGCGTCTCTGAAATCCTCTCGAATCGCAGCAGGAGATTCTTCTCCCATAGCTCACCATGAAGAAAGGTCTTCAGTGGGGCCTTGAAAGTCTTGGGCTTGAACAGGTAGGTAACCTGAGGAAAGTGTTATAACTACTTTTCTCTTAAGAGATGGTGCTGCTTTGTTTTTTCATGCCACCAGATTCGGTCTGGCTTTCTCGACTGTCTCGTAGAGCGCTCCGTATCCAGGCACCTTGCGCAGGAACCGAGCAAAGTCCTTGAACAGGGACCCCAAGGAATCGTGCAGAAATTGGCAGTCCTGAGGAGCAGAATCCAGCTCTGGAAGAGGCTCAAAACCTTAGCAGGCGGGTTTTTTTTAGCCTTACTCTTCTGCTGTTACCTTTGAATTTGTTGACAATGTTTTCCTCTCTTTTGCTGATGATCATAGCTGATCCGACCGCGTGGAATTCGGCCAGTTTCTCCACCACAGTCAGGATCTGCGCCAGGTTGAACCCGTTGTAATGATTCAACGGTAGAAAACCTGGAGGGGATCAATGGATGAGCGGAGTTATCACTACATTTTTGTTTTCCTGCTGCTGTCAGCTAAAGACCTCCTTGCACGCCAGCTCATGGTTACCATTGTCATTGAGATCCATGAGCGCAACAACTCCCAGTCCCTGATCGTCATAGGCTCCGTAGACAATGGTGGGCGCGGCGACGACTGCCTCGGCGTTCCTTTCCTCGGCGAATCTCTTCATAGCAGGAAGAAGGTTGAAGAGAGCCTCGACCTCGCGCCTGAAGGACCCGCTCTGGTACAGCAGAAGCTTGTGGCGATCCTCGACGCCGGGAAGCATCTTCAGGAAGAAGGAATACGAACACGTTTCTGCAGAACAGTCGACTACCGTAAGAAACAACTTAGTCACTGCTGAAACGCTCTGTGATGTGCGGTATCTCTGCATTAAGGCCGGGCTTGGAAATAAGACCAGACTTGTGAATGTGATTGAGGCATCATTACATTTGCAGCGAGACGAAAACAAACTGTCCTTGCCTGAATCTGATTGGTTGCACTTGAAGTGGGCCAGGAGCTTGTAGGTCGTGCTGAGGTATCCGTGGCTGCGGTCGCACTCGTCGATGGAGCAATCGATGATATCGCCTGGGTGCTCCAAGGGGATGAAGCCTCGGCTCCGACGGAACTTCACATGCATGAAAGAGTGAAAATAGTGTAAACACAATATATTTAAAAGAAAGTGTATTTTCTAAGAGGAATTTTGGGCCTTCTATGCTCAGGTCTCATTTGTTCAGGGCGCATTTTGTAGCGAATATATGAACTTTTTATTTTATATCTGCCAATGTCTCTCAGGGCCAATCAATATATATGACTCCCATTCATTGCTGATAATGTTTCCAGCCTTTGGGAAATACTTGCTCATGTACACAAAATGTCATCCTGTGCTGGAAAAGTGTCATAATCCTTGACCAGATGCGTCCGTCCTTGGCGTGAGCAATTGGGTCGAGCCTGACATCATCATGACGCTGTACTGAAGCGTGTTGAGGTGGATTTTTGATGCCAAGCGTGTAGATGTGATATTTGAGCACAATGTTGAGTACAGAGGCTCAATGTCAAGGCTGCCCATTTCGGTGCTCAAAAGGAGGCCACCTGGAGAGGGGGGGGGCGCATTGAAGCGATTGAAATTTGGCTTTTTGAGAGGGTAAAAGCTGAAATATTCATGGGGGACTCCTCGGCTTCCACTCCGTCCCCCCCATTTCCGGTGGGACTTTTGATCACCCTGTGAATGATGTACACATCTACCCACGTTAACAGGTGCTACTAACGTTATGTCATATAACCCCACACCTGATTGATGACTTCGAAGAGCCACTCTCTGGTGATCTGCTCCGGCTCCATGGGGATCTCGTCCAAGGCGGAGGAGGGCGTCGTCTTGTGGGGTGCCATCGTGCGCTCCTTCGCCTCCGCCGTCTATCTGCCGACTGAAGGAGGCAGAATTAAGACCTTAACCCAGATGCTTGAGTCAATTCCTACTTTATTTGTACACTCAGCAGACATAGGTACAAATGGAGGAAGTCATCGGCAGAGTTCATTTGCTTAGCAAAGTGTGTCTGTCCTGAGAAAATGGCTACGAGCAAATGACGTTAGCAACTTATGTAGTACAGACGCATGGACTAATGCACAGGGTGGCCAGTAGCTTCTGTCACATGTTCGGTGAGCCTCAGGTCGGCAAAACCATCGGTATCATTCGTTCATCACACCAGGAAAAAGCTACAGAACCACAGATAGCGTGGGGGCTGTCAACTTTGCTGCGGCGGTGAAGCTGGAGGCCCTGAAGTCCTCTGTGCTGACGGAGGTGCAGGCCGTCATCTTGTGAAATTCCTGCACGGCCTTTTTCTTCGAGGCGTGTCACGAAGGCCACAATGAAACTCAAAACTGCCAACGATGAACATTGTGGGGCTTTTTTTGCTAAAGAAGGTAGCAACACTGCTTGACCACCCCGTAGGAGTGAGTCGAGGTCCTGCACATCCTGATACAAGTATTGTGTTGATGCTGTGAGCTCAGGTCCTTCTGTTCGACTTCTCTTTTTTACTGACATTTTACCTTTTTTGAGTCTCCCTACGTACGACGTTGTTGTGGATCAGCTCGGGCTCGGGCGCCAACTACATCATACGATGACGCATTTTGCACAATTTGTTATTCTGTTTATCCGACATAAACATTTGACTGGCCAAGTTTATTTACTCAGTTTCAGGAAGAAGAAGGAGGAGAAGAAGTGGGCCTAATTTACCCCTGTTTGATCTCTCTCCATTTCGTTGTAGCTGCTGCACAAGAGCGCGGCTCTGGAATAAAGAGTAGTGATTTGATATGGTCACAATACTCTGTCAGCAGCCCAATTGTGGTTGCATCGAACAACTGTGACCATATTGGGTGGCTGTGACTTTATCGAACGACGGGGACTATATTGAGAAATAGTGAGAGAGATGCATACAGTTGTGATTTTGTTGAATAACAACTGACTTGTCGAGTCTGTCACCATAAACGGGGTGTCACTGTAAGCAGCGAGTGCGTCACTTGACTGTTTTTGCTCCGAATGTGTCATCGCAACCGGAGTCTATTGTGTATTTGTATACCGTGTGTAGAAAAAACACTTGAACCAGATTGCACAATCACTATCACAATCGTGACATACGCGGCAAGAATAAATGAGCTAACTGGCTAAAACATTCTGCTCTTTCCGTGACATCATTCAAGTCCTCGGAGACGTTAGAAACGCCCAGGTGGTGAGATTCATGTGTCTGACTGTTCAGGAGCAGAAGCTGCCAGTGCAACGAGCATCAAGATGCAAGAAATCGGTCGACTTTGGTCCAATCCTGCTCTCCTGCCTCAATCGTGACTCACCTGGGAGGACTCGTTGTGCTCACCATTCTTCTGCTGCATGATGGAGACCTGAATTCTCTGAATGAAACCGGCGAACATTTTCCCTCTGCTGCTTTCTTCTTGTGCTTCTCTTCTTCATTTCGGTACGATCTGAACAGGGGGAAAACAAATTTTGAAGCTACCACGAAGAGGGCCGAGGGGGAATCAACGATGCTGCATGGCAGGGGCGGGCAGGCCATGACCCCCTCCGGGATGTGGGTGGGTGGGTGTGGGGGGGGGATCATCCTTATAGTATGGGGAAATCATGCCATTCCCTTGCTTGCTGCAAAACTGCCAGTTCATCTATACCTGAAAGGAGACACTAACTTCAGTCAAAGTATTCAGAGTAGCAACTTTACGTAGCCTTGAAGACATTTATTTGCCTCTGGACGATATCGTCGTCTACATTTTGGACTAATGCCTGCATCACAGGCGGTCACGCCAGTCGGAAGCGCTTTCTGAACTTTGCCAGCTCCACGTCCGAGACCACAGCGTCTACGGTGGAGTAATTCAGATTCTTCTCATCCGCCGTCACCTTCGAGACGGCAATGTTAGACATGAGCCAGTTGGCTTCCTCCGACCCCATCTTGCAGCGGAAAGTCACGAGCTTCCTTCCCGTGGCCTGCAACACCTTCTTTTCTAGGGTGTCGATAAGAACGTCGAGACCGAAACCCTCTGTGGCCGAGATAGGCAAGTGACCGTCATTACGCAGGCGCGCGCGCCATTCCACTGGATCGATCTTGTCGATCTTGTTGCCCACGGTCATCATGTTTTCAAACAATCTCTCAGGCAGGTTCAGATTCCTAAAAGCGGACACTCCAGTAAGAATGGTCAAAGTCATGTGCCTTTTTTTCAGTTACCTGAGTGTTTGCAAGACGTTTTGCGACTGATCTCGAGTATCCGGGTGACTCACGTCTCGAACGTGCACCAAGACGTCGGCGAGAGCAGCGTCCTCCAACGTGGCCGAGAAGGAGGCGATGAGTTCGGTGGGGATGTCAGAGATGAAGCCCACGGTGTCAATTAGGAGTATCTTGATCCCAATCGGTAACCGCGTCTCGTGCACTGTGACGTCCAGGGTGGCAAAAAGACGGTCGCGTGGCTTCAACTTGTCCGAGCCTGTCAGGGCCTTGATCAGTGACGTCTTGCCGCAGTTGGTGTAGCCGACGACAGCCACTGTCGGAATGCCCATTCTGAACCTGTTCTTGCGCAAGACAGACCTGTTGGCCTTGATGGCCTCCAGCTGTCGTTTGGCCCGTGACTCTCTCTTCTTGAGAACCATCTCCTGCCGCTCAAAATGCTCCTCGCCTATCCTCTGCTTACTGTGCTTGCGAAGGTTATCATGAGCTCTGTCGTCGTGGAGCCGACGTTTCAAGTATGGGATCTCAGCCAGTCCAACCTGAATCCTGGCTTCCTTGGTCTTTGCGTGCCTCTGAAAGATTTGGAGTACGAGGTTATAGCGGTCGATGACGGGCACGCCGAAAGCCTCCTCCAGATTTATGCGCTGGGTGGAGCTCAGCCTGTACGAGCTGACAACGACCGTGGATACCGAGGGAAGTTGGCGGACACGCTCACTCAATTCGTCGATCTTTCCCGACCCAAATAGCTCGCCCCGCCAAGGCACGTTCACGCCAGCCACCACTGAATCCACCGTCGTCCAACCTAAGGTGTCCACTAGCGCCAGTGTTTCTTCCAGAGCCAGGTCGGCGTCACGGGTCCGACGAGCCGTCCTAAAAAAGGGTTGAATCACCATCACGTTCTGCTTTCCTACGGCGCTCAGGTGGTAACGCTGGAGCATGTGCCGGTGGACGTCTAAGTCGACGAGGTCGTCAGAATTGTCCACCTCGGGATCTTCGCCGTCGCTCCAGGACAGAACTAAGTCTAGCTGACGGCGACGTTCACGGATATTCTCGTCGGATTCGTCCATGGTCTCGTCACCGCCATCGCCTCCTGATGAGTCGAGAGGAAACTTTGCGGCTGCAGTCGTCCTGATCGGTCTCGTCTCTCTAGTAACTGTCTTTTTTGCCCGGAGACCTCTTCCCACGACTCCGCGGATGGACCTGCTCAAGATCCAACTCATGACGAACTATTTCACTCACTACTTCTTCAGTTCCAACATCCTCTGGGTTCTATTCCTATTGGCCTCCTCTTGCAAGGCCGTCTTGTGACATTCGTAGACCTTGTGATTGATGACGAGATAGCCGGCGACGGCCCCGAACAGACCCGACGAGATGAGTAAGACGGGCTGCGAAAATCCCTTGATCTTAGAAGACAAGGACTTCTGGCCAAAGTAGAACCCGGCGAAGGTGAACGCTCCGGTGGCCAGCCCGTACAGATATGAACGCGACAGACACTCCCTCTCCGCGGCAGCAAGGTCGGGGGAAAGCGGCGTTCGGGTTGCCATTTCCGTCGGAATTCAGCTAGCCCGGGGAGCCGTAGACGAGCAAGACCGCTGAGGACCAAGCCTGGTCACCAAGACTGCACTTGTTTACCTTGGACCGTTGAGGTTGCGTTGAACAAATACTGAATATAGGTTGCGATCTACAACAAAACTCCTGATTGTGCTGAATAAGTACGCTGCCGTCGACTCCGACGAGGACCTCAAGGCATTGGCCTCGGCCACTTCAGAGAAGGATCGGCGAGTCCTCCAGCGCGACAGCAAGCGAACCTTGGAGCACCAGGAGTTGTCACTCTCCTCACGCTCTGTTCAATAAGGTGAGTGCTTGTTGTTTCATAACTGAAATATACGTGTACAAGAGTCTTTGTCTTTGTATATTTAAATATTTAATATTTTAATATAAAATAATATTTATGACAGTCGAGTCCTTCCTTTCTTTGGCAAAACGACGCATTAGGTCAACTTGTATCATACATAGAAACGGCTACAAAGGTACAGGGACATGACTTTCGGTCTCTATACAAGGAGGTGATCACAGTTAATGCTGCACTGATCATCTGGAGTCGGTCACTTTGGAAGTCTTGATGCACTCCTTGACGGACGACCTTGGTCAGGACAGAAAAGTCTCTTTTAGACAATGTGGTCCAGCAGCAGTAAAAGGTGCTTCTGGCGATGCATATGTAGTGAATCGTCGCTGTCTGGAAGGCTTGGTTGTCTAAAAGTTTGTCACGTTTTCGTGGTGAGTCTTATTTAGTTACTAACTAAATGACTATACAGATAGCATTTGCTGAGTAAGCACAGAAACCAGAAGAGAGCTTAGGATAATGTTTAGACAAGGGGAAAATTCTTAATACAATATGACTTGTAACAATAATGTATAAAGCAAAGACCACTGCCGACCGGTACAATCATTTGATGTGACCACTTTTGAGATGTCACAACAAATTAGTGAATTCTTGAGTCTAGTTTTGACTATTTTTTCAGAAAATGATATTTCTTTTCACTGGATCTACTTTTGTTATCTGTTTTGAGTGCCTTCAGACGCTTGATCTTCACAATATTGTATACAGAGAGTCTAAAAGATGTCTACAGAGAGTCCAAAAGATGACTACAGAGAGTCCAAAAGATGTCTACAGAGAGTCTGAAAGATGTCTACAGAGAGTCTGAAAGATGTCTACAGAGAGTCCAAAAGATGAC
>JAAUXU010122322.1_pt1 | contig 12825 bp, 13 predicted proteins | sample 7278151 | NCBI WGS metagenome assembly JAAUXU01 (sample SAMN14350113, study PRJNA611818) | marine sediment metagenome | isolation source: surface marine sediment (1.8m) | place: French Polynesia: Moorea | collected 2018-08 | reverse complement strand
GGCCGAGGACAACGTGAGGCCGAGGACAACGTGAGGCCGAGGACAACGTGAGGCCGAGGACAACGTGAGGCCGAGGACAACGTGAGGCCGAGGACAACGTGAGGCCGAGGAGAGGTCAAAAGAGGAAGAAGTCGTGCACACCTCGGACAGGCAATTCGAGATTTAACTCGAGATTCATGACATTTGGCAAGCTAAGCAGGGACGCCACGAAGAGGAATATTGGCGGAGCTGTCCTGGACCGCAGCTCTCACTCTTTTGCTCGCTCTCACTGTATTTTCCAGGCTTTTTTTGCCCGTTTCAACGCTCGCTTTCACTCCATTTCTCGTTTTTAGCGATATTTTCCAGTTTCTTTGGAAAACAGCTAAAATGGTCCTACAATATTTCTCCTCTGCACTACAGAAAAGAAATGAAAGGGTGGCAACAGTTTCGCATTAAACTATACATTTTCTCCCTGAAAGTAGGACTTTATAGCCCCGAGATGGGCTGGATGGCAGAGGGACAGATTTGATTGAGGCACAGCTGAGGGAAACGAACTGCACGAGGCCCGCCAAGCCATCGAGGACAATGAAGGCTCTCCAAAAGTGCCTCAATTGTAATTTGTCACACTCATTCTTCTTCTTTAAATTCTGCGGAGCGCAATTAATATTCCGCACACTTTTCACCCTTGGGAAGAGATTCCCAGAGCTTTTGCACGCATAGACGACAAAAAAATGGTCAAAAAGCCATTACTTAAGGCCATTTCTGCAGCAAAAAAGTGTCCCGAGTAACAAGGTGGAACTTTAAAATCCCGAGGCACTAAATCGCAGAGGGCAGAAAATCTGCGTGACGAATATGTTGTCATCTGTGAAACTGTGACAGGTGCGGTCATGACTCTTTGGTCCTCGAGCTTCTCCATGTCCCAACCTGCGTGCAAAACTGGAGCTGCGTAGTTTTGACATCTTCAGGCACGCGTTCATGTCCTTTGACATGGGTGACGTCACTCTGGTGCGTTCATTCGCCATTGCCCTGTCAGTCAAGACAGCGCGTGAAAATAAACATGTGTGTTCACTACCCAGGTTTATGCACCCTCACGTGTATAAACATGGATTGACGTCTTATCATAGGGCTTTCAAGCCTATGCTAAGTCTGGTCTGGTGATACAACCCTTTCTGCTATTGTGGAACCCTCGGTGAAGAATAAACACTGATCGTCGAAGTAGCTCTCATTTCTTAGATCATCGTGCTGTCGCGGGCAGAGAACTCATATTCCAGTGGTTATGAAAGAACAACAACGTACAGTCGAAGTACAAAAAATACAACAGATGCAAGATGTAGAAGAAGCCAAGACCCAGACAGGAAGAGACTGAAGAACTCCTGAATGGCCTTGCAGCACTTGACCTAGACGAGGTGGTACAGTATGAGACGGGACTGGACGACGTCAAGACACGATCATGACATGATCAGTGTCAAAGCAGCACGTGCAAGCCGGTAAAATCCCGAACGATCCACATGGATAGAGCTCTTGCCTCTTAACACAACCATGTGCATGGTTCAAGTTACGAATAAATGATAACAGCAATTCGAGCATGACAAGAAACTTGAGCTAAATAAAGAATAATTCATCCAACAGTAGCCAGTCAAAAAAAATAACACGTTGTCTTTTTGCTCCTGGTGCGAAGCTCTGACTGCTGCTCAGAGTGGCGAGGGATTTCTAGTGAGGCAACGATTGAAAGCCTCCATAGCTGATAATACTTTCCTTTTTTCTGGTACCCCCCAATTTGCTCGCAAAACCCAATTTGCCAATAGGTTCTTCGTAGTCTGAGCCTCAACGAACAAGGAAAAGACGAAACATTTCAGCCTTGGAAACAAGACAAATTGTGACCCATTAAAGAAATGTCTTTTCCAATCTGAACGGAGCAAAAAAAAAAACCCCAAACCCTTTTTAACCAGATTTCTCCTAATGGGGTGCATTGAGCCGGACACTGTAGAGACAGCAGTGGCTGCCTGGTTTTCTCCTTCTCTCTGACGCAGGGGAGTGCAGTGCGCACAGCACTGACAGGGTGATACGCACTGGGTGTGCCGAGTGGCGCACTGCACGCCCAGGTCTGTGATGTGCCACACCGCGCTAGAGTTATGCAAGAGCCTTGGTTGACACTTGAAGACAGACAGTGGCAACCGCGATCTCGCCAACTTCAGTTTGAGGCCAGACTCGGACGACCTCGTGGAAAGACACGTGGTGACATCGTGCTGTCTTTCCTCAACCTCAGATGTTGCCTGAAGCGCAAGACCTCGCAGACCTCGCTCAGGTTCGACCTGTTCACGCTCCATTGCAAGTCACATGGTGAAACACGACAAGACCCAGGTCATGTCACGGAGCTGAGTCAAGTTGAGTTGAGTCCGATAGCATCTGACAATGTCCGGTCACCCAGGGGTCGCAGGCACACTCAGGTATCCAACATTTTGAATGCATTTCCCGTGCAAGACCTAAAACTTTTTTGCCTTAGGCCTGAAAAAAAGAAGTGGGGCTGCTTCTCTCCTCTCCTTGTCAGAAAGAGAACTCGTCTTGAACAGCACCAGAATATGCAAAAGTGGAAAGTGCTTTGGTTGTCTAAGACGCGACCAAATTCTCGCTCTAACTGAAACATAACAGCCAAACTTTTCCTCGAAGGCTTTGGCACTAATTGTTAGAAGAATTGCGCAAACGAAGCAGTTCTGAGGCAATTTCTTTTCCACGTAACGACCACGAGGACAGTGTTTGCTTGGAGGAGAAACCTCTGGCGAGAATGTTTCAGAAAGGTCCACCTTCTTCCTTTATTATCATTTATCAGCTGGCGGCTGTACAAGTTAGGGAGGGCCCAGGGCCTAGAGGGGTCCTTTTTTTACTCTTCGAGGTCGGCCTTACCACAGACTTAGTAGTTACAGCCAGATGTCCATCGTGGCAGAGCCATCTCTTGGATCCCTGATAGGCAGCTGGGAGGCAGGGGAGGGGTGAGCAATAGGGAGGGATGCAAGTTGAGCCTGCGAGTTTGATTGAGTTATTCTTCATAAGATCAGGGCTACGAACTGCAGAAGGTCAGTCAGTCGCACTGCACACCCAGCACCATTCTCACCTCCGTCACCACCTCTGTCTCCACCTCCACTGCCTTAGTTGGTGGATTCTACTCCGACTTGGTGAGGAAGCTAGAACTGCAGAGGACACACTGACCTGGTTGGCCAAGCTCAGACTGCTGAAGGACGACACGTACGCCAACTTTTATCTTGTCATCAGAAGTGTTAATGGCTGCTTTTGGCTGTGTCGTCTCTCCATTGTGCCACCCTGACAGGAGGCACCCCAAGCGGAAGGAACAAGGAACTGACATTGTCAGGCCACGCTTTGCAGGCGGCAGATCTTCTCCACCACGTCTAGGATTTTCGTCACTGCAGCCTAAAAAAGCTTCTGCTGGATTCAGATTCCCAGAGTATTTGAGGCAATTGTACTGGCTCAAATATGACTTCTCCATTGCATAAATGTGTTTTTGTTCCTTTTGCCACATGGCTGCACCCTTTCTGGTAACCTTACAGAAGAATAACGGCTTTCTTTTGCTTTAGCAGACTGAAACTTTGCTTTAGCACGGCTGCTGTGTGCAGGAGGTGTTGTGCCCACATCATCTGATCTAACTCCCCAGTTTAGGTTGGCAGTGACGACACAGCATTGGTAAGAAGCATCTCTAAGGGAGGTGATGTGATAGATGGAGTGGATATGGAACTTGGCAAGGCAATGTTTTGTCATGGCAGCCACAACAAACAGCTGCTGGACCTCCCTTAATGATTGGTTCAGAGCATTATAAACAAAACTGACGTTATAAATGTAGACTTCATCAAGTGCCAAATGTGGCAGAGGGGAGCACCACCATTCTGGAGACCTTGATGAAACTTCTGATAAAATATGCCTTGACCCATCTTTTTTTCTCTGCCTCACGTGAGTTGCCCTTCACCATGTACCACACATGTTTAGCACGAATGTGCCATTCATAAGTCTTATGAATTTGTCATTAGTAGTTGCATTGGTATTCTGTAGTGGGCCTACTCTGTGTGAACCTCGACAGCAGGTGTACAACACGCTCAGATGTCCACTCCATCTATTATATCACCGCTCTTACACTTTTAGTCAGCTGATTCTCTACCTCGTCAGTGTTGAGAAAGCAGCACATAAGGATTTCTTGTTGAGGGAGGGAAATGAGGGAAGTTTTTTTCCCCCCAGATGTCTGTTTGAGCTAAAGCTAATATTTAATTTTGCATGCACTCTTCCTTTGCTATTTTAGAATATTTATGGGGTAAGAGTGACGAGAGCCCCTTTGAGCTTTTCCATCCCCGAATCTACGGATGGATAACTACTGCTTTAACACTAATACCCTCAACTCGGTGTTGCAACGTTCCAGAAAGCTCCAGCAGATGGACTGCCTGAGACAGGTTCCTGGGAGAGGCTTGCAAGTGCCTGACGGGAAATTTCTGTTCTCTCAGTCTAATCTTGGAAAGAGGCCTAAATAACATCTAATCTGTGCAAACGTCTCAAGAATCCCAATGCCACAGGAGACCCTACAGTAATTTGCGTACCTTCGCATCTTCATTACAATGAGAGTGATGAGATTGCAAATCCAAAGTCTGACAGAGACAGTTGCAAAAAAGACTTTCTTTATGACCTGAGGTGTGCCTATGGATGCGCCTTGACAAGGGTCTGATACGACCCCGAGGAACAGTTACAATTATAGCTGCTCAGACAAGGCAAATGGATCAAGCCAATATTTGGGGAGGAAACATGGGCATGACGAGAAATGGCAAATTATGCAATGGGAATGCATCAAAAGTTCTGATAGTTCTTTGAGGGGTCTTGTTGAAGCAGATTTTGGCAGACTTCTTTGGACTGTGACACAAACTCACTCTTCAACTTTAAAACCTTTAATGTTCTACTTGGGTAAGGTATCATTCCAAAAAGAAAATGTTGCTCTTCAAGAAATGTTTGTGATGATTAAGGACCAGGTGTGCTTTACACCTCATGAGTCAATTCATCGTTTCGGACGTAAAGATATCGTTTACTGCCTGCCACAGAGGAGAACCGAATCTCCCCCCTGAAGCTTGTGTGACGTCGAAAATTGATTTCTTCAGGATGTTGGTGTAACAGCACCGAAAAGAGCAACTTCATTCCCCAACTCTGGTCGTTAGTTTCTCTCTTGTCTGAGAAAGTCCCCCCCCCCCGATAGCTCAGGCATCCAATGAGGGGAGCAGCAGAAATGGCTCAGTACAAAGGTCAGACATCATCAGGTGATTTTGTCCTTCTCCATCGGACTCATTTTTTCATCTCAAGCTGCGAATTGAGTCTTGTTCTCCGTCGTGTGGTTGGACGACGCAGTTGGTGTCTGCTACTAAGCAGGGGCTTAGTCATAAGCTGGAGGCTTCACCTCACTTACACAGATTAGTCAAGTTGAGTCTGATGGAGAAGGATCGCCTACATCGCTCTGACTTTTCGGCTCATTGGGACCATAGACATTTCTCGGCACATCACATGTGAGATGTACACTTAAGCCCAAAACTATATGCACTCGTCGCATCATTATGGATTTTTACACATAATTCTGAATTGAGGCCCTGAGGCAAAAGTACTTTTCTCAGTGATTACGTCAGTGAGGCGTGGACTTATTTTATGCATGCAAGGATTCGCTGTCAAAGACTCAGTAGATGTTAAGAAGAATATTCCAACTACTCGCTATCACTCCTTGGGGAGGTATTCCCCGACTTTCTAAAGTGGGGTGCCAAAGATTTCGAGCAGGTAAACTTTCCCCTTATGCTTCAAAGTTCTTCAGAAATTGAGATGTAGAAGTAGAGCATAAATAAGTTCATGCCCCATTGGTGTAAACAATGGCACAAGGGCACTTGCTTCAAGACCGAAATTTTAAAATTATGTCTAAAAGTCCAGAATGATGGGAGGAGTACCAATAATTTCGGCCTGAATTGTTCGCATTACCCTGCCAGACATTATGTACGTTGTGACCGATTTGCAGCCCTGATGGGCCGTGAAATGACAATGGAGGAAAGACTTGGCCAGGGGGTAAAAAGCAGGCAGGCAAGAAAGTGCAACTGCAGCCAATACAGGGTGTCCAAGGCCAAAAGCAACTCTCAGGAGCAACTGGAGACAGTGGCCAAGGGGGGGGGGAGGCGAAGAAGAGGCTCCAACGAGGCAGAGACGTTCAAGGATCTCCTGCTTGTTTTGAACGCTGGAACCGACAACCAGAAAGAGTTCAAGGGACGAAAATGACTTTTTTTTTAGCAGCAAAGCAAATCTTTCTTTAATGAAAACCTGTTTCAGAATTAATGGCTGCAAAATAGCCATAAAAGCAAAACGACGGCGCAGTCTAGATCCAGGTGTATGACGTAAGAACTCCGTCTCCGTGTGTCAGTCCGTCTGTAGCAGAGTGTACGGCACTGTCCAGTGCGGTGCAGTGTACAGTATATCTGTTGCAAATGCTTTGAGGAGAATCTTAATATTTTGGCCAAATGCACACCTTCCCCACACCAGGCACCAAAAGTCAAATTTTCTGGCTAGTCTAACGTACCTATGTATAGAGAGAGACAGATCATACTGGACCAAGAAACGTGTCTCTGCGTTCATAGTTTAGTGAAACGCAAAGGGTTTTTTGGAGTAAAATTATGTAGTGAAAACGGCGTGCTTTTATAATTCTTTTATAATTAAACTGGGTCCAGCAATCCATGTGGCGGGGTCTTCTATATGGATAATTACATGCTGAAGAATGCAATTATTCATATAGAAGACTTAGCCAAATGGATTGTTGCACACCAAGAAGTGCACGACTGACTCACAGCAGCAGAAATCAAAAACAAAAAAAATCAGATGCAGGAGGTCCTGCACGCTGTTAGTCTTAGTGTTTCACTAAATAATCAATGATACGGCACAAGTTACTCATTTCTAACCAGTTTTGTCTCAAGGCTGGCGGACAAAATTTTGACAAAATACTCGGGCAAAAATGCTCAATATCCTTTCGATCGAACGATCGGCTTAGAACTATGCCTGGGAGAAAAACTTGTATTAACAGTGATATTATAACAAGAAGTCTTTAACTTACCAACAAAAAAGTATACAAAACAAATCTGGCCTCATTGACACCAGAACGTCTGTAGCAGTCTCTGCCTCGGTCTGAGCACTGAGCACTTTGCTCGTGACGTCGCTACTTCACTGCAGACATCACCAACAGCACCGTTACTACAACGCTCTCCCCCGTGCATACGCCCAAAGCAGTGTTGGGCGACGGCCCAAGTGCCGACCTCGACGACGACGACGGCGACGATGGGAGCATTCAGGGCAACGACGACGCCTTTTAAGGTTATTGACTCTGAAATTCGCTCTGATTCTTTTCAAAACTTCCCCCTCCCAAAAAACGTTGAGCAGGTTCTGGCACAGATTAAAAATGAAGTGAAAAAGGTGCTTATTTTTTTCGCGAACATGGGATTTTGCGTTCAAAAGAATGCGAAAAGAAATGCATGAACAAAAGTGCTAAGGCAGACTTTTATTTTTGCTTAAAAAAATTGTGGTTACTTACGTACCTTTAACACTTTCTTGTTGCCAACTGCAAGTGTCGAAAACAGGCAGGAGACTCTTTAACCCACGACATAAAGTTATATAGATGTGAGAAAAACTTGGGTTAACTTGGGTTAACGATGCCGTGATGTGGGTCCCTAAGACTATGCATGAAGTGTTTGAAAAGCTGAGTGACCACAAAGTGTTGGACGATATTAGAGGCAGCAGAATGACCACAAAAAGTGTCAATTTGAAGAATAACTTTTTTAACTTTCTTTAAAATTGCACATATATGCAAAGAAACCCTGAGTGTACCAGTATTGTACTAGTCTAAAAGAGATGTTTGCCAAAGGAGACGTCTTTGGCGGCCTCCGACCGTCCCATGGTGCCTACTGATGACTGCCAAAAGACCAGAGAAAGCCAAAAAAAGGACTGCTGGGATAGGGATAATTTCTGCTGATCAGAAAAACTCCACATTTTAATGGCATGAAATAAATATTCTTTATTAGGCTAGGTCGAAAATTGTAATTCCCTGTGGGTGTCCAAAATATGTAACCACCCACCATTTGAAGACTTTGTAGTCAAATGAAAGTGAAAAAAAGGAGTTTGAGCTACGCCCAAATGCATTTAAAGTTGCATAATACTGTAAAATAAGTTGAAATTTTTTTCTTCAGGACTCGCCATAAAATATTTTTCTGACAAACTGGAGCAGGTCAGCATTTTGGTGAGTGATTTTCACCCAGTTTGGCAGCTTCTGACAGCCACCAGAGCTGAAATCGACTTTCACAGCAAATTTACTACAGTATCTTACTACATAAATTTCAAATCAAGTTGGGCATAGGTAAACACAATTTTTTTTTCAAAAGTATTTGACTACATCTTCATTTTTTGAGCCCATGTAACAAACCCCAGACACTGTCAGTGAATTTCCAAAGTTGACCCCTTTTCGACCTAGCCTAATATTTATAGATAGTAACCTTGCCCTTGTCTGTCACATTAGACGTTCGCCCAAGATCAGATATTGTTCTTCTCCTTTCCGCCAGCAGTAGGTATCTGCAATGCTGGCAGTGCAATATCATGATAAACAATAACAATTGACGGCAAGTGAGCAAACAGCAAAAGCGGTGGCGTTTGACCAGAGTAGAATGAACGCATCCACACGCAGTCCGTGGGTGCATCGTACATACGGAGAAGAGTCCTCAGACGCTGAATCATCATGAGCTCGTAATCAGCACCTTGGAACTGCCTTCTGAGCCAGGATTATTGCTGTGACCCCTGCGAAGAGAGCGAGAGGATAAGATAGATAATGTGCAGGTGATAAGGACAAAATTCGCCAAGTCTCCCGACAAACGCAGCGTTTTCGGACGCTGCAACTGACACACGAACACGCACACGTGTTCCTTGCCACTCTCGTCTTTCTTGAGCTCCGAGGTGTCGTTGAGATCAGATTCCCTGTTCTGTCTGGAAGAGTTCGCAAGTTCAAAGTCGATGGGAAGAGCAAACACTTACTACTATTTTTCTCCATCTCCATCAAGAGGTAAGAGGCAAAAAAGGACACAGATCAGGCAGTGGATTCAATTTCTGTGCGTGCAGAACCGGTAGAGATTTGACAACACTTGAGCTGCGTAATGAGAGTGATCACAGGATCACACCCAAAATTTGCACGTTGAGGGAGAAAATTTTAATTTTTTAATCTGACCAGGGTTGACTTTTCTTGCCTGAGCACTCAGGTGAGACTGAGGAGATCAGGAGACGTTTGTACCTATCATGGAAGGGTTGCGACAAAGGTACGATTTCATCTCCATCAATGTCGTGCTACAAATGTTAATCTTTCTTTTCGCCGTGCAAGTAGCGGCAGCAGCAGCAGCTGCTCCAGCAGGCTGTACAAGATCCTGGTCGTTGGTGAGGTTCACACGGGCAAGTCCGCCATTATCCGCAGATACGTGCACAACTTTTTCAACGAAAACTACAGGTTCGCAGGGAAAAAGGAAGGGGAAAATGCCCATGTTCACCACTTATAAGGTCTCCACAGGTCCACAGTTGGCGTCGACTTCCACGTCAAGATCATCTCGCTGGGGGACGACTGTGATATCAGGTGAGGAAATCAGCTCCAACAAAGGGCGCGTTTACACTGGCAAGTTGGGAGTCTTCGCCGCACAAATGCGTCCACGGTCGGACCCTAAATGTCGGTGGCGGGGGCGACGTTGGGAGGGAGGGTACTTTTGAAGAGGTGCTTGAAAAAGTGGTAAAGAATAGGGAGGAAAATAGTTGACACCGTACACGTGTGTAGCGAGAAATCTGCCAGTGTGAACGCATCCTCGGCATCATTTCTTGCAGGTTGCAGCTGTGGGATATTGCAGGACAAGAAAGATTCTCGCAGATGACCAGAGCATATTACAAAGGTAATGCCCGGCACAGTCGCATCGCCTCCTATGTACTGTCAGTAAGTCCCATGTGCAAGTAAAAAAGCACCGTGCGGTATCAGTACGTAATGTGCACGACTTGCCTGTCCTTAGCGAACAATCTGTCTGTCTGTTGCAACTTGCTTGTATACAGTGTTAAAGCGACGTCGGCCTTAACACGCCCTGTTTACGACTAATAGAGGGATAAGGATGCATGAGCGACGTTGGGGGTGTCTGCTCGCCCCCAAAGCCACACATGCAATGAGTTCTTGTCAAGAGATTTCCACCGTCACTGTCTCACTATCCATGTCTATAGACTATGTGTTGAGCTAGTTCGAAAATGTCAATTTCAATTTCTTTAGTGGAAAACATTGGTGTTATGCACTGCTATAGCTGGTTTAACCCTCAATCTTGGAGGAAAAAATGTTTCACTATGTGCATTTTTAACTCAAAGATTTATTGTATACCTTATACATGTAGTGAGTGTTATTCTTGACTCTGTTGAGCCACAGAAGTGATTCACCACTCTAGAAAGCTAAGCAAGCGGCCCCTCTAAAACCCTACTTTTGCTCTAGAACCACTCATTTTTCCACAACACAGGATTAAAGTTATATACTGTAGCAGAATTTACCACATGAAAGTTTGACTACATTGTGAAAAAATGAGTGGTCCTAGAGCAAAAGTGCTTAGTAGTTCAGATTTTAAGAGATTCTTAGCTTTCCATGGAGGGATGAACCACTTATGTAGCTCAACCCAGCAAAAGTTGTGGCTGATAAAAGGCAGGGTGGTTTGTACCGGGTTGACCAGAAGTAACTACCATCGGTGGGACGCCCATAGCTTGGTTTCTACAGGAACTAGAGAGGTGGGATTGGAAAGAGGAGGTTCAAAACCCTCAGTCTCAATCGTCAAAACCAACCTCAGGGACAAGTCAGACCTGCCAGATGCTAAAACTTGAAGATGACTTTTGTGGGAAATTTATTGAAGCAATGTTTTTCAAATGTCTTTGCTGGTGGGACTGGCTCTCCAGGGAACTTTCTCCTCCATTTCAGCTTGAAACTGCCGTACAAACAGCCTTTCATATGCATCTTGACACAGAAGACCTGCTGGTCCTCGAGCATTTTGGAAGACTTTTTCAAATGGCGAAACCGAGGAAAAAATTTTAACTCTTGAAAAATAGTCTCAAATTTGAGTCTGGGCGAATTTCTCTGTTTTTATGAATATTTTGAATCTCCTCTTTCCATTGCCACTCATTCCACCTCTCTAGGTCTTGTAGAAGCCAAGCTATGGATGCCCAACCGATAGTAGTTACTTCTGGTCCACCCTGTATGAATCTTTAGACTCACACTCGGTCCAATATCCCTCTGGTGAAGACGTATTTCTTGTAGGTAGGTGACCAGTAAATGCATGCACACAAGAGGTCTACAGTTTGTGCCGAAAAAATTGTTTCCAGTAAGTGCTGCTGCTGATGTGGCACATTTCCGCTTGATAAACTATTTTTCTTTTAGGTGCACACGGCGCTATGATCGTGTTCGACCTAAGCAGTTCCTCCTCATTCGAGGCTGTTTCTCGCTGGAAGCGCGACCTCGACACTAAATGCCACCTGCCCGACGGACGCAGGATCCCCACTGTTCTCGTCGCGAACAAGTGTGACCTGGAGAGGAATCGAGTGATCCCGGACGACTTCGGTATCGCTGAGGTCGCAAATGACCTGGGAATGGTACCAAAGTGGTTCAAAACAAGCGCACTAACAGGACAAGGTGAAGAAGAAGTTGGGTTTTGATCACTCTCCTGAGCATATCTGCTGCTCGCTTGCCCCTTCAAGTGTCTCTCCCGTTTTAGGCGTTGACGAGGCCTTGCGCCTCCTTGTACGCTACATCTTGGCCGTGGACTCCTGGAACGGCCCCAGCTTGACCTACGACGACGACTTCCCGAGAAACACCATCAAGGTTGAGGATGACGAGAAAGCAAGAGGCAAGGCCAAGAAGGCCAACTGCTGCTGATTGTTTTGTCAGACCAACAAATCTAAACTGGCTTTTAAGACAAAGTACTGTCCGCAGTATTTCATCAATAGAAAGCGAAAATGACTCAATATACACCACTGATCCACGGTGCATCATACATGGCATGAGCTTTTCCTTCAGGAATTCCCCGACTGAATCGTACGTGCCTTGGTGCTTGTCTGACAAGAGTGGCTCATATATCGCCTCTGGCGCGCTACCTACTTGAGGGAGCATGACGGAACTTAAGTATCCTTGCATGCATTCACGTGCAGGAAGATTTGCAGATGTATGGATCGATCTGCCCAGGGAATGTGCTGATCGGCACATGACAATCTGTCAGCTTTTTGTCCACTCTCTCTATGTGCATCATTTGAGATTTCTGGTGGCAACTGCGTGGCTACCAGAAGGTGCTGACTGCTGTGTTCTGTAGCATCACAGCGACGTCAGATCAGTCTGGTGGGGATTGCATACAAGGATATTGGGAAAATTGCACGTGCAACTGGCTCTGCATGAGTCATGCAAAAATAGGTGAGTGGTGACGACGAAGACGACGACGGTGAGTTCTGCCGTCCCTCACTCGTTTTTCTGCAAGTGGTGGCTGATGACGCAGAGGTACTCACCGCTGCTTGAAGCTGCTGTCACTGCCTGAGCCGAAGCACCTGCAGCTGCCTCAAGCTCCTCACAGAGAAAAGAGAGAAGAAGAACGCGCTTACGCCGATCGAACGTAGGACGCAAAGTCAACAGCTGAATCAGCTGCCACTGAGCCCCAAATGGTGCCAAGCACTGTATGACGGCCCCTGTACACTGTACACCGTATGTAGACTGATCACGCTGGTCACCAGCAGACTGGTCACGCTGGTCACCAATTGGTGCTCAGT
>JAAUXU010161074.1_pt1 | contig 12827 bp, 13 predicted proteins | sample 7278151 | NCBI WGS metagenome assembly JAAUXU01 (sample SAMN14350113, study PRJNA611818) | marine sediment metagenome | isolation source: surface marine sediment (1.8m) | place: French Polynesia: Moorea | collected 2018-08 | reverse complement strand
TTTGAAGCTTGTGATGTTTAGCGTCTGCAGACCGAGTTTGGTGACGATCGGTGCGGCGGTTGGGGCGGCCATAGCCTGACAGGCAGACCTACACACACACAGACGTACGGATGGCGACTTTGCTTTATATAGATAGATAGATAGATGACTTGAAATGATGCGTTCGTCCACCTCTACATAAGAGTACTGCGCGCGCGCTGCCTGCGACAGCGGAAGGTTTTTCGCTCGAGGGGAGTTGATCGCGGCACACGTGGTCACCAAGCACTTTGGCAATGGCACTTTCCAGTCGCTGGACCTTGACGATGCCCTCCAAAGGCTGGCCAGTTTCTTACGGAGGGCCTTCACTGCACTTCCGTAGAGCCCTGCTTGAAGCATGCTTCGCTTACATTGAACGAGCCCGGACCACTATAGGATGAAGAAGCTAAAGCCGGATCCTTAATTGTAAGGTTTAGTCGTAGAAACATTGTTAGCCTTAAGGTGCCTAGATTTAAGGTCATGCCCTTATGTGATTGTAAACTATGCACTAGTTGTAAGGCCTTAGATTGTATCTAACAGACTGCTGTAGGAGTAGAGTGTATGCAGTAGAGCCAGCCTACTGTACTGAGGCTCCTGCCCACTCAGGTGGAGCAGCAGCGGCTGACCGACAGCAGCAGGGAAGCTGGCCCGCGCTGGGCCAAGCGAAGGGACTCCATCAATACAGAGCAGTGGAACAAGCAACACCTCGGACTCCAGCATTTCTTGAACTAGAGCTAGGGCTAGATCAAAACCACCAAGACTTAGGAAATGACACCAACACGGCATAATGGCCGCCTACATGTTCAAACTGGTACGCATGTCCCAAAATTTCGAGTAAAGCCAAAGTTTCTGTCGATCCGTTTTACTTTTTCTTCTTTGGGTGGGCATAGAAAAGAATGATTTATCGCAGAATTTTGGCTTGTCTGTTGCTCGCTTAACCAAGGGGTCCGGACGACGTTTGTTTCTCGTTCGCTCGCTTTTCACAAGAGGATCGGAACAAAAAATGTCTCCGGCAATTTGGACCTTATCTGGCATCTCCATCTTGTTAGGGTCCGCCTGCTTCTCTGAATGCCCATATTTTCCCCTCATCGGATTCCTCCTCTCAACTGTCATATTTCCTGACAAAGTGGCTGTGGCAATCAAATCAGCCTCATCATGATGTTTTCCTACCCGCACACGTGTCTCAGGGGCCGGCAGCTGAGTACAAAAGGGTCAGCTCTTTACTGGGAAAAGAAAGAAAAAAAAAAGGCACATCCCCTGGAGTTTTGAGTCAGATTTGCAGCGGATTTTGCAGATAAGAAAAAGGCCGTATCTGACACGCTTCCTGAACCAGCACACGACGCCACCGACGTCGTGATCCAGTAAATCTGGAAAGTGTCCTTGTGCCAACATGTGTGATTATGACCACACTAATAATTACTGTCTCTCTAGCGAACATGACTGCGACAGCGTCATCGTCATGGTCGTCGTCGCTCTAGTCGTTATATGCCAGCAGCCAGATCGAGAGATTCGATGAGATATGACGATTACGATGTTGATCAATAATCTCTTCTCTCTCCCTTGCTTGCTTGCTTGCCTGTCATCGATAACGAGGAGCCTCTGCTCTGACCGATCCCAGTCCTGTTTGTGACTTGGAAAGTCGTGTTGCATTCTTGAACGGCCTCCACTACTTCACGGACAAGACTTAGGGAGAACACATACATTATAAGGAGAGACATTGACTTCTTTTTTTCTCTCTCTCTTCTCTGTGCGTATGGAGTGAAACGTCAATTCCTGATTCATTGCTGAAGCTCCGTCGACGTACTCAACTCGAAGAGGAAAAAAAGAGCACAAAAACATACAATACACATGTGTGCATACGTGGCTGGAAGTCTTCTTGCCCTCTTTTTACTCCGGATCCCTGGTATCTGGGTGCAAAAAAGCAATGCTCCTCCCTTTGTACCACCCATCGTCACATTTGTCTATCTGCTTTTCAATCAGGTGGCCTTTTTTTCCCTCTCCCCTCAACAAATGAGCGGGGAAGGGGAAAAATTGGGTGCTCATTGCCGCCTCCTCGATCCTTATCTCCACCAAACAGACAATCAATTTTCCGCCCTCGCCAGATAACTTGGCGAATTCCTGGATGAGCGCTTGTCAAGTGAGTTGTGGTGTGGCCTTCGTCGGGTTTCGCAATGGTGGGCTTATATAAACTTTGCTGCACCGCACACATGTGCATCTCCTCCACATACTTGAGGTAGATAAAGTTTGGTCACTGCAGCAACATTTTTTTTCCTTCAACAAGCTGACCTCGGACGATCCTTTTCTTGACGGGGCCTGTCTGATCGACGCATTCATGGGGGTCACACAAGCAGCTCAAAGATTTCCAGTGACGTAACTCCTGTTCCTGCAGTATTTTGGGTCCCCATCTATATTTCTACACAGAGCCTGGTACGCACACGTGAGGTTGCTCACCACGTCCAAGGTCAGCTTCATCCGGCGTCTGAAGAGCGAGATCCCCAACACTCTCAAGTCACTCATGTGCCTACATGTAAAGCAAGCAAAACTTGGCAAATCTTTTAAACCACACGTGCTACATGCGTGCAGCTGTAAGAGCAACCAAGACTCTTCTTAAACTCCTGTTTGACTTCTTTACAGGGGGAAAAAATCCACCCCACCTCCCACAGAGGATAAATTACGCCCTATCTGACCCATGCGTGCGCGCGCGCGTGCGTGCGCGCGCGTGTGTTGTACGCACAGCAAAAGAGCTGAGATACCCACATAGACCAGAGAGAGGGATGAACATTTGAAGCTGTTATATCAGCGTCAGCCACGCGTCCGAGAGACGAGTTATCTATTCTTTCTCGTAAAATTGAATACAAAAAAGTGGGTCCGACGAGACCGCGAGAGTAGAGACCAACTCTTCTCTCTCATTCTCTCTCTGCTGTGTACCTGTAAGGTTTGTACGTCCTAGTGGAAAAGAAGCCGCCCAACATTCAGATTACGAGTCTCGCTCTCCTCCTCCCCTCTTGGTGGAGGAGACTATTCCAGAAAAGGCTTTTGGCAATGGTGTTTCTTTGTTTGCCAAAAAAAATTCGCAGCCCTGAGGGGCTCCAACCAGGGCCTCCTCGAGCATTTCGCTGAGTATTTCATTACTTAAGTCCTCCAGTGTAAAGAAATAGATCATTACTGCAGGTTATGCGCGCCAGTAAAAAGCTCGGTGATCTCGTGATGGCCGCCAGAGATTTTTTTTTTTACTCCTCGTTCTTGGGGAAGGAGGACAAGTTAAAGCATCCGCGGATAAAAATCAGAAGTGGAAAACCCCTCCTTCTCTCACCCATAAATCTTGGGTCTTTTTTTTTTCCTCCACACCTAGGAAAAACCTCCGTTTCCGTCGTGTCCCAACAACGAACAGATTTGTCGCGACGACATAATGACCGGCGATCGGCGGGAGATCCTGCGGGCGCGCTTGCCCGCGCACATTTTCAGGCTCACGCGACGCGCAGTGGACAGCAAACACCTCGGCTACTGCGTACAGCGTTGCCTCAGCATAGGCGGAAGCTACTGTACGTACAGGCAAGTGCAAGGGCTGGTAATGTGCGCGTACCAAGTGACTTGGTGGCCTTTGTGTGAAAGTGTGAGCGCGCCTTCAGCGCTTGTACCCCATGGAAGCAGGCCAAACTTGCCATGACCGTGCCAAAAAGAAAATATGGTACCTTATATGTGTATGTAACGCGCTATAAAGCAGTGTGTCTTACACTCAGACACGTGTGGGCCTCCTCTGCTTGCCAGATCATAGAAATTTGTAGGTCTTGCGATGAACTCTCGACATCCACTCGATCGTTGGACGTGAGCATAGGTCAATGCACGAAGCAACTGGACAGCATATAACTTTGGCCAGCCACTGCTAATGCTTTTAACTAAAATCGACCTAATTTTCTAGCAAAGTGAGCAAATATGAATGAAGCTGGTGGTGACGACGAATGATGATGTGACGAGGAGGGGGGGGAAGCCTTTTTTGTCCATTTCGGAGACAAATGCTAAAGCAAACTTGGCTGTGCTCCACTCATTCAGTCGTGCATGATTCTCTCATACGTACAGTACGTCCATACATGTTCATAGTACTGCATGGGTGCGTATCGATCTCGGGCAAGCTCAGCATGTGCAACTTGTGTCTCTGTGTGTGAGTGCGAGAGAGAGAGAGAGGGAAGAGGGGCAAAGGCAAATATAGCAAGGAACAGAATAGAATCGCGAGAGCCACAAAAAAAGCAGTGTCCTTTGACGCGTTGACGGTCGTGGTCCAAGTGCACGTGCACGCCTCCGAGGCCGCGGGACGCCGCCCGAGGCCGCCGACCGCGCAGTGTGAGGGCAGCTGGTGTCAAGTCAACCCGTTGTTGTGTGATAATTAGTCATCTTTTTTGAGGCACAGCGATTACTAAGTGTGTGTGAGAGAGTGAGTGAGTGAGTCTCTCTCTCATTGCCTCATGCAGAAAGCCATGCAGGAGGAGTTGGAGCACAGGAGCAGCGCAGATGGGGTCGTCCAGATCCATATTCACCAACTCTGTTCATCAATATATCTGCTCGGATGGGTCCCAACAAAACAGGGGCGCGGGAGAAAAGCCGATTTGGACTCACAGAATGAGAAAGATTAGGGTAGGGAGAGTTTCTACTATTGGACAGCTCTTCTGAAAAGGAGACTGTCAGGTCAATTAACCGTATGAGGTTCTGCCTGAGAGGAAAAGAGGTGTACGGACGGACTTATATGTACGTCCATACCGCACTGCCTGGATACCAAGTCTGCTGTAGCAGAGTATATGAGAATCGTACTTTTCTCCTCCTCTCAAATAATGAAGCAGATCTTTTACACGAGCAAAAAAATCCTAAAAAAAAGTCTCCCCCTATCACTTGACTGTAATGACAGGAATGGAGTTGATGTGTAGGAACCACGTGATGCTGCCTCGGCACACACGTACACACACTCGAGGTCTTATCGCATAGTGCAAGTCTGTAATGTGAATCCACACTCTGATCATTTTTGGTAGCACAGAAGATGCAGGACGCCTATAAGATAACCAACATTTTTCTCTCTCGCCTTTAATACAGCCCCATTTGGCCACTGAACTGCGAGAAAAGGCTTAAATGACTGGAAAACGTGTCTCAGTCTCCGATAGGGTGAAGGTAAAAAAGAGAGACAGAGAGAGAGAAATGACGTCTACCTGTCCATTCATCTGAGACAAACAAGCTTGGTTTGTTAAAGAAGCTTTTACAGATAGATTAGGATCTCGCGCGCCAACCCTGCTGCTGCTGTCATTGTCACCATGCATTCTTATAACACGTTTGGTGGATCCAGCAAGCTCATCTCTACACTGGTGAGTGCGAGTGTGCACCATTTGGCCCCAAAAAAGTTGGCAGGAAGGCCTACTTGAAGGCCCTCCATGGCCTCCCCCCCTTTTTTTATTAATTTACTATGTGTGAAACTTCATTGTGGTCTTGGGTGAAACTAGTTTGTCTGGGATCACCTATCTTGGGCTGCGATGAAAAGTTGGCGTGTGTCCTGCACAAGAAGTGATTTCCCCGAGATCAGCGCAGCACCTCAGGCCTGACGTCGTCCTCACTCTCTCTGCAGCCATCCAGGGATGACAGAGTGTGTGGGCTCAAAGAACAACGTGAAGAGAACGTGGACGTGAAGAGTTTTTACCCACTGCCTCAGTGCAGTGATGACAGCCTCCATACAAGTCCATTCTGACAGAACTGAACATTCCGAGGACAAGGACACGAGCAGAAAAAAAATCTGCATCGATTTCCTGCCTCAACGAGGTCGACTAATAACTGTAGAGGTGGTGAGACCAAGTTGTGCCCTCTGCTTGTGCCATGTTCTGAGGCAATGCATGAGCCGAGTGCCTCCAACAGCCAAGTCCTTTGTTGCAAACTCCTCTTCCGTCGGGTTTGAGCCGTCGGGGTGTGCAAAGCTCTCTTCCGGCGCGGTCGGCACGAACGAGACACGTGGATCAACTGCCCAATTTAGACTTTTGCATCGTTTTCGACGCTTCAAGCTGGCTGCTTTTGCTTACTCGTGACAGAGAAAGTGAAGCCGGATGACAAAAAGAAAACGTGGACGTACGAGCTGCTCAGCGTCTGCTGCCTGTCCACGTCCTGCGGGCACCTCTGTACAGTGTGCAGCGTTATGTACGCACGACTGTCAATGCCTCGGCAGTAAATGCAACAGCGCCGTTGCTTCACTTCACTCTCTGAAGCAAGGGCAAAATTGCCGCCATCGCTCATTTCCCCCCCCAGCCCCGACCGGCCGCTGCTGCAAGCCCCATGAAGGAGGAATTTGAGATGCCTCATCAAGACCTACATAGTGCGTAAGCACCGTATGAGTCACAAAGACGAGTCTGCGGTTGGACCTCGCCAAGGATGGCATGTAGGCGTTGGAGAGAAGTGATCTCAATCTGGTCTGGGGGATCTTTTTTTTTCGTTCACGCTATCAAGTCAACTCTCTCGCTCTCTCTGCAAGAAATGACACATGCAGGAAAAATGAGTAGAGCAGTTAGGGGTAGGGTGTGCGTCGCTTCATAGGAAAGAAAGGGTTTGACACCTGCCGAGAAGGCTCGAAATTTACGGGAGACACTTAGCGGTCTGTGGAACAAGACAAATATGGGTCAAGCTGTGACGCTTCTTTTTGGGCCTCTTACCTATCTTTAGAGATAGAGGGAAAATGGGTGGGGGCGCGCCCGCCTCACAGCGAAAAGGAACAAGTGACAAAACTTGTTCATAAATCAAGACAGCCTTAATTTCTCGTCGTCTAGGACAGACAATGAGGGACGTCACTGGGCTCCGCTGATCACTCTGACTCCTCAGTGCACAGCGTCTTCGGGGCCAGAAGCATCGACTTCTGGCAACCCTGTCCAGCCGAATCCGCGGTTGCACTGGTGAAAATCGTCGCCTCCAGCTGTCTCCGGACTGGGCCGCCACTCGTTGGTTGTGCCAGTGTGAACGCGGCCTTCGCATTCATGGACGAGGGAGGGAGGGAGAGGGGAAAGGCTGGGTGACGCTTGCACAATAAGATCTGCTCAAACATACGTAGGTTTTTTTTTCTCACAACTGCACATGAGCATTTCTCCCTTCTTCTTCCCGTCTTGTTGCAGTCAGTCAGTCGCCCTTTGGCCGTCAACGTCTTGAGTTCTCCAACAACGCAACCACCTACTACTTCTATGCCCATTCATGCTCACATTGGAGGGCACGGTTCGTTGTCCCCCTCACCCTAAATACATCGCTAATCCCACCTCGTCGAAGCAATCTAACAAAAAAAAAGTCCCGAAAATTCCTCCTCGCCAAACGAGCCTTATCCCCATGTTGAAGTCGTGTTACCCTGCGAAGTTTTTCGCCCTCAGATCAACATTGGTACTCTGTTCTACTGATGCTGGAACTTAGGTACAACGTCAGAGATGACTGCATCTCAAAAAGCAGCAGCGGTTAAAATCCAAGTGTTCCTGCCTGGCTGCAAAGTACCGCCCATGGTGACAGCGCCAAAGGTGGCGCAGCGGTGTGTCATGCCTGGCGCAGCAGGAGGGAAGACCCGCGGCGCAGGCTGGCGCAAGCGCAGCTCGCCCAATATGATGAATTCATGACATATTTCGCCGTGTTTGTCTGGCTGAGTGGAATGTTTACAGCTAGGCGGGGGGAGGAAAAGGAGCTGATCCCACTGCCTATACATGTAGGAATGGGTTGTCAGCTTCAGATTTTATTGCTCTTGGGCAGTGTTCTGTAGAAAAGTAGCGTAACCCAACAGGGTCGTTGCACGGCCTACGACTGGGCCTGATGGGGCCTGTGGGTCAATACTTGGCCATTCCATGTCCCACGTAAACCCCACTTTCCGTCTTCGGAGGTCACGGCGTCACTATGTCAGTTTCACTAAGTGTGCCCATTTCTGAGGGGGAAGGGGGGCACTCATGGTTGAAGCCGGGGGGGGGATGCTTTTCCCTTATTGCATCCCTATATCGCACCCCAGACTCTAAGATCACTTGATTAAACTGACTGCAAGTTTGTGGCTTTTGACTGCACAAGTTATCCCCCTCTCGTGAGCGTGTATGATGCACCAAAGAGGCTGGTGTCCAGTGGGGTGCGAGCATGGCAGTGAGTGAGTGAGCCCTGAGCCTGCACTAAGTAAACGAGTTTTTTCCTCTTCTCTCTCTCTCTCTCACTGTGTCTGCACTGAAGTGCCCACATACTGTACGGTACCTACATACGGATCAGACAGTCTCGGTGGCTCTCAGGCACGTAGGAGATCTGTGGTCTAGTCTATCAGTAACAAGTGTTGCTGGCGGCCTTGTTGTAACCTTTCCGTCGCTCAGTTCGATGGGAAAAACGTTCTCGTCTGCCCCCTTTTCTTCCATATTTCTCGACGTGAACGACAGGGGGAGGCCCCGGGGCGACTGCGGCCAGGCCAACCTGTGCGCCCACAGCCAGGCGGGCGGAGAAAACGGACAAACACGGTCCTTGTTAGTCAAATCTCGATGATGGAAGGCGGCCGGCGAATCCAGTGTCAGCCCGATTGTTGGCAACGGTTTCCCATGGAGAAAAAGCGCTAGATTATTGAAGGGGATGACGGGAAGGGGGGGGGAGGAGGAGGGCAGCAGCTAAACTCTCACACATGCATTGCACAATTCGGTGGATCTGAAAACGATTCAACAAAGGAGAGACTGTCAAACTCTTCTTCTCTGCTTCAAATGGGGACTTCTGTACCGTTTATTGCGTCGCCGACGTCGTGTGAGAGTGAAAATCGAGCAATGCTCCGTCCATCATCGTGACGAGGAGGAGCAACGAGCTCAGCAGTCCTGTCTCCCTCCCCTTCTGCTCTGCGCACTGCTTTTTTTTTTCTTTGTGACTCACACGGTAGGAGGAAAAACGCCGTGTGAGGCTACTGAGCCATTCCCGAATTGTCTCCGCTTTAATCCGGGGCACCTCGACCGGGTGAACTCGCTCGCACCTTTGTCTGTACAAGAGAGAGAAAGAAAGAAAGAAAGAAGAAAGAAAGAAAGAGTTGAATGAAACTTTCAAATCCATTTTCAAAGCTCCCCTCGGGAGGGGACGAAGCGAGAACCCCCCTTCCCCCTCCTCTCAGGCAATCCGATACTTGTTCTTGCCTCACATGTGCGCGCTCCCGCACTCGCACATATGCATCTTTCTCTCTCTGCGTCCCTGGGGTCTGGGACCAACGGACTTCATTCAGCAACAGCTTTGTCGCAGAGGGATGCGGTTGTCCACCGCAGCGGGTTCCACAATGGATCGCGGTATCGCGCAGACACATCTAAGTATAGACCCCGAATGTTATGTGTGTGTGTATGTGTGTGAGAGAGAGAAGAGAGAGTTCTCGCGGGACTTAGCAGTTGGAACTTGACGCTTTTGCCACCGTGGTACAATGTATGAAATACTGGAACATGCACATACATGGGGAGCAGAATGCTAAGTCATACCACTGACTCAACGTGTGTGTGCGTGCGCGGTTTTTTATCTCCACAGTATCAAGGAGGAGTCGTATCAAGGCTGCACTCAGGTTAACAACAGCAAAAAAAAGCAGCAGCAGTCACGTCTATGCAGTGTGAATCATGAGCAACTGCTTTAACAGATGTGTCAAGGTGGTCACGGACGTGGCCGAGGCCAAGGGCTTCATGGACTTGTCAGGAAGAGGCCATCGGACACATTTTTTCCCCCTCCGCCTGCTGTTGATCCACACACAGTGTGTGGAAAAACCCGTTTACACCACCATGCATTTGCATCATATTCGCTGATGCATTAGAATAGACTTTGAGTGCTGTGTGTCTTACACACTTTTTGTTGTGTTGTCCTGCGCTAACCCACGCTGCTCTTCGTTGTGACTGCCTGAGAGAGAGAGAAAAAAAAGGGGGCTCCTTTTGAGCGTGGAGAATGGCAAGTGTACTATTCATTCATGTCGTCGCAGGCAAAAAAAAGGTGCCAACAGAAGAGACATGATGATGGACATCGCAAGTGAGTGGGGGACAAGAACGGAAGATATTGAGGCAAAAAGAAGTGGTGCCCACTTTACAGTGTGGCGCACACAAAATGGGTTTTGTGACGAAAATCGGGGGCCAGGCAGAAATGCGGTGCGTCATGGTCAATTTGAAATAGATTTCATGCTCAATGACTGAGGAAGTGATGATGATCAGACAAGAGGGTTTCCGAACTGGGCCAGAGAAAAGACTCATCAGCATCAAGATTGGCAACGTTCCGTCAGAAATGGATCCAGACCCATTGAAAATCAAGGACGCATCAACTCTCATCTTCTTGCTGCTACCTAGACTCCTTGCCAAATCGGCAGCTAACTTGTCCTCCAGTTGTCTTCCCGAGATTCCGTCGAGCTTGATCTCTGCCCCATCCGGGATGTTGAGATGATATTCCAGAGGCTCTTTCCGACGCCAAAATGTCATTTTTTTTCGAATAAAAAATGTCCAACGGTGTAAAACCGTCACATTAAACTCCAACTTCGTATGACAAAGTTTCCCCCCCATCTTCAGCACTGACCTTCAGTGTTGGAGACGTTCTGCACGTTCTTAGAGGCTGGCAGTTTTGCAGTCTCTGTAGGACGGGACGTCTTGGAACTGCCTCTAAACTGCACCAATCGACATACCTCGATTTGTTTAAACGGGCTGTTTCTTCGCTCGGGAGCCAAGAGCAATCGCAGTCCATATTTGGGCCCAAGGCAACTGAAATCGATTCATCATCATCGCTGCTGCTGCCTCCGCTCCATAGATGCACATGACCGAAAAGAGGCATTATCATGTGTGCTCTAGAAGAGCCCGGTACAAATGTCATTTCAGGCCTACAACGCTGGAGCATTTTTGCCTGTACCTTACAGATGTGGCTGCACTTGGAAAGGAAGACGAAGAATGAAGCAGATTCTTTTCCTGCCCAAAAGTGCCCCAAAGCGACGTATGAGAAGCTGCTGCTGCTTCATCTCCTGTTTTGAATTGGGCATCTCTCGACACGCGAGCCAAATTTCTTCGGCGAATCCATTTAACCTCGTTTTCGCCCCTCTCCAGGCGGACACAAAGGCCGCGGCCGCCTCCGTGGGCCTGCTCCGCCTCGTCTTGGCCGGTGCTTCGGGACTTCCCTCCCTTGGAATTATCTCGTCTTCATTAGAGAATCATCATCATCTCCAATTCCTCCGGACAACACCTTGACGCCTGCTCATTATCGGCGCACAAAAAGAGTGCATAATTAATACGCCGACGCTACCGCCAACTCTTCTCTTTTCTTCTTTCCACCGTATAATAATGGGCTCTTAGCGCACGCACACACACACAAGAACTACACACACATAAGAACTACACACATCAGTACACACTTGTTAACAAAGGAGGGGGGGATCTGCCTGGGTACGTAGGCATCTATACCTGTCATTGTGGAGTCAATATGGAGGCTTTTGTCGTCCTACCCCCCTCCTTTTTTTGGCACATTCTGAGGAGATCGGGAACCCTCTCTCTAGCCTCCCGTGTGAGCATGTATGGGTCACTACATGGCAAGCAAGCGATCTCGCACTTAGGTACTCAGAGTCAATTGCCAAGTGATTAGAGGGAGGGTTAAAGAGAGAAGAGGGGGGGGGGGGAAGGAAGTTTTGCTGGCTCTTTTGTGCCTCCTTATTATGACAATAACTGTTTACCTCGAGTGGAAATAAAGATAAGTAGGAGTAAGGGTTAAGCGCATTAAATTGCAATCTGCTTCATGGCCAAGATTCTCTGGGGCGGAACCAGTTTTTGGGGCTCCATGTGGGTGGCTTGCAAACACGCAGCCAAGGCGATGTCACTTGAGAGAGAAAAGAGACGAGGTTTTGGAGGCATTCTGGACTCGTTGGACGTAAAACTCTGAAGAGGAGCAAAAAATAAAAAATCTGGCCGAGTGCACTTTGAAGGGGCTGCAAACAAAGAAGCCTCTGAGTGGGAGGGAGAGCAGGAGGTGATCACGAAATTGGTCTCGCCATTAATACGATCTCCGGAGGAGAAACGTTCGAGATCAGTTTCAGCCGTCGTCATCGTTGACTTCACGCAGGGCGCGCTGAAAGCCGCGACTGCCAGAGGAGCAACGCGCAGGGCATGTATAAAATATGCCAATTGATAATCTCATGCGATAAAGGACATTTTCTCTCCCTCGTCCCCTGGCAGTGGCGTCGTCGCCGCCGTCGTCGTCGTGTCCCCTGTCATCCCTCACCCCTACATCTCTAAAGCACACACACGATGAGCTGGGGCGGGCGCACACACGCGCACACCTATATAAATAGCGCGTTAAAGTTTGTCTGTCTGTGTGTCCGTTGGCCGGATTTCGAACGAACTTGGCGTGGTGACGGAGGGGATTCCTAGGGTTGCTCATAGAGGGAGGGGGAGAAAAAGGTTGGACCCGGAAGCCCCCTAACCCCAACAAAAAGGCCCCCCTCCCCCCCAAAAAAAATCCCCCGGCTTTTTTAGAGCACAAAGTGGCTTTTTTTGGGGGTGCATCAATTGAGTCCAGACCTGGCATATTGACTGTGAGGAGTGTCATACGGTGAAAAATGGCCATGGTACCCCCTCCCCTGAAAAAAACGGGGAGTTATCTAGTAAAATTTATGTAGCAAATGGTTGCAAGGGGGTACCCGAGACCCCGAGAAAGCACTTTTTTGGTGAAGTGAACTTCTGCTTGGGCCCCTGGAAAAGGGGAGACCCCCTGAGGGACGAGGTTTGTCCGCCCACAGGCGGAGGATAAAAGCCTCCTAATATGAGGGTTAATAAAGAACGACAACGAACGGGTGGGTACGCCCGTGTGTGTGTGTGTGTGTGTGTGTGTGT
>JAAUXU010083912.1_pt1 | contig 12831 bp, 8 predicted proteins | sample 7278151 | NCBI WGS metagenome assembly JAAUXU01 (sample SAMN14350113, study PRJNA611818) | marine sediment metagenome | isolation source: surface marine sediment (1.8m) | place: French Polynesia: Moorea | collected 2018-08 | reverse complement strand
GCCGACTTCATAAACCAGTTCGTTGGTGAACAGGGTTTCGATGCCGATCTGTCGCGTCCGGTTCTCGAAAGGGGGGATGTTCACGGTCTCGACCCCCGCCTGGCCTTCGCGGTAGCCGCCGAAGCGGTAATTGCAGGCCGCAACGACCAGCACCAGAGCCAGGGCCAGCCCGACCCGCAGCCGGCGGCCGTTATGGGTAGCCGCGTGCTTCATCAGACCACGATATTGACCAGTTTTTCGGGTACCACGATAACCTTGCGCACCGTCTTGTCGGCGATAAACTTCTGGGCGCGTTCGTCCGCCAGGGCCTGCGCCTCGATCGTCTCCCGGGAGGTTCCCGCCGGAACGGTCAGCCGGCTGCGCAGCTTGCCGTTCACCTGAATGACGATCGTCAGCTCGTCCTGGCCCAGCGCCGACTCGCGGTGGACGGGCCAAGCCGCCTGCAGGACACTGCCTTCGCACCCCAGGGCGTGCCAGAGTTCTTCGGCCATGTGGGGCACGATGGGCGCCAGCAGCAGGGTGGTGCTCTCCAGGGCCAGCCGCACCACCGCTCGATCTTCGTTTGAGGGCGCCGCGGGCGCGAAACCGCTGAAGACGTTGATCAGCTCCATCACCGCACTGATGGCCGTATTGAAATGGAAGCGATCCTCGATGTCACGCGTCACCTTATGGATGGTCTGGTGCGCCTTTTTGTAGAGCGCCCGCGCCGGCGCCGGCAGTTCGTTCTCCCCGCCGCCGAACGGTTCGACACCTTGGATCGACGGCATCCATTGGTGCGCCAGACGCCAGACCCGGTTTAAAAACCGAGACCCCCCTTCCACGCCCTGGGCGCTCCATTCCAAATCCCTCTCCGGCGGGGCCGCGAAAAGGCAGAACAAACGCGTGGTGTCGGCGCCGTATTTTTCCAGCAGGGTGTTGGGGTCGATGACGTTGCGTTTGGATTTGGACATTTTCTCGACCCGCCCGAATACGACCGTCCGGCCGCAGTGCCGGCAGCCATGGCCGCCATCCTGGGCGACGACGTCCTCGGGGAAGAGATAACCGTGCTCCGGACAGGCCGCCGTTTCCTTGCAGACCATGCCCTGGGTCAGAAGGCGCGTGAACGGCTCCTTGAAGGTGGTCAGGCTGAATTCCTCCAGGACACGGGTGAAATAGCGCGAGTAAAGCAGGTGCAGCACGGCATGCTCGACGCCCCCGATATACTGGTCCACCGGCATCCAGTAGGCCACGGCCGCGGGATCGAACATGCCCTCGTCCCAGCGCGGACTGCAATAACGCTCGAAGTACCAGGAAGACTCTACGAAGGTGTCCATCGTGTCCGTTTCACGGCGGGCGTCGCCGCGGCCGCAGCGGGGACAGTCGGTCCGGCGGAAATCTTCCAGCTCCGGCAGGGGCGATTTGCCCCCCGGTAGCATGTCGACATCTTCGGGCAGGAGAATCGGCAGGTCCGCCGCGTCCACGGGCACGACCCCGCAGCCCGGGCAGTGGACCATGGGGATGGGCGCCCCCCAGTAGCGCTGGCGGGAGATCCCCCAGTCGCGCAGTCTGAAGTTGATCGTTTTCTTCCCCTGGCCGCGCGCTTCCAGCTGGTCGGCGATCTTCTCCATGGCGGCCCGGTTGGGCAGCCCGTCGAATTCCCCCGAATTGACCATGATACCGTCGGCGGTGAAGGCTTCGGTCATGGCGGCTGCATCCAGGGGTTCCGCCTCGCGGTCGATGACCACCACGATGTCGAGCCCGTATTTGCGGGCGAAGTCGAAGTCGCGCTGGTCGTGGGCCGGCACCGACATCACGGCGCCGGTACCATAGCCCATGAGGGCAAAATTGGCCGTGTAGACCGGCATGCGCCGGCCGTTCATGGGGTTGAGGCAGTAAGCCCCGGTGAAGACGCCCTCTTTCTCGTACTGCTCCAGTCCGCGGTCGGAGCGGTCCTGCAGGGCGATGCGCTCCACGAAGGCGCGCACGGCCTCTTCCTGCGGCGTGCCGGCGCAAAGCACGGCCACCAGCGGGTGCTCGGGCGCCAGACACATGAACGTGGCCCCGAAGACGGTATCGTGCCGGGTGGTGAAAACCTTGATCACCTCCGCGCGGCCTTCCACCGGAAAGTCGATCTCGGCGCCGATGCTCTTGCCGATCCAGTTTTTCTGCATGGTCAGCACTTTTTCCGGCCAGCCCGGAAGCTGGTCGCAGTGCACCAGCAGATCTTCGGCAAAATCGGATATACGGAAAAACCACTGCCAGAGCTTTTTCTGGCTCACGGCCTGACCGCAGCGCCAGCACATGCCGGCCTCCACCTGTTCATTGGCCAGCACGGTCTGGCAGGGCTCGCACCAGTTGACGTAGGACTCCTTGCGGTAGGCCATCCCCGCGGCGTACATCTCCAGAAAGAGCCACTGCTCCCAGCGGTAGTATTCCGGCCGGCAGGTGGCCAGCTCCCGGTCCCAGTCGTAGGAGAATCCCAATCGCTTGAGCTGCACGCGCATGGCGTCGATGTTGGCATAGGTCCAGCGCGCCGGGTGGGTGTTGTTGGCGATGGCCGCATTCTCGGCCGGCATGCCGAAGGCGTCCCAGCCCATGGGGTGCAGAACGTTGAACCCCTGCATGCGCTTGTAGCGCGCCACGACGTCGCCGATGGTGTAGTTGCGCACATGTCCCATGTGGATATTGCCCGACGGGTAGGGAAACATTTCGAGCAGGTAGTATTTGGGACGCTCCGGTTCTTCGGTCACCGCGAACAGGCCGATCGCCTCCCAGTGGGCCTGCCATTTGGTTTCGATTGCCCGGGGGTCGTAGCGTTCTTCCATCACACTGTCCTTTTTGACATAATCGACGTGTCGCGCCGAACCGCTTTGACCGACGGCCGGCGCCCCGGCGTGGTGAAAGCCCCTCATGCCACAGAAGGCCTGAAATAGCAAGCCGCGCCGGGCTCCGTGAGCCTTGGCCGACGGCACGCGGTTGCGCCGCCGGGAGGCTGTCACCGATAAAACTGTTTGACTTGTCTTTACCGATCGCCTATTTATATGCGGTTAAACACAGGCCCGTACGGCACGGTGCCTGAACCCGGTATGGGGCAGACGGTATACGGACCCGTTCGCGTCGGTACGCACAATTCAATTCCTCCCGTCGTTCCGGAGACACCGATCCGGAGCTTCGAAAATTCCCCATCGCCTCCAAGTCAATAAGGAATCGAGACTGTATGAGCAGTAAAATTCTGATCAACGCGGTCGATTCGGAAGAATGCCGAATCGCCAAAGTCAAGGACAGCCAGCTGGAAGAATTCCAGATCGAAAGCGCCAGCATCGAAATCACCCAGGGCAATATCTACAAGGCGATCATCACGCGCATCGAGCCCAGCCTCCAGGCCGTGTTCGTCGATTACGGCGCCGAGCGCAACGGTTTTCTGCAGATCCAGGAAATCCACCCGGACTATTTTCACGACACCAGCGGCGGGCCCCAGGACATCAGCCATCTGATCAAAAAAGGCCAGGAGATCCTGGTGCAGGTCACCAAGGACCCGATCATGCACAAGGGCGCCATGCTGACCACCTTCCTGAGCCTGGCCGGCCGCTATCTGGTCCTGATGCCCGGCAGCGAATCCTTCGGCATCTCGCGCAAGATCGAAGACGAAGAGGAACGCCAGCGACTCAAGGACATCGTCGGTGGATTGAACGTCCCCGAGGGCTTCGGGCTGATCGTGCGCACCATGGGAAAGGGTGCCACCAAAACATCGCTGTCCAAGGATTTCACCTATCTGATGCGCCTCTGGAAGACCATCAAGGGCAACGTCATGCAGGTCAAGGCGCCCCACCTGATGAACAAGGAGCGCAACCTGGTGGTGCGCTCGATCCGCGACTACTTCACCCCGGATGTGTCTGAAATCCTCGTGGACGACACGGCCGTCTATCACGAAGTCAAGGATTTCATGAAAATCATATCCCCCAAGCAGACCAACATCGTCAAACAGCACAAATCGGCCAAGCCGATATTCACCCGCTTTCAGCTTGAACACCAGATTGCCTCGGTCTTCGAGAGCCGGGTCCCGCTCAAGTCGGGGGGCTCGATCGTCATCGCCCAGACCGAAGCGCTGGTGGCCATCGACGTCAATTCGGGCAAAGCCACCCAGAAGCAGTCGATCGAGGAAACCGCGCTGCAGACCAACCTGGAGGCGGTCGAGGAAGTGGCCCGGCAGCTCCGCTTGCGCGACCTCGGGGGGCTCATCGTCGTGGACCTCATCGATATGCGCGATCGCAAAAACCGCGCCGAGGTCGAAAAGGCCATGAAAAATTTTCTGAAAGCCGACAAAGCCCGTACCAAGGTCGGCCGAATATCCCGTTTTGGCCTGCTGGAAATGTCGCGCCAGCGGATCCGGCCCTCGATCGAGTTCAGCAGCTACCAGCCCTGCACCCACTGCCGCGGCAAAGGCCATGTGCCTTCCACCGAAACCCTGAGCGCGGCCTTTTTGCGCCGACTCAGTCTCGAAACGCTCAAGACCGAGGCTGAAGCCGTAAGGGGTTGGGTGCCGCCGGACGTGGCCGCCTACCTGTTGAACCGCAAGCGCAAGGAGCTGGCGGCTCTGGAGGAAAAACGCCATCTGACCATCATCATCGCCGCCGACCCGAAGCTCATGCCCGGCGAAAGCAAGATCAGCGCCGACAGGTCCGACGCGGCCTGATCGGGAGAGGCGCCGGCCACCGCGACGCCTGCGGCAACGGAAACCGCGCAGCCTACCGAAGGCCCGCCGGCCGCGCCGATATCCCGCAGCCGCACAAGCTGCAAGGAATAATCCCATGGCCTCAATACCAACCCGCCGCAAAAAAAATTCACTGGTGATGATTGCCATGGCCGGCATGATCCTGCTGGCCATCCTCGTGGCCTACAAGCTCCTGTCGGCACCGGACGCCCCGCCGACCACCGCTGAACGACCGGATGCGACGGCCCGGGACGAAGCCGTGACGCCGCCATCCGTTTCGCCCTCCGGCCAGGTCATCGAATACGACAAGCTCGACACGGACGACGACCTCAAGAAAATGATGGACGCCCGCAAGGAAGCCTTCGAGGTCGGTGAAGGCATCGACATCATCGCCCGCTCCGACGAGACGCTGCAGATCGGCGACAACCGGGTGTCCATGAAGGAGATTCAGGACCAGATCCGCATCAAGCTGGGCGAGATCAGCGAGGAAACCCTGGGGCCGGACGGACAGCCGCTGCCGGTCGATCCGGAAACCTTCGGCATTCACGTGGTCCAACCCGGGGACAACATCTGGAACATCCATTTCGCCTTTCTGAAGAACTATTTCGCACGCCGCGGGGTGGATCTGGCCCGTTCGGCGGATGAACCCGACCGCAAGGGCTACAGCTCCGGCGTGGGCAAACTTCTGAAATTCTCCGAAAACATGGTGTATATCTACAACGTCAAGGAAAAGGATTTCAGTCAGGACCTGAACCTGATCGAACCCTTTTCCAAGATCATCGTCTATAAAATGGATCGGGTTTTTCAGCTTCTCGAACAGATCGACTACGACAACATCGACCGTATCCAATTTGACGGCGACACGCTCTGGATCCCGGCGGGATAGCACCGGGGTCGGCCACCCCCGGCGTTCGGGACCTTGGCGACAAACCAAGAAATGTTTGACGTGCGGCGGCCGAATACTGTATATCAGCGCCATTTTGCCGTAGCGTGGTCAGCATGCCGTCGCGACGGGGGCAGGATGCGAAGCGCATCGGGCGGCCTCGGGTCGATACGATTTGACGGATCCAGCGAATGCGTGACGCGCGTGAAACAACCTAAGGAGGTTACATTTTGACAGGTATCGCATATGCAATGGGGCAGGGCGGCGGCGCCGCCGGGCAGGGCGCCGGAGGCTTCGGTGGATTGATTCCCATCATCCTGATGTTCGTGATTTTCTATTTTCTGCTCATCCGCCCGCAGCAGAAGCGCAACAAGGAACATCAACACATGATCGGCAACCTCAAAAAAGGTGACCGCATCATCACCAACGGCGGGATCTACGGCCGGATCACCGGACTGGACGAATCCACCCTGACGGTGGAAATCGCCGACCGGGTCCGCGTGAAGGTGGTCCGCGCCAACGTGGCCGGCCTGGCCCAGGCCGCGGCGGCGCCGGCCTCCAAACCGTCGTCCAAGAAAGAGAAGAAGGAAAAACGTGACGCCGACAAATCCTGACGGCGGACGTCCTGTCAGACTGTCGTTTTAAAGGATTCAAATGGTTAAACCGCCAAGGGGCGGTTTAACCATTTTGCCATTTGGCGCACTCAGGAAAGGAAGCGAATCTGTGAACAGTATTTCATGGAAACCGGTCATTATCGCCGCGGTCTTTTTGACGGCCATCGTCTATGTCCTGCCGACCTTCATCCCCGGTTTTCCGCTTCAAAAAAAGATCAATCTGGGACTCGACCTGCAGGGGGGGATGCACCTCGTGCTGGAAGTCGAAACCGACAAGGCCGTCGCGGGCACCATCGAACGCACCGCCCAGGAGTTGAAAGAGCGCTCGCGGCGGGCCGAGGTTCGCCGGGCCTCCATCGAAAAGATAGACGATGCAAGCATCCAGGTCCGCGTCCAGGGTGGGGAGAACATCGAAGCGTTTGAAAACCTGCTGGATGAGGAGTTCCGCAACCTGCGCATCCAGGACCGCTCCCTTGAGGGGGACCGCCTGGGGCTCGTGCTCGATCTTCCGGACCAGGAAACCGAACGCATCAAAGAGCTGGCCGTCGGCCAGGCGCTGGAGACCATCCGCAACCGCATCGACCAGTTCGGCGTGGCCGAACCGGACATCCGGCGCCAGGGCGAGCGGCGCCTCCTGATCCAGCTGCCGGGCGTCAAGGACACCGAGCGGGCCAAGGAACTGATCGGACGCACCGCCCAACTCGAATTCAAGCTGGTGGACGAACGCCTGCCCGCCCGTACCGCGCTCAAGGAAGGCCCGCCACCGGGAACGGAGATTCTCTACCAGGTGACCGTCGATCCGGCCACCCAGCGCAGGATCGAAGAGCCCTACCTGATCAAGAAGCGGACCATGCTCACCGGCGCCTACCTGACCGACGCCCGGGTACGATTCGACCAGGACGAGCGCAGCTACTACGTGGCCATCGACTTCGACCGCAAGGGCGCGCGTATCTTCGAGCGCGTCACCGGTGAAAACATCCGCAAGCGCCTGGCCATCGTGCTCGACGGCAAGGTTCATTCGGCCCCGGTGATCCAGGACCGCATTCCCGGCGGCCAGGCCGTGATCACTGGCAATTTCTCGGCCGATGAAGCCGAGGACCTGGCCATCGTGCTGCGCGCCGGCGCGCTGCCGGCACCGGTCGTGATCCTGGAGGAACGCACGGTGGGGCCGTCGCTGGGCAAGGACTCCATCGACAAGGGCCTGATTTCCATGATTGTCGGCGGCGTGCTCGTGGTCATCTTCATGATCATCTACTACAAAGGGGCCGGCCTGCTGGCCGACATCGCCCTGGTAATGAACATCGTCATCATGGGCGCCGGACTGGCGGGCTTTCAGGCCACCCTGACGCTGCCGGGGATCGCCGGCTTCATTCTCACGATCGGGATGGCCGTCGATGCCAATGTCATCATCTTTGAACGCATCCGCGAGGAACTGCGGATCGGCAAACCGCCGCGCGCCGCCGTCGACGCAGGCTATGACCGGGCCACGCTGACAATTCTGGATGCCAACGTCACCACCCTGATCGCGGCCCTGGTGCTGTTCCAGTTCGGCACCGGGCCGGTCAAAGGCTTTGCGGTCACCCTGAGCCTGGGCGTCATCGCCAGCATGTTCACCTCCCTGGTGTTCACCCGGTCGGTGTTCGATTTCATCCTGGCCGGCAAAAAGGTGGCCCGGATCAGCATCTGACACGCGACCGTGCCGGCAGGACGGTCAGAGGAGCTTCACCGGGCGGTTTTACGGACTACGAAGGACTTGTGCCATGCAATTTGTCAAACCCGACATCAATCTTGAAATCATCGGCTATCGCAAAATCGCGTTCGCCCTTTCCGCCGTGATGATCATCGTCAGCATCGGTGCCCTGGCGGTCAGCGGCGGCCCGCGCTACGGCATCGACTTTGCCGGCGGCACGCTGATCCAGGTGCGCTTCGACGCCCCGGCGAACGCCAACGTGATCAAGGACGGCCTCGATCGCCTGAACATGGGCAGCTACACGGTCCAGCAATTCGGCGAGGAGGACGCCCACGAGATCCTCGTCCGCACCGATCAGGCCGGCACCACGGACAAGGGTTTCAACGAACGGTTGCGCAGCGCCCTGGCCGAGGCCACGGGGGCGACAGCGGAAATCCGCCGTGTGGAAATGGTCGGTCCCCAGGTGGGCAAGGACTTAAGGGAAAAGGCGCTCAAGGCCATGTTCTACGCCCTGCTGTTCATCACGGTCTACATCTCGGGACGCTTTGAAATGAAATGGATGTTGAGCGCCGTCCTGGCGGCGGCCCTGATCGGCGCCATTTACGGGCTGAGCCTGTTCCAGGTCAGCACCCCCTTCCTGATTGCGGTGGCGCTCATCGTGACGCTGGCCCTGTTCTGGTTTCTCAACCTGCGCTACGCCATGGGGGCGATCGTGGCCCTGATCCACGACGTGACCATCACGGTGGGACTGTTTGCGCTCTTTGACAAGGAGTTTACCCTGCCGATCATTGCCGCCCTGCTGACCATCATCGGCTATTCCCTGAACGACACGATCATCGTTTTCGACCGCATTCGCGAAAACCTCAAAAAGCATCACAAAAATCCGCTGGCCTTCGTCATCAACCGCAGCATCAACGAAACCCTGAGCCGCACCCTGCTGACGTCGCTGACAACGCTGGTGGTGGTGGTGACACTGTTTCTTCTGGGGGGCGGCATCATCCACGACTTTGCCTTTGCCTTGATCGTCGGTGTTCTGGTGGGGACCTACTCGTCGGTTTTCGTCGCCAGTCCGATTCTTCTGGCCTGGCAGAAGAAATAGGCGCCGAGGCGGGCGGTTCGGATATAAGGCATGCAGGCAGGTCCAACCCCACTCGAGGCTTCCCGGGATGATTTGGCGGCCTGGTTCCGGCTGCGTTCCGTCACCGGGATCGGCAACCTGCTTTTTCGAAGGCTGATCCGGCAGTTTGAAACCCCTGAAGCCGTATTCGCAAGCGGCGACAAAGCCCTTCTGGCGGTCGAAGGGGTTTCCACCCGTGTGGTGGCCGCCTTGCGGCGTTCGCGCCCTCATTGCGATACGGTCCGGCGTGAACTGGATCGCACCAGACGCCTGGGGATCGGGATCGTCACCCAGCGGGATCCGGCCTACCCGGCCCTGTTGTTGGAAATCCCGGATCCCCCCCCATTCCTTTACGTCCGGGGGGACCTGACGCGTTGCCGCTGCCCGGTGGCCATCGTGGGATCACGCCATGCCACCCCTTATGGCCGCAAAACAACCAAACGCCTCAGCCGGGATCTGGCCGGCCACGGCATTACGGTCGTGAGCGGCATGGCCCGCGGCATCGACACGGCCGCCCACGAAGGCGTGATCGCGGCCGAAGGCGTCACGGTGGCCGTATTGGGCAGCGGCCTGGAACGCGTCTATCCACGCGAAAACCGCAAGCTGTTCGAGCGCATTGCCGAGAGCGGCGCGGTGATTTCGGAATTTCCGCTCGCGGCCGAACCGGAGGCGCACCATTTCCCCCAGCGCAACCGCATCATCAGCGGCATGTCGGCGGGCACGGTGGTGGTCGAAGCCACCCGTCGCAGCGGTTCGCTGATCACCGCCCGCCTGGCCGCCGAACAGAACCGGGAGGTGTTCGCCGTCCCCGGCAGCATCGACTCCTTCAAGAGCATCGGTACCCACGGTCTGATCAAGAGCGGGGCCAAACTGGTGACCCAGGTCGGTGACATCCTGGAGGAGCTGCCCGCTTGGGCCTGGGGCGATGGCCGCCCATCGGCCGACGCCGTCCCCACCGGCCGCAGTACCAGCCCCCCCCTTTCAGGGGACGAGGCGCGGGTGCTTGAAAATCTGACAGTCTACCCGATTCATGTTGACGATCTCACGCGCCGGCTTAAATTGGAGCCGGGGCATCTGGGCAGCATCCTGCTGGCCCTCGAACTCAAGGGGGTTGTCCGGCAGGACCCGGGCAAACTTTTCAGCCGCATCGACGCGGACCCGGGGGATCGGGCTGAAAAATCCCCGCCAGGCTGAAGCGGATGTCCCCCGACCGGGGTCCAATTAACGCCCTGCGAATAGCGGGCGATAGAGATAGTTGAGGGGGTGCGATCGACGTGCCCCTGAAAACCGCAGGCACCGCCGGCGCCGCACCCCGGCGACCCGGTGTTGCGAACATTTAAACCGAACCAAACGATAGAGGATTACCCGTGACTAAACCGCTTGTCGTGGTGGAATCACCGACCAAAATCAAGACCTTGCAGAAGGTCCTGGGCAAGGATTACAAGGTGGCCGCCACGGTTGGACACATCAAGGACCTGCCCCAGAAGGAAATGGGCGTCGACATCGAAAAGGGGTTCAAACCCAAGTACCGCATCATTGGCGGCAAGCAGAAGGTGATCAAGAATCTGAAAGCGTCCGCCGGCGAGGCCGAAGACATCTATCTGGCCCCCGACCCCGACCGCGAAGGCGAGGCCATCGCCTGGCATACGGCCGAGGTGCTCAAAAAGAAAGGTCGCCGGTTCCACCGGGTGCTGTTTCACGAACTGACCGGTAGCGCCATCAAGGAGGCCATCGAGCGCCCCACCGAACTCGACCTCAGTAAATACGAGGCCCAGCAGGCCCGGCGCATCCTGGACCGGCTGGTGGGCTACCAGATATCCCCGCTGCTGTGGCGCAAGGTCAAGGGCGGCCTGAGCGCCGGCCGGGTGCAGTCGGTGGCGGTCAAGATCATCTGCGACCGCGAGCGGGCCATCCAGGCTTTCGAACCCGAGGAGTACTGGAGCATCACCGCCGCTCTCGAAGGCGAGACGCCCCCGCCTTTCAGCGCCAAGCTCGTGCGCCACGAAGGCCGCAAGATCACCATTCCCGACGGCGACACGGCCCGGCAGATCACGGAGCGTCTGTCCCAAGCCACTTTCACCGTCAGCCAAGTGGTCAAGAAAACCAAGCGGCGCAATCCCCTGCCGCCGTTCACGACGAGCAAACTGCAGCAGGAGGCCATTCGCCGGCTGCGGTTTTCGGCCCGCAAAACCATGATGGTGGCCCAACAGCTCTACGAGGGGGTCGAGCTCGGGCCCGGCGAGACCGTCGGCCTGATCACCTACATGCGCACCGACTCGACGCGTATCGCCGACGAGGCGGCCCGCGAGGCCCTGGGACTGATCAAGACGCGCTTCGGCCCGGACTACGCCATCGGCCAGCCGCGTTTTTTCAAAAACCGCAAGAAAGCCCAGGACGCCCACGAAGCGATCCGGCCCACCTCGGTCCTGCACACGCCCGAATCCGTCAAGGCCTTCCTGACCAGCGACCAGGCCGCCCTCTATTCGCTGATCTGGAAGCGGTTCGTGGCCTCGCAGATGCAGCAGGCCCTGATCAACCAGCTCACGCTCACCATCAAGGCCGAGGATTACATCTTCACGGCCAGCGGTTCGTCCGTCAAATTCCCCGGCTTCATGGCCCTTTACACCTCGGCCGAGGAAGAGCGCAAAAGCCGGCAGGAGAAAAAGAAGGAAGCGCTGCCCGAACTGGCCGAAGGCGCGGTGCTCGCGCTTCAGGACCTCGTCCCCAAGCAGCACTTCACCGCCCCGCCCCCGCGGTTTTCGGAAGCTTCCCTGGTGAAAGAACTCGAGGAGAACGGCATCGGGCGCCCAAGCACCTATGCGTCCATCCTTTCGACCATCCGCGACAAGGGCTACGTCGAACTGCTCAAGGGCTACTTCCGGCCAAGCGAACTGGGTTTCATCGTCAACGACCTGATCGTCGCCAATTTTCCGGATATCTTCAATGTCGAGTTCACGGCCAAGATGGAAGACAACCTCGACCGCATCGAACAGGACGAAGCCGACCTGCTGAGCATCCTGGAGCGCTTCTACACCCCCTTCAAGGCCAAACTGGAGGAAGCCGCCGACGGCATGCTCAGCATCAAGGGCGTGGGCTTTGCCACGGATCTGAAATGCCCCGAATGCGGCCAGACCCTGCACATCAAGGTGGGAAAAAACGGCCCCTTCATCGCCTGCAACGGCTATCCGGAGTGCACCTATTCACGGGACTACACCCGGGATGAGAAAGGACGGATCCAGACCATCGAACCCGCGGTGGACAAGGAAGTCGACAAGACCTGTCCCAAGTGCGACCGCCCCATGGTGGGCAAACGCGGCCGCTACGGGGAGTTTCTGGCCTGCAGCGGATACCCGGAGTGCAAGCACACCGAATCGGTGGGCAACGGCGGCGGGCAGTCCACGGGCGTGCCCTGCCCCCAGGTTGGTTGCGACGGCGAGATGGTGGAACGCAAGTCCAAGCGCGGCAAGATCTTCTACGGGTGCAGCCGCTTTCCCGACTGCACCCAGGCCATGTGGGACCGTCCGGTAGCCCGTCCCTGCCCGGTCTGCAAAGCGCCGTTCATGGTAGAAAAATCGACCAAGCGCGACGGGCATTTCTATGCCTGCCTGACCGAAGGGTGCGGGCATCGGGAGGCGATGATTCCGGACGAAAAAGCCTCGTAGTGCCCGTACAGAGGCGGCATCTTTCAGCGCCATACAGCGTTCTCGCCTCTTGTCCGTCCTCGACGTAGCTTTAGCTACGCCTGCGGGGGCCAATCGGCTGCGGCCTTGCCTGCCGCCGAAATCTACCACCTCTGAACGGGCACTGGTTGCTGGCCTGGGGCAACTTTGGTCCTAG
>JAAUXU010012108.1_pt1 | contig 12832 bp, 12 predicted proteins | sample 7278151 | NCBI WGS metagenome assembly JAAUXU01 (sample SAMN14350113, study PRJNA611818) | marine sediment metagenome | isolation source: surface marine sediment (1.8m) | place: French Polynesia: Moorea | collected 2018-08 | reverse complement strand
TCTTCAAATCTATAGCTACTTCGCCTAACAACATTTTCCCACCAGGCTCTACTTCGCGAAGAAGGACGAGATAGAGCAACTGCGTCAGGACTTCGAAAACCTCATTCGCCCGCCGCCGCCGCCGCGATACACGCTAGATGAAAGGATCCGATACGGAGGGCCGATCTGAGGCGAGGTCGCGAGGGAGAAAAAAAATTAAAATGTCTGCAGAATAAGCTGTTCACCACATTTGGCAAAAAAAGCGACGGTGGTTTGACAATAAATCAGGTGTGGTATGACTGATGAATTTGCTTTTCGAGTGCAATGCCACGTACGCGGCCTCCTTTTACGACGGGTCAGGAGGAGGCTTGGGTGATTTTTGCGAATCCGAGCTCTCTTGTCTTTGGTGGTGTTGCCGCTGAGTGTGCTCCTGTTGCAGCTCTTGCCGCCTCTTTTCCTTGATGGCCTCGTCGTATTCGTCGTCCTCTTCCGGAAGAGGTCCACTGCTGCCCCCAGATGCTAGAATAGTATGAACGATTTTTCAAAAATCTGTCAACTTCGACGATTTCATTGAACAAAAAAAAGGATACCTCTGAACGCATCCGGATTCTGGGCGGCTATTTTCTGCTTGACAGCAGCTATCCGCTTCAGAACCGAGTCCAGATCCTTCTTCATCTCCAGCACCCTGGAAGAGAGACATGAAAACGAAGAAGCATTAAGCAATCTGTTGCGACAGAACGAAAGCGTTTTATTGGTCACTGACATGACAGTGTGCGCCTTGAAGTCCCTCCTGGCCCTCTCCAGCCTGGTGCTGGACAGGGTGTTGCAGTTGGACAGCATCTCGTTGGTCTTCTCGAAGCGCTGCAGCATCTTCTTCTGCGCCCTGATCATGGCCTCCACGTCCTGCTGGTCCACCATCCCGGCCAGGCCCTGCACGAACACCTCGGAGGCAGAGTAGTTCTGGTAGATGCTGCACTCCATGGCGCCACCTCCGGCCGCGGCGTCCGCGGCTGAGGAGGCATCGCACGCGCCCTCCGTGTAGGCGGAGGAGGCGGCGCGCTGGCGCAGGGGCGGGGGCGCCAGACCGTCGGCGACGCCGGCGTCTGCGCCAACTCGCGCCGGGGAGTACGGGGAGCTCATGGGCACGGAGTCATTAACGAGGAGAGGCTGCACTTTGCTCACTGTGGGAACTGTGCTTGAGGCTTGATGAGGCTGAGACTTGAGATTTGAGAAAGTCGTCTGCTTTTCCCCTTCTGTTCTCGCGCATCCTCCTTTGCGCAGATCTTGACGCAACCTTCAGTTGAGGACTTTTTACGCAACCTCTCTTGTCTTCTCTCAGCTGTTTTCCTCCTTTTGGCCCCTTTTCCTTCTTTCAATTTTTTTCCAGCATTTTATTTTTCGTTCGTTGGTGAAGCGGAACCGGGACGGTGGGCGGATCCCCCTCGTCAACATCTCTCTCGTCCGCTTCGTCCACGTCCTTGAGCACTTCCTCACCCTTTCCAGCGTCAACGCGGGGTTCAACTCGTCCATTTCTCCCACCGCTCTCATTTGGAGGTCAAGTGGTTGTTGGACTTGGTGACGACCTGTGCTATGGTTTTCCCCGTGCCTGTCCCCCATGCCCTCGCCCCGAGGCCCCTTCGGGTCTGACTCGGAGGAGGCCTTGGAGCTACGCGTGAGGGGGCCGCCAACGACGGGGCTGCGGCTGAGGTCCATCGACCTGGTGGACTCGGACTCTGAGGAGGACCTCGACGACGTCGCCCTGGACGAGTCCATGCGGCTCCTTGGCAGGGGCGCCGGGAGGGACAACGACTCCGACGGCGGCGACCGCGCCATGGAGGACGACTTTGACGGGGCCCCCGCCCCAAACAGGAGGAGGGACAGGAGCAGGTGAGGAAGAACAGTTCATCGCGTACATACTTTGCCCGTAACTTGGTTCTCTTAAATTGGGAGTTTTCAGTGGATCTTTTTCGACCCATTTGCCAAGAGCCTTAGTTGCGCTCAAGAAGACTGGTGCGCTTTTCTCTAGAAGCATAAATCATGCAAGCGATATGCACTGTGCAAACAATGTAAATGTGTGTCTTTAGGTATGTTACCGAATATTGTCAACTTTCCTTACATTGAAAAAATCAAGTGTTTAGCAAGGAATTAACAAGTGCTTAACGGCTCATTTGCTACTTCGAAGTCCTTTTGCGAAATGGCTGCACATGTGTTAACCTCGAATTTCCCGCCGGCCTTTTCCCTCCACCCACTGGCTCCAGGCATGTGCCGAGACCGATAAAAGAGGCCCCTGTTCCCGCATGTGTCTAGTTGCCCATTTGTCTGCAATCCGGCTGGGGGCAGAGGAAGAGAGGAGTCCTCTTTGTCAATGAGTGCTGCACGCACGCCCGCGTGTGCTAGGAAAGAGAGGGGGAGAGATAGCGAGCAAACACATTTGCAAGAACTGTGTGCACTTACGTACAGTATGTGGGCGTCACAGCCTCTCCTCTCTCCTCTACCACGCCGCAGAGCAGGGGACACGGCGGTTGGGTCGCCGTCCGCCGTGACTCACTTCGGGGCTTTCTCAATCCTCCTTCCTGCCCCCGCCGTCATCCCTTGCTGCTGCCTCATTACTGCACCCCGCTCCACCTCCGCATTCCCGACTCAGCCTCTTTTTTTCCTGGGACCCTCCAGCGTCGATCGTCGTCGTCCCGTGCTTGTGCTACTGCAGAGTGACGTCGCTCCCTATATTAGACTGTGGGAACACCTGTTCTCGAAACCCGATCGTTACTTATCAGGGGAGACGGTGAATACTGCGCCAAGCTGTCCATCCCAGCTCCTTCAGGCCCCATCTTTGAAAGTTCAAGTGTTGTATGGCCTCGGGACCTTCTGGTGCTGCCGCAGGTGGCGGAGGCGGAGGCGGATTCACCGTGGCGGAGCTGGCCGCAGTGCACTCCTCCGCCGCGGTTTCGGACATCCCGCGCGTCATGTACCAGTCGCTCAACTCCAGGGGCGGCGGCCGCGCCTCCACCTCCTCCCGGCGGAGGAGGAAGGAGGGCGACCGGATCCCCCTGCACCCGATGGACGACGGGGAGGACGCCGAGGACGGCTCCTCCTCCGTCGGGGAGGCCAGGGAGAAGAGGACGGCCGTGCCCACGGGAGAGGCGTCCACCTCGGGCAGCTCCCTTGCCGAGGGAGAGTCTAGTAGAAGGAAGGGATTGTCGGGGGAGGAGCGGTGGCTGCTGGAAGAACGGGAACACCGGCGATCGTAACACATTGAACATATATTTGTGTTTGCAACTTTATTATATTTTTCGTGTGGTTAATGGTGCCACATCTTCATTTCAGGAACAGGTCGTGGTGGCGATGGTGCTGCTGCAGGAAGCGCGAGTTCACCTCTCGGACGGTCTGGATCGGGAGGGAGAGCGTCCAGAAGTTCCCGCCCAATGTCATCCGAAACCAGAAGTACAACGTCTTCACCTTCGTCCCGCTGGTGAGTTATAAGATAAACCCAGTAATTTTCATGCTACCCGTACTTTCACGTCGATTTGGTTCCCCATTTCAGGTTCTGTTCAACCAGTTCAAGTTCTTCCTGAACCTGTTCTTCCTGATCATGGCTTGCAGCCAGTTCATCCCGCAGCTGAGGGTGGGCTTCCTCTACACGTACTGGGCCCCGCTCGGATTCGTCCTCTCCGTCACCCTAATCAGGGAGGCAATCGACGACTTTAGGAGGTAACCCGAGACACGATTTATTTGCTCTTTTTTACGACCGTATGTAATTGATTTTCGCACTCCTTCAGGTACCAGCGCGACAAGGAAGTGAATAGCTCCCGCTATGCCAAGCTGACTCGGACCGGGCGCGTCTCAGTGGCCAGCTCGGAGATCCGGGTGGGCGACCTGGTCTACGTGGACAAGGGCCACCGGGTGCCGGCAGACATGGTTCTGCTTCGGACGACGGAGCATTCCGGCTCCTGCTTCGTTCGCACGGACCAGCTGGACGGAGAGACCGACTGGAAGCTCAAGCTGGCCGTCACCATGACCCAGAAGGCGGAAGCGGACGAGGACCTGCTGATGGGAGCGATGACTGACGTCTCGGCCTATGCGGAGAAGCCGCAGAAGGACATCTACAGCTTCATTGGCAAGATCTCCAACCACTCCGCCGACGCCGACGCCCCCGAGGAACCCCTCAATGTGGAGAACACCCTTTGGGCCAACACCGTCGTGGCCAGCGGCACCGCGCTGGGGCTGGTGGTGTACACCGGGCCAGAGTGCAGGGCCATCATGAACACCTCTACCCCCAAGTCCAAGGTGGGGCTCATCGACCTGGAGCTGAACCAGATCACCAAGGTGCTATTCGCAGCCACCATGGGCCTCTCGCTCCTCATGATGTGCCTCAAGGGCTTCGACGGACCCTGGTACATCTACCTCTTCCGCTTCGTCCTTCTCTTCTCCTACATCATCCCCATCAGCCTCCGCGTCAACCTCGACGTGGGCAAGGTCTTCTTCTCCTGGTGCATCATGATCGACAAGGAGATCCCGGGGACCGTTGCGCGCTCCACCACCATCCCGGAGGAGCTGGGCAGGATCAGCTACTTGCTGACGGACAAGACCGGCACCCTCACCCAGAACAACATGGTCTTCAAGAAGCTCCACCTCGGCACGGCCGCCTATTCCTCGGACACCTTCGACGAGATCATCCACAACCTGAGGAACTACTTCACGAGCCTCAAGAGCGACCAGGATGGAGGTGGAGCTTCCGGAGGTGGGTCCAAGGCCGCCCACCAGCACCGCCTCCGCCGCACTGCGGTCACCCGGGTGGCCGAGGCCGTCAAGGCAATCACGCTCTGCCATAACGTGACCCCCGTGTACGAGGGTGACGCTGACGACACCGCCAGCGAGGCGGACCGGTGGAACAGGGACGGCGGCGACCGCGCCTCCACCGTCACCTACCAGGCCGCCAGCCCGGACGAGGTGGCGCTGGTGCAGTGGTCCGAGGAGGTCGGGCTCACCCTGGTGGACAGAGACCTGCACTCAATGAAGCTTCGAGCTCCGGCCACGGGAGACATCCTCTCCTACACCATACTCCAGACCTTCCCCTTCACTTCGGAGAGCAAGCGCATGGGCATCATCCTGCAGGACGACCAGACCGGGGAGAGGGTCTTCTACCTCAAGGGAGCGGACACGGTTATGTCGTCCATCGTCCAGGTATATTAAATGCCACATTCTTATTCTCTACGTATTATACCGGGTAGTGGCTTTGCAAGTTCTGAAATCTAATTTTTAATCCCAGTACAACGACTGGCTGGAAGAGGAAGTCGACAACATGGCCCGCGAGGGCCTCCGCACGCTGGTGGTGGCCAAGAAGACCCTGACCCCCGAGCAGTACCACGACTTCGAGCAGCGCTACCACTCGGCAAAGCTGTCGGTGGTGAACCGCGCTGCGCAGGTTGCGGCCGTGGTGGAGTCGCTGGAGAGAGACATGGAGCTGCTGTGCGTGACTGGGGTGGAGGACAGGCTGCAGGACAACGTAAGGAACACGCTGGAGGTGCTGAGGAACGCCGGCATCAAGGTGTGGATGCTGACGGGGGACAAGCTGGAGACGGCAACCTGCATCGCGAAGAGCTCCAGGCTCGTGGCCAGGCAGCAGGACATACACATCTTCAAGTGAGTTGTAGTTTTTATCATTCCTTTCTCCAGATGCCGTTCCTAGCTTCGAAAATTCCATCTTTCCTATTTTTTCCAAATCCAATGTTTAAAAAAATGTCAATTTCCTTGATATGTATTATTATTTTTCTTTTCCTTTAATGCCTTCAGGTCTGTCTCCACCCGAGCCGAGGCCCATCAGGAGCTGAACGCCTTTCGACGAAAGCAGGACGCGGCCCTCATCATCAAAGGAGAAGCTATGGAGGTAATCCAGTGTACAGCGCTTCAGATTTTCGCGATGGCACCAAATTAATTTTTATTGCGCACTCGAACAGGTCTGCCTGGAGTACTACGAGCACGAGTTCATGGAGCTGGCGACGGCCTCGCCCGCCGTGGTGTGCTGCCGTTGCTCGCCCGAACAGAAGGCCCAGGTGGTGCGGCTCATCCAGGTGCACACGGGCAAGCGCGCGGCCGCCATCGGCGACGGCGGCAACGACGTCTCCATGATCCAGGCGGCCAACGCCGGAGTGGGCGTCGTCGGCAAGGAGGGCATGCAGGCCAGCCTGGCCTCGGACTTCTCGCTGACCCAGTTCTCGCACGTGGCCAGGCTGCTCCTCGTTCACGGGAGGTACTCCTACAAGAGGTCGGCGTCGCTCAGCCAGTTCGTCATCCACAGGGGACTCATCATTTCCATCATGCAGGTACGGTTGTCGCTTATTCATTTTTAGGTACGAAGCGGTTATGATACCGCTGGACTGTTTGTGTTTTTTTAGGCCATCTTCTCCGCGGTTTTCTACTTCGCTTCCGTGTCCCTGTACCAAGGAATTCTGATGGTTGGGTGAGTAAAGCATCATATTAAGATAACATCAATTTTGTTCATTGCCATAGTATTGCTGTTTTCCAGGTACGCAACCGTGTACACCAGCTTCCCAGTCTTCTCCCTGGTGCTGGACAAGGACGTGACGGACAAGATCGCGCTGACCTACCCGGAACTGTACAAGGAGCTGACCAAGGGTCGCTCGCTCTCCTACAAGACCTTCTTCATCTGGTGCCTGGTGAGCATCTACCAGGGCGGCGTCATCATGTTCGGCGCCCTCCTTCTCTTCGAGGACGAGTTCATCCACGTGGTGGCCATCTCCTTCACCGCCCTCATCCTCACCGAGCTCATCATGGTAGCGCTCACCATCAGGACCTGGCACTGGCTCATGATCGTCGCAGAGATGCTCTCGCTCGTCATCTACCTGCTCTCGCTCATCATTCTCAGGGACCTCTTCGGTGAGTCAAGAAACGCTACTAGTCAATTTTAAAACTGTACTTGTGCAGTGAAATGCGCTTCTGAGTTTGTTTGTATTTTTATTTTTAGAACTTCGTAATCGATGGCACATGGGACTTGCAGTAATACTTTTTCTCTGCATTCCTCTCCAGATCCTGAGTTCATCCAGACGTTCGACTTCTTCTGGAAGACCGTGTCCATCACCGCGGTGTCCTGCCTCCCGCTCTACATCATCAAGTTCCTCCGCAAGAGGATCGCGCCGCCGTCCTACCAGAAGCTGTCCTAGAAAGACGACCGCAATTCCCTGCAGGTTAAGAGGACGACGACGACGGAGGTGGAGGAGAATGTTGAGATGGGCGCTGTCGTCGGAGAAACCCCTCCTCAACCTTTGTCTTGAGTCGCGCGCGCCCCCGCTCTCTGTGATATAGCACGAGACATAATAATTTATATTCTAGTGTAATTCTCGTACTGCGTGTACTACTACTGTACTTCTGCTGACATTTCCCGGAGCATGCAGATAGACGTATGTAAACAAGGGTAAAAAAAAAAGAGCAAGAAGACGAAATATGGAACCGCACCGATATCCCCCTATCTTTTTGTAATACACTGCTGGCTGCTTAAAAAAGAAAAGACGAAATAAAAATGGAGAATAAATGCACCCCCCCTCTTTCTTCCTTCTCTTCTCTCCCCTCCCCATCATTTTATGGGTAAGGAGAAGAGGTAGCCCGTGTTCTCGTTCCCCTTCTCCTCCCGTCTCGTGTTATCAACTTATTCATATCTGAGCAAACGTTGCTCGCCTCTCGCTTCCTCCTCCTCCGGCACTTTCAAGTTTCTGAAAGCTCTTTCTACGTACGTAGGGAGGGAGACGGGACCCGTTTCCCGGTTGGAGGGGTGAGATTCGACAACTATTCTCCTAACCCAAAAGCCGCTCATTTGTTTCTGTCCAAATCGCAACTGGAGGCGCCAATTTTGCCAAAGTATCGTGCTAATTTTGGCGAATTTTACCCTCCGTGTAGCAGTGGAGCGAGGGCGGCGGAGCAGAGAAGAAACGCAAGCCGGGCTATTTCTATGCTAATGGGTGGATGGCGGAAGGGAGGAAAAGGGGTAAGGGGGAGAATCATCTGGAGCGTTTTCACGGCGGAGGAGGAGGAAGGGGGCGTGCAATCATAATGTAACTGAATTATAGTCTCAAAGGGAGTATAGTAGAGGGAGGAGGGAGTCCCTTTGAGCTCTTGGAAGAAAATAGGGGAGGAGGCAAGAACAATTAATCCAGCGATTATCATCTCTTTGTTGCTCCCTGTGGCAGAAGGAAGGGGGGGGGAGCGGGAGGGGGGGATGCCGGGAAAGGAGATAGGAGGAGGAGCCGCCGCATAGAGGGAAGAAAAATGGAGTTGGATTTCCCCCCCTCCGTTCTTTCTGCGCTCACATTCATGTGGTGGTGGTGGCTGGATATGAATGTGGCTGCGGAGGCAGCAAAATCCGAGGCATCTTTCGTCCCCTGTCTCATTCAGGAGATTTTACCTCAATTTCTTCCGAGGTCTTTCGATCTCTCTGGAATGGAGTTGTTGCCGCCTCCCCCCATCGATCAATGGCGCGGGAATGCCCTCATCGTCGTCGACGTTGCCGCTCGCTGCAACTGCTGTGAACTGTTCAGTAGTTCTCCCTCTTTTCTCATCCCTTCCTCAATCACATTCCGAAAACGGGAGAGGAAGAAATTCCTTTTCTCTCAGTGGGTCGGATTCCGTCGGCTCAAATAACTCAATTCCCTCTTCGCTGCCACTGCTTCTGCTCTTCTCAATCCTCAAGCAGCATAGCGCACCCAGCACGCGTCCGACCTACCGACCTGCGACCTGGCCTGCCGACCTCATCATCGTTTCTTTTCTTTTTCTCCGACTCACACACTGCCTCAGTTTCTCTGCTCCTGGGATTGATTGAAGCCCCAAGAACAAGATTCATCAACGAATTCCCAAAAACTTACCGCGGCTTAAATAGCTCAGGGTGGCAAGCAAGCAACTTCCCTTTGTGCCATGACCACGGTGAATCCCGTGGCATAACCCCGCGGGACCTCCCCTCTGTTGTAACTGTGATCGACAGCTCCTTCCCCCCTCGACCCCTCGGACTCTACAGATATTCCCCCGTGTGCTCATTTTTCGCCAAGGAATGGGCAGTCGCAGTCGTCGTTCGATGAAACTTGGCCACCTGTTTCTCCTCTCTTTCTTTGCGAAGAATTCCGCCGCCGCCTACTCTCCTCTTTCCTTTTCCTCCCCCCATTTGGCATCTGTTGTTGCTCATTCCGCCGCCGCCGCTCTTTCCATCCCCAACATTCCGAGATGAAATAAAGCAATTTGTTTCCCTCCGAAGCCGATCGCTGCAGCTTGGACCCAATTCGCCTTTCTTAGATTTATCATTGTGCCTTCTTTCTTCCTCCTGCGCCGCCGCTTCCTCCTGTTTCGGCGAAAGAAATTATCTTGCTTCTTTTCCTCGGGAGAAGGAAGGAAATCTGGCAGAATGAAAAACAAGGATGCCGAGATAAGCCTGGAAAATTGTCGCTTTTTTGGTATGACTCCACCAGAGATATGTACTTATAATATACTACTGCTTCCAACGGTAGATGAAGCGAGAGGAGATTTTTTTGTGATCCCTTCCTCGTCTTCTCCCCCCGTTTCTTTTTCTTCCTTTTCCGTTGTCCGGGATAAAAAGGGGAGGGAATGGAGAGAAAGAGAGGCGGAGAGGATATTAAAGAGAGGGGGAATGACATATTGTGCCCCCGGGCGGGGCGTATTGCTGGAAGAGGAGGAAAAGAGGAGGAGAACCAAAGAGGATTCCGTTGCTTCCTCATCTGATGTGTGGAGGAGGGAGGGAGGGAGGGAAGGGCAAGATGGGAAAGACACGGGAGATGAAAAAAATCGACCCAGTCCCATTTCGCAATATTGGAAAAAGGTATTTCGTAAGGCAAAGAGGTGGAAAAAGGCAAATTTCGCATAAAAAATCGTCGCCGCAGATTTCAATTGCAAATTTTCCCTCCTTCCCTTTGGCGGGGGATGCCCCGAGGGCCGAAGATGAGGATGGAGCCGGGTGTAAGGCAATTCTTCTTGTTCTCCCGACTTTCGGAAAAGCGATGATGATGATTTCAATTGGGATGGAGGAGAGGAGAGGTGTCTTGACGAGGGAGTGGGGATCCTCTTCCCACTGTTTCTCCGCCGCCGCTCCCCCCAGGGCCTTTTTGTCACTCAATGCCTCCGAGCGGGAGGGATTCGCCAAGGCCAAATGCGATTCGTTTAGACAGAGAGCTGTCCCCGCGTGAGAAGATGTTGAATTTCCGAACGAAGGAGATCTTTTGTCCCTTTGACGCGGTCTTCGATCGGCGGAGAGAGCTTTTGCTGGGACGCGGCGGCAACACCAGAAACCGCACAGCCTTTGTCGTCGTCGTCGCCGTCCAAGTCGGAGGCGGCGGAGGAAGCGGTGGTTATCAATATTATCATCTCAGGGCGATTTGAGAGCTTGCTCCCTCGGTCGATGACGGATTGGCGATTATGGCGGAAAGGGAGGAGGTAGCTGTACAAATTTCAACTACCTGCAAACGGAGAAAAGAAAATCATTTAACTTGGAAATAGAGATTCGACAAGAAAGTGGTGAATTTTCCCACCAAAATCGTGGCCGGTCGGTCGGTGTTTGACGGACGGAAAGTTGGGAGAAGGAGGGGGGGGGGCGGATCGTGGAATTGGTGATGGTTTTCTAATCGGTCCCCCTGCCTCTTCCCCCTCCCCCTCTTTCCTCTTTTCCGCCTGCGGTAGTTCATGCCCCAGAGCGAGGCTCCTTCTCCTCGACAGTTATGATAATCAAGGCTCGTTCGTTCCCTTCCTCCTCCTCCTCCGCCGCCGCCGCGATGGGATCGAAGTGAATCCGAAAGGAGTTTTCTTCGTTTTTACCTTTTTGGGTGGAAGACGGGAGGAGGGGGAGCAGAAGTTTGCCCAATTCTGAATTTTTCTTCTCCTTCCTCTCTCTCCCCGATTCCCCCCATGCCTCCGCCGCCGCCGCCGCGCTATTTAAGGCGTGAGACGCCTCTGAATTTATGAGAGGAGGGGGAGGCGAGGGCAGTTTCTCCTCCTCCTCCTCCGGTGGTGGTAGCGAAGTTCTCTGATGCTCTGAATGCGGTTGGGGAGGAGGGAGAAGTCGACCGGGGAACTCGCTTCATACTTTTTTTTGCCGAAAAGCCTCAATTAGGGGGGGGGGGAGAAAAGCGGAGGAGGCCTTCCCCTCTTTCTCCTTCCAAGCCCATTTTTGCCCATCGCCCATTCCATCGAGCGGCGACGTCGTCGGCGACTACCTGCGCCCCATTCCGCCGCTGCCCAATTTTTTGGGCCATCCCAGGCGATGTAAGGAAAGGGGGGGGAGCACGTGGATGGTCTCCCTAGCTCCCTCCCCATTTTTATGGGCAAGGTTATGGGTGCATTTTCTTTTCCGTAACCGCCGTTCTTGGCATGCTTTTTGCGCCGGGGCCACCCTGTCTCAATAATTCATTCCTCAAGCGGGGCAACTTTTTCTTCTCTCTCTGGAAAACAGGGGAATTAAGAAATGGGAGGAGAGAGAAAAGAGGGGCACACGAACAATCCTTCATTTCATGGATTCCGGGAAATTTCTGGTTGCGGGGAAAAAAATAGTAGGAGGGGACGAATAAATGTGCTTTTCGGAGAAGAAATGTCTTCTGTATACAAAAGTGCTCTTTCGTGTCGCTTCGTCCCATCCTTATTTCCTCCTCGCTCCAACCAGTTCATATAGTTTTGTTATAAATGGTTTCGGAAAAGCGCCCCCCCCCCTCTTTCCATTTCGTGTGGCCCGGGGCGAAAGGTGGAAGGAAGGAAATGGGGAGAGGAGGATAGGGGAGAAGCATTTTGGCGGAGGCTGAGTTGGTGGAGGAAAAAGAGTTGATGCATGTTGTGCCATAGCAAAGCACACGAGGAGAATGGGCGCATTCTCAACCTTGACCACTTTTGGGCCGCCGCTCGCCCCATACGTCTTCTTCAGTCACTTTCTCGCCCCACAAAAAGAGGTGCCAAGTCGCTGATTTCATTCTTCCCCTAGACTCATCATTCCCTTATTCGCTATACGTATTTTCCCTAAATTTGCTGCAAAATAACAGTAACATCCTTCTTCAACTCCACAAGCGCAATAGCTTCGTATTTTTTTAAAAAAACCTCACGAATTTCCATATTTTGTCTTACTTTTACTGTTCTCGCTTCCCCCCGTTTCCCCTCGACCTCCGCTTACGTACACACTCGCTTCTCGGTCGGCGGCGGCGATAATTGCGGCCATTTGTTTCGCCCCCCTCCTATTCTTTTTAAAAGGGAGCCTCTCGCCCCCTCGCTCCCGTTTCGTGGATGGAAGGAGGAATTCAAACAGAGCGCATAATTGACACTTTTGAGCGCCGAGGCGAAACCTCCTCTCCTCCTTGCCTCTTTTTAAATCCCCGCCGCTTCTCTGCCTCCGCCTCCTCGGTCGCCCTAGCTTGCAAGAGGCCGATTTTTACTTTCTCCCCCCTCTTTTCTAATTGGAATACCCCCCTCCCCTCCCCTTACAGAATGTGCGCCATTAGACGGGAGCGACTCGGGCCGAAAGAAAATGGCCGCCATTACAGGTGGACCATTTGTAATCAGATGCCGCCTCTCCAGAGGAAGGGAGGGAGGGCTGGCCAGAAGCGCAAAAAAGGGAGTGTCTTTGGTTCTTTTCTGACGCCAAAGGAGAAAGGAAATTCTCGTTTGACAGAGGTGCTCTTTTGCCTGTAAACTTGTAAAAACATTTTTTCCCTGCCACAAGCTTTGGGGTCGGAGATTTTGGGCAGCTACGGGGGAAGGATTCCGAGGAGTTTGTGGGCGTTTCGATTCTGTCCAACTGAGAAGAGGGGGTGGGGTGACGGGGGGGTTTCGAAAGGGAATCTTTTCGAGGGGGAGGAACAAGATGGGA
>JAAUXU010046100.1_pt1 | contig 12835 bp, 13 predicted proteins | sample 7278151 | NCBI WGS metagenome assembly JAAUXU01 (sample SAMN14350113, study PRJNA611818) | marine sediment metagenome | isolation source: surface marine sediment (1.8m) | place: French Polynesia: Moorea | collected 2018-08 | reverse complement strand
GGTGGCTTGAACTTGGGGGTCCCGCTATGCTACTCGCGAAGGGAGAGAGGGGAAAAGGTGCGGAGGAGGAGGAGGAATACTCGAGTTCCGGCATCGGAAGGTCTCTCTCTCCCCTCCTTTCCTCTAGGACTTAAAAGGAACTAAATGCCGTGGGAACAGGGGTGCACCGGCCACCAATAAAAGCTAGCCGCATTTGGGCATTTGGGCGATAGGTTATTCAATGCCGTTTTCGGGGGCACCGAGGTAAGTAGAACCGGGGGGACCTTTTGTATCTTTCACATATGGGTGTTTTTCCCGTCTTTTTATTGGTGTTCGGCTTATTAAATTCCATTGTCGTTGCCCACGCACTTTCCCTGGACAAAAAAGGCAGAATATGGCATGATCCGACGATGTTATTAATATGAAACAGGGGTGGATAACTTTCGACAATTGTTGAGAGGGCGGCGTAGGAGGAGTGGGAGGAAGCGGGCGTAGGACACAAAAGAAATTAGCTATTCCAGGAATGTCGCCCCTGAAACGTGGAAGGGCCGCCCTATTCCAGGTAATATTATTGGTGTCATAGCCAAGGATACAGTTAGTCGGAACTTAAAAACAGGCTTTTCTGCCTCGCATTGTAATAATTCGTATAGCACTGAATACAACTGGCTAAAAAGAAAGGGGAGCGAGCTAGAGTGTTGCATAAAAAAGGGGCCGACGAAGGAAAAATTAGGCACAATTCCTAAGAATACAGCATTGGTATAAATATTTTTCCTTCTGCATATTACAAGCAGGCATCTCTGCTGAGATTTCATGAAGGAAATCGCAGAAGAGTCCTTTCCGTCTTGCTGGCTTCCATTGTATTCATTCTCCGCTCTTCTCAATGAGACCTCGGAGAAGAATACCGATCGAAGAGGACGAGGAAAGTATTTTCTATCTACTGTATATGCTCGAAATATCGGGGGAAATCTTTTTCGATATCTGACCAATTCGTCTGTCGACCCGGAACTCGAATTATATCCGCAATATCTATAGCTCAAAAAAAAAACCTCCAAAAAACCCCGCTGTCTCGATGCGGAAAGGGCTGACCCCCAAAGTATGATTTATTTATATCTCATGCATATTGACGTATGTACATGGCAAAAAACACAAATGTACAACAATCCTACTCCGGCCCAGTCAACATACAACCCAGTCAGCATTAAGCATTAGGCATTAGGCGACACTCATGCCACATCTAGAAATATTATTGTACTCTTGAGGGCTACATCCTGTAGCTTAGCTAAGAGAGGGATTCTCTTTCGGGGTGGAAGGATGAGGGGAATTACGGTCGGTATGTGCGCTGGTGGCAACTGCATCGAGAGGCACAAAATACCGAAAGCGATCAACCAGGACGTCATCGACGTGATGGTGGGATTCATTATTTTCCTACTGCATGGATCAGCATGGAAGTCACTGCGGAAGGCAAAGAAACCGCCCGAAAAGCCTTTTCTTTTTTTTCACCTCCGCCCATTCACGCCTTTCAAGCCACTTGCCCGCCCATAAGGTTCGGTGGTTTTTTTCGTCCGGTCGATCGTACAGGGAAGGAGAAAAGGAGCGACGCCGATTATTGCGATCCGGGCAACTGTGGAAGGGAAATGGGCAACGAGCCGGCAAAAGCCGAGAGGAACGAACCAAGGCAGAAAGAAAGAGGGGAAAGGGCTACATGTACAAAGGGGAGATTCTTCTTTGCGAACAGCAGACCATGCTATTACAAAACACCCTATAGCGCTTGAGAGAAAAGTTTCGTAGCCTCTTGGATGCAAAAAGTAATACCTCAAACGAAATCGGGACTCTTCCTCCGGGGGTAACTCAGGATGATAAAGAGGAAGGAGGAAGAGGAGAGCATCGCTTGGTTCCTTCCTTTTCTCTCCTCACTTCACTTTGGTCGCCTTCCTCTCTTCCGCTCAGTTGACCACGCAGAATGGCGCTCTCCCCCCTTCCCCCGTCCTTCCGTCCCACGCAACGCAAGGAGTCAATTGTAACCTCGTCATCCCAATAATCACATCTGCGGTGTTGTTATTCAACCCCTCCTCCCCCTCCTCGCTTCTGTGGCCGCGCGGCAGACCGACCGTCGGCGGCGGTTTGGTTTGACACTCAATAAATATGAGCTCCCCCTTTCCTCCTCCTTTCACAATGGGCTGTCGTCGGTAGGAGGAGAAACGGGGGAGAGGAACCCCCGCTGGGGCGCGAACGGGGGACGTCGTCAAAGAGGGACGACTCTCGACTCTCGATCCTATGACGCAAAGAGGGGTATCATCGCGCGATCGAGGGGGACAATACAGCTAGTAGACACATGTGCATAACCGAAGCGTTTTTGGTACGCGATACAGCACGCTAGTACAAAAAATACTTGTACGTTAATATTGCGTGAATGCATACGCTGCTGGAACTCGAAGATACTTACGTTCTTTGGTCACACGAATTCATGCTTCTTCACTACTTTTCCGCAGTTTATTGTACTCATTGTACGTACAGCTTCGTTTTGTACCCCCGAAAAGAATCCGGGGGGGGGGGGGATGAAATGAGCAGAAAGCCACCGCCCGCCCTTCCGTACAGCGCCGCCCACTGTACGGTCGGAATTCGAACGTGTGAAGCTCTCCCCCCTTCCCCCCCCTCATCTCCCTCTTTCGCCCAATTCCTCGCCCGGCATTTAAAAGCCCATCGGAGCGTGCGGACGGAAAGGACAGCCAGGCGATGATGACTTCGTTCCAAAAACCTTTTTTCACTTCCACGCACCCATCACGCAGGAATGAGCACGGGGAGAAAGGATGGAAATCGCCAAAGCTTTGGAGATCTTCCACTCTTTCTTGTTGTTGTTCTTGCTCCTTGGTGGATTCTTCGCCAAACTCTCTGGAAATTCATACCGTTCACTTCGTGTTGTAATCGTGTAACGGGCGAAACAGCCAGCCAGCCGCCAGGGGGAACGAAGGTCTAAAAGGGAAGCGATGAAAAAGTGAGATATACTCCTTCTCACTGTACTTCCCGTACGTATGACAACAATCAATTCGGAAAGGAGAAAGGTGCGTTGTCCCCGGAAGATAAGATCCCCCCTCTCCCAGTGTCTTCCTCCTCCTCCTCTTTCCCGAAAAATGTCATAGGGACAAAAAAGTTGTCCGACACCCGGATTAATTTGAAGAGGAAACTGTACGTAATGCCCCAGATTTTTCCCATTTTCAGCCGGCGGAAGCCTGGGTCGATGCGATAAGGCGCCAAAAAAGTGGAGAAAAGAAGTGTGCGAGAGAGAGGGAAAATCCCTTTAATCCGACGTCGTCAGTAAAAGGTGGCGGTGGGAAAAAAGAGGAGTAGGAAGGGATGAACAACTTTAAATGGGTGTAGGTTGAAGAGGAGGAGGAAAGGAGGACGGCGAGGAGACGAGGAGGAGGCACCTCTGGCTTTCACCAGAATGAAAGGGATCAGAAAGGTCCCATGGGGGGGAAGAAGAAGAGGAAGAAGAAGATAGGCACTCCCACTAACTCTTGGATCCTCTCGAAAAAGTCACAATGATGCATTGGACGGTGTGTGCGGCGGCACTGCAGACAAAAGTTTGCCTCCTTCCCTGGCGGCAATGAAAAATGTTGCAGATGGAAGGCACAGCCAACTTACCACGAAAATTTCTATTTCCGTGTACCCCTTTAGCATGCATCACCCCTTTTTTCTCATGTCTGCTCGTCCGGGCGCGGTTTGACTGATGACCTGTGTGTCCCTCTGTTGTGGCGGTAGCGGTGGCGGTGGCCACTCTCGTCCATTAGTGTAAATAGATCACAACATCGATGGATCAGTCGGAAGCGGCGGCGGCAGCGATGGTGTCTTCTTTGTCTTTGAACAATCAGGGGGAAAGAGCGGCGATGGCCGCCGCCGCCGCCGCCGCCCACTCTGGATGTAAATACAGCGGCCACCCACGCCGCCGCCGCTCCGACCTATAATAACTACATATCCGTCACATTCCTTCCCGAAGGGTATGAATGTGGGCTTGCGCCTCTCGATAGATGAGTTATTTTTGGGAGTACGAAACAATCATGCATACATCCGTTCCAAAATAGCCCATAGCAGGATTGCATTAGCAAATAGTGCCCCTCATACATTGTAACGTTAACGCAAGTTTTGCATAGCATTAATGTCTGTCGATCAGTGCCACCGAGAGGAAAGGGGAAAAGCGTCCCTTTAATTGACTCCGCGATCCATCCATCCATTCCCGACCGAGAGAGAGCCACGTAGATCGAGATAATCCGGAGCAGTCATTGACAAACCTGCTTCACTAGAACCTCCTCGAGTTTCCCGGGTTTTGATGACGGCAGTCACGATATACCATTATTACGACCCCCTTCTCCTCCTTTATAAGGGGGAAACCGCCGTCTGTCACCCTTTCCTCTTCTTTCCCCTTTTACCACACACCGTAAATTGTCGCTCCTCGATCAGAAGAGGAGGAATTGGGCGGGAGGGGCAGATGTTTGAAGGGGTGCTGATCTGTGGCCGCGATAATGGGCATGGGACGGACAACAGTCAAATGAGCGATGAAAATGTCTCTCACGGGGACTGGTACTGTACTAGGCGAGAGAGCAGGCGGGCAGGGGGGCTTGGATAAGCAAGAAATTTTGTCAGCATACGAACTGTACGGTTTTTATGATGAGCTCACTAATTGAATGAAAGTGGCAAGCCGAGAGTGTTTCTTTGCTTTTCTGTGCAGTGGTTGCATGGTCTGTAGCGTTTCAGAGAGACAAAAACCAGCTGTACGGTACGCTTCATACCTCTTCCGCTCTTCATGGTTTAAATTGGGGGAAAAAACATCCGCCTTTTCGAAGTTACGTACACGAAATTTAAGGGAGGGAAAGCACATACGACATAACTACAACAAAAAAGGTGAAAACAAAACTCTAGTTCTAAAAGCTTCTTCTCGACTTCGCCCGCTGTCTCTCTCGCTCCAAAAGGCCCAGTTCGGAATCTGCCAGCTAATTGTCAATGTGGCAAAAAGGGTGTTTTCTTCTCTCCATTAAGTTTCGTACCTTTTAAGGTTGACTAGTTCGAATTAGGGGAAACCTTGCAAAGACACACTCACTGTTTTGTCTATGCTCCCCGTCCGCCGTCCGCCCCGCCCATTCTCCGCTCCCATTGGTCGGGCGGGAAAGCGGCTTTCGAGAGTCCCGGGACAGAAAGGGGGGGGTGGGGAAAGGGGGAAGGAATGTTTGGACGGCGGCGGCGGCAGTGGCGGCGGCTTTGACGGCTCCGGGGAGGAGAGCTTCCAAAAAGTGACTTCGACGGTGGACTTTTGGAGGCCGCAGTTCGCTTCGGACGCTGGCGGGGGAGGAATTGGGGGAGAATTGTGGATTCCACCCGGGAAAAGAAAGAAAGGAGATTCTTCTCTTCCTCCTCCTCTCTTTCCTCCTTTCGTGAGAAGGGTCCATCCCAAGAACTTTCGGAAATAAGGGGATTTCCGGCCCCGCTTCCTCCCTCCTCCTTCGGAGTCCGAATCTTTGCATCCGCCTCATGCCATCTTGCGAGTGAAAAAACTTTGTTTTCACCTGCCTCCCTGGAAATCAAAGTTGCTACGCTCAGTAGCCCACAACTACTTCATACTTGCATCGTACGGGCGACGCCGCTCCAAAAAAAAGGCGAGGATGCCTCACACAGGTAGCCTCACATTTTTCCTCACTCGACGAATTCAAAGCTTGAAGAAAAATATAGGGTATTACTTTCCAATTCTCATTCACAGGTCAAGCTGGCGTGAACCAGCTTGGCGGCGTGTTTGTCAATGGCCGCCCGCTTCCCGACTACGTCCGGAGGCGCATCGTGGAGCTGGCCATGATGGGAGTCAGGCCGTGCGACATTTCCAGGCAGCTACTTGTCTCGCACGGATGTGTGTCAAAGATACTTACCAGGTAAGAAGCGAGTGTGTACTAATACTATTGTCACGACTTAGAGAAAGAGGGACTTATGGTTACGAAGTGGCCGTATCGTCTTTCGCCAAGAATAACTTTTCGACGCATGGTACGAATAGTCGTATGCTATGAAGTACAGTACTCAATGCCAACAAAGTCGAAGAAAATACGGTAACTTAATCTGCATACAAGTACCTTGTTGATGGGTCTTCCTTGAGCTATCGGTAAAAGTTCCCTTCAAATCCCAGCTTGAGAACCAAAGAAGTGACGTACTATAACCGTGGGGAACTCCTATGGTTTTTGAGATCATACGGAATTTAATTGAATATATGAGGAATATGTCTTGGAAGCAATTTAATTTTTATGCAGGTTCTACGAGACGGGGTCTGTGAAGCCTGGATCTATAGGGGGAACAAAACCAAAGGTAAGAATGTTGCGAGATGCATCGTTTTCGCCGCAACTTGTTTCAAAATTCCTCCCTAAAAATGCAGCAAGTTGCGACTCCTTCCGTGGTGAAGCGGATCCTCCGCATCAAGACTGAGAACCCGGCCCTCTTCGCCTGGGAGATCAGGGACCAGCTCCTGGCGCAGCGCGTGTGCGACCCAAACTCAATCCCCTCGGTCTCGTCCATCAACAGAATACTTAGGAACGCCGGACACCCGGTAGACCCATCGGAGGGGGGCGAGACAGAGTCGCAGGCGCAGCAGGGATCGTCGTCCTCAGGGGGACCGTCGGGAGCGTCCTCTTCTCCTTCGATGGCGGCGGTCTCGGTGCCCCAGCCTCCAGCGTCAAATGCGGCTGCAACGGTGGTTCAGGGCGAAGAGGCCGCCAGTGCTGCTGCTGCAGTAGCCGCTGCCGCTGCTGCCGGCCAGTTGCCGCAACATCTTCAGCAACTCCAGCAGCTCCAGCAATTGCACCAGAGAGCAAGTGCCGTACAGTCACTGCCACAGCAAACACAACCCTCACAACACATAGCGGCTACGGCTCCGCAAAGGCCGGCGAACAGAGCACAATCATCGACCTTCGGGAGAGGGAGGAAAATTGAAATCCCATTGGCTGCAGAGGGACAAGGTAAGAACAACTTTAGCAAAACCGCTATACCATACATCAGCTCAGCTAGATTTAGGAGTATGATTTTTTGTCCGTTGCACAAGTCGAAAACGAAATTAAAAGAAAACTTAATTTTAAGGCATTATGAGGAATTCTGGTGATTGAATTCTAATTCAAATCTTTTTTCTTAAATAGTTTTACGGGATTTAAATAGTTTTTATCAGTGTTTCTTGTAACAAATTGTGGGTGCTGCTATGCCAATCCGGAGAGTGCATCGAGATCGCCCTTTTCTGCGAAACCGTCAAGAGAAAAACGAAAATGATGGACCGAGGGGAAAAAGGGGAGCTTCAGACGGAGCCACTCGCTTCACCGGTCCTCAGAGGCCGCCCACCGCCGCCAACGGGGGAACAGCCGGCACCGGACCTCCAATGTACCTCAGCACCCTGATGAGGCAGAGGCAGATCAGCGCGATGAACCGGGAGAGGGAGCTGCAGTCTGGGCCTCCGCCGGGTCCCCCGCCGCCGTCTTACAGCCAGCAGAGGGAGACCCCGATGTACCCGGAGTCGTCGCCCGCTCCTTCCCGGCTGTCGGTGACTGTGGAGACCTCGGCGGATGAGGAGGCCCACACCGTCGGTAGCAGGAGACTCTTCGTCCTGAAGGTGGGCCTGCTGATCGGGAGCAGCATCATTCTGGCGGTCCTCCTCTTGCTCGCTTTGGCCAAGATCAAGAAGAGGCAGATGGCCGCCAAGGACGAGAGCGGCCGCGTCGTGTACAGGGACGGGGTGATGGTGCGGGTGGCGGCTGACGACGACAAGGGACACGTCGCGCTGGGGATTCTTGCCGTACCCATCGCGATCATCGCCGTGGCCATTGCCGCCGTCCTCCTCTTCCAGCATGAGCAACAGATCCTGCACAGCCAGCGGAGCCGCATGAACACCTGGAACTGGATGAAGGTTGGGCTCCTCTTCATCATCGTGGGCCTTTTCGTCGGCTACGGGCAGTACATTCGCACTCCGCCGGAGGGCCGTCCTTTTCACGTCTCGTGGCGAATTTTCGTGTACCTCCTCCTAGGCATTGTTGCAATGGCAATGGCAAAGCTTGCCAATCGTGCGACGAGGACGAATAAGTCAAAGTACGGGAAAAGTTGAAGCTGGGCATTTCGCAGGACAATGCAAACAATAAATACTTGTTGCTATGCGTTTATGTAAATTTAAAAAAATCTTTGTCGCATTTTATCAGTTTCCTTTTTCAGAATCGGTAAGCCATGTCAATGTCAGCGAATGGATGAATCCCCTTCAAGTCCTCTCCAGAAGCCTTGGGCAAGCTACAAGTGTTCCTCCCAGCCACCCACCACTTCAGCCTGAACCACCACCAGAGTCAAATACCCAAAGTTCCAATTTGCTGTCAAGCCCTTGGACCTCTATTTCGCGCTCTTTTCCTCCGGCTTACTCCAACCTGTGGCCTCAGTACCGCATGGCAGCCGCGGCAGCAGCCCTCGAAAATAACGGGAGCGCGTCTGCTGCAACGGAGGGGCAGTCAACATCATCGAATCTCTCGGCATTTTTGGCTGTTCATCAAAGGCACGGCAACTCCACGGCCTCCGAAATATCGCCGTCTCCACCGGGTCCTTCCAACAACAGCAACAACAGTGCAGCGGTTTTTCCATCGGCCACAACCGCAGCGGCCGCCGCGCTCACATCGCCTCTGTTCCACGCGGCAGCCTACCCGTACCATCTGGCTGCCGCGGCCGCCATGGCATCCAGCCACATGGCCGAACTTCAGAGGACGTTGTACCAGCAGCAACAGCAGCAGCAGCAACAACAACAATCTTCCGAAGACCAAGACCAGCCTACGTCTACAACACAGGAGCCTAGCAATAATTCGAGGTAAGGGGAGGGAGTTGACAAAGGCAGCATAGGCTTTTAGCATTGCAGTTTTATTTGAAGTATTTAAAAACATTAGCCTTCGGCAGCAAAAGAACGATCTAACGCGGGTGATCAGAAGCACAAAAATATTTCCTTTTGAAACGGATGTATGCTCATTTGGCTGATTTTAAACTAACCCCATAATGTGTGCATTTAGGTCCGGGCCTAAGGCGTCCACCTCCACGCAGTCCTCTCCAGGTTCCTCTGCTCCTGAGCCTCGGAAGGGAAAGAACGCTGCGCCCAAGAATCCCTACTCAATTGAGGAGATTCTAAGGGAGGAGCGCGAGGGCGGAAGGGGAGGAAGAAGCTCTCCTCCACCTCTGAAGATTGCGTCAGATGATGCTGCCTTGAAGAGCATGAAAAGGAAAGCGACTGAGGACACCCGCCCTCTCCAGGGGCCCTCTTCAAACGGGTCCGCCAAGAGACCCCACAAAGCCGCGGGCGGTGGAGGGGGCGGTTTGAGTGGCGAGACAAACCTGGGAGGACCAGAGGAGGAGGAGGAAGGAGGAAAAGATGAAGAGCGCCGCTTCAAGGTGGAGGAATGCTCCAGTGACGAAGACGAAGAAGTGAGAAAGAACGAAGGCGAGGTCACGATGAAGGAAGAACAAGCTGATTGAAAATATACTACGTCAATCTCAAAAGTACACGCTCTTGAGAGAGTGGATGCTAGCCAAGTAGTACAGTGTAGCAACAAACAACAAAGAGCCCCCCCCCCTTCCTGTGACCCATCTAGTCATAATCGTGAACAGGAACTGTACCACATAGCACGTGTCCTCGTAGGCCAAGGTGTATCTTTAAACTGTACCGGTATTGTAGTAGCATACAATAAAAATACAGTAATTGCTGGTTCGGATGCTGCTAATTGTTTCTGCGAAAGCGAAAAAGGGCCTACAATGGTGGTGTAGACAGAGCGGAAGCTGGTGTATTTTACAAACAGCACAGGAGTATTATCGTAGAAAGGGGGGGTTGTTATTGACTTTCACGACCTCTGCGGTACGTCAACGGCTCTTATGCTTCTCTCGAAAGCCCGTTAGTTTCTTTAGCGTACTGTCAAGGATTCTTTTACTTGCTCAAACCTTTGACAATAATGCAAATTTCAGAGGCAAAAATATAGAGAGATTTTTTATGACAGTGTAACTTGCAGTACTTAAATAACGAATTGAGATTGGTGATGTTGGCTCAAATCCGACAGACCCCAAGGCCATGCAGTCGGCGATGAATTCATTCTTTCTGACACCCACGCCCTTATTATAACGAGTCGCGAGAGAAACTACTATAGAAAGAAAACCTGAATACAGTTTGACTCCGTATACATGTATAAAAAATCCTCCGATAATCTTCCAGATCGACATAGGAAGTCTGTACAGTGAGCGTGACATGCGTATATTGTACGCATCAACTTAAAATACGCGTAAAGGCAAAAGGTTCCTTTTGGTCACGTCACTTAAAAAATACAACAGTTCATAGGTAGCTAAAAAGATTTTCTAGTCCAGATTGAGTCGTACGAGACCATCTTCATGTTTATTCATTGCCACGCACGAATTAGATTCATTGTCGTACATACAATCACTTCATATGTAACTTTAGAATCGATTTTTGATGTGGTTAAAATACTATTTGTTGTCGTTTTACCGTATCGCAGATTTGGAATATTGAACTATTTCCTTGCAAAATATCACAGTTGAGGATGTTTCGTTTGGCCTTCACTGACAATAATAATTGACGAAGCAGGGGAGTGCTTGTACAGTATTTTTTTTCCAATTTGGCCGAAAGCCACCACCTCTCAGGTCCCCCGTATCGTTTTATCCCCTCTGCCTGTTCCTCTGCCTGCTCCTCCTCCTGGCCGCGTTCTCCCTCCGCAGCAAGTGCAAAGCCCCGCTGTAGAAAGAGGCAACGCGCAAAGAGTCCTTGAGCACCACCCAGTCGCGAAGGTTCCTCCTCGACTCTACTGCCACGCAGCGCAGTGGCCGCGGCACCAGCGAGCGCGGCACCATGGGCGGCACCGACTGAGCGCGGCGGCTCCGCAGCAGCACGAAGGCCGCCTCGGCCGCGCGGTTGGCCGTCTGCTGCGCCAGCCGCCAGAAGCGCCCGAACTTGGCCGCGAACTCCCCGTTTCGGCGCAGCTCCGACTCCACCAGGTCCAGCGCCACCGCCACCCGCTGGAAGGAGGAGTAGGCGGAGGAGAAGAAGGCGTCCAGTCCGCCGGGCGCGGCGCGGGCGGCCGATAGCACCGACGAAAGGTTGGCGGCAAGAGCGGATGAGGTGTTGTTACTGCTACTGCTGTTGCTACTGCCGCCGCCCATCCTCTCCGTGGCGTTCGTCGCCAGCAGCCAGGGGAATTGCAATTCAGCGTAGAGCGCCAAGTGGCTGTTGAAATCGGACTCTTGGAAGACTCGTCGTACCTGAAGTGGGAAGTTTGTATAAAAATAAGTTTATAATGCAGGAAGAAACTACGGCTATTTTTTTCTTTCTCATAAGTTGCTGCCGAAATAAGGTTTTTCATTCCTACATGAGTTACAATTTCATGCATATCTTTCCTTGTGTAGTACGTACGAAGCGCACGTAATTTTAAGCTCCAAGGAAATGAAACGAGGGTTTCTGTACTTACGTATCTGCGCTTGAAGTAGTTGAAAACCTCCTTGAGCTCGTCCGTCTGCGTGACCAGCGCCGCGAAGGCCTCCCGCTGCGAGACGGGGAGGAAGACAGCCTCTTCGGCGAATCTGGACCAGAGCGACTGGCCCATCTCGGCCGGGGAGAGGCCGCAGAAGCCGGAGCAGGGGCGGGGACCGAAGAAGGAGAAGGAGGACAGCAGCAGGAGGACGAGGGCGAAGAAGGACGAAGACGAGCTGGAGTGAGAGTCTGCGTGGGAAGAGAGAGGTAGAAAAAGATTAGTTCCGGGCGTCTAGAGTTACATACGAAAGAAACACGAGAATCGAGAAGCCGCCGCCACCACAGACTAGGTCGCGTGGGCGAGAGGCCTGCTTGTGTGTATCTTTTATTCGTTTCTTATTCCGCCCCCGCGTTTCTCAGGCATCGCACCTCCTCTATCTAGGGTGTACATATGCGGGCAGCGGCGGCGGCTGACGAAGCCCGAAGGGAAACTCAACATGGAAAGTTCATTTCACCTCAAAAGAAAAAGGGAGGGGGGAGATGAAAGAAAGAAACGCTTCCCCAGCCACGACCCCCTTGCGTGGGAGGGCATTGTTTGAGCTCAGTGCATCCCAGTAGGATGAATCAGGGCCATTTCTGCCCGTGATCATTATTTCGATCAAACAGTTTTTCTTTGAAATTAGTATACAAAGACATAGCTTTCTTTGCTATCTAATGGCGACATTGCTAAAGGAAGTGTACTACTGTTCATCTGCTAAAGTATTTTGGATACTATTCTCTTTAGCATAGCAACATGACACTGAATGAATGAATCGAACTGATTGGTGATTTTGGTACCTATGACGCATGCCAGCAAAGATAGGCCTTCCAAAGTGGGATTTCTCCCTTAAAGCTTTTCAAAAGTTTCTCTTTGTGCTGGTCGAAAGTATTTTTCTCAGCGTAAGATGTGGAGAAAGCGTCGCCAATTGAAGGACAATCATAGGGGCATTTTCTGCAGAGGACACTTCAGTTTTTCCCATGCAAAGCAAAACTCTGTCGCTATTTTTCGTCGTAATCAAACATTAATTGACCTTAACGGTGAAATGTGCTATGAAATGCTACAAAAGCAGGCAAAAGTGCAGGCAAAATTTATTTCCAATCAGATCATTTGAATAAGCTTAAAAAACCTGGCACTATTCCTGCATGATATCTGATAGCTATTATTTGTCAAAAAATAATGTTTTTCTCATTTACTCATTTTAGCTTTCAACCATAGGTGCTCAAGTAGGGGGTCTGACCACCCCCCGGGGGGGGGGGGGGGGGGGGGGGGGGGGGGGGGGGGGGGGGGGGGGGGGGGGGGGGGGGGGGGGGGGGGGGGGG
>JAAUXU010084230.1_pt1 | contig 12836 bp, 11 predicted proteins | sample 7278151 | NCBI WGS metagenome assembly JAAUXU01 (sample SAMN14350113, study PRJNA611818) | marine sediment metagenome | isolation source: surface marine sediment (1.8m) | place: French Polynesia: Moorea | collected 2018-08 | reverse complement strand
GGCTTAAACGCCCGTCAGGTCGACACCCGGTTCAGCAGCGGAATCGATCGCACCGAGGCATAGGTGATTTAGCGATCTAAAATATCCTCGATCATTATTATGAAATTATTTGCGCAACTCTATACGGCTCTGGATGAAACCACCCGGACCAATGTCAAGATCCAGGCCCTGGTGGATTATTTTCAGCAAGCGCCTCCGGAGGATGCCGTCTGGGCCATTCATTTTCTGATTGGCCGCAAGCCGCGTCAGGTGGTCCCGACACGCAAGCTCAGAGAATGGGCCGCCCAGCTTGCCGGTATACCCAATTGGTTGTTTGATGCTTCCTATGACGTGGTCGGCGATCTGGCGGAAACCATTACCCTGGTATTGCCCCTGAGCACTCGGTTGCAAAACCGGCCGTTGCACGTCTGGATCGAAGACATCCTTTTACCCCTGCGCGGAAAAGACGAAACGGACCAGCAAAAAACCATCCTGGATACGTGGCAGCAGCTGGACAGCCCGCAGCGATTTGTGTGCAACAAACTGATCACCGGTGCCTTTCGGGTCGGAGTATCGCAACGTTTGGTGACCCGGGCGCTTTCGCAGCTGAGCGGCATCGATGCCGCTGTGATCGCACATCGCTTGATGGGAGACTGGACGCCCGACGCACAAACCTATCATCAGATTCTGTCAACCGACACAAGCGATAGTGACATCAGTCGGCCCTATCCGTTTTATCTGGCTTACCCGCTCGATCAGAAAACCACCGACCTGGGAGACATCAATGACTGGCAGGCTGAATGGAAATGGGACGGTATTCGCGCCCAGGTGATCAAACGGCAGGATCAGGTGTTTATCTGGTCTCGGGGGGAAGAATTGGTGACCGATAAATTTCCGGAGATATCGCAGGCCGCTGAAAGGTTACCCAACGGAACCGTGCTCGATGGTGAGATTTTAGCCTGGGATAACGAGCGGCCATTAAATTTTTCCGAACTTCAGCGCCGCATCGGCCGTAAAAACGTCGGCCCCAAACTGCTAAAAGAGGTGCCAGTGATCCTGATGGCCTATGATATCCTGGAAGTTGACGGAAAAGATGTACGCGACCACACCCTCACGCAACGTTTTGAGGCCCTGACACAAATCTCAGCCACACTGCCGGACGATAAGATCTTGAAAATATCACCGGTCACCGCCGGCAGTTGGCAACAGCTGGCCGGGGCCAGAGAGCAGGCCCGCAGCCGGGGTGTCGAGGGTTTGATGTTAAAGCGCTTGTCTTCACCTTACCGTGTGGGACGCCGCCGGGGTGATTGGTGGAAGTGGAAAGTGGATCCGCTGATGATCGATGCCGTGCTGCTTTACGCCCAGCGCGGCCATGGACGGCGCTCCGGACTTTATACGGATTACACCTTTGCGGTCTGGGATGCGGACAAACTGGTGCCCTTTGCCAAAGCCTATTCAGGATTAACAGATGCAGAAATTCGTCAGGTGGACCGCTTCGTTCGCACCCATACGCTGGAGCGCTTCGGGCCGGTGCGCTCTGTCGAACCGCAGCTGGTATTTGAAATCGCCTTTGAAGACATTCGCCAATCCTCCCGTCACAAATCCGGTATCGCCGTCCGATTCCCGCGCATATCGCGCTGGCGAACTGATAAAAAAATACAGGATGCCGATTCGCTGCAGACGTTAAAAGCCCTGCTGACAGCTGCCTGACCAAAGAGAATTCATGACCCGACAACCGCCAACATTTAGCAAACGATATCGGCCCGCTTTAAAGCAGGTGACCCGCTGGTTTCAATCGAAAAAGTGGCGGCCGTTCGATTTTCAGAAACAGGCATGGCATGCTTACCTGCAGGGCCGCAGCGGTTTGATTCATGCGCCCACCGGTATTGGAAAAACCTATGCAGCTTTTATGGGCCCTCTGATGGCGGAGCTTACCGATACGCACAACCGCCATTCAGGCGAAGGTCCATCTGCAGACCCGGGCGCAAAATTGCCAGCCTTAAAGGTCTTGTGGTTAACACCCCTGCGTGCCCTGGCAGAGGACATCTGCCAGGCATTGCGCGAACCTTTATCGACTGTTGAGCTGGACTGGACAGTGGAAACACGCACCGGGGACACGCCCGCTTCGGTGCGCTCCCGGCAGCAAAAACAATTGCCCGCTGTTTTGATTACCACCCCTGAAAGTCTTTCGCTCCTGTTGTCATATCCCGGCTCAAAGCGTAAGTTCAGCTCCCTGGCTGCAATTATCGCCGATGAATGGCATGAACTGATGGGCAGCAAGCGCGGGGTTTTGGCGCAACTGGCTATGGCCCGCCTGCGCAGCTGGTGCCCAGACCTGCGAATTTGGGGGCTTTCAGCAACACTGGGCAACACCGATACCGCCATGCAGGTGTTGTTGGGAGCCCGGGCAGCCGGCGGATTGAAAATACAGGGGCTGATGCCCAAAGAAATTACGGTTGAAAGTGTCGTGCCTGAGCACATCGAGCGCTTCCCATGGGCCGGGCATCTGGGGCTCACCTTGTTGCCACAGGTCATTGAAACCATTGCAGCTGCCCGCAGCACCCTGGTGTTTACCAATACGCGCTCGCAAACTGAAATCTGGTATCAAGCCATTCTGGAAGCGCAGCCTGCTTGGGCAGGTCGCATGGCTTTACACCATGGCTCGCTGGATAAAAAAAAGCGCCAATTTGTCGAAAGCCAATTGCAGCAGGGGCAGCTCAAATGTGTCGTTTGCACCTCAAGCCTTGATCTGGGAGTAGATTTTTTACCGGTCGACCACGTCATCCAGATTGGCAGCCCCAAAGGCATTGCCCGCTTGATGCAGCGCGCCGGCCGCAGCGGGCACCAGCCGGGTGAACGCAGTCGCATCACCTGTGTGCCCACCAATGCGCTGGAGCTAATTGAAATCGCGGCGGCCAGACAGGCGATAGTTAAGAGCAACATCGAGCTGCGCCAACCGGTGATCAACCCCCTGGATGTCTTATCCCAGCATTTGATTACCATCGCGTCCGACGGCGGCTTTTCAGCCGATGATATTTACCGCGAAGCCAAGAACACCCATGCCTTCGGTCAGTTAACCTACGCTGAATTCAAACGCGTCCTGGAATTTGTCACAAGCGGCGGGCCGACATTGCAGGCCTATCCTGAATATGCTCGCCTCGTCCGCAAAAACGGCAGCTACCACGTTCGCAACAAGGAGATCCTTAAACGACATCGTATGAACATCGGCACCATCACCAGTGATGCCGCCATGGCCGTCAAGTACCGCAATGGACGACGGTTGGGAACCATTGAAGAAAGCTTTGCCGCCAGGCTCAATAAAGGTGACCGCTTTGTTTTTGCCGGCCATAAGCTGGAATTTGTCAAGATCAAGGACATGACGCTACTGGTCAAAAAAGCGGGGCCGCACAAAGGCCCTGTGCCGCAATGGATGGGAGGCAGAATGCCGCTGTCTAGCCAGCTGGCATATTCGGTTCGTCTACAAATGAAGCACGCCGGGCAAAATCGATTTGACAGCACAGAATTGACGGCCGTCAAACCGTTGCTTGAACTGCAGACCCAATGGTCAATGCTGCCGGATGAAAATACGCTGTTGATAGAGCGCCTCACATCCCGTGATGGTTTTCATCTTTTCGTTTATCCCTTCGAGGGTCATCTGACGCATGAGGGGTTGGCAGCGCTGCTCGCTTTTCGTTTGGCTAAACTAAAGCCGCTGACCATTTCCATGGCTGTTAATGACTACGGTTTCGAACTGCTGTCAGATGCCAATATTCCGTTGCAACGATCGAATGTAAAACAACTGATGGCAACTGAAAACCTGCTCGATGATATTTTGCAAAGTGTTAATGTGTCTGAAATGGCACGGCGGCAATTTCGCGAAATTGCCAGAATTGCCGGTCTCGTATTTCAAGGATACCCTGGAAGGCCGAAGAAAAACAGCCAGATTCAGGCATCGAGCAGCCTGATTTTTAATGTTTTCAAGCGCTATGAACCGGACAATTTTCTTGTAGCGCAGGCCGACCGCGAGGTTTTGGAAAACCAACTGGAGCATCAACGCTTAACGGCCACCTTGAACAAGATGTCTGCAAGCCGGATACACATCGTCGATGTCCAGCACCCCACACCGCTGGCGTTTCCCATTATGGTCAATCGCCTACGGGCCAAAATCAGCTCGGAAAAACTGACGGACCGCGTCCGTAAAATGCAATTGCGGCTTGAAGCAGCTGCGGATAAGGTGTCGTGAGCAAGGCGAAGACTGAAAGGGCCGTCATGTGATTGGGGGTGGTATCAATACAGCATATACTTTAAGATTGCAAAATGAAATCGACCTGGCACACCATACAGCAAAATCATTTCCTTCTGATGGCGCAACGTGCTGCATTCTGGAAGGAACAAGGGATACTGCTCATTGCCGATCCGCATTTCGGCAAAGCAGCAAGTTTTCGCTCGCAGGGTATTGCCATCCCCAGGGGAACGACCCGCCATGATCTGGACCGCCTGGCAGATTTGATCAGTTTGCTTCGGCCGCGCCAACTGGTCATCCTGGGCGATTTGATTCATTCTGCCAGCAGCAAAAGCCGCTATGTTTTGAGCGAATTGCGTCAGTGGCGTCAAAATTTTTCAGATCTTCGCATCAGACTGATTCAGGGAAATCACGACCGCAGGTCCGGCGATCCGCCATCGGAATTAAGAATTGATCACGTTCAGAAGGATTACAGCCTCGGACCCATCATTTTCGCGCATCAACCCTGTCAGCAGGCCCGCGGATACACGATCGCCGGCCATGTTCATCCGGCCGTTATGCTAAAGGGAAAAGGGCGGCATAAGGAACGCTTTGCCTGTTTCTATTTTTCTGCCGATTATGCTATCTTACCGGCATTTGGCAGTTTCACCGGGCATCACCTCGTACGCCCCTCTGCCGGGGATCGTGTGTATATTGTCGCCGAAGATCAGATTATGCCAGCTCCAATCCGGCCAACAACGGAGAAAAGCAAGGTATCACGTCGTGATTAAAAAACAGCTTCCGGCTGAATCCTTAAAAGAACGCTTAGTGGCCAGCGCCAAGGATCGCCTGTATAATTTTTTACTGGCCGATGGTGCGGTTCGGGGTGCAGTTTTGCATGGCACGCGCATGGTCAATGAAATGCGCGCCAACCATGAGCTGGGCATCTTGGAGACCCTGGTGCTGGGGCGGGCCTATCTGGGCGTTGCCTTGATGTCTGCTAATATAAAAGGCATCGAGAGTGTCAGTTTAAAGATCGAATGCTCGGGGCCCATCAAGGGCCTTACAGTGGAGGCCAACACTTTCGGTGAGGTGCGCGGGTTTTTGAAAAATGTGCCGATTCCGATTGACAAGCCCATGGAAAATTTTGATCTCTCCCCTTTTTTTGGTGCCGGGTTTCTCTCGGTGATTCGCAACATGGCAGATGCCAAACAGCCGTTTACCAGCAAAATCGCCTTGGAATACGGCAACATCGCTCAGGATTTGGCCAATTATTATCTGACATCCGAGCAAATCCCGACCGCATTCAACCTCAGTATTAAGTACGATAAGGACGGACAGGTAACCGGTGCCGGTGGGCTGTTCTTGCAGGCCATGCCCGGTGCTGATGATACACTGGCCGCGGAGCTTGAGGATTTGGTGATTGAATTTCCGTCGTTAGGTGAAGCCTTTGCCGATGGGCAGGAACCTCAGGATTTGGTGCAGAAGGTATTCATAAAATACACGCCCCACTTTCTGGCCGATAAGCGCATTGAGTTTATGTGCCATTGCAGCCCTGAACGCCTGCGACGTGTTCTAAAGATGCTGCCTATTGATCAATTGCAGGATATCCGCGATCAGGGGCCGTTTCCGCTTGAGATGCGCTGTCATTTTTGCAATACAAGCTATCGATTTTCAAAAGAAGAGATCCAGCAAGTTTACAGTTCCAAAGTGCATTTGCGCTAAGGCTTTTGTCCCGCCTGCTGCTTTTTGAGCTGCGTGACCATCTGATCAATTGAAATGCCGTTGGGTGCCACGGCAATCGGATTCACCTCCAGCAGCCCTTCCCAGGCTTTGATGGCGCCATCGGCGTCATTGAGATCATGCAGCATCACAATGCCTTTATTCATGCGGGATACTTCGTGTTTGGGATCTACGGAAATGGCCTGGTCAAAGGCTTTGATAGCTTCTTCAGGTTTGCCGCTGCGCCGGTACATGACACCCATGTCGGTCCAAACATTGGGATTATGGGGGTCCAGATCCAGTGCTTTGCGATAGGCGGAAATGGATGCTTGGTGCTGATCGGAATCGAAATAGGCATTTCCCAATTCTGTCCAGACTTTAACATTTCCGGGCTCAGCCTCGGTCTGGCGTTTGAGGGCTGCAATCCGATCAGCGCTTACCGATGAGGGTGCTCCCATTTGGGCTGGTGGAGAAGTGACCGGTGCACGCGAATCGGACTTAAAAACCGCAAAGACAACCCCACCGAAAAACCCCACTGCCAGGCACAGCAGCGAGACCATTAAAAATATTTCCTTGCGGACATACTGACCCTGTTCCAGTTTTTGTTTTTTTGCCATTTCCCCCCCTAGACTGTCAAATTTGCCTAAATATAAACACGAAAACGGCCGGGTAAATCTATTTAACCGTTTATCTTTGAGCCGGACAGGAATTCAGCCAGGTCAACCAATCGCCGGAAGACAGACAGCGTTTGAGTTTGTTACAAATCAAACGGTCGGTGGGAAAGGCCAGCGCTGATGGCAGATCATCAAGCGCAAAAAATCGGACCTCAGCCGCATCAGAGCCAGCTTGCAGTTTACCCCCGGTGACTGTCCCCCAGAACCAGATCCCGACAGTTTGCCGTTCCTTATCGTGGAAGTTGGAATGCACATCAAACACAGGGCCTACCGCTACTTGCAAACCAGTTTCCTCTTTAAACTCCCGTACCGCAGCCATTCGGATATCCTCGTTCCATTCCACGTGGCCACAGGGAATACACCACTGATGGGCATACGAACCCAATCTTTTGACCAGCAGCAGATCATTTTCCTCAACCACAATAACGGCAACACCTACGGTAGGATTGCGGTAGTGGGTCCAGCGACAATGGTCACAAAAGAGATGCGTCATTTGGGCGCTCTCTGACTGCTTGAGCGTCTGGCCACAAAAAGGGCAAAATTGGAAATCCATATGAACCCCTTCCTAACAGATGAACCGCTTTGCTTTGATTCTGACTGTTTGGGCTTAAGCTGTAATTTACAAACAACTATGTCAGAAAAAAGCCCGGTAACACCGCCGGGCTTTAGGTTTGAAGGATGATATGTTGTAGTTTTATTTTGTTAATTTTGAAAAAACGATGGGGAGCGCTTAAGGCATCTGGATAATGGCTGTTTATCAGCCGTTAATACAGGCTCGTGACCGCTTTCCGCTTTCGCGAGCTGCCTTGCGATAACAGTTGTGAAATTCCTCATAATTTTCTGAACAAAAATCACAGCGTTCAAGGTCATCCATCAACCTTCTTTTTTCCATTGAACAGCAAATCTTTGCATTTTCATGATTGGCCATGTGGCACCTCCCTTGTGAACCGTTAGCGGGTGTAGTTAAAACTGATTCAATTAGGCTCAGCAGTGTGCGTACTCCTTATTAAAATATTAAGGGTAATGACGCGGAAGTCAACTCGAGCATTAGAGCTGTGAGGGAAATTGAATACCGGATCGATTTTGACATATTCTGCAGAATACTTAGTTTGTTTGAGCATTTTAGAGAAAAAAAACGCAGCTTATCAAATCATAGGTGTGTGCATGAAAGGTTTAGAAGATTGGCTCAAAAAGTCACAATTTTAAAGTGTATATCTCTTCCAGAGAGATTAAACGGCCTGATGATGAATGGTGCCACCGCTATCATACTGTTGATCATTCTTGCCCTAACGACACCTGTTGCTCAGGGGTCGCAGAACACCGCTCGGCATCACCTTCAGGTCGAATTGTTTCCAGGGCAACAGCGTCTGCAAGTGCTGGATCAGATAACTTTTGAGAATAGCTTGAATGGTACAGCGACATTTAAACTTTCACCTCGGGCGAAAAGGCTCGAGGTTTCTCAAAACGGCAGCTCACTTGAATTTGATTTTGAGGGCGGTCTGCTGCTGGTCAGATTGCCGCAAGACCACAGCAGCTCAAAAAGCCAGATAACTATTGGTTATACGGCCGTTTTTGATGATCCGGCCCCCATACGCCCGGCAAATGCCGACAATCCCGGATACGGTGTCAGTGCCACGATCTCCGAACGTGGCAGTTTTTTGCTGGCCGGCTCCGGCTGGTACCCCCAGTGGGTTGAGGGGCATTCGGCCTATACGTTGAGGGTGATTGCACCCAAGGGCATGCTGGCCGTAACTGCCGGTCAATCCAAAGGGCATAGAACCCAGGACGGTAAAAGCGTATCTACATGGCTGATCAAAGATCCCATCCGGGGACTCAGTTTATCGGTTGGTCCATACGTCGTGCGCCAAAAAAAGGCAGGCCAAATTACTGCTGCGACTTATTTCTTTCCGGAAACCGATCACCTGTCAGATGCTTACCTGGATGCTACGGTTAGATATCTGACGCTGTATCAGGATCTTTTCGGTCCTTATCCGTTCGATAAATTTGCGGTCGTTGAGAATTTCTTTCCAACCGGATATGGTTTCCCCTCTTACACCCTGATCGGCGGGCGGGTCCTGAGATTGCCGTTTATCATCCATACCAGTCTAGGGCATGAAATTGCCCATTGCTGGTGGGGCAACGGCGTACTGGTCGATTATGAGGCGGGCAACTGGAGCGAAGCATTAACCACTTATGTAGCTGACTATTTATACAAAGAAATGAAATCCAAAGACGACGGCCGCGCATATCGACAACAGATTTTGAGAAACTACGCCACCCTGGTCAAACCGGGTCAGGATTTTGCGCTGCATCGTTTTCAAAGCCGATATAATCCGATTACCAAAACCATCGGTTATGACAAAGGGGCCATGGTATTTCATATGCTGCGACAACAGCTGGGCGATGATGCGTTCTGGGGAGCCCTCAAAGACATTTACCGGGAGCGACTGTTTAAGGAAACCTCTTGGCACGATATGCAAAAGGTTTTTGAATCCCGTGCCGATCGATCACTGGAAGGCTTCTTTAAACAATGGGTATTTCGCAAAGGGGCCCCCCAAATTTACCTGGATGACGTTCAAGCACGACAGACCGGTAAGACCTGGACCATTGAAGGGCGTGTCGTGCAGAAGAATCCAACCTTCAGCTTTGAGATGAATTTGGTGCTGCAAAATCGCGGCAAGACGATCTCCCAGACCATCCAGGTGGCTCATAAAGAAACGCGATTTAAAATGATCAGTGATTCCATGCCGCTCAAACTGAGTGCGGACCCCGATGTTGATCTATTCAGGTTACTGTTTGCTGACGAAATTCCCCCGGCGATTAATTCTCTCAAAAGCACTGAGGCGCTGCTGGTTTTACTGGCAGATAACCTTGAGCCGGATATCAAAAGCGCGACGCGAATGCTGCTGCGCTCTTTGGGCGTCAAGAACTACACATTTGCACAGGAAAGCGCCTTTGATCAACAAGAGTTTAGCGAAAATGACATATTGATGGTTGGTTATCCAAAACAAAAGGAACTGCTTTCAAAAATGCCACAGCAGGTGGTTATCAACCCAAAATCCTTTATCCTAAACAAAAAATCCTATGACCATGCAACGGACATATTTTTTGGGGTATTTGTCCACCCGCAGCGCAAAGACCGTGTGACGGCGTTGTTTTTGCCGCTGTCGTCGGCGCATGCGGAAGAAGTCGCCCGCAAGGTAACGCATTACGGTAAATATAGTTATCTGGCATTTCAAAAGGGATCAAACCGCGATAAGGGCTTCTGGTTGACCGAGCAATCACCCCTTGAATACCAATGGTTGCAGAGCGGCAGCACTCGCTCGCCAAATATTAGCCGCCGGTCCCCATACGGTGCTTTTGAGATATCAGACAGGATGCCGCATAATACTAAGCTAAGCAAGAAATGAGGAATACGATTATGAGCAAAAGTACCGTTGTGATCTTTATTGCTGTTTTGGTGATTGGTATGACTTTTGGAGCCGGCTCCGCGCATGAAGCCTATCGTCTACACGATTTTAATCGTGGAATGGATTTGACGCTTGCTGAGGCGGTCGCCGATTTGAAAAAAAACCGGATCGTGCTGGTGGGCGAGCATCACAGTAAGGTTCAGCATCACAGAGCCCAACTTGCAGTAATTCGCGCCCTTAAGGAAGCCGGCGTTGAAGTTGCCATTGGCCTGGAGATGTTTCGCCATGAAAGCCAGCTTGAGCTTGACCGGTGGGTATCCGGTAAAATCGACACCAAGAGCTTCGAGAAAATATACTATGACAATTGGAATTTTCCCTGGCAAGCCTATAGCATGATCTTTGAGTATGCCCGTGAAAATCAAATACCGATGATCGGGTTAAATGTCCCGCGGGAAATTACCCGCAAAGTATCCCGCGACGGTTTTAAATCGCTGACACCTGAGCAGAAAGGACAGTTGGCTGAAGTCAGCTGTGTGGTCGACCAGCAGTATATGAACTACATCAGGCAGGCCTTTGGCGGCCACGGTCATGGTCAGCTTAATTTTATCTACTTCTGCGAAGCCCAGATGGTATGGGATACGGCTTTCGCTGTTTATTCACTAAACTATCTGGAAAAAAATCCAAATGCCGTCGTTGTGCTCCTGACCGGTGTCGGTCATGCCCAAAAAGGTGCGGTGCCGAGGCAAATCCAATTGCGATCAAAACTGCCCCATACGGTTATTTTACCGGAGGTCGCCGGGGGCATCGACAAGCAAACCATCAGCTCAAATGAGGCCGATTATATCATCCTCGGTCTACAAAAATAGCTGGTGTCAAAAACCGTAGTCACCTAAACCGATCAAGCAAAGCAGCTTTTTTGGAATTGTGGAATAATGGAATGCTGAAATATTGGGCCTTGGAATTCAGAATGATAAAAATCGGACATTCTGTCTTTCATATCAATAGTCCAATATTCCAACATTCCAATCTTCCGGTACCCAGATTTGATTTATCGATTTCTGATTGGACATTGATTGATAACGCCAAGCCTAAAGGCATTTGACGATGAACTACTGTAGTAACTGCGGACACAAAGTGGAATTGGGTACACCCCCGGGTGATGATCGACCACGCCACTTGTGCGCATCCTGCGGCACCATCCATTACGAAAATCCCAAGGTGGTAGTGGGCTGCATACCGGAAATGGGTGAAAAGCTTTTGCTGTGCCGGCGGGCGATCGAACCGCGCTCCGGTATGTGGACGCTGCCGGCCGGCTACCTGGAAAACGGTGAAACTGTTGCGCAGGGTGCTCAGCGTGAAACACTGGAAGAGGCCGGAGCCCGCATTGAAATTATCGCCCCGTATGCGCTGTTTAACATCAGCTATGTCAGCCAGATTTATGTGATGTTCCGCGCGCGGATGCTCGACGATCATTTTGCAGCCGGCCACGAAAGCAGCGACGTTCGATTGTTTGCGGAAAGCGAAATCCCCTGGGATGAAATTGCTTTCACCGTAATAGAAGCGACATTGCGACAATACTTCAAAGACAAACCCACTGGTTCATTTCCCTTCCACATGGGAGACATTTTACCGCAAACAAGAGAAATCGCAGGCGAGTATTGACGGATGATGTACACATTTTATATTATGATACCTGTATTTTGCATGAAAATAGATGAGAATCTTTTCACCATTTAGTTACAGCAGACTTGCATATGGGTGACAAACAAACTATTTTAATTAAAATGAAAAAGGATAAGGATTTTGTTTATTTCTTATCTATTTTCACCCTTAGAACAGCGCGGCGAGCCGGAGGCTCCCATAGGTCCGCCTCAGGCGGATTATTAAGGGCGAAGCATAGTCGACTATAGCTCGCCCTTAAGTGCCTTGCCTATGGAAGCTTCCAACTCGTGCTATAATAAGGTTATTCATAAATAGTCAGCTGAAGTCACATGACACCAGAACAAAATAGGCGAAATCACATATCCAGGACATTGCTATATGCGCTAGTGTTCGCATTGCCGCTTTTTATGATTTCCGCCTGTGGTGATAAAAAAGACAGCGCCACAGATCAAAGCACTGAGGCACCATCCGATAGTTTTACATTTTTCGATTTGGGTACAGATTCCAGGCTATCTGAGGGCGTTCGAAAAAATCTCAATCGCCAACTGGGAAATGACGCTATTGAAAGAAAAAGTTTGCTCAATCTGGAAATCAACTATTACGGCTTTCTGCAAGAACACTTTCCTGCCCTTCACGCATTGAACATTCAATTGAATCCTACTTCCGGGGAACGCATCGAGCACAATATTTCAAAATTGATGTATCGATACGCCCGCAAAAAAGACCTGCCATTTGATCTTGTCGAGCTGGTCTTTTCAAATTATAGCCAGCGTCCTTTGTTGTTTAAAATCAACTTCAAAGAAGATGAAGCCAGCGTGGTTGCAACGCTCAAGACCAAATACGGCGAACCCCAAACAATTGACTGGCAGCACAAAAACGGCCAATCTTTGTATTGGCAGAAAAACAACGATGTTTTCATGGTATCCCTCGTCCCAGACCAGTTCGGTGATCCAGCATATCAAATCCGAATATTTTTCGTCGACAACATAAATGCGCTCCTCGAGCAGGAATTGATCGAAAAAGAAAGACAGGAGCTGAAAAGGGCTAAATCAGGCCAAAGAGCCTTTTGATCGATGCGCGTCTTTTGTGTATTTCAATATATTTAAATCTGTTGCGAAATCCCACCTGATGTTGGGGTCACAGGTGGACACTCCCATTTTTGAGATC
>JAAUXU010101340.1_pt1 | contig 12839 bp, 14 predicted proteins | sample 7278151 | NCBI WGS metagenome assembly JAAUXU01 (sample SAMN14350113, study PRJNA611818) | marine sediment metagenome | isolation source: surface marine sediment (1.8m) | place: French Polynesia: Moorea | collected 2018-08 | reverse complement strand
GTCGACCAGGCGCAGGGACAGCTGCACCGCCAGATCCTGCATCCGAATAAAATTCGGAGGAGCCATGCGAGGCAACTCGAAGCTGATCAGATGCGAATCGACCACCGAGGATGGGTTCACGGGAAGTGTGAAGCTATTTTGCCACACATAATCAGCAGCGAGCTTCTGGAAATAGTCGTCTTGCGCCGAGATGACCGGCACCTTGCTCCGGACCTCCTCTCCCGCCACGGGCGCGGCCGCGCCCGCCAAGCCTAGGGAGGTCATTTTCAGAACAGACGGCTGCTGGACTTGGTCTTCTTTCTCTTCTTGGGCGGCTCGCCCTCCCCTTTCTCCTCCTGGAATGCTCTCTTCTTTTCCAGCCGGTTCAGCGCCTCCTCCACCTGCGGCGGGGTGTCCACCGCGGTCTGGACCTTCTCCTTCTCCGGAGGGAGGTCGGCTTCAATAGTTTCCACTTTCTTCACGTCGGTTTGAACACTGGCAGGATGCTCCACGGGACGGTACTGATACTGCACTGGGCGCACGGTGCCGCCAAACCCTGCAAACTGCTTGTCTTGGCGCTGAAGTTCGCACACCCGAGGCCACGTCAGGGACGGCAGGAGATCCATACGTCCTCGCGGTTCGGCCTCTGCCTCACAACTGAATACTTTTTTCTTTGTACACAAACTTTATTTCAAATCTTTAGCGGGCACCCATTCGTCAAAACGCTGGTCATTGTAATCCAGAAAAGAGACTTTGACAAATTTCTGTCTGCCTACCATCTTGGTTTTTAAGATACTCTTGACAGGGTAATGGGTCGGGGGCTTCACTTTCCGCATCTCCGCTGCGTAGTAACGCCTTTTCACTTTCTGTCCCAGGCTATCTTCCACTTCATACAGGAAGGGGGACTGCTCGTCCCAGATGTGGCGGATGGTGTACAGGTGGAAGCCGAACGTGCGGTCGCTCTCCTTCTCCAGCACAGACTTGGGGAGCGGCACCAGCACGGTGTCCCCCAGTCTGAACGTCTCACCCCTCTCCCGGACGGCCCCGCCGCGGGCGATCCGCTCCTGCTCTTGCAAGTACTGGTCAAACGGCATCCGAGGGTCCAGCTTCTTGTTTTTCTCGTACACCTCCTTCCAGCGCCCAGCCACCTCGTTGGGTTTCATGCCTATGGTGCGGTGGTAGCGGTTGTTGAGGAGGGAGGTCACGGTGTGGATGGTGTCGCTCCAGGACGCGTTCGGACGCGCCTGAACGAGTCGGATCAGCACCCGTTTGAAGGACCGGTTGGCTCGCTCCACATTTCTGCAAAATAAAGTTTGTATAAAATATATATTTAAAATATGTATTTTATACATAGTTTAAAAAAACTGTACCTGGCCTTGTTGGCGGCGGAGGAGAGAGAGTGGTAGGCCTTTTGGGCAGCCAAAAAGGCTTTCATGCCCCTATTCACAAATTCAAGTCCCTGGTCGCTCTCCACCACGCTGTGTTCCAGGGTGTAGGGCGGCTTCATGTCGTCGGCCACGACGGACTTGAGCGCGGCCAGGACGGTGTCGGCGGCCTTGTTTGCCAGAGCGCGGGCAAACAGCTTCTTGCTGAAGAGGTCGATGAGGAGGAGATAGTAGCGGCCCACCACTTTCCCCTTCCAGTTCTGGATCCGGTTCCCCAGGTCCCCCAGGTCCATCTCGTACCGCTCGCCGATGAAGTAGGTAAGGTCGCGACGACGTTGAAAATGCTTGCGAAGGCCGCGGCTGCTCTGGTAGTAGATGTCGTTCTCCAAAATCTTTTTCACGTCGGCCTTGGTCTTTCCTCCGGTCTCACCCCGCTCCTTCAGGCCGCGGTAGAAGTAGTTCAGGCTGGAGAGGGCCCCCGAGACCTTGGGGTCCTGCCACTGCGCCACCACGGAGGGGGCGGAGGCGGCCTTCTTCTTCCTCCCGGTCTTCTTCTTCTTCCTAGGCATGGCGGTACACCACTGTCTGAATTTTGAGAAAAATCTTTATATATATATTTAAACACGTTTCTGATGTTGAGTTAGTTGACCATGGAGTTCCTCCTTGAGCACGTCACCAGCGAGCACCAGTTTGCCGTGGTCCGAAACCAACCCCGATTTTACGTCGAGGCCGGAGAGCTGCGCCCGTATTTGGTGACGGAGGGAAACTGGGCCCTGGTCCCGCTGTACCTCAGCACGACCAAGCCCCTGCAATTCTCGGCCGAGGTCGAGTTCAGCCAGGGCTTCCAGCTGGTGTCATATCAGTGCCTCTCCGGGAAGGACAAGCCGCTTTCGATCGTGCAATTCTGCGCAAAGGAGTTCGCCGACAACAACAACTCTGTCATCTTCTCCTCCAGACCCTGCCGACCCTACCCTCTCACGCACAAGTCTGACCTCCTGTACCTGGAGCTGAGGGCCCTGGACGGCCAGCCCGTGTCCCTGCCCGCTGGCGGCCAGATCCTCCTCGGACTCTCCCTGCTCCAGTACGCGTAGAACATCGGCAAGATGGAGTGGAGGCTGCCGGTTATCTCAAGGACCTTGCTGGTGGGGCCGAGCATGAGCGGGAAGAGCCACCTCATCCACAAGCTGCTCCAAGACGACACGGTGTAGGAGCTTCCCCATAAGTGAGCATAAAGTTATTATTTTTTCAGACTAATTTCCCACTTTCCCTTTATTATGCACTGCGCTAATAATGTCCAATTTCCCACTATGTACAAAAGAGCCTAAAATTGTTTTCATGCTTTGTACAAAAACAGGATTTTCGTACTAACAGAACGAGTTACACTTTTTCCCCCTAAAATGCCTGTGAATTTAATATGTATTTTTAAAAAGTACTTTGTTTCTTGAACAGGATTGTGCTGTACTGCGCCCCCATGCTGGACCCCGACGACGCCTACATCGACTCCCTGAAGGACGCCTGCAGCAGCACGGGGAAGCGTCTGGTGCTCTACGACAAGATCCCCGACCTGCCGGAGATCAAGCGGGTGACGGAGGGGGACCGCGTGCTCCTGGTGGCAGACGACCTCTTCGGCTTCCGCGGCGTGACCGATTACCTGACTGCCCTTGTCACGGCCCACTCCCACCACGTCGGCATCTCCTGCCTGTTTGCTTGCCAGAACCCCTTCATGAAGTCCAAGGACGTCGACATGGTCACCCTCACCCGGCAGCTCACGGGCCGCTTCCTGCTTGAGAGCCGAAGCGACATGCACATGATCCGGACCCTCAACCAGCGTCTCTTTCCGGAACGTCCTCAGTACCTCGGCACCTGCCTCACACGTGCCCAAGAACTGTATAACATGCCCTATGTGTACATCAACACCACCCCTCAAACTGCCCTCCCTCGAAGATACATGGTCTACACCTGCCTTTTTAAAAACGAGCGGAGGCATGGATCCCCCATCTTTTTCGATCTCGCCCAAAAATAACTCTTTTCTTGTATAAAAACTCTAACATACCTGTACAAAGAAATAAATTTCGAGGTGGAAAAAGGATATTATTTGATATCACAGTCGAATTTTCTATTGTTCGCCAAACAAAAAAATGGGGCAAAAACATTAAAATTTACAAAGCAAAATAGTCGTTCAGCAGGGCCGGCCTCCTCCTCTCGCGCCCAGAGCGGCGAATCTGCTGCTGCGGCTGCTGCGGCTGCTGCTGCTGAGGCTGTTGAGGCTGCTGTGGCTGCTGAGGCTGCTGAGGCTGTTGTACCTGCTGCTGCTGCTGCGCCGCCCCGTCGCCGCCGTCGTCCAGGATCATCAGCAGGGGCTCCTCCTGCTGCTGTTCTTGCTGCTGCTGCCGGAGGGCCAGGAGGGCGTCGCCTGCCTCCAGGTCCCGGAGGGGCGGGGCGGAGGGCAGCAGGTTGTCATCGTCGTCGTCGTCCCCGTCCCGCTGGAGGAGGGGGCAGTACCTCCCTCGGCCTCGTCCGCGCTGCGGCACCCTCCAAAGTCGAGCACGAAGCTGAAAAATAAATGAAAGGTTTTGGTTTAAGTACAATTATTGTTTAGGAGAAAGAAATGTTAAACTCACATAATAGAGAAGCCATGCGCCCCCGCCCATCAGCAGCAGGCCCAGCAGCGACAGCAGGACTACCGCCCAGGCGGGCAGGTCCTCTTCTTCCTCTTCCTCCTTGTCCTCCTTGAGCTTGGCGATCTTCTCCGTGGTCGAGGCGGGGGCGGGGGTGGCAGGGGTGGTCCTGAGCAGCTCCTCCTCCGCGCACAGGTTCCTCCAGCAGGGAGGGACGCAGGAGTAGTCAAACAGGAAGCACTGGAAATAAAGCCAAGATTTGCGCATATTAGACTTGCTAGAAAGATATTCAAAACTCACATCACGTGGGTACGGAGTCGCCTGGCGGCGCGGGCGGGAGAGCTTCATGAGCTTGGTGAGTCCGGATCCCTTGGGCATGGCGGCGGCGGCGGCGTGCTGCCCGGCGGCCGTCTGGATCTCCGCGAAGGTGATGGTGGACTTCTTGTTGTAGTGGGCCAGCCGGGGGACCTTGGTCAGCTCGCCCGGCAGCAGCGGCCTGACAGCGGTCTGGATCTCCCTGGACGTGGTGATGGTGGGCCTCTTGCTGTAGTGCGCCAGCCTGGAGGCCTCGGCCGCGATGCGCTCAAAGATGCGAGCCTCCTCCGCCACCGAGATCTCGGCGCAGAACAGGAGGAGGACGAAGACGATCCGGCCCCCGCCGCCGGAGTTGTAGCTGCCGCCGTACCCGCCGCACGAGGCCATCGCAAGCTCAATCTCTCTCTCTCTCTCTCTCTCTCTCTTGAAGTTTCAAATTTCGTGTCTCGTAACTAGGGATGGGTGCGAATCCGACTTGCATTCGCAAGCTTGCAATTTTGCAGTATTTGGCAAACTCGCACAAACTCAAAACTCGCATTCCAACTCGCGAGTCCAGATATTCAGCAATTTTGAGAGAAACTTGGAGAGTTTTCAATATTTTGCTTTAAAAATTCCGTTTCTTCTTCCTATTTTTCAAATTTTTTTTTAAAAAAAACAAAAACCCTTTTTGACCAGATTTTTAACAAAATTTTTTTTAAAAGTGTTGAAAATGTCAAAAACCAAATTTTCTTAGCTAACTCGCCTGTCGACTTGACTCGGAACTCGACTCGAGTCGGAACTCGACACCTCCAGACTCGACTCGACTCGACCTAGCAACCCCAAAACTCGAACTCGACTCGATCTCGCATAAAGTTTTTTGAACTTATCCCTACATCTAGCCACGCTGCTCAATTCATTGAATTCAAAAGTCGAACTACACTTTCTTTCCCGCTCTGTTGGATAAAAAGAAGGGCAAATAAAATTGCGTCAGAGAAGTGGCGCCATCTATACCTAGCAAACCCAATTTATTGCAAACTACGGCATAATTATTGAGGCAAATTTGAAATAATCAGTCTTTAGACACTGAAGAAATTGTTCCATGCAATATTATTTTCTCACTTTCGCTATAAGCAACTTTTTAAAAAATTAATGCAAACTTTGGACTTGAATCAAAGAAAATCAAAGAAAAATCATTCCAATGCCCCTTATTAGTACTCTGAGGGGAAAGTGGCCTTTAGAATGACCTTTTGCTCGTCCTCAGTGAAAAGGGAACAGACCGATCTTTGATTCATTCTTAAGTCGCGCTCTTTTTTCTTTCTCTCCTCCTCTTCCAGGATCTTTTTCTTCCTTTCCTCATGCTTGGCGATCTACAAAAGGTGGATAGATTTAACTTACAATGTCAATTATTCTTTGTTTGAGTAGTAAACATACCAGGGCTCGATAAATCTCGATGGGATCCACCTCATGATGAGGATCGTCCTCCGGCCTCAGTGGTGCATCCTTCCAGGCACCGTTCTTCTCCTTCGGACGCGCGCCAAGGCTGTCTGTGTCAGCAGGGTGGTTGTCCTCCTCCTTTGGCTGCTGGAGAGTCTGGTTGACGGAGTTGTTGTCCTCTTTCTCCTCCTCCTCCTCCTCCCTTGGCCGCTGGTCGACGGAGGCGTAGCTGGCCGTTGAGGACCTCTCGTTCAGTGGCACCTCCTCCCCCGCCTCCCTGGACATTCTCCGGCTACGGCGGCGGAGCATCAGCCTACTCCACCTTTTTAAATAAAGTAAAAAATAAATTGAATAAGAGGCGGTTTATAAATTAGTTTGTGTGTGGTAAATATAAATATCCAAGCTATTTGAACTGTCATTTGAAGGAAGAAAACCTGTTCCTGATGTTGTTCCTGAAGGTGAGGGCCACCACCAGCAGAACAATCATCAGGGCAGCAGCAATGACCCAAGCGGCAGTCCTCTCAGACTCTGGACCCGGCGGCGGTGGCCTCGGCGGCGTGACGCGCCTCCAGAAGATGCAGTCGCTGACCTCTTCCTCCGGTGTGTAGGGAGCCTGGGGGATGCTGCAGGTCTTAGTGGAGGGAAAGTTAGGGGAAAGTATTAAGATAAAATATTATTCAAAGTTTTTTTTTTCAAAAATATTACTTGATTTTGGGCATACACTTTGCAGAGCTTGGCATAGCCTAATGTGCCCTGCATCTCGCTCCCGTCCGCACAGGAGACCCGGATCGTGGGCTCAGAAGACAGAAGGTTTCCCATTGCTTTGGAAAGGCGAGACAGAAAGGATGCTCCAAAGTCTCTGCAAAATTATTAGAAAAATTAAACACTGTTTTAAAGTAATTATTAACTGCACCTCAGCTTTTCTGCAAGTCCTTCTCCTTCCTCTGCAGTTGCAGAAGGAAGACGGCGGAGAGGATCTGTTGCTGCTTCTGCTGCGTGGGAAGTAGCAGGTGCTGCTGTGGTATTAGCAGGTGCTTCTTCTGGGGATGGGGGTCCAGAGGCTGCTCTCACCATAGGAAGAGATGAAGACGAAATAGGAGCTGACACCTTCGTTCTTTCCGAAATTGCAATTGTTCCTACTTTTAGAGCTCCCTCATTTTTCGTTACAATGTCACTTCTTCGCACTTTTTTAAGAGTTTTGCTTGCTGCAGTGTTGTCACGTAGTTTTGACGGATATTCCACTTTGGCCACAATTTCCAGTCTTGGAATAACTTCTTCTTCTTGCGCGCGCGGAAAAATCTGTCTTCCATTGGCAAAAATGCTCACTATTTCAGGCCTTCTTTTCTGTCCCCATCTCGGTGAAGGACTGTGCGATAACTCGTGAAATGCGTCCGGTTCATTAGAGGCAGAGGAGGAAGAAACGGTGTCTTTTTCGTAATGGGGCCGAGGAAGGGGTGGAGGATGCGTCGCCGTATAGAAGGAGGTCTGCTTTTCCGTAATACCCTTTTTATCGGCTGGAGAAATAGAAGAAAGGGAAGTGGGACTTGGCGACCTCGTCAGGGCGAACGAAAGAGGAGGAGGATCTGTACGCTTTGTTTTTGCCGTAGTAGAATCATGAGGAACCGGAGGAGGAAGATTAGTGCCAAGTCTTGCCGATGGCTGTGGAGGAGGAGTAGGAGAGGAAGAGGGGTCTGGTTTACGAAGACGATTTTTTCTCACTCCCGTTGTGCGACCTTTCATGAAATTCCGATATCTCACCAGCTTGGGAGAAGGGGATGTCGTTGCTTTGGTGGAAATCTCTGGACAGATCCAGACACCACAGTAATCAAAAACTCCATTGCAGAGTTGAAATTTTTCCTCGAATCTGCAGTTGCTTTCCCTCATACCCCACACGGTCAAAAGTCCGGCAAGCGCAGACACCAGCAATAGCAGAAAACAAGCCATATTTTGGCAAAGGAGCAAGATTGAGACGGAGGACGGAGGAGTAGTGGAGAGCGGACGAGTTTTTTTCTTTCTAAATGAATAATCTGAATGAAGATCCAATAATTCCATGGAAAATAGTTTTTATTATTCATGCTTCGGCCGTGCATATCCTTAATATTACGTACTGTACTGTATTACGACGGGAAAAAGCACACACAATTTGATCAAATTATGGGGGCGAATATGGAAATTGTCTGAAATCGCAAAATGTTTTGAAATGTAGAATACGGAATTATTTTTCTTGAAAATATGGCATAGCAAATGCAAAATCTTCTTAAGAAACTACCGCGCCGCCTCCCCGCCTACTCCCTCCAAACCGGACACATGAGATCCCTCTTCCTTTTGCCATTGAGATCCGGACACTTTTGAGATCGCCACTCATCGCTGAAACTCACTTTCCATCTTTGAATTACGCTCCCTTTCTGAGACGAAATTGGCGAAAATTCACTCGGGAACCTTACGTCCATCTTCCTATCCATTCTTCTGGGTCGCAATCCTTGAATCAGTCCTGTGTGTGAGCAGAGGGTTCTTCTTTCTCACTCGCCGCCCTCGTCGCTGCTGCTCAATTTCTTCAGGCCCCTCTTGGCGGGCTTGGTGAGGCCGAGTCGCTCTTCTTTTGTCTTCGCGATCGCCTCTGCCACTTTTTTCTTCTTCTCGGCGGCGTTCTTCTCAGTGCGGCTGTTGCTCTTCTTGGTTGAGGAGGAGGAGGAGGTCTTGATCTTATGTATGGCCTCCTCCGCCATCTTGGCGTTGGTGCCCCTCTTCTTCTCCTTCTCGCCCCTGGATGTCTTGGGCAAAGGAGCGGCCGCTGCGGCTTGGAGCAGCTCCTGCTGCTGCTGGATCTGCTGCTGTTGCTGCTGCAATAGCAGCTGCTGCTCCTGGATCTGGAGCTGCTGCTGCTGCGCCACCTCCTGTGTCAAGGACGCCTGAATCTGCTGCTCCAGGACCTGCTGCGGCTCTTCAAAGAGGATCTGCAGAAAGAGAGATGGGGGACAAAATATTTACTCACTTGGAAATTGTCTTTTCAATACACTGCGCAAATAATTAAATGAGAAGAGGGAAGCAAATGCAATAACTTACCTGGGAGAAGAGCGGGTCGTTGTTCTCCAGACCGAAGAGCTCCTGCTGCTGCTGCTGCTGCTGGGCGTCTGGATGGGTGACCAGGCTGAGGTTGCTGATGTCCTCAACCACATAGTCCAGGGAGGGCACCTCCATGATCTGGGCCGGCAGCTGAGACTCCACCTGCAGAGCCTGGGCGGACGTGAGCTGCTGCTGCTGCTGAGGCTGCAGAGGAAGCTGGACGGTGACGGCCTGCTGCTGCTGCTGAGGAGGAGGAGGCGGCGGCGGCGCCTGGATGGCTGCGACCTCCAGCGGCGGCAGCGGCGGGGCTCCCTTTGAGGATGCGGGGACGTTCGCGTTGCGCTCCCGGAGGGCTGCCTTCCTTGGGGTGGTGGTGGGAGGCTGGGTTTGCTGTGCAGCTCTCTGAGCAGGGGCGGCTGCAGCGGCCTCCTTCGGCGAGCTTGTCTTCAGCGGGGAGAACAGAGCGCGAACGCCGCCTCCAGAAAAGCTCTGCCTAGCAGCCTGGCGGGCATTGGCACACCTGGCCTCGTAGTCTCCTCCGTGGGGAACCCCTCCCTGGGTGTCTTGGATCTCCAGACGGCGCCTAAAAGAAAGGAAGAAAAGAATATTGAAGTTATTGACAGGCTGGTAGAACTCATGCAAAAGGTATTTTAAAAGAGAGGGAGAGAGATGGCACATACCCAGCGTCCTTCATGAGCTGCTGCTGCTTGGGGGAGAGGAGGATCTCCCTCTTTGCCTCAGCGTCCGCTTTCAGTCGCCTGTGGAGGTTGCCCACGACACGCACGCAAAGAAGATCGGCGATGGCGGGCACGTTCGTCTGGGCGATCTCGAGCAGGGACTTCGGGTCCAGGAGGTTCAGCTGCGGGGCCACCTTCTTCTCCAAGAACTCCAAGATGCCCTCCTGGGCAACAAGCTGGGCGACGATGGCATCCATCGCTGGGAGGGACACGTTCTCCTACAAGGAAAAGTGAAGCACATTTAGTTACAGCCTTGGGTGGCGACTGGGGAAAAATTGTTTATAAAGCATCAAAATATTTCCAGACAGAAACCTTTTTTTACCTCCAGGCAGTTGGTGAGCGGGGCCACCAGGGCCTTGATGGTGGTGTTGACCTCCTCAGGGAGCTGCAGGGAGTTGAGACAGATCTCCTCCAGGCCTCCCTCGGCCTTCAGCAGCTCGCTGATCTCTTGGTCGGCCATGCTGCACCCGCCTGGAGTTGCGTGGAAGCAGAGAAGCAGCTTGTCCACAGCGGCGGCGGAGTCGCTCTTGGCGTAGCGGCGCCAGTTGATCCTCATCTCCTCCTCGCCGGGCTGGCCCCAACCGCCGCAGGAGACCATGTTGGTGAAGCGCTTCTCCACTTTTTCGATTGGGATGAGCACCTGGCCGCGGGCCATCCCCAGGTGGAAGATGGGCAGGACCTCCATCGTCGCGGCCATGAGACGAGCCAGTTGGTTGCGGAAGAAGCTGGTGTGCTTGAGCACCTCGTCACCTCGTGCCACGCCGGCGAAAAACTCTTCCTTGTTCATCTTCACTCCGAGCACCTTGCTGTATTGGCTGCTGCTGTTCGTGAGCAGGGAAGGCGGGGTCAGGTAGCAGACCTCCAGCAGGCTGTTGATGTTGATGAAGCGGCTGGGCGAGCCGTCTCGGCCGGCTCCTCCTCCGGGTCCGCCTCCGTGGGCTCCCCCGCGGCCCGTTCCTCCTCCTCCTCCTCCCGTACCGCTTGCAGCGGCTCCGCTTCCAGCCATCCTTGACGGCTGGCGCTTCATTTCCTTCTCACCAGATCAGCGAAAGCAGACGTCCGATGAAACTTTCCGCTCGGGAGAAGGAGCTTGCCGGGGAGACCTCTACAGGTATAGGCTCTTCTTGGCTGTTGACGTGGACGACCCTAGGCGATGAGATGTTGTTCAGCGTCGGTGGAGGCGCGGGAGGGGGTGTTGGCGGTGTTGCGCGACGGCGAAGACTAAAGTTGAGTCTGAATGGGAAGCGTATCCTACGCCTCACGGGCGTCCGATGGCGAAGAGGGGTTTCTTCGAACCGAATTGGAACTGCCATGCGCCGAAGTCAAGCACCAAATGTTTTTTCCGGCAAATTTCCAAGTATTCCAAACCCGGAAAATACAGAAATGCTGCACTTGGCGGGGTGGGGTCGTGCAGACGACTGATCTGAGGGGGGGGGAATCCCCCGTAAAGACGGGGGACACGGGCCCGTGATGCACATTTCGCGCGCGCAGCACTTTTGGGGCTTCTGCTTCACTTCGGCTTAGGAGTTTTGCGGCCGCAGCTACGCACGCACTTGGTTAGCTGTCTTTTGCCTGCATCGGCTCGGAAGTCTGGAAGGGCTCTTCCCCCTCTTCCTTCTCCGCGCGAGCGTCGGCTTGGAAGGGCTCCTCATTCGTCTTCCGCCCATGTGGGCGGAGCATAAACGCGGAGAGGGAGAGAGAAGGGAATAAGCCGAAGTGGAAGTAGGATATTGAGAGAAGTTCCAGGAACCGTATTTCTCCGACCTAAATATTGTTTTGGAGATGCTTTCTTGGGCATTTGCATTTTTCTTTCCTTTTCGCAACAAGCAGTTTTGCGCAATTTTTGCTCTCGCGGTTCGCGTGGGAACGTCTAATTTGCAAGACATGCAAGAGGTTTTCCCCTCAAATGAAGATTGCGAAGCATCCGACATTCGCGTATTTGACTGCAATATTTTTTCCGCACGCGGATGCGGAGCTAGTATTTTTTCTAGAACGCTTCAGGCTATTTATAAACGGATGTTTGCCTCCTCCTCCTTTTTCAGGACTAGTAAAGAAACACTTTTCTTGCTCGTTCATCCTTTCGTCCGCCGGTTGTTGCAGCCTTCTCTGCAATTGGCATTTTTTACAACGTGTCCTGCTTCCATCTCCAGAAATACTTTTACATTTATTTTGAGCCAAAATGGACAATAGGACGATCGCAGATGGCAGATGCAGCATTCGAAACTAGGTCGGTCCTGCTCGTGCAAGATATTGCTAGTCAAAATTGGATGAGGAGATAATAAAGGACCACCACCTGGATGCTCCTTTTTTAGGGTAGAGCTTGCTTCCCCATTTTTGGAAATTGACATGACAAGGTCTAGTTAGGAGCTATTGTGTTTCTGCAGGATCCGTAGCAAAAGACGGGGACGCCGCAGGCTCTAAAAAAGGAGAAAAAGGGAGAGAAGGAGAAAAAGGAGAGAAGGAGAAGTGACAGAAAAAAGGAGGGGAAGAAGGGGCTTGCGCCGTTCGCGTGCTTCTCTTTTTTTTCGGAAAGTGATAGGTTTATAGCATCCGGTCTTTTTTTGCTGTACTAGAGCTCTTGATACAGAAGAGTGTGTAAAATCGAGAGTGTGTAGAAAATTCGGTATTTCTTTTGAAATTCGCAGCAACTCTTTTACCGACATTCATCCAGGGAGTTCATGTTACAAAGTTCGTTCAGCAGGAGAGAGAAGCCGCTATTGAAAAAGTTTCGATAGAAAGAAAATACGAGGAGCGGACAATAGGAGTAAGAGATAGGGAGAGGCGAAAAAATGTTGCGAGAAAGATTTTGAATGGGAGATGCATCGGGCTGAAAACTGTTGCTAGAGAGATTTGGGTGGGAGACGCATCTTTTTTATTTCTCGCTATTAATTTGAGCTAGAGATATTGAAGTAGGGAAAAATGCTGGAGAAAGATTTTTGGCAGTTCTGGCTTGGAAATGTTGGACGGGAAAATGTTGCAAGAGAGATTCGAGCGGAAGACGCATTTTTTTTTAAATTCCTTACTATTATTTTGAACTAGATGTGCTGAAATAGGGAGGAAAGCGTCAGGACATCCCTCCCTTCCCTCTCGATGTTCTCCTTCTCGATGATCGCCGCGTCCCTCCTTCCCTTCCTTTTTTCTCCCCTTCTTCCATTTCCGGTTTTACGTTCGCCGCAGGCAAAAGGCGGGTATATCTGCTCTTAAGGTTCTGGACATCTCCCTTGACCCCGAGCGCACCTTCTTTGGCGTCTTCCCGCGACCAGTGTTCAAGGACAAGGGGTCATACGAGGAGTCGGGAACGAAGGAGTTTGACCGCATGGCGTTCAAGT
>JAAUXU010121752.1_pt1 | contig 12845 bp, 12 predicted proteins | sample 7278151 | NCBI WGS metagenome assembly JAAUXU01 (sample SAMN14350113, study PRJNA611818) | marine sediment metagenome | isolation source: surface marine sediment (1.8m) | place: French Polynesia: Moorea | collected 2018-08 | reverse complement strand
GTAGCCGCCATATCCGTAGCCACGTCTGATTCCGAGTCCGTATCCCAGTCCCCATCCATAGCCGCCATAGCCAAGTCTATAGCCGAGGGAGGGATCAGCATCAGCATCAGGTTCAGCCACGACAGCGGCAATGAGAGCCAGGCCCAAAAGCAACTAGAGAGAGAGAGAGAAATCCATGAGTAGTTGACAGTCATGGTGGGAAGCACTGACTCATGAACGAGTGCAGCACGCACCAGAACTACTAATGTAAGTAAAAGGACACAAGTATCTGTACAAGCAAGTATGATACAGGCGCTCGTGGCCAACTCACCAGTGACTTCATGATTTCAGTTGATCACCAGAGGACTTCAGTTCAAAACTCAGGTGCCGAAACTCTCCAGGGCGACGCTTTTATAAGGATCTCTAGGTGTGGTTCTGGAGGCGTAAGAGGGAGAGAGGAGGCGCGAGAGGGCTTGTCTTCTTCTTCATTATGCACCTGCAACTCCTGCTGCAGGAGATGCGCGCGGACACCAAGCTGCATAGGACCCAAAATGTCAATCGGTGGGCGCTCGGCGAAAGAGAGCGAGCGTGCAATAGTACATGGCCCGACACTTGGAAAAAGGACAACTTGGACACGCGGACAGCTGGAGACTCGGACGACTCGGACACCGATTATGTCACACCCAGGGATCCCTGAGTGTCTCAGTTGACGCATGATCGTGGCTGAGCGCTGGCGGCAGAGATAAACTTAGATACAAAGGTTGCATACAGGCCGGTGGCATTAGTCGGGGTCAGTCGGGCGGTGGGTGGGTCCGGGTCAAGCCCTCACGGGCGAATTCATCGTCCCAAAAGGCAGGGGCTCACACGGACTATGAACGTACAATACACAAGAAAAATCTTGTCCATAAAGTCCTTTTTTCTTTTAAAGGGCACGGGCGTGTTCCACTCGGTCCCCGAGGAGGCCAAATGGCTGGAGAGTAAACGGATGGCAAGGAGGAAAACAGGTCTGAAATGTTGTACCGAGGATTGCAGCAATGGGTGCAAAACGTGCATTACACAAGTAAGCACAACCGGGTGAGGCCCCTGAGTCCCACACCTTCGGGGCTTAATGATTCTTGACAGATTGTTTGGACTTTTGACTTGCTTGTTTTTGGCACATGCCTAAGACCATTGGGATCTTTTGCCTCTCAAGGAACGCACACTGGAATCCACTGTTAACTTGAGCCAGGACCCCAAGGACAAGAGCAACAGCCGAGCGAGGACCTTCTCCGCCGGGGAAACAAACTGTACAAGATCATGAAGCTGACTGTAGCGAGCCACTCCACGATACGGAAAGGCTGTGTCCGACCAAGTGACTCCAGAACTAGAGCAAATTCATAGTTGTGCAACTTTCGGCTTGCAATTTTTGTGCTCATTTTCGGCGCATTCATGCGCCTGCGCCACTCAAAGACGGGCGACTCAGTGTCGGATTCTTGCGCCTCACCCGGTGAACGCACAATATGATGTAGCATCTGATACGAGCACTCAGTCGGCATCCATGCAGACCACGTAAGACAAATAGGCCTGCATCGATCGATTTGCTCTGCGGCTTCATCCTGGGCAGAAAGGGCAGCGGAGAGAGTGTGAAAGAAATACATAATCTTGCATAGTTGGATCACCTGGACGGGTGGGCCCGTGGGGCCCTCTCACACGTAACTCATCTTCAGGATCCGCTGGAAGCTCGCCAAGTAGCGCAATTTTCGCGCTATTTTTCTCCACTTCCCCCCTCAAAATGTCAGCGTGTGGTCGTTTAGGATCCTGCGGACCATAAGTACGATCGGACAAGGTGTGTCGGCCGAGCTGGGGGCATGACTCGCGGCTGCCTGGCGCGAAAACCTGCCGGCGCGCCCTCGTCGACGAGCGGGAGCGGCTCATGCATCTCGTCTTATGAAAGAAAACTGCGTCGAGGGGTCTCCTGCATGAGCACATTGCACATGCGACTCGCGTTGGCAACAAGCATTGGCGTAAGACGGGTTCCAGTTCACTCTGCCCTCGCTCTCTATATAGTACGTACACAGAATGCATACTGCAATGATAGTTTTAATGTTGATGTAACAACCAAAATGTGGTACACATACGGTCAGGGTAACACTCGCAATGCATCAACGTCAAATTGAGCGTTCAGCTCACTCTGCACAGCCAAACATGTGACATATCTCGAGATCTTAATCTGGATCTTTAAAGGTCACCTGAAACACCTTATTGCCCGCCCTAAACTTGAGTCCCTCAACATGTAAATATAATGGCCTCTCATGCACTCTCGTCAGCAAGCGGCTCTCAAGTTCCTGCCAAGTCGTCCCTCCGCCGCGACCCAGGTGCAGCACCTTCTGCGTGGCGTCTCCGAGACACCACACTAGGCTGACGTGGTAGGAGGGCGGGTCGTAGAATGGCCTCAGGCCGAAGCCGCTCAGACACTCGTCGACGCACTGGGTCACGTCAGCAAGAGACTGGCCAATGGTGTCCGAGACAGCCAGGCCGACGAAAGTCCGGGTCTCCTCCTCGTTTGCTAGTACTCTCAAGCCCGTGAACGACACCTTGAAGCGCTTCAATGCGCCGGCCTTCTGGGAGATGGATTGCGCCAGCGGCTCAATCCAGTGATGGCGCAGGCTGTGCACGCGAGACAGGCTGAGGTGAGGATCATCAACGAGGTGGAAGCAGTTGAGCTCATGGTCGTCAATTCCTCTGTTCAGTTCGTCGAGTAAACTCCGGGCTAGTGACCGGCCGAGCTCATCTAGCCCGGGGACCCAGGCGCTTACGAATGAAGCCCAACTGTTTCGCTCGTGAGGAAAGGAACGGGAGCGACCCTGGAAGAAGGTTCTGGATGCCAACCCGCTTAGACATGACAATAACAACTAACTTATGCTGACTGACAACAACTTGGGTATGTTTTTTATACCTGATGTAACTCTGGTGCATCTGCTACCTTCTCAGCAGCCTCCTCATCCGCGAACATTCGTCGCAGTCCATCAGGGAGAGGGAGGCGAGCACGCTTGCACGAGGTAACTTGGTCGTCATCATCCTGAATGTCACCTTCCCTCTGATGCTTGATCACCGGCACCTTGACCTCGTCTGCCTCGTGATCGCTATCTTGGTCGCTGTCGTACGAAGCGAGAAGAGAAAGTCCGTCAGCATTGGAACGAGTGGAAGTGCTCGCCTCGCCCTGGTCCAAGTTGCTGCCTGCTGAGGTCATCTCTCTATACATTGCACAACTCGGGGCGTTCAGCCCCGTCCACCTCCAACGTCTTCTTCTCGAACGAGTGCATGAGAGACGAGAGCGCCGGCAAGATCCGACTGTTTTGGGTCAGTGTTTGTTTCTGCAGCAAATCAGGGTTGCCACGAGGGGATCATAGTTGCTGCCGCCGTCATCCTTATCGCAGATTCCTCAAGCTCCGGTCCATGATGAAGCCATTTTTAGACATAATAGTAACTCATTGCAAAAGAATCATTGTTCGAACAAGGCCGAAGGCATCTGCGATCCGTTGTCTGCAACACGTACTAGTATGTGTACTAAATAGTTTGACCACCTTGTTCTACATAGCACATTGCGAATAATCATATCCAAATGTGAAGGGATCACACTGTTACACTTATATTACCGGGAATAATTCAAAAAGTTAAAGATTTATGCCTGCACAATACACAAATAATGAACTTTTTTTTTAAGAGATGGGTTCAACTTGGCCGGATGCATGACATTTTGATAAAGCAGCACTGACTGCTGTATTTTGACAGCGACTGCTGAGCAGTGGTCGATGACTCAGCCTCGAAGCTCGTGGCCGCATGCAACAATGCTCTCCGCGCAGCAGTTTTACTTCTGGAACCAGTTTTCCACGTGACAAAACTTCACGGGTGCGAAAGCGAAGAAGACACCCGGATGCCAAGGAAAACGACGGCCTTGTTCCAATCATTTGGCAGCAAGTGACACCCGGATACTCTTGACACACATAGCTGCACTGCACCATCCTCATGTGCGCGCTGCTCTTTTGAACGGCTCCGTGGGGGGGATTCTGGACAGCTTAAAGTTATGATTATCTTTATTGATCGAGCAATTAGTTGTAGTACGCCAAGAAAAAAGTTTTAAAGAGTAGAACTGTGTGGCCAATCTTGAAATCACTGATTGCATCATTCTAAGCATTTGTGGCTTCTTCCTCCTGCACCTCCTCTTGAGTGTCGGAGTTGGAGTTCTAATATGATGCTTCTCTTTAAAAAAAAGTGAATATTTCCAACGGCAACAACGTTCACTTACCTGGTGAGTCATCTCAGGCTTGTAATCTGGATCATTCTTTTCATCGTAACCTTTGTCTTCGAACGACCTAACATAAGGGAGTGAACATTCAGAAAACATGCATTTGCTCGTCGTTGACCAGTTACTGACATGATGGCTTGTGCCAACCCCTCCGTGGGTTCCATTTCGCCTTCCACCACGGCCGTGGGCTGAATGTCCAACTCCATCATGTCCTTGACCAAGTCGTCCTACAAAAACCGTCGGGTCACCGTCGCATCAGCAACAAGACAAGTTGGAACAGACCACATTTTCTTCCTCCGACTGCAAGTTCTCCTCGTCGCTATGGCTCGAGTCGGAGTCTTTTTCTTCCAGCTCCTCCGGGCTCGGTTCATATGCCAGATCCTCATCCGAATTGTACTCGCCCCGCTCAACAGTTCGGTCGTGTTCACTGCAAGCATCGTATTACATTGGGTAACAAAAACTCAGTCTTTTTGCCAACTGCTCAGGCACTTGCCAGTTGACTGGATCAAATGCATGAGTTTGATCCCTTCAGGGGGTTCCACTTTTTATGTCTCCACCCTTCCCTTGCTATGATAATATTGGAGCTAAAACCCCAGTTAAAGTCACTCATGCTATTTGTCCTTTGCTTAGCTGAGTTTTGCATAGCATTGAGGTCAGCTAACTAAGCCTTGCCGGGCATTGCTTAATTTAGGTTATCAACACTGAAGCTGAATCTTTCATTCGTTGTCCCAACATAACTACTGGAAGTAAAGTGAAAGCTTCGTCGTGATCTGCTGTCCCCACGGAATCTGTACCACACATAAAGACCATGAAGTTGACGCTTTGGAGACAAGAAAGCTCAGAGTTCTTGCTTGATCAGTTGCAGCTTGGACTAGTGACTGGACAACTGATGTACCGACAAGGGAAAATCGTGTCTTGACCAAGGGTCAGTCAGTCATTTCGAGTATCGGTCGCGTCTCGATGACTCCACACAATGTCTCCAGGAGTTTGCTAGTAGATATGGGTCGCACTATGTTGACGATTTGCTTTCTGAGGGCTCATCCTACAAGCAAAATGCCTGTTCTGACAAAACTTTTGAAACACATTGAAAAATCGAGCGGATCCTGCATTTCCAGAATAGGCATCACTTACAAGAATCGACGCCGAGTTCTCCAGAATATCGGGAACCTCTGGACGTACTCGAGCTGCACGTTCTGAGGTAGGTGACAGAGCGGAACTCCCACCTGTGCCTGTTCAGTAAGGACATTCAAAGATCAAAGCCTTCGATGAAGAACGTAAGTTTACTTCAACCTCGTCCGGATCCTCATCTTCGGAAGAAGAGCCATCGGTGTCCCGTGTGAGGTCAGGGTCGTCGTGGTACTCGAAGGAAGAATCGACGTCTTCCGAGACCGGGTTCCTGAAGTGAGGTGATTGGATGTTGTGGGTACACAAGAATCAGCTTCCCAACAGAAAATGCCGAGTATGTCCAAGGTTTGAGCGTTGTGAAGACCCGTATAAGAATAGGGAGGCTAAGATGAGTCTATATTCAATACGTGTCTTGTTGTTGGGTGCTAATTTCAGACTAAAGGAAGTGCTGATTGATCAGAAATATGAGACAAGTGAAGATACTAAAGCATGAGTTAAATTGGGAACAAGATATTGAAGGAGTATTTATGTATGATAATAAGTTCTACTGTAGCCTAGCGATCGGTACAAGCGTCATACCAGGTGGTCAGGGATACAGGGCCGGAGATTATCTTGAGGAAGAAAAGACACAGGATGCCAGAGTGAAACAAGAACTTTAAGTTGACGATGATTCAAGACCCCACCACAAGTGATAAGAATCTGGCTGGCGAGGTTAGAGTGAGCCTCGCCACGACCTTGAAGACCTTTGCTTCAGGTTGCAATCGTGCAGCTGGTGACGAAATGGCTTGAGAGGTACCAGATGTTGCTCAACCTGGTGAGGAGGGGCCAGTCGGAAGTCATCTTCGCCGATTAGAGGGTCTTTGTGCAGGACATTTACGTCAGCAGGAAGAACGTGCTGCGTCATTGCCAGGTTGCCAGATGAGAGGAACATCATCTATCGCTTCAAGCACCTACCGTCTGTCGCAGTCTTGAGCCCGGACATTTGTCCAGTAGTTTCTACGGAGATTTTGGGGAAAGCCTTTTATCCTTGACCACCCTGTATGATGCGGTATTGATGGACAGCTACTCTTATCACGACCAAGGTGATCAGGTCCGTCATGAGATTCTGGGCAAACATTTATATACTCATGACAATAAAAAAAACAAACACGCACTGCCAGGTTCTTCCTATAGAACGTATGAAAGCCATGGAAAGCAGAGTGGAATCTTAAAGAACATTCACATAAACTTAATGAACGTAAGAATTAATTTTTTAAAGGTGATCGTTTTTCGTGTCCTCCAACCTCTAGCTTTTCTACCTTTCCTATCAGCGAGGGTCTCGAATGATGTCTTGATGACGCTGAAGAGAAAGTGGTTCTAGATAATGGACATGAAAGATGCAACAGGACAGATCTGAGAATCACAGAAGAATCTGGCTGTGCTGTTGGGAAGACTGGTGAACAAATTGAATGACTGTCTGAAAACCACCTTTTAACATTAGTTTCTTAAGTTAAGTGCCCAAAAAGTGATAGAAATGTACTCAGACCTTTCCAATTCACACTGATTCTGTTTTCCATCACTTTTCATGCTTCGTTCTGAAGAAACTGACTAAAACCGTGGATGAGCCATTAACTCAAATAATCAGTCAAAATTGAAACTTTTGACGACTAAGGGAAAAGGTCTAGACTTCCTGCTCAACTTGACCCTGCTGCAGCAGTACACGTGCAGCAATGCTTGTACTGGATGTCGGGCATTCGCTCCGACCTCGCGATGGCTTCATGCAACTGATCCATGGTCTTGGTACAGGTTGTACGAAGAAAGAAACGTGCAGTGCTTGCAACTTGCTGCGTACTCGTGCATACTTTGTTGGCGGACTCACTTGTTATCAGATATTCCCTGAATAAATTCGTGGTAATAGTTGTCGTCCTTCAGGTGCTGAAGCTCCTCGTTGGAGTCCTCGTCGTAGTCGCCGCTCACCGCATCTTTTGCCGAAGTCAGCTGGTCGGAGAAGGACCTGAAGAGAAAGTGTGAGCTTCTCTACCCAGTCTAAGAGACCGAAGCACGAGGAGTTCAAGTCCCCAGGTGCGACAGACCTCGGAATAAAGCCGTACTCCTTCTGCTTCGCGTCCTTCACTTCGGCTGAGGTCACTTGGCTCGAGTCCTTCGACAGGATTACAGCGGCGTCCGCCGGGAAGTCGACGTCCTCGTCGGTGTCCATCGTTGTGAGCGAGTGTAAGTGGGCTAACGTCTGATTCGAGACGATGGAAGTCACGGGGCGGTTTTGGTACTTTTCCTCTCGTTCTCCCTTTGCTCCATGGTAGTGATGATCACGAGTCGGACTCGAATCGGAAAACTTGCGAGCAGTCATGACTCGACTTGAGTAAGCATTCCTACTCCACTGGAGCTACAAATACTTTCTGACTATACTTTAACACTCCCTTTATACGATGATAAAACTCTCTTACAAGCCTATTTATCGTCACTTGCAAATTCCAATCTGCTATTCTCCTTGTACACTTCTTTCACTCGTTCCTCATGAAAAGTGTCCTCGACTCACTCAAGAATTACTGAAATTTGTTTTTGTGAATGAATTTACTCAGTTTTTGTAAGCAAATAAATATCGTTTCACTCGACAAAATCCTGTCTCTGACGTTTCGGAACCTCGCATCCATTTCTTACTCGAGTTCCACGAACTCACTGACTCGACTCGTCCACGGTCGGCGTCCAATGTTTACCGGCGGATTCTGAGCAAGAAGTGCTCGAGTGGTACTGAGTGCAACTCATCAACCTGATCTGAAGACTATGTTCATTGTTCTTCATGCTGTACAAATCCTTTATTCAGAACACAATGCTCCTGAACATGCCAGAGCACAACTTGTACTCGAATCCATGAGCGACAACGTGTCGTTCAACTGTGTTTCGGCTTTGTGCTTCAAACCTCCACCAGCTTCGCTCGCCTGAGGAGCGAAGTTGAAGACGTAGACCATTCCAGCCGAGATCCTGGCAGCCACGATCTCGGCGTCGCCAAGTCCTCGACAGCGAAAACGGATGTGGATTCACCTGCGCTCGAAAAAAGTTATCTGGGTTCGAGGCCACCGAATATCGTAGGCTGTGATATCAATCTGCGCAGACATGACAAAACTAACTTACTATGAAGAACCTCTTATTCCTGGTGTAACTCTGGTACATCTGCTAGCTTCTCAGCAGCCTCCTCATCCGCGAACATTCGTCGCAGTCCATCAGGGAGAGAGAGGCGAACGCGCTTACATGTTCTAACTTGGTCGTCATAACCGTGAATGTCAAGCTTCCCAGCGTGATCATCGGGACCTTGCCTCGTCCTGGCCCAAGAAGACACTGTCTGCTGAGGTCATCTCTCCTTAGGTTGCACTGCTCGGGGCGTTTAGTCCCGTCCACCTCCAACGTGTTCTTCTCCACCGTGTACATGAGAGACGAAAGCGCGGGCAAGATCCAACTTTTTTGGGTCAGTGTTTGTTTTTGCAACAACTCAGGGTTGCCACGAGGGGATCATAGTTGCTGCCCCCGGCATCCTGATCGCAGATTCCTCAAGCTCCGGTCGATGATGACGGCATTTTTGTATGTCATCAACTCGTTGTCACAAGGGTATTGTTCGAACGTGAATGAAGGCATCTACGACCTGTCGTCTGCAACACCTCCGCCAGCAGCAAGCAGCACAAACATCGTCGTCGCCGTTGTCGTCCTCCTGTTATGCTAGGGGGGCTTTTCCTACGCCCACATCGATATCTGTGTGACCAATGTGATGGCCGAGAAGCCCTCCACATCCTCGACCCCTCCCAAGGGTAGTCGTGATGTGAGGCTGCCCATGAGCAGGGTCAAGACCATCATGAAGAGCTCTCCGGACGTGGAGACGGTCAGCCAGGAGTCACTCTTCCTCACCACTAAGGCTACTGTAAGCGCTCCACCTACATAGATTTTTCAAACTGTCCTTCAGTGTCACTCATCATGGCAGGAACTCTTCGTCATGTACCTGATCAAGTTGGCGCAGCGACATGGCCATCGTGACGAGGAGGTAAGCGTTTGAACAGAACGTGAGCAGTGGTGACTTGAGCTTGTGGCTGCTTGCTATTGTAGGTTAGCTACTCCGACCTGGCTGCTGCCATCCAGAGAAAACGCAGCATGGAGTTCTTGCACGACATCGTACCAAAGAAGATCAAGTTCAAGGACTACGTGGCCATGATGCGCAAGGAGAAAGTGCACGACGATAGTGACATCTTGTGAAAGTCTTTCTTGGGTGCTCCGTGCACCCCTTTTGTCTACAGTAGTAGTTGTTGCTGGTTTAGTTTCTTTGTTTGTTTGTTCGCCAAGATTTGTCGTTGAGTCTAGTGCGTTCTATATGCATTAAATGTTATTTGATTGTGTTATCATTCAAGCTGTTCTGTCTCTCTGAGGACTGCATTATCGAACTTAACAGCGATGATCGTTGTGGCCATCACCTCCACGCGCTGAAAACTTTCAGGGCTCATGAACAGAACAAAAACAGTAAAAAAATAACTTTTAAGACGTAACCTTTAAATAACTTAGCCTAAGCTAGCCTTACTACATTTTATATAAAGTGGACTAGTACGCACTGTCGCACTCAGCAGCAATAGTGGACTTCAAGTGCATACATGACAGCTGGATGGTGTAACCGTTGGTGCCAATGTGCTGTCTTGCAGGGTCTTTCCTCCCAGCTGTTGTGATCCTGTGGATTACTCAGGTCTGTGGAACACGGGGATCACTCTGGCTTCGTCCAGAATGCCCAACTCAGCTGGCCTTTAACAGTCGCTAGCCAAGAGACGTGGCATTGGTGGGTCAAAGACTAAACTTAAGATATTATGACATTGTATTTAACGTTCAAAATGAGCCAAAGCGATCAGCTCTATCCAAACGCCAACCTGACGACGTCCTAGTCATTCCGCATCCATCACGCCGATTCAGAATACGTCAGTTCTTGGCCTGCCGATGTCGCATGAAAATCGAACGAAATATCCGGTTTTCATTTACTTTATGTTAATAGATTTGGCACGTTTTTTGAAAAAGCAGTGCAATCACGCGCCAAAAAGCGTCTCTGAATGCAGACTTGATCCGTCACAGTGACTCTCCCTATGCACTGACACCGGAAGATCTCTAGCCACTCGAATATTACTATGAATGTGCAATAAACTATCCTCAACGTCTCATTTATCAAAGACACCCATGTGAATGATCTGTGATCACTCCAATCATTTGGACAAGCCACAAAAAAACTTTTTTTGACTCCACAGTGTTTCTTGCTTTTTATTGGACAGGATGAGTTTGCCTTTTCAGAACTATGTATTCAAGGTCACAACGTCCTCTCGGTGACCATTGGCATTTTTGTTGTTGGTGCCCATTTGTTTGCCTCTTCTCAGGACAATGATGGATTCATTTTCAAAGGATTTCCATGAAGCTGAACAAAGAGCACTTTGAAGGCGTGAGTGCAATCACACGCACACGCACGCATAGCTCCCGGTGGGGACTTCTGCACTTGTGCTCGACCACTACGGTCTTTGGGCTCCCCCACATTGATCAATGAACTGTTGATCCACACCCGAACACTTCATTGTACACACGAGATGCTGAACTGTGAGCTCGTAGCTTTTGTTTGTTCCATCATAGGTGACTATGATGACTCGACCTTAGGTAAGATGTGAATCGGACGGGTACGTTTTATATTCATGTAAACTCAGTTAATATTCTTACACTGCACACAAGGACATCCCTATGTGGGTTTGAGTGGCAAACACAACTCATACGCAGCATGTTAAGATAGAAGCCGAACTTACTACACATCCATTACAGCCCTGTACTTGACCATACGTGAACTGATGCGTTGGACATCTTGGTTTCGGACGTCGGGGTTGTCTCACTTCATTTCTTGACGTAAAGCACAAATCTCCCGTCACCGAGAGTCTTCTCGTCCTTGTCTGTGAACACGGAGCTCAACACGCGCATGGGATAACTCGTGACAAGCTGTACTCACCCTTGGAGAGCAACTTCTTCAGCTTTGCCTTCTCCTTCTCAATGAGGATGTTCCGTAGCTCCAGAGTCAGCCTGTCCGTCTCCATGCGTGCGTCGTGTTTGGCGGCCTCGACGGAAAACTTCTCCTGCGAGAGCTCCAACCTTAGGCGATCGCGCTCAGAGAAGCGGCCGGAAATGTGGTCGGTGAGAGCCACCATATTCCAGGGAAGCCTGTTAGCTACGGGCGTGGTGATGTAGATCAGGCTCATGAACCCCACCCAGGGGAGGACTTTCAACGCTTGCGCAAAGAAACTGACCTGTACGCCATGATGGTCATGACTTGGAAGAAGCAATTGATGCCCTCGCAGTCGATGAGGAAGTTGTCCTGATCATTCGCTTCCGCGTGAGTGAAGCAAAGGGCCACGAAAGCGAGCACAGACTTCGTGAGCCAAATGTTCTTCATCCCGACGGCTTGAGTGTTGCGAACTCGTCTGTTTGTTGCGAGTAGAGCTGGATCGCAGACAACTTGTTGTCTACGGGCTGGATCCGAATTCGAGGAGACTCCACGGGGTTATTGGAGTTTTTCGTCGGTCAACCGGGATTGCTCAGGAAAAGTTTGCACCTCACATCGATCCCACGAGCGTCGTGGACATGTCCAAATGCACAGATGACTCAACGTTTAAGCAGGATGTTGGAGTTGATCGCAGTCTGATAACCCTGATGGTTACAGATCGTCACCGCCGTTCGATGAACATTCCAGATTCTAAAGTAATTATAATTGTAGTGTACATGTGCACTCTAGACCTTAGTTCTGTAACGTCCTGGCCTAAAGTATTACCTGTCACATTGGGGAGTAATTGTAAACTTTTAAATTCCCAGCCTGTAGTCACGCTATAAAAACTCTCTTGCTTGAGGCTCTCATAGGCCTGAAGGCACCACAAATCTCCCATCGCTCATATCTGCCTCGTCCTCATCAACAGCAGCCATGTGGAAGATGACGTTCTGGCCTTCCTCTTCGTATACACAGATACCACTATGTAAAGGTGAAATATATTTGACATTCGATGTCGATACGATCCATCGCACGGTCAGATGAGCTTGTCCTCAATGCTATGAACCGGTGCACAAGGTCTCACCTCAGTCCCTTGAGTGCGCACGGAAGGCTCGACTAGTGATCAACCGATTTCGGCCGAAGTCATTAAAAAACAAACCTAAGATGCACTAAGAGAATTCCAAAAAAATTCACACATTTTTCAAATGGGCCTAGCCTAAAGCGTACAGTAATGCATCTTTTTGGACGTACTAAGATGTCAAGAGCAAGATGTATTGGACACTTGCGAAGTGGCTTCATAAGAACACTCGTGAGAAGAATGGACGGATACACAGAAGCTCCTGTTTTCAAGGGCAGGTGTGGCAGTGGTTTGCATTAAAGGTCATCCAACTGAAAAAAAGAAAGAACCCAATGAAGCAATACGGTGCT
>JAAUXU010112410.1_pt1 | contig 12845 bp, 14 predicted proteins | sample 7278151 | NCBI WGS metagenome assembly JAAUXU01 (sample SAMN14350113, study PRJNA611818) | marine sediment metagenome | isolation source: surface marine sediment (1.8m) | place: French Polynesia: Moorea | collected 2018-08 | reverse complement strand
CCAGGACCAGCTATGACCTCGAGGGGGCACCAGGACCAGCTATGACCTCGAGGGGGCACCAGGACCAGCTATGACCTCGAGGGGGCACCAGGACCAGCTATGACCTCGAGGAGGCACCAGGACCAGCTATGACCTCGAGGAGGCACCAGGACCAGCTGCAGTGGACAAACATGCCTCCAACGGGGCGAGGCCAAGCAAACATGACCTGAATGGGTGGGACAGGAACAACTTGATCATGAATTAGTCATCTTGGCGGAGAAGACCAGTCTTTTGGATCGGAGTCCCAACTTTTTTGCGCTCACTTCAGTCTTTGTACATAGTTCTGTAGCTATTTTTCTCACTCGTGTAACCCCTTATTCTGTCAATGACTGTGAAAAAGGCCGCAACAGTCATGCACAAACGCACAGATCGATGACGACCCTTTCCAGGTAGAAAGTCACTGACTGCGCCCGACTTTGTCACGAAGTAGACGTACAATGACCTGGCTGACCAGAGTCTCTGCTTTCTACACACGTAGGTCCTCTCCTTGGGCGCTGAGGTGATGCCCGAGTACAAGCTGCAGTCGCCGCGGATCCACAAGTTTACCATCCTGCACTACAGTCCGTTCAAGGCTTTGTGGGACTGGATCATCCTCTTCTTGGTCATCTACACGGCCGTGTTCACGCCATACGTGGCGGCCTTTCTGCTCAACGAGGAGAACTACAGCGCCAGCCAGAAGTCGGCCACCTACGACGACCCCATCATCGTCATCGACCTGCTGGGTGAGAATGCAGTCACTTATTCACGTTCTGTATATCAGCAAGCGTTACATAAGCAAGTAAGCAAACAAACAAAAAATGGCTCCTGGTCCCCTCCCCCTCGTTTTATGGTAACCATCATTCATTCCCTCCCGAAATTCATGTTTCTGGTCACGTCCTCCGCACACACGTTGTACCCGTAAGCGAGAGACCTCAGTCTATTCAACCGGGTGAGGGTGCAGAGGGGGGGGGGATCCCTCAACCCGGGGGAAGAACGAAAGGAGGAGGAGGGGATTGCTGCCACTTCGTTCTTAGTATATACTGCTGTGGATATTATTGATCATTGAAAGGTATTTTTCTCTCTGGTACGAGGTCCTTCATGCAGTATTTAATATGAATAACGTCAACATGATGATGTGTTGTGAAATGAATCCCCCCTCCTCCTTCGTACGTACAAGTACAGCGTGGATAAGTCAGCCAATACGTGGATAATTTCCCTAAGGCAACATCAACCAGCAAGCTGGATGTACCCTGACGAGGTCTAATAAGCATACATGAGCATAAATAAATAACCATGCCCAAGAGGAGAAGACAGACCTGCTTTCCTCTCGTCAATGAGAATTGGATAGCATACAATTTCCCACAATTCGTAGGCATTAGGGCTTCTCTCACATGTTGGATGGCCAAGGATGATCTCGTTAGCGTCTGGATTGGCATACTTAAGTCGTATGAGTACACCTGTGCACACACGTTTGGTTTCAGTGGATATTATGTTCATCATCGACATCCTGATCAACTTCCGCACGACGTACGTGAGCGAAAACGACGAGGTGGTGTCCATGCCTTCCAAGATCGCCGTCCACTACTTCAGGGGGTGGTTCATCATCGACCTGGTGGCCGCCATCCCCTTCGACCTGCTCCTGGTGGGGTCGGACACTGACGAGGTGAGGCCCAGCAGCTGTACCGGCCGTGATGACGAGAGTTGAACGGAGAGAGCGAGGGAGGGAGAGCGAGAGAGCCAGATAAAGCGCACTTCATGACACTACAAACAGGAACAAAAGAAATAATCATTTGACCACATAATATTGTCATAACTGTCGTCATTAGGTGAGAAGGGTAAAAAAAACCCATCCTTCTTCCACTTCGTCCTTCTCCTCCATGTGTGTCAGTCGACTGTTATTGTTACCTTCGTCCAGAGAGAGAGAATTCAATGTTTTTAAACGTGTCATTCATGTTGTTACTTGTGTTTATAACTTTCTCACTGTTTTTTTCTCCCTGCTTTCACCCCACGAACACACGTTCACATAAATTAGGCGGATGTCGAGGTCAGTTAAAGCTTTGGAAAAAACCAATCCCCAGTGATATGAAAAATGCTTCTGCTCTCCCTTTTCCATCATCGCTTAGTACTGATTCACACGCACACAGATAAGAAATCTCACACAAAGAGCGGAGGGACAACAACAACAAAAATATATATATAAAAAAAATAGACACAACTAACGAGACTTTTGCCTTGAAACAGGAATTCCCGCTTAAGCCCGCGTTCATGTCTCTCCCTTTTTGCGTATTCTCTTACAGAGAAGCCTCCTAAAAAAAAAGTTTCAGTTCGTGACAATGCGTTATTTTCGCTACCTTCTTCTTTTCTATGCCTTCTCCTGCCTTAACACTTTTCACGCACCGTCTGTATATGAAGAGTTTTTTTCCACGTCCAACCAATGGAGGAATGTGATATAAAAAAAAAAACGTAGGGGAAACGCTCCCTATACCTGACTGTGCGATAACAATATAACCGAGCTTCTGTAACGCATAAACACTAGACATGATGATCATGATGTCGACGATGACGATGATGAAGCCATCGTCGTAGTAAGAGTTTGTGAACACAGAGACCCAATCCATTGTGATGTCAAGCACGCTTCAATCGTACATTTTGTAGACGACAACGCTGATTGGCCTCTTGAAGACTGCTCGGTTGCTCCGACTGGTCAGGGTTGCCAGGAAGATCGACCGTTACTCAGAGTACGGAGCGGCTGTGCTCATCCTGCTCATGGCCACCTTCGCCCTCATCGCCCACTGGCTGGCGTGCATATGGTAATGCTGTAACATCGAATCGAGTTCACGTAGGACTTCTTGGCCGAAAAGGCTGATATAAAGTGACTGTGTGTGGAGTCTGCCAAAACGCTGCTCATGACCTTATTGTCCGCATGACATATTGAAAGTCTGAACAATTTATGCAGTGCTGTATTTACTGTGCAAAGTCAAGAGCAAAAACAGAAAGAGCTTTAAAAAGTGTCACTGGCAGAGCAGGCCTACATCGAGGCGGGTAGGCCTCGAAGGCCCCTGGACCCTGGCAGAGCTTAATGATGACTTATTTGTAAATTACCCCTTGGAAGGTGAGCCCACCCCTTCTGTATGGGGGGATTTACCCACATTTTGATCAAGTAATAAAGATTTCTCATCTCTGTTTGGCCTTCTCTGCCCAGGTGAAAAGACAATCAATCCACCCTGGATACACATTATTTAGGCTAGGTCGAAAAGGGGTCAGTTTCGGAGATTCACTCACAGGGTGTGGGTTTTTTTTTGTTTTGTTTTTTTTTACCTGAGGACAAATGATGAAGATGTAGTCAAAACAGTTCTCCAAAAAAAGAGTTGCATTTACCTCTGCCCAACTTGATTTGAAACTTCTGTAGTAAATTTGCTGTGAAAGTAGATTTCAGCTCTGGTGATTGGAAGAAGCTGCCAAACTGGGTGAAAATCCCGCACGCACCAAAATGCTGACATGCTCCAGTTTGTCAGAAAAATAGGTCCTGACAAAAACATTACAACTCCTCTTATAAAGCATTATACGACTTCAAAAGCCCTCTTCATTTGACTGCCAAGCCTTCAGGTGAATTTTGGACACCCGCAGGGAATCGACCTAGCCTAATATTGATCTCTCTCTCTCAATGATAACTGAGCAGCAATTTGCTTTCGTCACACCTGAAGCCGAGTCGCTCGTTGCCAGGTACGCCATCGGCTACGCGGAGCGTCTCGGCCCCAGGGGCAACATCGGCTGGCTGTCCAGCCTGGCCAACGCGACCAACCAGCCTTACACTGCAGACAACAAGGGAGGACCGTCGATCAAGGTAAGAGGTCAACACCATGATCCTGTTGCTGTCCCACGTCAAGTTACCAAACTATTGATTGTCATACATAAGAGAGTAACTTAAAGAAAGGATGAAAGAGCAGGCAAAGGGTGGATGACAACACTCTGCATAGGTCGTCCTGCTTGCTGTCGTTCCTCTTATTCCAATCTCTCCACCACCCTCAGCCCCGAACACCCCGAACCCTCTCTCAGCCCGACTCTTACTACGCAACATTTTCGAGATGAAGCTAACAAGACGAAGGCGAGAAATCGTAAAAAGCTCGGAGATTTGTCCGGATTCAGCAGAAAAGTCTTTGTTATGTAGCAGTACGTACACACTCAAGGACAGGGAAAAAACGGGGGAAAACCACAGCTTGGTGGACACAAGTGAAGTGTTTTTGTCCATGGAGGAGGCCTTTTTCTTTCCTCGGACCTTCCGAAGCATCACCATGGTCGTCGTCGTTGTGTTCGTCGTATTCGACGTCTTCGCCAGCAAAGACAAAAAAAAAAAGTGACCAATATTAATGATTGAGAACTAATTTCTTTTCACTCTAATGTTTTTAGTCCCGTTACATTACGTCGGTGTATTTCACCATCACCGGCCTGACCTCAGTGGGCTTTGGCAACGTCTCGCCCAACACTGAGATCGAAAAGATTTTCACCATTTGCCTCATGCTCATGGGGTGTAAGTACTTCTCGGTACTCGAGGATCTTAAGAGTTGTTTGATGGGCATCCATGTTGATGTTGTGGTGTCAGATGTCGATGTTCAGTTGTTAGCACCGTCATATGAATGTCGTACCTTCGATAGTACCTGTTATTCAGTGTAATACTACAAATTGCTGTTTTCTCTCTGTTACCTTCACACACAAACACATCAAGAGAGGCTACTCTAGATTTTTTTTTCTTCATTTTAATCACTGGTGTACCCTGTTTGAGAGCCAAAAAAAGAAAAAAATAGATCGATCATACGACTGGGATGAGTGTCTTCCCCTAGGCACTCTGACGTTATTCAACAGTTCCTGTCATGACAGTTGATTCAAAGTAGCCTCTTTCCTGTGGAGCAGCGAGCACACCCACTGTACGTACCGGAGATTTCCATAAGATATATCCCGGAATCTTTATAAGTACACTTTCAGACCATGGAATTTGCCCCAGTACCGGTCAGCTTCAGACACCAAAAAGTCAGCAACTTCGATTGGCAGTGACAAAACTGCTTAGATCCCCCCCCCCTTGGTCCCTGGTTGGGTGGCTTGCTTCACACTCGACTTATACCGGGGTGAGAGCCTAATCACATACTCAGGTGTGTAATTAGGCCTCATTTGCCTGACACCTTATACACTCCTGGGGGTGATCAATTGACGAGACATCATACACAACATGCAAGTCTCCGGTAAAGTTATTCGGTCTCACTGTACATCACACTCGAAGCACAACCGACACCGTTTGACTTACTGACACTTCTACGTTCACGTAGTCAAAGGACTGATAGGAAGTGGCAATTTTTCACTCGAAGTATTCGTGCACCGACTGTAGCATCCATCTCGGTGGAAGAAAAAGAAAAAAGTGCAGCAGCAACATCAGGCATTCGAGATCACCGAAATCAAAAAAAAAAAAAAAAAAAAAGGTGGAAAAAAGTTTTTGGCTACAATATTTGTTTTGGTTAGCAAAAGTGTGACTGAGTCTCTCAATCTCTGGCCACACCTTGGAGATGGAGTCTCTTAAACTCGGCCCGAGAGTCGACGCGTTCAAGGCAGAAAGTGACTCGAACAATTTGACTCTCGGGCCGAATTCAAGAGACCACCTTGGTGATGTAGTCGCTTTCAGTCTCATCTTTGCTGTTGCACCCTTTATTTCATGGAGTCAACGTCGCGGATTAGTCGAGTTGGCCTGGCAAAATGAGTCATTTGGTTAGCAAATGAAGCAAGGTGTGGACTTTCCAAGGACTTGTCTGGTTGCTGGTCAGTAAGAGCAATCACGACAATGCAGCTTGATCGGTCAAGAAGGATCATTCCAGCTACTCTACGTGGACATAAAACGATAAAAAAAGACTTTCCCACTTCAATGAAACCTGCAAAAGTCGTGCTTGTGGTCCATGTCCAGAAGTCTGACCAAGTACTTCATGATCTGAAAGGTACACACATTGCTTGCACCTTGTGTACGCGCACTGTCATTATGCATAGGTGCTACATGTATATTACTAGATATGTGTAGGTGCTACATGCATATTACTAGATATGTGTAGGTGCTACATGTATGTTAATAGATGGAGAACAAATAGGCCTTCAGCAAACTGTCCTTGTGGGCGTGAGGGCGAGAACTTCGTCATAGAGTCAAGGCCATTCTATTTAGGCCACCACTGGTCAGGTCTGAAGTGTCTGCACATGCAGAGCTACCATTACAATGGTTTTAGCAGATCAATCCTGGACCCTCTCCAAAGCTCCCAAGTCTGGAGCAAAGTGGCGCAAACGTCACTTCCGCTCCACCACCTCCAATATGGCCTCAATCGAGTCCCTCCCCGCCCCTTTCCCCCTTCCCCTCCTGTTTGATCTGGCCCACGTTTGAAGGTGGGCCACAGATTTGTCTGCAGTGAGAAAAATCCGGTTGAGGTTGCAGCCAACTCTTTAACCGTCCGTTAATTTTCAGGACCGCTATTGCACCTCTCTGTACTTTACTTTTACCGGCCTGATTTCCGTGGGCTTCGGCAACGTAGCGCCAAACACAGACTCGGAAAAAATCTTTGCCATTTGCGTGATGATGTTGGGCTGTAAGTTGGGAGAGGAGAAGAAGAAAACAACTTCTTACCCTTTTTTTTCTTTTCTTTTTTTTTTTCTTTTCTTTTCACTTATTGACCCTCAACCTAGTTAAAGCTAATCATTTCCATCATGCAGTCGTTTTCTCTTCTTTTTGGGATGCTGTTTCCACAGAGCTTTTGCCCATTGCAGCGAGAAACTTTGGGCGCTCAAAGTGTGGGCTTAGTGGAAACTTGAGTGCTGAGAAGAGACCTTGTGCGTTCTGGCATCGAGAGTACAGTAGTAATACATGCTTCGTCACCGGTCATGGAGTTAGTGCTGGCTCTAACACGCAGTTGACTTGAAGCCTTTTTATTAAGAACTCCAATAGAAAATGCATGAGTTTTCTTTGAGAGCTTAGTGCAAATCCTTTTTCTGACGAAGAAGGAAAAAAGGAAAAAGAAAAAAACCACTTCAAATTGCACCTCCTCTGTAAATTGGATAGAATTTTTGCTTCTGTGCAGAAAATCTTTGCAGATGCAAAAGTTAGACTTCATCCAGAATGAAATGATTTTCGGTCAACGGATCGCGCCCAAAGAACATTATTTCCTGACTACTGCATTGACTCCCGACAATGACAGAGGCTCAGCCGCCATGTCATGACTTGATCGAACATGACAGCACAACACTGGTCACCGCAACAACGGTCACAACAACACTCCTCACAATGATGACACCGACTGAGTGATGTAGTCACGCCACCGCCACCTCCAAGTGAGAGGATTGATCAGGAAATGAAAACGTTGTCCTCATCAAACAGGCCTAAACAGGCCTCTCTTTCTGTTCTTCTCTCTCCACATTGGCTTTCCTGATCAAGCAGGTCGCGGCCATGATGAGTGTTGTGGTGCATGACACAAGCACCAAGCCGGCGTCCCTCACGATCAACGTCACGCACCTCTTTGTTTCAAACTTGACAGATTGTCCTGAGACTCAGTACTTTGACTGAGGGAAAAAGTACCTTCTTCCATCTGCCCCCGAAGCTTCATCCGAAGCGTCATCCACGACTCCAGTAACACCAGATGAATGTGACAGACCAAGTCTGTCCACCATTGAGCATGTCCCAGTCGAGGTTGCGCGATTTTCCCCGCCACCCACACGCACGCACACCGTGTCAGTGACGCCATGACTTGTGACGAAGCCAGTAGTCGATCTCATAACATAGTGAGTGCGAGCGTAGTAGATATGCTGTTAAATCTGACAGTAGAGTTGGTCACTTGCCGTAATGGGAGTAGTGCTCACTCGCCTACAACGTAGTGCTCAATGTAGGTACGTTCTAGTCATGACCACTGAGTAACGCCTTAGTAGTTGAACGAGCGCAGCCTTGTTAGTGTGTAGTTGTCATCCACGCTCTCCACCACTGCCCTGCCAACCTCCACTGCCACCGTCTGAGAGGACCACGTGTGCGAGACAAGCTGGTCTTCTCTACTTATCAGCACTTCACGGAAGATCATGAGCGACAATAATAAGTAGTCATGAAGTATCAACATCTTAAAGTATTCGTATCCATAATGTGTAGTCAGCTATAACATAAGACAAGTATCTAAAATGCGTCATGAGCATCTATGTATAACCAAATGCATTCGACAACTTCTGAGAAGTGCACAAGAACGCGCATGATTCCTCTCTTTTCTGGTCAGGGGGGGGGGTGGACTTTTGTTTGAAGCAAACTGATAATCACGGAGAAGACCCCGATTTTCATTGAGCCCGAGCTTAACCCCTGACGGCCTCCCCGGGTTGTCCGTCCCGGAGGCGCCGCTGCACTGTGTGTCAGTGCAGACGCGCCCTCATCAAGCCAACACGGCCGTGGACGTGTGTATGTACTCGTACATGCTTTGTAGTCCGGGCTCCATCGGGCCGTCATAGCTTGGTCATTAACAAGTAACAGCTGAGTTACGTCCTGCTCCCATCCGCAGGATCACCGACGGTGTCTCTTAGGGTGCATTCACACAATCACCTTATATGACTTTGCTTCTACGCAGCTGCGTACGTACAAAACGTGAATGGGATAGTGTGGATGCTCCTACGCAGCAATTGTGTTACTCAACTTGCGCTCTCTCTCTGCGTAGTAGACCTAGAAATCAGTTATAGTTAATAATATAATATGTAATGTATGCGCATTATAGAACATGTGTAGCACACACCTGACCTCTTCCCTGTCTTCCTGCCCGACCTACCTATGTATGTACGTATGTACCCGCGCAAGTGGCCGGATGACGCAAAAACAGGCACAACGGCAAAGACTCCCTCCTCTCCAACTTGTTGCAGAGCCGTTACACCACCGCCCTCTATTTTGTGTTTACGGGTCTCGTGTCGGTGGGCTTCGGGAACGTGGCGCCAAACACCGACATGGAGATGATTTTCGCCATTTTCATGATGCTGTCGGGATGTAAGTTCGTTGGTGTCGTCGTCGTCACCGTCGGGGGGGTAAAAACCAAACCAAACCCAAAAAAAATCCTATCGTGGGGAACATTTTTTTGGCTGTTTTTTTTTTCTGTTGCTGCTACCGCTGTTATGATGTGGGCTTGTGTGATGATGAAGGTGTTTATAAAGGCTACCCTACATTTCCCTCGACGTACCTGCATTTGTCTTTGTCTGCTGCACCAGGGCTGACGACTCAATGCAACCTGTTGCACAGCAAGAAACAAACAAAGAAAAAAGAAAGTTGAGCAAGTCGTTGCATCGTCTCAGCCCAGCCTTTATACACAACTTCAACAACAGCAAAGATCTCCTCATCGTTCTTTTTGAACCACTCCTTCTCTGTCATAAGCTTTCATCTCCTCTTTTTCGGGCTTTACGCCCTCGTCCTCCACTTTCCTCTCCCCCAATCAGTCACAATGAGCTCGAATACACTGTGGAAGGAAGTTGGCTGGGCTACTTTTGATGCCGCTCTTGTCTCATGTTTTATCTGTCAGCTTAGTTAGGGGGGAGAGAGACAGACAGACGGACAGACGGACAAATAGACAGACAGACACGCAGGCAGGCAGGCAGAATAACGCCCCAAATGTTCCTCTCTATTATCATGACGCTTTATTGGAGAACGCTGACATCCCTGAAGAAGCTGTAGCTGAAGACGAATCTCTCTCTCCTCCTGTACCTTTTTCTCTTGTTGCAGTCCCGCTACATCACGTCACTCTATTTCACGTTCACGACCCTCACCTCTGTGGGATTCGGAAACGTAGCGCCCAACACGCCAAACGAAAAGATTTACTGTGTGTGCATTATGATGCTGGGGTGTAAGTATATAAGGATTTCTTACTTTCTTTTTGGCTGACCATCATTTGAGTGTGCGTGCTTTGAACGAGGCAGCATCGTCCCCAAGACCGTTTGTTGTCGTTGTCGTTGTTGTTGTTGTTGCTGCTGCTGCTGCTGCTACTGCTGCTGCTGCCTCATACTGTACAGTGCCTACAGACAACGCCGATTGAACACCTGATTGTGGTCATGATTTGACAGATTTCGTAGTGCAAGAGGATGATGACGAATTCATGACACGCTTGCCTTTGTTATGACTCTTTCGTTGACCTTTTCCTGCTGCTGCTGCTACCACTACTACCCGCGCTTGAGACTGATTTAAACTGACTTATTGTAGAAAGAAAGCTTAGAATGAGTTAGAATGATGAGTAGAACTGAAACTTTCTTAATCTGGAGAGCTTGCTAGAGTTTTGTCAGCTTCAGAAGCATTTTTGTACAAAGTTCGGACGAAAATCATGGGCCTCAAAACGCAAGGGTGCAAAAACTACGGTTCCTTCTTCTTCTCCTTTTGCTTTTTCTTCCTCTTCTGCTTCTTTCCCCTCCTCTTCTGCTTCTTCCACTCCTTCTTCTTCCTCCACAACAACTACTACTTCTACCACTACAACTGCTACTATGTCTTTGGCGCAGTGCGGTGGGTGCGTGTGTTGCCGACGTGAAACAGAGTGACGTGAGGGTGGGTGGGTGGGTGGGACACGGGGGAGAAGGAGGGGAGGGAAGGGCTGGGCTGGCTGCTGCAATTTGTCAAATCCTGGGTCGTTGTTTTTCTCATATTCCTCTCTTCCATCTTTGCTTTCCTCTAATTTCCGGATATCACCACATCCAATCGTTTCCTCCCAGCTGCTGCGCTCTCAAACATGCACACACACTCACACACATACATGCATACATACATGCATACATACATACATACATACATAAAAGGAAGCCCCTAAAATCAGCTTTGCTTCTCTCACCTCTGAAATCTAATAAAAGCTCCTACGTGAGCATGATATTGATGTCATCCATACATTGATGTCGCACCCACATAAACTTACCCTTCTTTGTTGTGCACTCGTTTCATTGACGTCCTCAGACACACCAATCACCAATGCGCGAAAGATTTGTTGCGTTTTGAGGCCTAAATTTATCGTAGTCAACAGGGTGTTGGTAGAGTAGTGACAGATCAATCGGGACCACTTGGAGACAACACGGAGATCAACGTCGGGGACAAAGTCGACACCGTTGTTGCCACGTCAGCAGCCAGGACCGCTTCCGCATGGCTCTTGTGTGGCCTTAGCGTGGTCCCCGTTGTTTGGCCTGGCTCAAGTCGATGGTGGTCCAGATTTGTCTGTGAAATCCCCGTCCTAGGACGGAAAACAACACTAGGTTCACAATCGACGCTTGTTGCTCACGTGTGCTTTGGTTTTTACCACAGTGTCGAACACTTCAGACAAAGTCAACAGTTGGCTGATGCCTGATCCTACTGGATGATTGATGATGATGACTTCAGCTTCTGCTCAATCACTCGTTGAGACTTCTGACGTCGTCATGAGGAATGAAACGTACACAGATTACCTTAAACAGAGGGAGATTGGGCCATTGTAGAGGACGACGAAAATGCGCTCACATCAGGGGTCCTCCAAACTTGTTTGATGATTTTTTATGAGAAAGCCTCGCGAAAAAAGTTGTCTCTGCAAGTGTTTTAGGTACTTTTCTCACTCTGAAGTGGCCAAAGAGTTATTTCGCGGTGAACATTAACACAAAGCTTATTTTGGTTATCTGCTTTGTAGCAAGGCCATTGCAAGCTGCGCTGAAATGTCACAATTTCTTTATAGCCTTCGTGGTCAAACTGTTCTCGTACGTGGACAACCTTCTCTCTACGTGAGACTTGGCCGCAGCGGCCAACTTGAACCAATGAGCTCTGGTGCTCGTCGTACTGGTCATCGTTGCGCATGTTCTTGCTGGTCCGGGCAGTTTGAAAATGTCCAACAAAAAGTCACGGTTAGCTGAGAAACTGCAAAAAAAACCTTTTGACCAGAATGGCACTGCAGTCAAAAAATTAGAGTTGGAGGAAAAAACTTATTTTCTCTCTTTGTGCTTCTGAAATACTTAAAATATTGTCATTGCCAAGTAGTCCAAGTACTGTCAATGCCAAGCAGTCCAAGTACTGTCTCACTAAGCTGCTATATTCACATGTCTTTGGCCACTTTGAGAAACAATGACGGACGATCCTGTCGTCTTTGAATTAGCAGCCGTCACGCGCACCCAGACACATACACAAAATAATTCTAAGACTGAGTCTAACACTCCTTCTCTTGACTTGTGGCATGTTGGTGAACTCGCTGTGGTCCTGAAGCGCGTTGCACACGTCGTAGTTCTGCTGTGCCAAGAATTTGTGGCTGCTGAATATGCATACAGACATACGTGCACGCTTACATACATATGTGACTTATTGCTTGCTGCTGCTGCTGCTGCTGCTTTGCTTTTTTGCATGAAGTCTGTAATATAACCTTGTATTTACCTTTGTACTGCTATTGCTTGCACTAGTACTAACCCAGCCCTGCGAAGATCTGGGGAACTTTTCCTATACTTTTTGTTGTTCTATGGGTGTTTTGGCTTTTTGGAGAGACCAAACTTGCGTAATACAGATGGAATGGCGCTCCAAGGTTGCCATTGTTAACTTTGAAAATAAGTAAACTTTTCAAGAAGCTAACAAACAACCAAAGAAGAGCTCTCAGTTGATAAAGCTGGAACTGAAATGTCATGCTCTCTGCAGCTCTGATGTACGCGAGCATCTTTGGCAACGTGAGCGCAATCATTCAGCGGCTGTACTCTGGCACCACCCGATACCACTCGGCCATGCAGAGGGTGCGCGAGTTCAACAAGTTCTACCAGATCCCTAACCCGCTCAAGCAGAGGCTGGAGGAATACTTTCAGGTAAAGAATAGCTTCCCCAGCACTCAACT
>JAAUXU010065356.1_pt1 | contig 12847 bp, 7 predicted proteins | sample 7278151 | NCBI WGS metagenome assembly JAAUXU01 (sample SAMN14350113, study PRJNA611818) | marine sediment metagenome | isolation source: surface marine sediment (1.8m) | place: French Polynesia: Moorea | collected 2018-08 | reverse complement strand
GTCATGGCTCCTACTCGGCGTAATGGTGTACCATTCATGCGTACCGGTTCCGACTCCGGAGAGAGACGCGCTGGGAAGCGCGCGCATAGCGCCCCAGGGCGAGATGCTACATACCAACAACTACTGGACATGGAGCCCATCGAGGCCTACCAATTCTCTGCGCAGGAGTGCCCATCTAGGATCACTCGTACACATCTGTAGAGTGGGTGACACCATCTACATGCCTACTTCGAGTGCAATCGACCAGAGAGGTACAACCTTCAAGTGCGCACTCAGTAGGCCTTGGTGAGGTCTCCACGACAACGACTTGGCGAGAACATGACTAAAGAACAAGAACTATGGACTATAGTGCAGTGGGGAGGGGAAGTGACTTTAAGACAGCTCAAGAAAGAAGATCTAAAGTGACAGTGCCTATTGATACATCAATATGTCCGCTTGCACTCTCACACAATGAGCACTTGTGCACTTTGGTGTGGAGAGTGGAGGGGGAATTTGTCACTACGTGTACCGTAGCATGTAAGGAACCGGTAGTTGTACTAGAAAATGAGTACCCGAGCGAAGCGAAGTACGTATCTAGTATCTAAGTGTCTAGCTAAGTAGTCCAGCACGTGGAGCTGAATTTTGTTGTGACGCCGTCTCGCGACCCAGCGAGCGGACACTTGCGGACTTGCTGGTCTGTTCGTCTATAACGTCTATGTCTCGTTTCTGTGTCCTAGAATCGTCAGAATTACACTATAAGCAAGATCTTAACCCTTGTTTACAGCTCCTGGCACTCCAGATGATGGTCGCTAGCCCTTAAGCCTTAGTCTAAGCTCTCTAGAGTAAGCTAACCTTCAATTTCCAGCTTCTGGACGAGGTCCGACTGCCCCATCTCGAGCCCAGTGGCCGCGCTCACCCCATTTACTTAAGAACTAGAACTAAGATTGCCTTGAGTTTCAGATTGTCTCGCTCGGGTAATCGGGGTCGCGGTATCGTACGTAGAGACGTGTGGGTATTACACCTAACCTAACCTCCAGTAGTAGCTTCTTCTGTCTACGTATACGACCCCAACAGTACTAAACGGTGGCGCTTAAGTAACACACAACACTGCGTTTGTTTGGTGGCTGCTTCCCTAGGTGGCGCCATCTTGTCTGCCAGCTAGTTGCAAATGCTGGCGTTTCTCCCCGGACCCGTCAACTAGCGCTCTCTGCCGACATGAAGGCAAGTTCAACCCGAGGCAAGAGGTCAGGGTCGAGCAGTTCTCTCCCTCGTTGCAACCTCACGCGCGTCTGCGAACAAGCAATGGCAGAATATTGAAAATATGAGTTTGTCCAGCTTCGACCAGCTCCGTTCAGTTCGACTGTCTGCGAATATTCCCATTACTTCGGGGTAGGCTAATCGTGCATTCGGCGACCTCGACATGTCAAGACAGTTGTTGCGTCTGATATTGAAACGATCAGATAACGTAAATCTGCCACAAGAACGTCCGCATGGACAGCAACAACAGTCTGGCGTCGGTCTCCCAGTCTGTTGCCACGCTCAGCACCGCGGTGACGTCGACATCCTGCCCCTGCTTGTCGTTGGGATCCCTCGGAGTCCGGAGATGGTCCCCTATGCCCTTCCTTAGAGGGCCACTTCCTCTGGATTTCTCTACGTACACCTGATGCAAGTGGTCTTGCCAAGAAGGGGGGAAAACCAGGTCAGGGTCCCCAGCTCCTTCTATCTGCAGTTCCCGATGCTGCTATGGTCCTGCCCTGACTCTGTCCTCGCGCCACCTTGGCCCCTGTCCTGGCCCAGGTCTCATCTCGTCTGACCATGATCCTGTTGTCTGTGGGGCAGCCCGACAGAATTGATTCAATTAAGTCATTTCGGGACCAGTGTAAAGGGAAAATCATTTGCATAGGGGGGGGGGGCACTTGTGCAGGAACTATACTCGACTGCTCTCCCAACATTAATATATGATGATTTGTTATGAAATACTATGTGCGTCAGACCAGACAGGCCTAAGACCTGACGGGAGATTAACAGTCACAAACGGCTGTCAGGAACGTGGACGACACAAGCAACAAGACATGAATACAAGGAGACAATTGTAAATAGCCGGCATTGAGGGCCTGGACCTCGTTTAGGTCACATTGCGACAAATCTATCTTATTAAATTTGATATTTGCGTTGAAAAAGAGAATTGGAAGCGAAGAAAGAGAAGTAGAAGCGCTTTCCTGTGCTAAGTATATCACACTCAATACGGACGATTTGGACATGGAACATCAGGAAGTCCAGGTGTTGACTACCACATGAATCGTCAGGGGAAATTTAAAGGGAAGTGTGGAGAATGTTCGACTCTAGTCTACAGTCTGTAGATCTAATGTAGCAATCGCACGTCAATTTGTAGGCACTCTTACTTGACTTAAGACGGTCCTCTGCGATGCGGTTGAGGTTTGGATAGCATGCTAGACTGTCCCAGAGACTTGGACCTTGATCAGAGTCTTAGGTGTGTAGTTCCCGATGCATTCTCAGCAGACGATATTGGCTACTGGCCGTTAGGTCTCCCTTGAAGCAATCACATCAAATGCGCAGGGAAGTCTCTACCACCACCCCGCATATCTGGCGAGTGTGCAGGTGTGATGCGTCGTGTGACTCATTGGCGCTGGCATTCCGGAGCATCCCCCGTTAAGATTGGTGTCAGATGCCCCAGGAGGCTTCAGGGAATTTATGACGGAGGCCACCTTTTCAACATCCAATCATCTCTCGATGTCACAGCAGATTTTGCGTGATGCTTACTTGAGAGCATTTCTGGCTAAACAATGTCTCAATGGACAATGTATACTGTGTTCAGTATACTGGTGGAGGAATCAGGAGTATTACACGCAGCTGGACTAGATTTGTAGTAAAGTAGAAAAATAAGGTTGAGCCATGGCGCTGAAGCCAACTCTGTTGCTTGCTTCTGAGAGAGCGCCTCAGAGACAAGTTACAGTACCTGGTGAGTCTCAAAGAGAGCGATCCAAGTTGCTATATTCATATAAGTATACGGGGTGAAACAGAATATGAGCTCAATGTGAAAGCAGACTGAAGTAGATGCCAAAGATTACCTTCCCTACATAGCAACCAGATGCTGGAAGTCTGGGTCATCCTGGTCCAGCAGTGGAGAAAAATGGAACGCAATGGACATTTACAATGCCCTGCCTTGGCCACGCCTTGGCCACGCCTTGGCCACGCCTTGGCCACGCCTTGGCCACGCCTTGGTCACCCACGTGGTCAGGAATGCCCGAAGCGCGCACGTCTCCGAGCACCTCTGGTGGGTAATGAAATTGAGTGACATCGCGTGCAACCTTTTTTCCACCATGAATCATCACGAGGACAAAAGCGAGTTTGCACAATGGCAATTTTTTTTCCCCTAGAGCCTTTCCAGCGTGATTCGCTCCTGAAGGAAGGTGTTTTTCAGTCATCAATCAGGTCTGCTCTGCTCTGTTCCTACTTACAGGGTGAGGTAACAGGGACTTGGGACAGCGATGCTTTTACCATGTCAGTTCGCAGCTTCAACCTCACGGATGGCTTTTTCGTGACACCCCATACGTGGAAGCCGATCATGCTGCGTGCGTTTAGTACGCAAATCAGGAACAACACTACGTACGCAGGCGCGTGGGTGACAGGAAACTGGAGTGGGGCATACATGTGCCTGACCTTAGTGCCGAGCTATGGTGTGACTTTCGCTCTCCGCTCTACCTCATGGTCGCACTTCTCCGTGACGACGTTTCAACCAACTAGACCTTGAATCAAGTCCGTCACATCCTGCAGTCTGTTCGGTGCCGTTACTGCAGTACTGAATTCCGTCACCCCGTAGCAGATGGGGTTGTTTAGAATCCTCAACATTTCGGTGGGACCAAACGAGAATGTGGCACAACTGCCGTGGCTGTGCTACAGCTGACCAAGTTGGCGCCCGAAGTAACAAACAGTTTCAACAGTCGATAGTTGCAGGTTTTTAGGAAATCATTCAAAGCCTCCTCGCGGGAGTGAATGATGGGTACCGAAAACAATAACAACTTCAGCCGTGCACAATTTAATGTGGGCACCGCACTCTGCCCCGCCCCAGTGTTTAGGGATTGCTGTCTCTACGTACGATACCCGAGCGAGACAATCTGAAACTCAAGGTGATCTTAGTTCTAGTTCTCTTAGTAAATATCAGGGTGAGCGCGGCCACTGGGCTCGAGGTGGAGTAGACGGACCCCGTCCAGAAGCTGGAAATGAATGCTAGCTTACTCTAGATCTTAGATTAAGGCTTAGGACTAGCACGTTGACATCAGGAGAGCCGGAGCTGTAAACGAGGGTTAAGATCTTACTTGAGAATGTCATTCTAGTATTCTAAGGTTAGGTTAGGTTAGGTTAGGTCACAATAGACACAGAAACGAGACATAGGCAGTTCTGGGACAGACTAGTGTGCGACGCGACCATCGTGGTTCACTCAGACCTTCATGCTGATGGTACAGTTCGTGTAAGGTAGTCCGTAGACGTAGACGTCGGTATAGGCGCTGAAGACGGTGTCCAAGATGGCGTCGTTCGCGAGCTGAGTCGCCGCACGTCCGTCCGCTTCGACCGTTCTCAAGCAAGTGATCACTCGACCCACGAGGAACGGCGTCACAACAAAACTATCACCACGTGCTGGATCGATCAGTCAGACACTCTTACTTACTAAGACATCGTACATCGCTCGGGTACTCAGATCGTCATCACCCAGTCCAGCTACCGGTCACTTACACGCTACGGCATACGTCTATACGGCATATTCTAGTCACGTCGAGGTTGCACGTGGAATGACCGGGAGTGTCTCAACAAATCAGTCGATAGTATGGACTGAACCATTGCCGATCGATCCCTACCTCAGGAATGTTCAGATACTCTAGAAGTTCTGCGGAGTGCAATCTCCAGTCATACCTGGTTATAGAATAACAGCAGCTTCTGGGGACGCGGAAAGTTCCTATATCTCCCCCCAAAAATGGAAGCAAGGGTTTAAGCACGAAATTTTTGCTTTTTCCTTTATTTTTACAGTGCAGAGGAAGAATATTTGGCGACCCAGTCAGCTGAAATCGCCACATATCTCCCGACGAAATCGAAGGTGCGAAACTTCTTTGAAAGTACAGTACAGGAAAAATTAAATTCTCAGTTTTTGCCCTGTAGAACTGCATACGTACTTTTGCAATGACTCTTTTCTTCTACTTTATAAGGGAAAGCAAGAATTTTGCGTCAACTACGCAATTGTCCGGCCGTCATGAGAATGATATTTTGACTGAGGTTTTGATCTTTCCTCGTGTTGATATTGACCTCAGACAGGTCAACTTAACTCCATCAAAAGCATAAAAATGTAGTGCGACCAGGCGATATAAAGTTAGTACTGTAATTCGTTCGGCCAATGTGATTATGCCAGACTATTAGTACATGTGTGAAAGTTCTGCTGCAAGCCCAGTGCCAATAATTCACAAAAGCCAATCATTTTCTCGATATCCCTCCAGCCTTTGAAGTCCTCTCCCTTCTCATCATCTTGTTAGTATTAGCGAAAGCTTTGGAGCTGAAAAGAAATTCCCCTAGGGGAGAAGAGAAGCCTCTTCAGGAAAGCAGGAGAGGCCAAGCTGACTGAGCAGCTCTGTCGGATAGTTGTCGAGCAGTAGTGACATTCCCCATGGACAGGGTGTGCAGAAGGTAAGTTGACAAAAGTGTAGGCCTACATGTGAGTGGGCCTGTCACACAGCGTTGGTGGCCAACGCTATGAACAACAGAGTCAGGTGTGCGGGTGCCGGCCTGGATGACATAGGCCTACAGCTGGCATTGAGTGAGTTCGCAATCCCAGCCAATCTGTCAGTCAGTCTGGCTGTCAATTGGGGGTCACGCATACCCTGGCAGGGTGCCACAACCCATGGGACAGGGCTCATTTGGCAGATCACTGTACCTACGTTGCTAAGCTCTTCAGGGTTGCGACTTACATGATCGGGAAATGCTCCCCTCCCCATACTTCTCTCTTCACGATCAAGTGGCGACCCTGGTCATTGGTCCAACATAAGTGAACTTAAGCTGTGCCCCAGCTCGGCACGTCGGGCGACCTCCTGCTACTTGTACAGGGTCGCGAAAATAGCTTTATTTACTGAAACGCCTGTAATAGTGTTTGTGCTTCTTTATATTACTAGGCCTGGTGGGCCGTGACTGGCGCTGCTTCCATTTGTTGCTTCTTTGCTCGTCTGATCCGAGACGACTGCATGATTTGCACGCTTTGCAGGCTTCGTGAGCCTGGGAGGCCTTGCAGACCTTGAAGGCGTCCTCCCCTGAAACTCTCGTGCTCGATGCACGCCATGCAACCTCGAGCGCAACCTCAAGCTCGAGGCTGAAGCGCAGCCTCAGGCCTGACGAGGCTGATGGAGAAGTGGCGTGCAGTGCATGCGTGCTCGGTCTCGTGGACCGACTCCCTGTCGATTGAATTGACAATGGAGCTGTGGCACTGCACTCAGCTTGGCAACCCAAGGGTTGCTGCAACCTCTTTTTCTGGTGTCTGCCTCTGTGTGGTCGTTTCTGCTGGATGAATTCTACAGCTTCGCCTCTAACCAACGGGGACGCAAATCAACACCCTGTTGGCAAAGAAAGCAGAAGAAACTGTTGAAGTTACGTTGGCTGCGCCGACGAGAAGACGAACACCCTCGGCGTGGGGGGCAACAACTCTATCATGGAGCGAGTGGCTCAGGGCCCTTAGAAGATGAATGAGACTTTTCTGTTCAACATTTCAATGAATTGTTATTAATCATAAATGTAATCAAGGTTTCTTTCCGATGGGAAGTTGTCCCAAGACTTCAACCACCCTTATGAAGCCATTACGCTTCATGACACTGGTTGCTGGTGGAAATGAGTGAGTCTGTGCTTGGCACACCAGGGTAAGCAACAAATTCTGGGAGTCAGAATTTGCGCTGACTGATATCGATCACTTACAATAATGGGGAAAAGTCGCTTTTCGCCATGACGCTTATGCTTCATTGCGATTTCCTCAGTCAAGTCCTGGTTCTATTAACGTTCATTCGTTGAAAGTGTCTGATGCTGAGACCCAATGACGCATGTATCAGTACTTGAAGTGAAGATGAAATTTAGTTCATTTTGGAGTGCTTCTCGCAGCCACTGAGCAGTTTGGATTGACTTGACGCAGTTCCACCCAAGCTGCCACTCCCGACATCGAAGGGTCCTTCAAGGAGGGCATGTGCGTAGGTCGCTTGGGTCGGTGACCAAAGGGTCAGAAGAGGGGGCCATGGCTTAGCAGAATAGGCTTTCCGATGCTGGGTGACATCAACTTCATCAGGGAAGCTGAGCTGGCACTTGGCCTAGCTCCCCACAATGTGAGGAAGAGGTTATGCAGAATTCTGCTTTGGGATCAACATTGCACATTGGAAACAAAGAGAACAGAAGTGCACAGCATTCACGTCGGGCAATGCGGAATTGCTATTTTCATTTTGGGGGAAATTAATGGCAGTGACTGTGCATAACAATGATACTAGTGGGGAGTTTCCAACAAGGTAAATCCCACCCGCCAGATGGTTAACCAATCTGCATATTTCTTCAGGTATATCCCCTGGCAAGGGGTTAGTTGCCCCCCCCCCCCGGGAGAGGTAGCCAACGTTCCACGAACCACAAAACTATGGAGGATGTTTATGCAGCGTTGAAAAGAACAAATTTGGGATGCTGCATGTGTCTCTGCCGATCCTTTTCTGTACCTCATGGAACCTTGGCAATCTCCCCCCCCCCCCGGGGGGGGCACAATTGCACACCTACGGGTTCAATTTCACCTGGGGAGTGTCACATGAGGGTTCTAGGGATCGTGAGCCCCCATGAAAATTTCAGCCAATTTCATCAACTTTAACTGCCTGAAAAAGCTACATTTCCAGCCTCTCTGGTGTGCCTCCCTCTCCCCCCCCCCGCTAACTTTTGAGCGCTGTGGCATCAAGATGAGCAGTCACGACATTGAAGCTCTACACTCAATCTTGTGTCTCAGCATCTGAAGTACACATTCCACATGAAAATTCCACCACAACATGTTTCACCACAGGGTATGACATTGAAGCCATCCATACGGACAGTATTATAGACGAGGACTGTAGGCTTCTGAGCAGTTGAATAAACATTGTTATGCGTAAGAATTACGCATCAAACGGTTCGCTTACTGTGGGTGCCATATAGTGTAGTGCTCTATCGCTTTGAGTGACAATGCGTGTACTGCCTCATGTCGTGTATTGCAATCCTTGATGAAAGCCAATTGTATGCTTAATGGTTACTTGAGCAGTCCGTTGATTGAAGAATTATACCGGTATGTTTAATGACGTTAGGGTTTCATTCGAGTATTACGTGTCGTAAACGTTAGCCAGCATATTGCTGCGCGCGAGCTCTAGGGGTGGTCCGCCCTGCTGATGTCAGCGGTGACGTCATGGAGCACGTTCACTGTCTTTCATTTAAATCGCACCTTGCATAATGTGCTATAGTATGCACAAACGACGTACGCACAAAGTACACCTGGTATGTACTGCACGTCAGGACAGTGCGTGCGTCTCAGGGAGGCTTCAACTTGAGCTATTTTGCTTAGGCCATCTTTGTATGACTTTCCTCTCCCCCCCCCCCCCACACACACACACACCACGCAGCAGTCCCAAGACTCATCTTCTCATAAGTGAGGAGACGTCATTAATTACAATTTTGTCAAGCGTCATCTCATCTCTGTCCTTTATGCATCGTCAGCTGTTTAAATAGAGTCCTTTTTTGCCACCAAATTGGTTTCCTTGCCATGCTGTGCTAAGCTGTTCAGCTCTCCGGGTAAGTGCGTCAACTGCTCCAGTCATCCTTTTTGCTCCAGGGAAGAATCTCCAGTGAGTGAAGAGTTCGAAGTAGGCCAAAGCCTCTGAAGGATGTCCGTCCTTGTTCCTTTCTCTGCTCTACTCGAGTCTTCCTTTCCCCTGATAGCAACTTTCCATTTGGTGTTTTCGCATTCTCTCCCCTTCAGCAAGCACCAAATATCCTTGATTAAGTAGGGTTCTTGCATGCAGCCGTCAATTATTCTTTCTTTCAACGGAGTTGCAAGCAACAGGGAGGGAGAAAGCTGCCATTCTTGCTTCTTGCCTGTAATCTCAGGGCACAACGTTGGACAGGGTGAGTGGAAAGTCACTCTGGCTCAGCGTTGCACAACCACGTTTGTCACCTGACACGATTACTCCCAATAAAGTGCTTTCATTGCGCCTGTTTGCATTCAATGTCAGTCTGCGTATGAACGTTTGTCATTTACACCCAGCATTTGAGGAGCCCACCTGGAGGTAGACGGCGTTCCGGTTGTCCTCTCACCTTGTACTGACCCGACCAGCGGACGTGTCAGTGCCGAACTGGTCTGGAGAGTAGCTCGGGTAGCCTGGTGTGGGCCCAGCAGCATTCTAGGCCCCTCAGGCCCTCGGGGGCAACCTCCACCTGTAGGTTCCACTGGACACTTGTTTCCCAAAAAAGAAGTCATCATGTCCGCGGTTCCAGCTGACGTCGAAGGATTTGCCCAAAGATTCAAAGTTGTCACCTGCACAAATCGTGGGAAAGGAGTCAGGTTGCGCGTGTAAAAAAATTGGCTTTTGGAGCAGAAAAGTTGTTGCTTCTTTGGAAGAAGATAAATTGCTTGGCTTCTTCTTGTAGTCAATTAAGGAGCTGGAGAGAGTTTTCTTTTTCCCTTTCTGTCGTCTTTTTTGCCACTTCAGTGTTGGATTAGGGTGGGAAAAGGACAGAGTGAACCGGGCCCCGGGCTAGAGCTCCCTAGTCTCTGGCCCCGGGCCCCGGGGCCAGAGACTAGAGAATGTCCGGGTGACATTACTTTTCTGGTACTCATTGAATCATTCATGAAGGTGCCTGCCGGGGGTGGTAGCAAAGGGGTTCCTATGGAACTTTTGTAGCTCACCGTTTTTGTTGAAAACTGTGCACCTTGTCCACTGCTTGGCCTCGTTCCAGTAGCTGATGCTGACGGTGAATGCACTTCGATCCCCTGATTCCCCAGAGTGTCAAACTGACTGTCTCAGCCTGGCGACGACCCTCTCGTGTCGTCTCCGGTAGGTGCCTGTGTATATTAGAGAACGAGAGATTTTTTCGTTCTCTAATCTGTGTGTAGTCGATTCTCCATAAAAGAATGCTTTTGTCGCAGACCGAGAGCTCATGCAACATTTCTACTACTCGATACGAGAATAGAGCTCGATTCGACAAGTACAGCCACCGCTGACGGAACTTTTTGTTATGGCTGGAATCAAACTTTAGTCTGATTTATAGTTGTCTTGTAGAAGAACGGAAATCTCCCAGAGCTCCCCCACAACCCCCTTCCCCCCCTCCCTGACATCTTCCACTGTGACGATGTTGATTAGCTCCATAAGGTCAAGATCACGACTATTGCTCCAAACTATATCGAAAAGATGATCTTTTTTAACTCAGCAGATCTTTATCTGGCTGTCAAATTCCAATGCTGGTCGTCCCGGACCAATGGACATGACTGGGGAAGCACCCCTCTCCCATGGGGACGTCCTGGTTGGCGATGTCCTTCGCTTGTAAGAGCAGCCTCGCCGCTTTCTGCGCCAGGGAGCTCAATGCATCAATCCCCGCTCGTCCCTCCATCCAATACAAGTGAGGCATCGAGAAATGCCCATGGGCACCCAAGAGGGCATCCCCTAATGTAATGTATCCAGTGGAAAAAGCAGTTCAAGAACGATCGCCCAAGAGAGTGGGAATCTCCTTTCAGGTTGAAAAGAAAAAAGACTATTTTGAGAAGCTCCCGGAGTTATCGTGCTGCGAGGCTATGCATATTTGTGACTGGTTGCAGAAGAAGTCCTTAAGAAAGTGGGCCTAAATGGACGTTTCTCGGTTTTTCTTTCGCCCAGAAGTCCTTCTTTTTCGAATTGATCGTTGGAGGCTGCGACCACAGCCTCTATCCACACGTTCACCCACTCTCTTGAACTGGCCAGCTGACGTTAGTGACACTATCCACTCTGTGACGTCCATCAGTCATCCAGTGCTTGTGTGCTGTAGTACGCTGCACTGTACAGGGTGTTCCAGCCCCCCCCCCCCTCCCTGCATGCTTTGCTTCGTCTCCTCGCACTTTGACTCGTCCTTTCCAGCACACTGCACTGTGAATCAGCCTTTATAGGGTCTGTTTCCCTCTCCTGTTTGTTTGGAATCCCTGGTGAAAGCGGAAAATGTGGTAATTTCTGGTGAAAGGCTTCGAGGCTGCCTGGAGACGTCAAACCAACCGTAGCCCAGAGACTTTTCACTACGACATTGCCAAAAAAAAAAAAAAAAAAAGAGGGATGATTGTGCTGCGCACCGCTCAGTCAGCCATTCTGCTAAGATTTTGAATGGATGCTCGCTCATGCGTGAAAATGTTCTTGATCATGGCCTCGCCATGTGACGGCCTCGCGGCCTCGCGGCCTCATGACGTTTGGCACGAGCAGGGCGAGTGACGAAAAGTGTCCTGAAAGTGTCTCTCCGCCTCACCAGTCACAGTTGCTGCTGAGACGCGGAGAAAAGAGCGGATATTGCACTTCTGGCCATAGGTAAAAGTTTGGCTGGCAGACAAATCCTCCGTGTGAAGGAGGAACTCATTCCTCCGGTATCTTTCCCTTAATCCCGCCGCGCTTGACTCCAACAGCGATTGTGGAACTCCCATGCGGAGCTATTTGGCAGCTGCTGGTGCCACATTAGATTTCAACAAGTTATTTTTCGCCAAATGGCAGCCCTTCCTTGAGTTAGTGGCGAGTTGCTGAGCTCAGAATCTGCTCGTTTTTCCCATTCTTTGTTCGCCTCCTCTTTACGTCTGCTTTCTCTTGGATGACAGCAGTGACTTTGCAATTTACTCCGTGAATTCAGTGAGGATTGCATATTTGGCAGCGTTGCTACATTGCACCTGCACCAATTTGTGGCCAGGCAGACACGAAGTACACAACCTCAAGTCCGCGACCAAGGTTCCTTCCTTCCATCCACAAATTACCTCTTTTCCTCTCTCTCACCTGGTTACAAATTATGCCAGGGGATGGGGAAAACGTCCTACGTTAATGCTTGGTGTTGAACGTGCCATTTGCATGGTCGTGGGCGCAGATCCAGGATTGGTCAGGGAATCTGGATTTTCGTCGCTACAGCACCAACAGCACGCTTCTCTACTGTCGGGGGGTCATTTGCTTCATGAACGGCGTCTGCTTCGAGTGCATCAGCCGCCAGTTGCATGTCAACAATGTCGAGGCGACACCGTCAGCCTGCTTGGGAGGAACTCTCGGGTCATTATTCTCCGGGGTATGTTTTTGAGGCCGAGGTTGCCTTGAGGACGTTTCACGCCATCACCAGCCAACAACAAATGCCGCATGCTTCCGAACAAAGCCTCTTCTTGTTTCACCTGAAAGCAAGATAGATATCTCCCTTCACCACCTACACAGTACATACAGGGTGCGTCGCTTCATTTGTACACCGGGCCGAGTAATTTCGGAGGAAGGAGCCAGGTGTGGAAAAGCGCAGGCGCACCCGGTACGTACGAGCACACCAGGACAAACGTCTTAGGTAGCAGAGGTTCACGTTTGCATGGGGGTTGTGCAGTATGGGAGAGGAAATGTCCTTAAGACCGCTTGACCCCTCCACAATGTTGGACACTCATCATGGTATGAGGTGGTGAGATTGATATGTGCGAGAAAGCCATTCCTGGACTAGAAGCAAAGATGGCAGAATGGCGCTGTGACAACAGCTCCACCATCTTTCTTTTTCTTTCCTTCTTTTTCTTTCCTTCTTTTTCTTTCCTTCTTTTTCTTTCCTTCTTTTTCTTTCCTTCTTTTTCTTTCCTTCTTTTTCTTTCCTTCTTTTT
>JAAUXU010146243.1_pt1 | contig 12849 bp, 18 predicted proteins | sample 7278151 | NCBI WGS metagenome assembly JAAUXU01 (sample SAMN14350113, study PRJNA611818) | marine sediment metagenome | isolation source: surface marine sediment (1.8m) | place: French Polynesia: Moorea | collected 2018-08 | reverse complement strand
GTACCAGTACTTGTCAGTAGCTTTCTACGGCTGGAGCAGGGAAGAGAAGGAGTCAGTTGAACTGGACAATGAACTCAACCACAGACTTAGTAGTTACACCCAGATGTCCAGCCTGACAGAGCCATCTATTGGATCCCTGATGGGCATCTTGGAGCAGAATGACAGCTTAAGTAGTGATGTTGAGGGTCTGAGCTTTCAAATTTAGGATATTCCACCATCAATAGCGGAGAACTGCTCATCTCTGCCACGGACTACTTGCATGGATCCCTATTGCTCATTGGAACTCCCAAGCAAAGCCGGGTGCAGGTTCAGCTAGTAACAATATAGTATGAAGCACGGGGCGCATACATCCGTCTGTCTGTCCGTAGGTGTCCGTCTTTCGGCGCCGACTTGATTTCGCGGCCGATATCTGGCTTTTGCGGCCGTCGCGGCTGATTGAGGTGCAGGTTTCTAGCCATACCAGTTGCTGCGCTTGGTGAGCCTGAAGATCGGGGTGAGCGGCAAGTGCGTGGTGGGAGACACGGACGGACAGACAGACAGACAGACAGACAGCGCGCTTCATATTTTTGCCACTCTTTCTACCCAGCAAAGTGGGGAGCGCGAAGGCGATAGTGATAAAGTACAATGCGACAACGAAGGCCGATCCCATCGGAACTGTGTATGGCAAACTTGGACGTGGACGCTCAGGGTACAGCCGAATCTCGATATAGCGTATTAATCCGTCAGCAGGATCATATGAACGCATTCCCTCCCGCTGAATTGGCACTTTTTTTGCCCCTGGATGCGTCGGTGGCTTCATTTCTCTCGTGCCATCAAGTCCATCTAGGGGCAATTGAGGCAATTTGCAGGGAGTAAATTATCGTTAATTCCACGGTTTTGTGATAATTGCCCGTGGTTCTCGACTTCTTCAGTGGTGTCTGAATGAAACTGGCCCAAATTACTCTTTAGCTCTAGTTCGTTATGAGACAGACGTCCTCAGCGCAACTTGGGCTTGAAGAAGAGCAGACAATCTCTTACATAAATGTGGTACTACATAAGTACTATCTCACTACATAAGTGTGGCCTTTAGACCAGTGTGATCCAAAATGATCGCATTTTTCGGCACTGAGAAAGCACAATTTCATGATGAAGCATTCTAGAACTGAGACCTTGTTAATAGTTCAACCATCCCTATAAGTCTATAACCAGCAATAATTGTTAATGTCTCCCTGAATATCTGTAATTTCACAAGGCTGCGTGCATGCATAGCTCAGCATTAAGAGCAATACAACTTTTGTATAGTAACCACTTCCATGTGTCTGAGACCTCATGAGATAGGATATTGATGATATATTTTATCATCTTACAAAACTTCTTAAATACCAATACTTGTGACAATTTAAGTTTGACCCCCTCCCATGCAAAAAGTTGAAACTTCAGAAATTGGCCCATTTTTGTGCACCAAATTTCCTCATCGAGGTGGTCGAGGTTGGCCACTTTGTGCGACCATTGAGGAAACGCGGCTAGAAGCTCGGTTTCCTTAGGACTGGGCAATATAAACTTTCATATCTACCCAAAAATATTCTTTTTACTGACGAGGAAAAGAATATGGGAGAATTAAGGTAGGTCAAAGACATTTCAGAAGCTGTTGTAGCTCTGTCAAAAATGAACCCACGGAGACGTTAGACATGTCAACGGAAACTTACAACTTTATAATCTTTCCATTATAATCAATAGTCTAAATCGACTTTTGGCCTCCTTAGTGCCCAAAAATACGGTTGATCATGTTGCATCACTCTATATGTTCCTCACTTTTTCCACCTATGTGGAGTTAAGTGGCTGAACATTTTCCAATCTTGCCACAATGAAAGAGCAACTTTTAAAAAGTCGCTGCGTTAATACACAAGATTTATAAACATGTATCTTATACATTTTTATCAATCATCCGCCTAAAGATAAGTCAACAGTGCTTAGTGCAGCTGCTTTTCCGTCGTCGTGTGTATTTTTTTCGTTTTTGGCATTGGCAGGAGACTCCGGTGCATTTTTCTGCCATCCATTGATCGCTTGCACGCCTCCTGGCTGAAGCACCTGGAAGTCATCAACGCGCGTGCTCACCTCAGCAGTGCGAGAGAAATTGAAGGTCGTCCTCCGCCCGTCCGTCGTCCCTGCCAAGCGCATGGGTCGGCCCATATGAGTCAGCGTGCGCGCCTTTTTTTGGGTATCTTGTTTGGCACTGTCTCGGTGCCACCGCCAGCGTGTGCCCAATGAGTGATGCTGATGCCCAGAGTGTGAGCGAAAAAGTACGACTTTCAGGGGTTCACGGCGCCGAGGTACCACGCATGCACGAGCGCCAGAGACGGGATGACGTTGGACTGCTGAGCGGACAAGTTGCCAACTTGAGCATCTGAGTGCAGACGAAATAGGGCAAGATTGCAGAGTTAATGGATCTTAAACGTCAGGACTGCATCTTTTCTGCTCATACAGCTCAGAATCCTCGTCTCCTGTGTCAGCCAGCGATAGTGGCGGGCGCCATGTATACTGGCAGGGGAGGGACGACTAACCCCCCCCCCCCCCTTGTAAACGAAGAATCATGCCTGGAGTTGATGCGACGACATACTAGTTCCCCCCTTTAAACCCCCTCGCCGTGCTTGGACTCTTTCACTCCACGCACATGCCTTCTCTCACCTCCTATTGCACGCAGAAGTTTGACTCCACAAGTGCAACAACTGCTGGCAGTTGGGCTTGGTAGGTTGCAGCGTTGACATGAACACGTTCCCGCTGGAGGAGAAGGTGTGCCTCGTCACGGGTGGGCTGGGAGGCATCGCCATGGGCGTGACCAAGCTCATACTCAAGCGGGGCGGAAAGGTCTTTCTGTGCGACCTGCGACCGGAAGAAGAGGGTCTGGCCGTAGCCAGGAAGGAGCTCAATAACGATTCCGTGTGCTATGCAAAATGTGACGTCACCAACGAGAAGGAGTTTGACGGTGAGATGGACACCATGGTCGTCCAGGGAAGGGTCCTTTTTCCTCTCCACTTGTGTCGCCCTTAGAGAGCTTCGTCAAGTGTCGCGATCGCTTTGGAGTGCCAGACGTCGTCATCAACTGCGCGGGGATCGCGGGCGAGCAGAGGTGGGAGCAAGTCTACGACGTGAACGTGGTACGGAACAGCATTCACCGTCATAAGCACTCGTAATGGTTGAAACCGCCATTTCCAGAAAGGCACTCATCAGGCGATCGAGCTGGCCTTCAAGCACATGTCGCACAGGTCTGACGGCGGCAAGGGCGGCGTGATCGTCACGCTCTCCAGCACTTCTGGCATCACTTGCATCGGAGACATGTACACGACGCCTGCTTACACGGCCAGCAAGCACGCCGTCACGGCCATGACCAGGACGTTCGGGGTGAGCGTGGACTGATGAGGCATTGTTACCTAGAAAATATCTTCTCTCTCACGGTTCAGCACGACTTCCACTTCAAGCGCACGGGAGTCCGGGTAGTGGCGCTCGCACCCTACTTTGTGGAGACCCAGTTGGTCGACGATGAGTTCGTCCACTTCACCGACGACCAGGAAGCCAGAAACCTCATCAAGGAAGCAGCGGTGGGAAAGTCATTCCTCAAGTAAGCATGTACAGAACAGCGTGTCACACGGGCGCAGGCTTCTCACAGTATGCACATCCCTGGCAGGACAGAGGAGGTGGCCTTGAAGCTCATCAACATCCTGGGCGCCAAGAACGGCACGGTGTGGATGATCAGACCCAACCAGATGCAGCCATTCAACATCCCGGACTACAAATTGCCGCATACACAGGGCTACAGGTCCGAGCACAGCTACCTCAGGCCGCAGCTATACTGCTAACAAGAAAGACAAGACGTCAGTAGAATGCAAGGAAAAAGAAGACCAGAAAAAGGAAGACATTCATTTTTGTTTGTACATACGATACCTTAATGCCGCGGTGTACGCTTACTCTCTCGCTCACCAGCTTGTTCTGCTAACCTGGCCCAAGCTTATCGCCTCATGCTGACCACACTTCCATTTGCTCAACAGTAACAACAATAAAGACAAGTTCAGTATATTCAGGACTGTTGGCTGAACCTTCCTCCTTATTCGAAAAACTACCTAGACGGGAGGTGGAGAGACCTGTCAGACTTGATGTGACCGTTGGAGCGGTGCTTTCAGTGGGCTGTCATGGATCACTGAGCCATCGCATAGTCACGTCATTCACAGTGTACTTGTCTTTCTGTAGCAGCCCCTGTAGCAGTCTGCGCTGGGTGAGCATGGACTCCTCAGTTGTGGCAAGTCCAGGCGTGGTGGTAAGAGGTCTCCAATCAGATACATTAACTCACTGCCATCTTTTGCTTCCTCAATCCAAGGATCAGATCGGTTTTGTCCTCTTCTTGTCCAGGCCCCCCACGCGGGGGACGCCGCAGACGGCGATGGCCTCGTGCCAGCCAGCACAAATCTGCTGCTGGCACTGAGCAGCGTCCACGACACAGGCACTCTTGACAGCATGTCCGAAATCCGTGATCTCCATCTGCTACGAGTTCTTTTCAGACGGTTTTCTACGTTCCCCTGGCAACGCAGTGGACTTTGGGGGCGCGGTACGAAGACTCAACAGCCTCCATACTCCTGCGGGAACTCCGCGAGATGCGAGTCGAGGTGGAGCGAACTGATGGTCTTGAGGTCGAAGGTCAGTACTTGGTATACAGTGTATGTACGTCGATCTACAGTGCCGACTGATGTCGAGAAGAACGAGTGTTGCATTTACAGAACAACGGGTGGTCTTGGTACAGTGGTTGTACCTGTGGGCATAAGCCTAGAAAACAGTCTGTTCGCGACTTAAATCATCACAGCTCGTGTCGAATTGATGTTCCCGCGTCACGCCGTGGCCGGCCTTGGCTTTAGGATGAGCTTGCCGGTGTCGTCACAGTCCATGGCGAAGTCGTACAGCACTTCTCGGGCCCTGGCCACGAAGATGGAGGAAGCGACGACACGCCGGTGGATTCCGAGGCAGAAGAGCACGGCCATGGTCAGCACTGACAGTCCGAAGAAAGGATGATTGCACAGGGAGTTGGCGAAAGAGACCTCCGCCGTCAGAGGATCTCCAAGCCACGAGAAGGCGCCCACGGCCACGCACAGGGACGACGCCAGCAGAAGGACCCGCCAGCGGACTGCAGAGGGATGCGAGCTGGAGATGATCTCAGTGAGTCGGCGCTCGAACGCTTTCAGGTCCTCGCAGGCCACCTGCTCCATGGACATACTGGCGTGGGTCCTCTCCGTCTATGTGGTGACCCAGGCCCGGTCTTGGCTTCTCCTCCACCTCCGACCTGCCTTGCTCTCCGATGTCGATGGCTCGAGTCACGAGCCCAACGTTCGACGAATTCTCGTCCCCACTGACTTGAACTAGCGCCCATCCCGAGCGCCAGTCCAATCCCGCCGAGCTTGCGTAACAATAAACAGCTGAAGTCGCCGCAGACATCCAAAGCACAGTTGGTCCACTTGGCCCTGATTTCTGTCCCGGGGCTGTTGTCGAGATCATGGTCGTGACGCCGCTCACCACTTACGTGCATACTGTAACCGTGCGAATTTTTGGAGACTCTAAGTGTGCTCAAGCGCACTGTACTGGCAAAAAACGAGGGGTCTTCAAGTATGTTTAAACGAGACTTCTATTTATATTCATTTGTGGCACTTGCTGACAAAATGCTCTATTATAACCAGAGAGTCAGTAACTACTTGCTCTATGACATGACCGTCTGGTCGTGTGTGCTTGTGAATAGTCTGCAATTACTCCAAACAACTTTTTTTATTTCATGGCCTCTAATCTTTCACGCAATGCAAACCGCAAACACTTCAAGCGAGGTGTTTTCCACTTTTATGTACACCGTGACATCTTGATCAAGGAGAGCATTTTGACTGGTGAGCAACATTGTCAACCAGGATCAGTGAACCTCCATCAATGACTTGGACAAAGCAGTTTGTACCGCGGAAGAACAATTCATGTTCTATTAACATCCGAGCTCCTTCACTTTTAAAAACACAGTGGCTTCACAACAAGTCTCTGTGGTTTGCATTATGTTGACGGTCAGCTTAAAGACCATTTCAGTAGCCACTCAACAGGAAGCCGTTTTGAGGCAACTCTTTTGCTCCCAAGTGTCAGGACTAAGAAGAGGTTCAAAACGTGTCCTCAGTGACTGATAAGGTTTTCTCTTATTGCAGAACACCAGTCTTTGCACAGCTCCTAATCTTTGTCACACGCACAGCTCTAAAGAAGCAAAAACATGTTGATATACTTAGGTTACCAAAGTACTGCATTCGATATTGGGCCCACCACTTGAGTAGCAAGCATATTTGGGGTACGCATTGTTATCTCTGTCTTTGTGTGTGCATTGAAAGCGATGGCCGACGAAATACACAACCCGCCTGAAGACTTTTCTGCGTGTGCACGTAGCAGCACCCTGTATGTTGCAATCATGTACAATGACTGTTGGGGAAAATGAAAGCCAGCTGGAGCTGCACATAGATGCCAGGGATGGCAGAGGGTGAAAGTACCTGGGAGAATAAGAAAATTCCCCTCCAGTGACTGCACAAAGATCACTGAAGCAGCCAAAGCTTCAGTCGAACAACCGAACCAGTTGTTTGTCTCAAATGTCTACTACTGTCAATGCAGTGGAAAGAGCGACGCAGAGAAACGGGGTCACACAATAGTTCTTTCAGTCATGACTCCTATAAGCTGTAACTATACAGAGTGCACTTCAAAGTCCTGAAAACCCTTGCCCTGAGTGATCTTCAGCTTCACTTTGACGGGGCAACGTTACACGGTCTTGAGCTTGAGCAGACAATCGCTTCCTTGTTTTTCTTCCTAGGAGCTCCTCCTGGGCCGAGGTCTTGGACTCTGCGTGCGTCAAAGCTATATACTCATCAATGACCAGCCGCAAAGCAACACCGTTGACGTCGTTGTCGAGCACGCAGCAGGACCCAAACGGGCGTCCTCAGGACGTACAATCACCGGCGTAGGGGCAGCAACAGGAGCTTCAGTAGTCTCCGGCGCATGGCGCGGGCTCCGCCTTAGAAAAAGAGACCAAGTGGATGACTGTTTGACGTAAACACGGTCACATTGCCACGACCAGGCTGCACTTGGCCGACGACCCGACAACATGGTGCTCGAGGCTCAAAGAGTGACTAAGACATCGCTGCCTCCACTGATCTGGTGTTCATCCCCCTGGAAAGCAGGACCTGGAGAAGAGGATCCCCGCCTTAAAGTTTCAGGCAATTGCATCAACTTTTACTCCATGAAAAAGCCAAATTGCACTTCTCTTTGACATTCCCCCCTCTCCAGGTGTCCCCCTGTTCAGCACAGCAGCACCAAAATGGACACCCTTGAGTCACACTGAACCTCTCTTCTCAATATTGTGCCCAAGGATCACCTGTATGCGTTCCACCTCAAAAGTCCACCACCTCAACAGTGCAGTGCATGAGGTGATGGCATGCTAGTGGAGATGACTTACGGGAAGGACTGTATTTGTCACCAGACTCCATTTTAATGCCTTCTTGTCCAGTGGAATGAAGAAATCATCAGTCATTGGGTTAGAGTCTTGCTGCATTTAGTACTAAAGCTCTACCTCGGCAGAACAGCTAAGCACAACTGGAGGTCATAGAAATGTTCATTTGACCAAGTCTTCTCTTGAGGTGACGACCCCAAGATGCACTCAGAGATATTCCTAGGTTTTATTTTTTGGTCTAGTCCAATGTACACGTTCCACAACACAACCACATAAAGAAAGACCCCAAATGCACTGCTATAAGCACCAGATACTTGTCAATTTTTGGGTTATATGACGCTGTAGGTGATGGTAGAATTCACTTCGTTCGAAGATTCATCGGCCGGAGAATGACAAGAAAACCTCTTGACAATTTGTGTGCTCTTAGTAGAACACTAAACGATCCTGATGAAAGTATTCATTTATGTTCTAAAGTGTCCAATTGGGTTTAGTGCCTGAAAATATGTGTTTTTAATTTTCTTTGCATCGTATTGAGTGGACTCCAAATTGCTCTGAACTTAGAATTGTATCAGGTTTTACTTTTACTCACCCAAAGGTGCCAAGGATGAGCTGGCGAGTCCTGCTAGAAGCAATCATAGAAATGTTCAAAAGCAAATCACCTAAAGCACCTTCAATGGCCGTTCACAGAGCAGCCAGCACAAAGGTGGCCTACACCCATCCCTGTAACCTCCTTGTACCCCAATGGTCTCATACATGCTATCTATCTCACCAATGTCTACCCAGCAATTTTTTTAGTCTGAAAACAACATGATTATTTTTCATCTTCTGCATATCACAGATTCTCTTTGCTTACAACATTGGCCATGTAGCTCTCATGCTTTCCTTTGATCTTCGGGCCATGGCTGAAGAAGTCAGTCTTGATGAAGATGCCTACCTTGTTCCATGTCTGACCCTGAGATTTATTGGATGTGATGCCCAAGCAAGGCCTGATGGGAAACTGTTGCCTTTCAAAAGGGATTGTCCTATCTTGAGGATGGGAGTTATTTACAATTGTGGTTCCAAACAAAAAGGCTGACATCTTAAAGCTCAAGCTCTGCGGCCTGAGCAACCAGGAGGTGGCCAAGAAGCTTGGGAGCAGCAGGAAGACTGGCAATAAATATGTCAATGACCCTGGGAAGGACAGAAAGGTTGGGTCAGGCCGTCGGGTGAGTCTCATAGTCTCAGACATTTTGAAGGCCACGATCAGGATCGCTATCAGTCAGATCGGAGAAAACACTACAGGAGATAAAGGACTGGGGCCCAGTAAGAGGAAGCTGGCATACAGCAGTATACATGGTCATACAGGATATGACATTCATGCTGTACTACCACATTCCTTATTATCTGTACCAATGTATATGCATATGTACTCATACAGTCTGGTCGAAAGTATCCATATGGCTGGAAGCATCAAACAAAATGGTCAATTACTGACACTTGCTAATAACAATAACTTGGTGGGTTCTGATTGTCGGAAGACAATCCATGTGACTGGCACGGCAGTCCTGTGAAATCATTTTACTTCGAGTGCTCTAGTGGCTTAGTAAACATTCAAAACTGCAAACTTGTGTACCTAAAGTTATGTCGCAGTGTCTGAATTATCCATTTCAGGTTGAAATTCAAGTCTGAAACATTATCCTTCAGCATATGACATCAGTATGTACCAAGTGACATTTATTATGATAAGCACTGTATTCCCTAGCAACAAGACTGCCACACTCCTATTTCCAGCACATTTCATCACACATTTGGGCAAGACACCATTCAGATTGATCAGCAAATGATTGTCAATGTGGCAATTGTTGTAATGCCCATGTCTTTGCAAGACAACAGCTCTGGTTGCTCAGAAAGCAAGTCATATATAGAATCCAATTTCCGCATTCCCTAACAAGACAACCACACTCACCTTGTACTCAACATGTTCTTTGCGCTCAAAAAAACACTTCATGCTCAACACACAACTTGTCCTCAACATGAGCTTCATGCTGAACATGTGGCAAAAAAGACAAATACACACTTGCACATTCACACTAGCATACTCACACCCATGCACTCACACACCCATGCACTCACACACCCAAGCAGCCATGCACTCCTCTACTCACACATTCACGCGCTCATGCAATCACACATGCACACTCACATAGACCCACAGCAGCACACTCACATGTAAATACAACTCTTGCATTTCAAATATTAGACTTTTTAAGCAAAAATTGATTCTGTATGAATACTTTTGGATCCCCCAAAAGTACAGTTGACTTTCTTTTGTTTAAAAAACTTTGTTGGCAGTTATGCTTTCAGACATGTTTTGATATGGAGGAATGAATGATGACATCATGGGTTGTCTTCTGACAATCAAAACCAACCATCTTATTATTGGAAAGTGTGCATAATTGATCATTTTTTTCCATGCATCCAGTCATATGGATACTTTTGACCACAACTGTATATGGACAGTCACCTTGTCTAAATGTCAGGGAAAGTCACACTAAGTTACTGCTGCATATGCAGTGTCACAGGCCAGACATAAGTAAGAAAGTACCAGAGCATGTCAACTGCATTTGAGGCTACTGTGTTCTTGGTGATCGTATTGTGCTGAGGGTGGCCAGACCCTCACTTGCAATTATGGTGTGTGCCTCGTGATTCGGTCAGACCATCGCAGCCAGGTGTTCCTTGTCTCACTGAAGTCCTCACTCTCCTTCATTGTGTCGGGCAACTTAGTATTAAGTGTCTCCGGCCACAGCCAGACAGAAACGATCGCAGCTCCAGTCATGAAGCCTCCAAATAATGCCAGGGATGCTGTCCCAGATGCCAACGATCCCAGGGCTGATGCCAACAGTGGAAAAGTGATGGCCCCTATGCGTGCTGCTGCCGATGATGATGACAGTGTGGTTGTGCGAATTGGTGTTGGGAAGAGCTCCTTGGTGTAGGTGTAAGCAACATTGAGAGAAACAAAGGAGCAGACAACAGAGGCTGTGCTAAAGACCACCACTGCCCACTGGGCTGAGTCCGGGATTGCAGGGGTGACCACAGCCAATGCACCAGCAATGAACAGTGGAATGGTTAGAGTAAACTTTCGTCCCAATTTGTTCTCCACATAGGGAGACATCACAGTGGCAGGGATAGTGAAAAAGGTGGGAAAGACAAAGATCAGGTAGGGGTTCCAGTCAAAAGATGGTGTGAAATATATGATGCCGTAGTAGCCGAGGGTGAAGCTCATCCAGACCCACAACAAAATTAGGAAATTCCTCCTCATTCCTGGGTAATAGCGTATCAGATCCAGTAAGCTGGCCTTATTTACAGAGGCTGTCTTTTTCTTGTCTATAGCCTCTATTAGTTTCTCCACCCTTGCAAGGTCATTTCTTTTTCCGTTGATTGCTGCTGCTCTCCTGATCACTGTCAGCGCCTTTTCTTTTTGCCCACGGACCAGCAACCACCTGGGTGACTCAGGCATCAACCACCAGAGAGGGAACGACACCAGTCCCATCCCTGCCATCACAAGGTGGAGCACAAAGGCATTTGGCGCTAAAAATGCCACCAGTCCCAGAAGAGCATGGCCAACTTGAGCTGGAACAGCGGCAAAGAATGCTGGGGTCAAGCTGCGCCAGCGGCCACCAACTATTTCAGTGCGATATACATTGGTGGCCAGGTTGACTGCAATTGATGCGGCGCCAGCAACACAGCGGGCGCAAATCCAGACAGCTACTGTTGGTGCAAAGATGCATACCAGATCGGCGGCACCAGCGATGTTCAATGATGCCAAGAAGATGGTCTTTCGACCAAGGCGGTCAGTCGCAGGTCCAGCAATGAGTGCCCCTACCAAAGAGGCAGCAAAGAAAAGTGACTGCGCAGTAGCCGAGAGATATGCCCGGTCACAGACAAGGTCAAATCGTTGAGCTATTGTGTTCTGTAAAAAAATATACTGCATCTGTAAACTTGCCTATTAATGACATGTTTTAAATGAGGTGTTAATTGTGTTTGTACGACGTAGATGTGATGAAGCTGATGGTAGCATCGCACTTAACTTACTTTCGTATTATTTTGTATGTTTAAGACCAGAGATTCTCAGACCAGCAAGAGTTAAAGCAACTGTTGCCCAATGTTTCTGCTAAATTTTCGTTCTGATTTGTCGTGAGCTCTGCAGTATGGCTCTTAAGTTTGAGCATTTTTAATTTCTGCTGTATATCTTGCTAAGCTTTATTGATCTTCAGTCACCTTTATAACTATATGTTAATGACGCACTTTGCGAGGGATATAAAATGACCTTAGAGCCGCCAAATCCAAGGAGGTCACATAGGAGCACACATCGTGCGTTGTTAATTTGCCATTTCATGATGGTCGGAAAGCCGGTATTTCACTGGATTCAAAGTGTTGAATCACAGTAAGTCCCCGTGGAGGGGGAAATATCATGCAGGGATATTTCCCTCGAGACAGAGAATAAGGAGAGAAATATTCCGAACATCGTGTGTTAAGATCAGAATTTTGACTCACTTTTTGTATCGGATCACTTTTGTGTTACATGTCACAGCAGTGCTTGATGTGCCTGACGCACAGGAGAGCAATTCCGTTTGAGCAGCCTAACGTTACTACATACAATGGGGTGCACCAGTGCGCATCTCCCTACAGGTTTAATGCTCCAGTGGGACACAGCTGTCCTCGCTGGTCCTTATGATCTCGTGGTCTTTGTATGCGCTGGTCTTATCTCGGGCTGGGTTGAAGTGTGATTATGAGGAACAGACGTTTGTGTGACTTTACGCAGATGCCAAGACCTAGAGGTTGTGACACATACGTGTGTGAATGTACACTTTGTGCAGTGTGCATTAGGTTCCCCAAATAGGTAAAAGCTCTGGCCAAGTTCTACAGTTGCATTGAAAACCAGCCAGGTGTCAAACACCACATCCTTTCACATCACTCTTATTGACCTCAAACACATGGCGCAGTCTCTTGGGGATGGCACTGCAGATTCTCTTGATCTCTTGAAGAATTTGATTCTCAAGGAGTGTTCAGGACATCAGCAGTTCCTTCCTGGCAAGGCTGTCTCTGTCACCATTGGCTTCTTCACCTTGGTCACGCGGGCTGGAGAGCATCTGACAATCTTGTTGATATCCGTTGGGCTGATGTGGCCATCGAAACACATGGCCAAAAATTTCTCGCCTCGCACTGCACCAGTCCGGAATGTACAGTGGGGGCCACAAGTGAGCGTACAGCGGCGGGAAAGACGGAAAAGTTGATTTTTAGGGCCTTCTTTAGTTCTAAAATGTGACCTTTTTTGTTAAAGGGGGCCGTCACCCCCCTTTTATCCCCCCACTGGGGTCGCTGCCCCTGTGTGCCCC
>JAAUXU010031164.1_pt1 | contig 12850 bp, 11 predicted proteins | sample 7278151 | NCBI WGS metagenome assembly JAAUXU01 (sample SAMN14350113, study PRJNA611818) | marine sediment metagenome | isolation source: surface marine sediment (1.8m) | place: French Polynesia: Moorea | collected 2018-08 | reverse complement strand
GGCATGGATGTGACCATGGTGGATGCCGCCCAGCGACCCGGTGGGGTGTGCCTGTTTAAAGGCTGTATTCCTTCCAAAACGTTTCTTTATTTGTCCGAATTGATCTATGACGCCCAACGCGCCGAAAGCATGGGAATTACCTTCGGTAAGCCCCAAATCGATCTGAAGGCCCTGCGTGAATGGAAGGCCAGCGTTATTGATACGATGGCCAACGGCCTGGTCAGCTTGAGCAACCGGCGCGGTGTTCAATTGCTGCAGGGGCGGGCGCAGTTTGAAAGCTCTCATACAGCTCGATTGCGCGATTGCGAGGTCAGCCATATTAAATTTAAGCATGCCATTATCGCCACCGGATCGCGACCGATTCCGTTTCCGGGCACCGAATTCAAATCCGGCGGACGCATTATGAGCTCCACCGGCGCTCTGGCGCTGGCGGATGTGCCTCAGAATTTGCTGATCATCGGCGGCGGATATGTCGGCCTGGAGCTCGGTACGATGTATGCCGCCCTGGGTAGCCGGTTGAAACTGGTCGAACTTGAAGACCACCTGCTTCCGGGTGTTGATACGGATCTGGTTGAGCCCTTACATCGCCGGCTCAACACCATTTTTGAATCTATTCATTTGAAAACCAAAGTGGCTTCCATGCAGGAAACAGATGCCGGGGTGGCGGTCGCTCTGGAAGGGGATGTCGAGACGCCCGAGCAGACATTTGATCGGGTACTGGTGGCCATCGGCCGCAAGGCTGCTTCCGACGATATCGGTCTGGAAAACACCCAGGTGGAACTGGATAACCGGGGATTTATCAAAGTCGATGAGCAGCTGCGCACCACCGATGAGCGCATCTTTGCCGTCGGGGATGTGGCCGGCGGTTTAATGCTGGCGCACAAGGCCACCCGTGAAGGCAAGGTGGCGGCCGAGGTAATCGCCGGGCAACCTTCTGCCTTTGACGTGCGGGCCATCCCGGCGGTGGTCTACACCGACCCGCAGATTGCCTGGTGCGGTCTGACCGAAGAACAGGCCCGCGCCGAGAACATACCCGTTAAAGTCCAGCGCTTTCCCTGGAAATTTTCCGGTCGCGCCACCACCATGGGTGCACCCGAAGGACTGACCAAAATTATGGTTGATCCGGACAGCGGCCGTATTGTGGGTGTGGGGATATGCGGCCGTGATACGGAAGGGCTAATTTCAGAGGGGGTTTTGGCTATTGAAATGGGCGCCCTGGCTGAAGATATGGCCTTGAGTATTCACCCGCATCCAACCCTATCGGAAACCGAGGGCGAAGCCGCCGAGATGTATCTGGGCAGCGCAACACACATTCTGTCAAAAAAAATCCAGTCCTAGTATTTTTCACATACAGATCATTTTCCCCTTGACTTGGATGGGGTGGAGGCATATAATTAGCTTATTAGCATATACTAATATAGAACTATGGATAAAGTCGAAAAGCTGGTTGATATATTCAAAGCACTGTCTGATCCGACGCGGCTACGATTGGTGAAGTTGCTAAACGATTGCCCGCCAGGGGTTTGCAAAGGTGGGCCGCTATGCGTCAATGCGCTGGCAAACCAGCTCGGAGTGACCCAATCGGCTGTATCACAGCATTTGCGCATCCTGAGGCAGGCGGGTCTAGTTAGTGGTGATCGCCGTGGGTCCTTTATGCACTATTCACTTGATCCGGATGGACTAAAAAAATACCGCGAAGCGCTGCGAGAAACGCTGGGCGATGATTTTGTAGCCGGTTGAGGCCATTTTTTTTAATCAAATATATTAGTATATGCGAATATTTTTAAATATAAAAAGAGAGGAGGTGTTATTATGTGTTGTCAAACGACCCGTCATCATGGATTTCAGAGATGGGGCCCGCCAATGGCCTGTGATTGCGGATGCGATGAACCCCCGTATACGCGGCCCCGATTTATGACCAAAAAACAAAGGATTGCAGCATTAGAAACGCATCTAGCGGATCTGCAGGAGGAAGCCAAGGCTGTTAAAGAACACATTGCGCAAATCAAAAAAGAAAAATAGCCATGCAATTTAAAACAGAGAGGGGCAACCGCTCCTCTCTGTTCCGCACAAACACTCTTTGATGAGGTAAATATTTTCACATTGCCTGCCCAATTTCTAGTCTTTTTTCCATTTGTCAAACAAGAAATTTTTCGCCCACATTTCAAGACAGGCTATTGAAAGATGGTACGGATTAAATCTCCTTGGCCCAATTCCTTAATTCAAATTTTTGTATCTTACCGGTTGAAGTCTTCGGTAGCTCACAGAAGACAACATTTTTAGGCCTTTTGAATCCGGCCATATTTTCCCTGCAGAAAGCGATTAATTCGGATTCGGTCGTTTCTTCATAACCGCGATTGAGCTCCACAAAAGCACATGGGGTCTCTCCCCATTTCTCATGTGGTTTGGCAACGACTGCTACCAGAGAGACTGCCGGGTGTTTGGCCAGGACATTTTCGACTTCAACAGAAGAGATGTTTTCTCCTCCGGAGATAATGATGTCTTTGGAGCGATCCTTGATTTGGATGTAGCCGTCCGGGTGCATGACAGCCAGGTCTCCGGAGTGGAACCATCCATTTTCGAAAGATTTTTCAGTCTCCTCCTTATTTTTGTAATATCCTTTCATGACCGTATTACCGCGAATCATGATTTCACCCATTGTTTTACCATCTCTTGGCACCGTTTCCATCGTCAGGGGATCGAAAATATCAATTTCCTCCATCATTGGATACCTCACGCCCTGGCGCGCTTTGATTTCGGCCTTCTGGCCCATGGAACAATCATCCCAATCCGGATTCCAGGCACAGTGAAGTACGTGCCCGTATGTTTCGGTAAGGCCGTAAACATGCATCACTTCAAAACCAAGACCCTCCATTTTCTCCAGTATAGCGCTCGACGGCGGTGCACCCGCAGTCATGGCATAAACCTTGTGATCAATTTTGCGCTTTTCATTGTCCGGTGCATTGGCGATCATATTCAGAACGATGGGCGCTCCGCCGAAATGCGTAATTTTATGATCGACGATTAGATCATAGATATCTTTGGCAATGATATATCGACAACAGACGGCCGTTCCTGTCAGAGCGGCAATCGTCCACGGGTATCCCCATCCATTACAGTGAAACATGGGTACCGTGTAGAGATATTTCAGATGATTGGGCATATTCCATGCAATGACGCTCCCCATGGACATTAAATAAGCGCCGCGATGGTGGTAGACGACGCCTTTGGGCCGGCCCGTTGTCCCGGAGGTATAATTCAGTGTAATCGCCTGCCACTCATCAAGGGGCCTCTTCCACTGATAATCGGCATCCCCTTTTTCCAGAAATTCGTCGAAGGTAAATTCCCCGAGGCATTCTCCCTGGCCATTCTGCAAATTTGCATTCGGGTCTTCAATATCAATCACCAAAATTTCTTTTTCATGCTTGGTCAGGGCCTCTTTGACCGCAGGAGAAAACTGAGTATCGGCAATAAATGCCTTCGTGTCGGCATGATCCAGAATATATGCGATGGTATCGGCTTCGAGTCTCGTGTTGATCGTATTGAGAACCGCCCCGGTCATCGGGACCGAGTAGTGTGTTTCAAAAATTTCGGGCGTATTTGCTGCAATAATTGAGACCGTATCCCCTAATCCAATGCCGTGTTTTTCAAGGGCGCTGGCAAATTTCAGACAGCGATTATAGGTTTCAAGCCAGGTGTAGTTTCGATCGGCATATATTACGGAGGGATAGTTCGGATATATATCTTTGGTTTTTTCGATAAAGGACAAAGGCGAAAGTGGAACAAAATTCGCTGCATTTTTTTCGAGGTCCATCTCATAATTATTCTTCTTCGAATCCACGGTTTCCTCCTCTTAATTATGGTCCTGTGGGAAGGGCAACCTGCAGTCCTCAGAAGGGTGCATATTGCCCGGGATGTCAAATTTTCATAATCGATCCACCTCATTTGACTGGATGCATAGCCGTGTAAAAAATATCGATCAAACGAAACATTTTTATGGAACGTGCTGAAAAGAAATTCGCAAAAAAGGCCCGGCATATAGCAGAAACTGCACTTGACAAAATAGTGCCGGATTGCTAAGAACAGACCGACCGGTCCGTCTTACCCTTATTTTGAGGTTATGTCAATTGAATCTTAAAAATACCATCGTTCACGAATCTCTAAAACTCTTCTCGCTTAATGGATTTTTAAGCACATCCATTCAGGATATCCTCTCGGCTGCCGGTACCTCCAAAGGCGGTTTTTACAATCATTTTGCAAGCAAAGAAGACCTTTTCTTCCAGGTTCTGAACGAAGCCCGCAGAATTTGGCGCGAACGCAACCTGCAAGGCCTGGATAAAATAGATGATCCCATCAGCAAAATTGAGCAGCTGCTTTTAAATTATAAGGAAAGCTATCTTCTAGACTCAGAAAATTTTCCCGGCGGATGCATATTTATTATGTTTGCAGTTGAATTGGGTAACTCACGTCCGCACCTGTCCAGGGAAGTTCAGAAAGGCTTTGTCGGCCTCAAGACGATGCTCAAGAGAATATTGGATAATGGCCAATCGCCTGCAATGCAATACAGCGGCAATGACACAACCACTGTTACAGAGATAATCTTCAACGGCATGCTAGGAGCTTCGGTTAATTTCAGTGTGGATAGATCATATGAAGCTCTGGATAAATCCATTAACTCCTTGATTGATTATCTCAATAAACTCAGAGATTGAATTTGGCAATATAGAGATATATAAATTTATTGGCAGGAGGAGATTAAAATGATTGATTTTACGTTCACCGATGAGCGGAAAAATGGTGCTCCCGGAGGTTTATATCGGCGTAGGTTGTCTGGAAAGCAGCAGCACATGGTCGGTATCGTCGGCGCCCGGGTAATGGTCGCCATCAACAATGATGCCAAATCACCGATATTTGAGCAGGTCGATTACGGTATTGTCGATGACTGTAGAGAATTTTTGCCCACATTGATCGAACAAATAAAGCAGTACCAGGAGAAAGAAAATACCTGCGAATAGTCAAATTAATTTTGTCCTTATCGATAACATTTGTCAGGACATGAAAGGGGATAAAACATGGCAATAAAGAAACGAGAAGACTATCTAAAGGCGCTGCGCGAACTTAGACCGAATATCTTCAAGTTCGGCGAGCTTATTGAAGATGTTACGACCCATCCTGCGACAAAAAGAACAGTGGAGAGCCACGCGTTGAATTACGATGCAGCCAATGATCCGGCATTGCAAGACATTTACTCAACGACATCAACTTTTTCCGGCGACAAAATTTTACGCTGGAACTCCATGATGCAGAGTTCAAAAGATCTGATCGCCAATATGCGCATGAAACGGCAGAATTATCGGCGCACCGGCAGCTGCACCGGAGCGGTATGCGTCGGGTGGAATGCCATGAACGTCATGTGGGCCGTTTGTGGTGAAATGGATGAGGCCAACGGAACTGATTACCAACTTCGACTGAAAAACTGGATCCTATCGGCTGAGAGTAAAGGGCTGACAGTCGCCGGGGCCCTGACGGATGCAAAAGGCGATCGCAGCCTGAAACCTTCCCAGCAGCCCGATCCCGACACCAACCTGCGGATAAAGGAAGTTCGGGAAGACGGCATCGTCATTCGCGGGGCCAAGTTAATGATTTGCGGAACGGCAGCTTCCCAGGAGATTTTTCTGCTGCCGGGCAGTGTCTACGGTGAGGCAGATCAGGATTATGCGCTTGCCTGTGTTGTGCCCAGAGATATTGAAGGGTTGACTATTGTAGAGGCCACCAGACCCAGCGATCGGAGAGAGCTGGAGGATACAGCTGCTGTCGAAACGCCGGATACGGGTATTACCCAGGGATGGCTGCTATTCGAAGATGTTTTTGTACCCAAAGAAAGGGTGTTTCTGTGCAAGGAGTTTAAATACACCGGGAAGGTTATTCAATATTTCACCGCCAATTACCGCGCCTGTATCGGTGCCTGTGTCGCCGGGCAGGGGGATGTGATGATCGGCGCGTCGGTCCTGATGGCACGGCTAAATGGGCTGTCAGCCAAAGTGTTTACTGACAAGCTGGTCACAATGTCCGTCAACAATACGATCACCTACGGCCTGGGGGCCGGTGCGATCGCTTTGGGCACCAAACATCCCTCCGGTTCTTATTTTGCGGACTCCCATACCGCCCATACCAACAAAGTTATGGTGGCCACCCTGCCATATGAAGTAAAGCGACTTACTCAGGATATCGGCGGCGGAATCGTCGAAACCGGGTGCATGCCCTCTTATAAGGATTTTACCAATCCGCAGTACGGGCATCTTATTCAGAAATGTCTGAAAGCCGGCGCCGGATCCGCCGAATCACGATTTAAAGCCGCACGCCTGTCCGAATGGCTGACCATTGGCTCCGGCGTACCCGGTTGTATGCACGGCGGCGGGTCGCCGGACGGGGCCAAGCTGGTGGTGCGGTTTACGACACCGCTTGAAGAGTACGCCGATTATGCTAGAAAAATTATTAACATCGAGGAGGAAATTTCCGAACCGCAGAAAAAGTTAAAGAATTAGATGCGCTACGAAAAATTGCATATTAAAGGTGACGGAAATCTGTGTAATGTTGCATCGACGAATGCTCAAATTCAAGCTGATCGACAACCAAGCAGGTGGCTTGGGAAATGTGACAGGATACAATTTGTTCAATCAACCTATAAAAAACGGAATTGAATAGCTTTCCTTTGCCTTATTCGATCGATGATTTTGTTTCATGAGCTCGAAAAGATCCCCTGGTGTGCTGATAACCTTTTGAATAGTTGTTGTTTCTATCAACCTGATTATCCGCCTGCACGCATTCGTGTTGTGGGCTGCGGCGGAATTGTCGTATCAGCGGTGGAATCCGCTTGATGCCTATAAATTTGGAATTTTGATACACTTATTTTGGAGAGCGAGAAATGTTTATTAATGGTCAGTGGGAAAATGCCAAAAGCGCACGCCGTTTTCAATCATTCAATCCCGCATCGGGTGAGCCTATCGGGGAAGTTCCGGATGGTGACGGAATTGATGCCATCAGCGCCATCGATGCGGCTGCTGATGCCTTTCCGGATTGGTCTTCTCAAACCGCATACCAACGGTCCCAGTTCCTTTATGCGGCCCATGCATTGATGATGGAAAACCTGGACCGATTGGCCAAGATAATGACCGAGGAGCAGGGCAAGCCCATCGTTGCCGCGCGTAATGAAGTTAAATACGGTGCCGAATTTCTGCTGTGGTATGCGGAAGAAGCCAAACGCATCTACGGCCAGACCATCCCATCTGCTAGGGCTGATCAACGCTTTATGGTGCTGCGCCAGCCTGTCGGTGTCGTCGGCGCCATTACGCCGTGGAATTATCCCATCTCCATGATCACCCGCAAGGTTGCTCCGGCGATAGCGGCAGGTTGCACCATCGTCCTAAAACCTGCCGAAGCAACCCCTCTATGCGCCATAGCCGTTTTTGACATTTTTGCTAAAGCCGGGATTCCTGCCGGTGTCGTCAACCTAGTGACAGCCCTGGAGCCGGGGCCGATTGGAGCCGCATTCCTGGATGATCCCAGAGTTCGGAAACTGACCTTCACCGGATCGACCCAAATCGGCAAGATGCTTGCCCGTGAGGCCGCAGCACAGTTAAAGCGGGTATCTTTGGAATTGGGTGGTCATGCGCCCTTTATCGTTTGCCGCGATGCGGACCCGATTCATGCGGCCAAAGGGCTGGCGCTGGTCAAATTTCTCAACACCGGTCAGGCTTGCATCAGCCCCAATCGTATTTATGTGCATACGGATCTAATCGACCCATTTATTGCTGAATTGTCCAAAAGGGTGTCAGCACTGAAGGCCGGTTCCGGTTTTGATCCGGGGGTCAGGATCGGTCCGCTGGTCAACGATGCTGCCCTGGAAAAAGTTGACCGCCAAGTTCAGGACGCAATCCAGAATGGTGCCGAACTGGTTATTGGTGGTCAAAGACTGCGTGAAGAAGGGCTGGACCAAGGTTTTTTTTATGCACCGACCATATTGAATCGTGTGACGGCTGATATGACCATATATCGGGAAGAGACGTTCGGTCCGGTTGCACCCATCATTCCCTATGAAAACGAAGACGATCTGCTATCCATGGCCAATGATACCAGCTACGGTCTGGCATCCTATGTTTATACACAAGACTTGAAAAAGGCCTTTACCTTATTTGAGGGATTGAATTTCGGAATCGTCGGCATCAATGATATCAATCCAACTTCGGCGGCGGCGCCTTTCGGAGGCATGAAGGAAAGCGGTTTAGGACGTGAGGGAGCCATCGAGGGTCTTGACGAATATCTGGAAACAAAGCTGGGTGGATTTTCCATCTGACCGCGCCGCATACGAGGATCCGCGATCATCAACACCCACATCTATGAGGGTGGATTTTGGCAAAGAAATAATTGCCGAAATACATCAAAAAAATTGCCGTGTTTTCTGAAGATCAAACACTTGACGAACCATATCGTATTTTAGTTCATGCCCCCTCTTGACTTCCATTTAGTTGATAAACACATAGTGATCGATTTATAAACATCACAAACGACCTGTTGCCTTTTAGAATTACAATTCACTAGATAAAAAAATATCAGGATAAATAGGAGAAATTCACATGTATTTGAGAAATTTTTATCATTAATTAAGGATAATGAAACCGTACATATCAGGCATAAAGGCTCTGCCGCATCCCAATCGGGTATAGTGTTAAACGTCCACTAAAAAATCTGATTTTACTATGATTGCATCCCATATCTTGTTTGATTAAATAGCGAAGCCCACACTTTGGCTGAATTGGGGAATGCGGCTATGAAGACTTTCCGTGCCTATCTGTAAAATCCTTTCTTATTTCCTTTAAAAATATATTCCAAAGCGCTGTTGATGAAAATTGGCCAGTCAATTTTGGATGGCTTGACGAAATGATCAATTGATACGTCTTTTTTGATTACTTGACCTAAATCAATTACCTTTTTTAATGTCTTTGTTAGATAAAATATAGGCTTATATTTTGTTGATTTGACCATTCGATATTCTTAATTGGAGGCACAGCCCATGTGTGAAAGCTTTAAAACCAAATGTGTCTGCGGACAAAAAACCGCTGAGATCTTTTTTGGCAAAATGGTTTTAGCGGAATCTTCAGTGGCAAAAGTCTTCTGCCCCAACTGCAGCCAGGATATAGACGCCAAACGCGCGGAACGTATATGGGATAATGACTGGATTCTTGAAATGGATATGAATGTGTTGCGCACCCATGCCGGTTCGATGGGAATCGCACCGCAGGAAGTGACCGCTGCCTGGGTATTTGATCAGGGCTATGCCACCTGGGTCGGCATCACCCCGGATGATACTGAAAGAAGGAATCAGGAGCGCAATGAAATCCAGAAACTGGCCAAAACCGATCTGCGTGCTTACTACGAGGCCATGAAGGAATGGGGGCTAAACCGTGAAAAGAAGTTTTTGGAAGAAGGCTGGCGCAAGATGAAAGCCCTGGCCTGAAACGGATGCAAAAATCCCCACAAATATTGGCATCGCGGATACAATCTTAGCTTCCCAAAGATCATGAGGGCAGGATGAAACTCATCCTGCCCTCCTGGTTTTTGTAGATTAGATGAATAACGCTTTTTTTGAATGTTTGACGGTTTACCTTTCAAAAGCGCTGTGGTCCTATTGAATCGCGTTTTTATAGTTTTCATCAACTTTTTGCCAGTTAATGATATTAAAGAATGCCGCAATATATTCCGGTCGGCGATTCTGATATTTCAGATAATAGGCATGCTCCCAGACATCCAAGCCCAGAATCGGTGTTTGTCCTTGACTCAGGGGGCTGTCCTGATTGGGTGTGGTGGTAATCTCAAGTTCTCCTTTGTTAACAACCAGCCATGTCCAGCCACTGCCAAAGAGTAAAGCAGCCGTATTTGAGAATTTTTCTTTAAAGCTGTCATAATCGCCGAATTTGGTCGTTATGGCTTTTGCGACGTCTCCGGCAAAATCAACCTCCTTCCACAACAACGGCCAGAAAAAGCTGTGGTTGGCATGCCCACCGCCGTGATTGCGAACAGCGGTACGAATCTTCTCCGGAATGGCATTCAGATCCGTTATTAGTTCTTCGGCGCTTTTGCTCTGGAAACTATCTTGGCCTTCAAGCGCGGCATTGAGTTTGTCGACATAGGTCTGGTGATGTTTGGTATGATGAATCTGCATGGTTTGTTCATCAAAATACGGTTCCAACGCATTATATGCATATGGAAGCGCAGGTAGTGTATGGCTCATGTTTGCACCTCCGAATCGTGTTGTAATTTTGCCTTAAAGACAATAAGAAAAGATCTTTATGATTTTCATATGGTTAGGTTCAGTTTAATAATAAGCACTAAAATTGATCCGACAACTATTTGTGTGCACTAAGAAAACATTTAAATATCAATCAGTTAATATTAAGAATGGTTTTTCTGATTTAGTAGCTGCATAAATTTTAAGCGACTGTATCGTGCAAACTCATGCATAAGAGGTGTACCGAAAGAACAGGGATCGAATTCAAATAATCGTTGAAGCGCAAATTCGATTTCATGTTCTCAACTTGCTTTGAGATCACAAGCTGTTCTTTCGCAACGCACCCTAATGCATTCAAACAGTGCACGATGTCTATGCTGACAATTGGGTTTTCCAAATCGGATGCAAAGCACTCGATTTCACCCGCAACGTTTGGGGCACTTCGCGCCCCTGTGTTTTCCCGTCTGTGGCGGTAAAACCCAAGCCACCCGCTGTGCGTGTGGTCGTTGACTCATTGCGCTACTGTCATGAGCACTGCAGAAATGCTCCTCGGCCGCTTAGTTCATTAAGACCTAGACTGGCGATTACTTGCACTTGGAGACCTACTGATGACCCGTCTGAAAATCGTGTCGAATTTTTTAGGATTAACCCAAAGTACGGTTGGATTGCTGTTTATGGTGGTTTTGGTGGGCATGGGCGAGCGTATGGCCGAGCGCTTTCTGCCCATTTATTTACTGTCATTGGGTGGCGGTGTAATATCGATCGGCCTGCTAAACGGACTGGATAATTTCTTATCTGCCGTTTATGCCTTTCCGGGAGGGTATATATCCGAGCGCATCGGTTTTAAACGATCACTATTGGTGTTTAATTTTATGGCCATGGCCGGTTTTTTAGTCGTCATTCTGATCCCGGCCTGGCAGGCGGTTTTAATTGGTGCTGTCTTTTTCCTGGCCTGGTCGGCCATATCCCTGCCGGCGACCATGGGTCTGATTGCTAAAGTGCTGCCGACCAACAAAAGAACCATGGGTGTCACCATGCATTCGCTGGTGCGTCGCTTTCCAATGGCGCTGGGACCGATACTGGGCGGATTGTGTATTGGTGTTTGGGGGGTTGAGCAGGGTGTTCGCATTGCTTTTTGTGTTGCCTTAGCACTGGCAATATTAGCGGTTTTACTGCAACAAAAGTTAATAGAAGATGATAGTCAAGCTACGTCTGGTGACGATTGCCAGATCTCACCTGAAAAGAATCCTTGGAAATTGTTCCAATCGATGGATGTTTCGCTGAAAAGGTTACTGGTATCCGATATCCTTATCCGGTTTTGTGAACAAATTCCCTATGCCTTTGTCGTGGTCTGGTGCATGCAGACAGTTACCCGTCCGGTAACGGCTTTTCAATTCGGCCTGCTGACCGCCATTGAAATGGCCACAGCAGTACTGGTTTACATTCCAGTGGCCCACTTTGCAGATAAAACCACCAAAAAGCCTTTTGTCGTGGCCACCTTTATCTTTTTTACCTTTTTCCCTTTAGTGCTCTTATTCTGCCAGTCGTTTGTATGGCTGATTCCGGCATTTGTGCTCAGAGGCTTAAAAGAATTTGGCGAGCCCACCCGTAAATCGCTGATACTGGATTTGGCGCCGGAATCCTGCAAAGCCGGCATGTACGGTCTGTATTATTTTATGCGGGATGTGTGTGTCTCTGTCGCGGCCTTTAGTGGGGCTTTTTTATGGCAGATTAGCCCGGCAACCAATTTGATTGTCGCCTTCGCATTTGGTGTGGTGGGGACCATCGCATTTGCCCGCTATGGTACCGATGTCCGCAAGCCTAACGGTTGAAGCCATATTTTACCCGACGGTCATCAGGGCAAAATCAAACGCCCTATTTGTGATTGGCAAAATTATCAGAGGGATCACAAACAAGGCGTTGACTTATAAGGGATATATTCTTTTACGGTGCTCGCCGAACCAAGGTTGTCAGATTTCTTCGACGGCTCACATTATACGGACTCCACGCTGACGATTTCAGGGATTTTCTTTTTGACGTATGTTTCGATGCCCTGTTTGAGGGTCATCTGTGACATGGGGCACCCGCCGCAAGCACCCGTCAAACGGACGGTGACAACACCGTCCACTACATCGACCAACTCCACATCGCCACCATCAGCCTGAAGCGACGGCCGAATATCATCCAACGCGCTTTGAACCTGCTCTTTCATTGTTTTCTCCAGAATTGTTAAGGGTTATGGTTATTTAAAGATATCGTTTCCGACATTAATCTTTATACCACTTTGTGGCATTGGTCAAGCTTTTCCTGTCTTTTAGGTGGCAACAGTCAGCTGACTATCGCCTGGCTTAAAGGTTCAATGTCTGGCAACAGGTTTCTTGTCGCCAGTTGCTGCATCACACAAATAGATCTCTGGTTCTTGCCAGTAGCCAAGGGCGAGCAGCCAATGGCTGAAGAAATGACGCCTGCTTTTGGGGTCGAAGCCCCAAACGTTTGAACCCTGAACCCCTGAACGCTGAGCCTAAGAACCTGATACCTGACACACAAACCATTATTTGCTAAATT
>JAAUXU010037913.1_pt1 | contig 12856 bp, 14 predicted proteins | sample 7278151 | NCBI WGS metagenome assembly JAAUXU01 (sample SAMN14350113, study PRJNA611818) | marine sediment metagenome | isolation source: surface marine sediment (1.8m) | place: French Polynesia: Moorea | collected 2018-08 | reverse complement strand
GTTCTGAGCATATGGGTATGTTCTGTGCATCTGGGTATGTTATGAGCATCTAGGTGTGTTCTGTGCATCTAGGTGTGTTCTGTGCATCTAGGTGTGTTCTGAGCATCTGGGTATGTTCTGTGTACCTGGGTGTGTTCTGTGCATCTGGGTGTGTGTCCTACAGCGTGATCAAGCATCTCTGTGTGGTGTATCAGGGTGTGTTCTGAGCATCTGGGTATGTTCTGTGTATCTAGGTGTGTTCTGTGCATCTGGGTGTGTGTCCTACAGCGTGATCAAGCATTGGCAGCCCAGGTTGGGTTTTGTGCCAGCACCTTGGCTGATGCCTCAGGACTGATGTCATGCCGTGTGTTCTGTCCATCTCTGTGTGGTGGGTGTATCAGGGTGTGTTCTGAGCATCTGGGTATGTTCTGTGCATCTGGGTATGTTCTGTGCATCTGGGTATGTTCTGTGCATCTGGGTATGTTCTGTGCATCTGGGTGTGTTCTGTGCATCTGGGTATGTTCTGTGCATCTGGGTATGTTCTGTGCATCTGGGTATGTTCTGTGCATCTGGGTGTGTGTCCTACAGCGTGATCAAGCATTGGCAGCCCAGGTTGGGTTTTGTGCCAGCACCTTGGCTGATGCCTCAGGACTGATGCCACTACTACCTGATAGCAAAGTAGGACTACTCGTTGTCCAGCCCCATGTTTGTCGATATCGAGCACGTCAGTGATGGTGGCGTTTGGCCTCCACAGCTGGAAACTTGGCCCTGATCCCTTTTTTCCCGCTTGACATCACGCATGCCATCACCGAGCGTCAACTGATTCACTTTGAAAGCTGAGCTTGGCTTGTTGTACTACACATATTAGCATGAGTGAGAGCCCAAGAAAAGCGAAACTATGTTGAGAATGGGTCAGAGTACAATAACACCATCCATTTGTACTCCCGAACACTCCTCTCAGTGATCACAATCAATGCATAACTGACATGCTTGTGTGAGGGTCCTTTTTCCCGACAATGGATTAGTTTCTAGTTTGAAAACTAAACGTGCCTAACAAGATATGAAAATATTTTTTTATGTCCTCTCACCTTCCATTAAGAAGAAAATGACAAAAATGTATGTTTCCTCACTCGGCACAACTGACAAGAGAAGGCTGCTTGCGGCTAATATCAGTTCTACACCTGCACCAATTTATGCAACGTTCGTAGTGCAAGCAATGTGTAGCAAACAAAGCTTTCAGATTCAGCACTTGCTGCAGACATGACCTGAGTACAGTGCCTGGAGTTTGTTACGCAGCATGAGGAAATATGCATTCACCACTTGATTAACAGCAGCCCTGATCGTGACAGCTCCGTTGCTGCTACACTTGTCCCATTCTCACACGCAGGCAAACACCCTGTAACGACGTTGCAAGGAAAATGGTCAGTTGACAATTTTTTTCTTCACCCTCCTGAGGAAGTGACAACAGTTCTGGCAACGTTGTCAGCTCTTCCCAGAAAATCTCTAGCCAATTAATCTTGGGAGAAAGCGAACAATAACGCAAGTGGGACCACTAAAGAAGGCCTGATGTACAGGGTGTTTCAGATAAGACCGGACACGCTGCTGGCGGGTTTAAGTAGGGCTCTTCATGGATAAAAACAGACGTGGAATGCCTCACAAGAAGTGTGCAGCGGTACAGACGTCCTCCTCGGCCAGTGAGGCCCACGGGAGGCCTGAGAGGCCCAAAATTTGGCATGGGCGCGGCCTCCCCTTCCTCTCCAGCATGCTGTAGTCCTAGGGAGGATTGGGCCCATCTCCCTTGACGTGAAGCCAGTAACGTGTCCCGTGTTATTTCAATCACCCGGTAGAAAATGAATGATGGCGATGTCTGATGCTATAATTGAAATACTGAGTAGCAGCAACGATAAATCTCCATAAAGAAAGTCAGTCTGGTGTATAACCTGTTATATAAAGGAGAGCTTCTATTGACGAAATCGGGCGTTCATTGCCAACAAAATGTACTACGCAAAATTTTGGGAACAACTCAATTTTTTGGTGCAGCCAGGAAGCATTTTTGGATTATACAACCCAGGATAACCCAAGAACTGCGTCATATCGTGAGAACGAGTTCAAGAGCGCGAGCAACAGGCTTTTTTCTCTCGTCTTCCAAAACTTGTGAGATTAATTTGGGCTTAACTAATACAAATTGCATGATCGCAACAAGATTTTAGTTTCTCCAACTCCCAAGCCGAGTAGCACAGGACACCTCCGCTAACTTGTGTTCACTGGCAAAGGGTGGATGCGTGGCTGGAGTACACACCTCCCATAAACTGGTGCGACGTCATCCAGATCCATGTAGTGCATGAAGGCGGTTGCCTAGTGCACGTAGTACAAACGTGTGTGTGTGTGTGTGCAGCACCTACAGGGTGTGGAGGCCCCATAGTGACTACTGCTACTGCAGGACTGTCATTAGATCACCTGGTATGAACCTTCTTATTGACTAACCTAACCTACAATTACTCTCAGATTCATTGGCAAGCTTCTGAGCATATATTAAGGAATACAACAAGTTTTTGACTCACATGATTTCTGTCAAGGAACTTGATCCAACCTTCTTTGGTTTTTAATAACAAATCTTTCAGGCCTTCAATACTTCATTGATGATACTCAAACCTTTGTCATCTGTCTTGCTTGATGCTGTCAATGTCCACTTCAATAAAACAGGCTGTGTCAGCAATGCAGGCAAATGCCGGGACTCCCATGTGCCAGTCCAAAGGCAGGACCCCCGAATATGCAAATCCCGGGCCCACTGACAGGTTGAGGACTAATCTGAATAGTGCAAAGGCCCATGGTGAAGTACATGCCCATGCTAACAAAGTACACAACAAGGCAGAGGAACTTTGGAGTGATCAGCAGTTGGAAGGTGCTCCTTATAGTCTTGATGATGGTTGTTGACTGTCCACGGACCACTTCCTGTCCTGGCACTGGTCACAGTGCCAGGAAGCTGAGGACACCACAGCTGGCAATGACTACAAGGACAGTGATATAGACATGCCTGACATCCTCAGGGATATCAAAGTTTCCTCTGAACTGTAGGAATGACAACATGTTGCCAATGATCCGTGCAAGCTGTCACATGGCCACAAGAATTCCTGCATTTCGAGCCATTGTCTCTGGAGTAGAATTGGCAGACAGAAAGACACCCTGAAAGAACTCATTGAGGAATAGTTGTACCGAGATTTGAATTTGTCTTAGGGTGCATTTACACCATCTGTTTTGGTGAACAGCATTTCTATACCTGAGCTATCCACAATATGGCTGTGCCAATGCCAAGCAATGCTGAGCCCGTGTATAGCAGCCAAGCCCTTAGGTGGAAGAAGGTTGCAACAAACAGGGCATACATAGGTGATGGAGCCACAAGTCATGGAGTTCTTGGCTCCAATAAATGAGATCACTGAGGGCACCATGATGGTGGAGACTGCACTCACTATGAAGATGATGGACAGCAAGACATAACCATTGCCTTTGAAGCCAGGGACAAAACCTGTGGAGTTTTCATTTGTGGCCTCCTCAATGATGACAGTCTACAAATGCATAATCCTGAGGATGTATTTGCTGCAGTATATTTTTGATGAGTGACAGATGTTGTCACGGTCTTTTCTCTCAAAACAATACCTGCAGATTTGATATGGACACATAGGCAGTGAACAGGATCATGAAGGTGGTGCCAAGGAGACAGACATTAAGGAACTTGACACTTGAGTCTTTCATGTTGCAGCAATAGCCAAATTTTAAGTTGCTCTGACACCTTTGTTGTTGACAAGGAAGTTTTTAATCTTATCATTCTGGGCTGTCATAATGTTTATTGACAATAAATGTCATTCTTGAACCTGTTCACTGGTTACGCATCACTAACAAATCAGGTATTGCTGTCAGAAAAAGACCACAACCACGTCTGTCACCAGTCCAAAGAAAAACCTCCTCAGGACTGCACACAGAAAGAAGGTGCTGACAAGACAGACGTTGAGGAACTTGACATGACACTTTATGACATGACTGTTATTGGTATGTGTTATGTCACTGAGTCACTGAGTCACTGAGTCAGGAAACACGTGTGTTCTCTAGGAACGTTTATTCAAGACTGAAGAAGGGGTAGAGAGCATATGCTGGAGAGTGAGTAGTGAGAGTGTGTAAGTAGTAGTAGTAGTTACATTATGATACGATATACATGGGGATAGAACAGTATGACACCAATAAGTGTGACACGACATTTTTACCCTTGCCCTTTATACATTGCCCTGACACTTTTTCCCTGAGACATCATAGGTTTCAGACGGACAGACAGACAGACAGACAGACAGGCAGATCGATCCACCCACGTCAAAGCTCATAACATTCAGTACTAAAATACAGTCAGGCATTATCTTTCCCCTCATATTTTCTTTCCCCTAATGGGTCTGGTCATTTTTTTCGTTATTCCAAAACTACACTTAGATGGGCAGATAGATCCTGACCTCAGTTAGGGAGGACAGCAAGCCTAATCTGAGGAGTGACATGGCCGAGTTAAAATTGCAATTGAGTGTGAGACACATGTAATTTATGAGTATTGGCTTCATGGAACAAGGGTACAACAGATGGCGCTAGAAGCTGGAGAGGGAGATAGAGCAGTCGGGAAAGTATCAACTTAACAGTAAACTGAAGTTTTGTAATGGGTTGGTCATGAACCATGAGCACAACAAACACATAAAAAAACCTCCACAGGAGCTATGTAGTCCCCTAGTGTAACTGATATGGATGCACAGCACAGTGTCTGGCTATACAGTCTCAAAATACTTTCAGACTGCACTGAAAGAAAGGTAATAGTTTCACATCACATCTAATAGCTTCACATACTTAGTAACAAAAGTACAACAGAAAGTTGTATTTTTGTTACTTATGCATACCAGGGAAAAGTCGTCGACCTTTACATATTGTGTTTCAATAGAATAGGGCACATGTCTGAGAACTCCACTTGTAGGGATGCAGGTCTTACTTCTGGTGCCGGAGCAGGTTCACCAATTCAGGAAAGAAATTCCAGGTGTCAGGAGGTCCTCAGGGAAAACGGCAAGTCTGACACAGATTATTTTCATTGTCCAAGATACATGGGTGCGTAGCTGTCACATGTATGATAAATGCTTGAATTTTTGCACTAAATCTGTTTCTGTGTGCCTGGTTAGCAATGACAAAGAGTTCAGGAGAGTGATTCTCACATTTGAATCATTATGATGCCTTAAACAAGCTGAAAGCTTCTACTTAGTCTTTTATTTCACTTAAACGACTAGAAATTCGCAAATAGTGCTTCTAACAAGTCCCTCTCCCACACTTCCGACATTGATTCAATTTAGTGTAGCATAAGCTAACTCACAGTCTGGTTGACCAGCAATATTAACAATACAAAACTGAAGGCACCCTCTAGCGAATGACTTTACAGGAAATCTTGAGGTGGCTTGGAAAGGATCCTGCTGCTGAGATGTTCCAAGCATGAAAGCAATTTTGCATTTGATAGAGCTGTTCACCTTCCTTTAATGTGACAGCTGAATGAGCTGTCTTGTCAGATTCCATCCAATGTTCAAGATGTCATTCTTTCGTGGATCTTCTCTTCTGTTCATGGCCAAGAGAGTTTGGGCATTGACACATGTGTCAAGGGCAGAGGCAAACGCAATTTTGGTCCACTTCAACGAATTGTTCTTGGTGGAGCAGTTGGCAATTTTTGGATCAACAATGTCAATGTCTCCTTTAGGGAAATCATGTAACTTGTATACAGGTGGTTGCTGCCTATTATCATCCTTTGTTGAACCAAGTAAGGCTGTACAGTGTTAGGGAGCAGTGCATTCTTGAACCTGCTTCTCCTGGCTTTCACCATGTAACTGTTCAAGACCAAGTTTAAAATGCTCTGTTCCCAATACATCTAGTAACTTTTTTGCGGTTCTGTCTTTTACTGTCTTCACCTTCAGTGGAACCTCTCTACTCGTTGCTCTGAAGTGTCCCAACCATCGTGACTCCAATTGAGCCAATTCAATGCTTGGGTAGCATAATGAAGGCTTGAGCCGTGACTTTTCAAGTTTGTTGATTTCTGGAGATTTTCCTCGAGATGTTTGACGATATCGAGCACTGTCTGTTGATGGTATGGACCTTTGCCAGACCTGCCCAGCATAAGCCACCAGCGCACCTGTGAAGGAATGCCAAACTGCATTGATACTTTTGAAGAGCTGACCATACTTGGCTGGTTTCTTTGTGTCGTACTGTCTCAGGCCAGACTGAATTCTAGAGGCATACAGTGATTCATCAATTGCATTGTGGTCAACACCAACAACATACTTCTGACAGCTGTTGTTGAAGAGTTCAAATATTGGGCCAAATGCTGCAAATCAATCTCCTTCAAGGCATTGAGGAGAGGGAAGGGAATCATCAAATGTGAGCGGGTGAAGCAAGATGGCAAAGTGATGTCCTGACATGGTTGCTCCCACGAGTGGATGCCCTACGTGATCTTGAAAGAGATGATGATGGTGCTAGAGTGACTGACCCAGGAGAGCTCGTCCAAACATAATGCCAGTGAGAGCCTGTATTTCAATTAGATCAGTGTCATGAAGATGTCGCTTTTTCCAGATTCCATTGTGTCGATGCTGGCACCTTGATGATACTTTCCAATATGACTGTTTGCGTCTTTGACAATCTCTCGTGTCATACTGGTATCAAGCAAAAGGCTTCTTGTTCTGCCCTAGCCTGCTTTGCCAGACCGCAAACTCCTGGAGTGTTTGAAATAATATCATAAGTTTGCTGTCGACCGCATGATCTTGGTTGCTCCAGATCGATCCAGTTGAGCATATGACGTAGTATGCCTTTGGAATGGGTGTGTGAAAGATGCAGAGCAGTGCTTAATATTTGAAGGAAACTGACGAGGTTGACAGTTTCCACGATCAAGTGAAGGATTCCATGATGAGACTAGCTTTTTGTTTCTTCTTTGATGAGGTCCATCTTGAACTGTACCGTGCTCGTCAGCCACGCACATCCGTATAAATTCGGGTTACCTCTGGTCAGAGGATTACAGTTTCAAACAGGGTTGTTAATCTGGTTTTGCTGACGCCAAATTTTAAAAAATGTGGCTACTTTTACATTGCTTGACATTGGAATTTTAAAGCTTATGCAGAATTTAGCTTTATTTTGAGCACGGGTGTCACCATGTACACTGTTGAGTAAGCTTGACCTTTGGGCACCATACTTTCTGTTTGGCTTTTGTTTGTGACCAGTTTTGGCTTCTCATCATGACAGTGTCAAGCATGCAAACAGTGCAGAGTGCTGAAATGTCCCATGTTGTACTTTCCTTCATATATGTACAAGTTTTAGTCCAGTCCCGATATCCCGAGTGCCAGTGGGTACGGGCAGCACACACACTTTCTGTCGGGGGACTTGATACAACCCCTTTTTTTTTTTTAAAAAAAAAGAAAACCTTTTAAATTTTCTATATCTTGGTGGAGGACATTAAACCATTCATCAGTTCTTTTGCTTGATGCTGTCAATGTCCACTTTGATAAAACAGGCAGTGCCAGCAATGCAGGCAAATGCCAGGACTCCCATGTGCCAGTCCAAAGGCAGGACCCCCGAATATGCAAATCCCACGCCCACTGACAGGTTGAGGACTAATCTGAATAGTGCAAAGGCCTCACTTGCCTTGTCGTGGTACACACTGCCCAATGCAGTAATTGCCTGGGTATTGTAGCAACCATAGGTTATCCCCATCAGAAGACTACAAAAAATTGCTAGGTACTCATTGCTGGGGGAGATGTAGGCATCAGTGGTGGTATCTTCAAAGGGGGCATCTCTGGGGATGTTGACAATGACCAATGCCTGACAGCAGAGTGACACAGCTGTGGCCACTACCACAGATGGATATCGCCCAATTCTGTTGGTAATGTGACTCATAGCACTCAGCAGCAGGGCCACAGACATGTTACCCACAGCATAAAAGATGCCATGGAGTCCTGGCATAGCCTTGGGATCATCAAAATTGAGGGTGAAACCCAAGGAAGAGGGGTAGACACCATTGCCCACGGTGAAGTACATGCCCATGCTAACAAAGTACACAACAAGGCAGAGGAACTTTGGAGTGATCAGCAGTTGGAAGGTGCTCCTTATGGTCCTGATGATGGTTGTTGACTGTCCACGGACCACTTCCTGTCCAGGCACTGGTCGCAGTGCCAGGAAGCTGAGGACACCACAGCTGGCAATGACTACAAGGACAGTGATATAGACATGCCTGACATCCTCAGGGATATCAAAGTTTCCTCTGAACTGCAGGAATGACAATGTGTTGCCAATGATCCCTGCAAGCTGTCGCGTGGCCCAAAAAATTCCTGCATTTCGAGCCATTGTCTCTGGAGTAGAATTGGCAGACAGAAAGACACCCTGAAAGAATTCATTGAGGAATAGTTGTACCAAGATTTGAATTTGTCTTAGGGTGCATTTGCACCACCGGTTTTGATGAACCCCCCCCCCCCCAATGAAAATTTGCCTGAGCAGATGAGGTCTTCATCGTAGGTAGTACCTGAGCTATCCACAGCATGGAGGTGCCAATGCCAAGCAATGCTGAGCCTGTGTATAACAGCGAAACTGTCAGGTGAAAGAAGGTTGCGATGAACAGGGCATAGGTGATGGATCCACAAAACATTGTAGTCCTGACTCCAATAAGCAAGATCAAAGGGGGCACCATGATGGTGGAGACCCCACTCACAATGTAGATGATGGACAGGGAGACATAGCCCTTGCCATTGAAACCTGGGACAAAGCCTGTGGAGTTTTCATTTGTGGCCCCCTCTATGATGACAGTCTGCAAATGTGAATTCCTTTAGACTGGTGACAGATGTGGTTATGGGTCAACCAATGGCTTTCATGGAGAAGGAGAAGGTCTTGACCCCTATCTGGTAACCCATGCATCTACAGTGTGAGTCATAAGAAGTGCCCCATTCTTCACCAGCCACAAGGACAAGTGGGGGGTGAATCAAGTGGACAGGGACAAGACAAATGATCGCAGGAGGGGATAAACGAGGCGTCACGAGTGGAAAGACAGTAAAAAGGAAGAGAACTTTCTTTTTCTTTGTTGGCTCACGTACCGTGTGAGTCAAGAAAATCTGCAGAGCTATCCAAAAAGCCCTCCTCAAAAATAAGTGTCACAAATGTTTAAAGTTCTGATATGGAGATCAACATCTTCAAAAATATATCTTTCTTGATCTTGCTAGTTGGGATTGTCTGAACTGTTAATGTCATCGAACACTTTGAAGGGATGCAGAAGATCTCAAAAGACGCTTAAGGTTCCATGGGTCCCTTTATATTTCTGACTGACACTGTAGGAACAAAGGTGTCAAAACCGTTTTATTGGCACAACTTGCTCAAACAAATACCTGCAGATTGGTTAGGGACGTGAAGGCGGTGAACACGATCAAGAAGGAGGTGCTGAGGAGCAAGACATTGAGGAACTTGATGCTCGAATCTTTCATGTTGGAGCAGAAGCCAAATTTTGAGCTGCTGTGATGCTTTGTGTAGCAGGAACTTTTTTTAATCTTATCGTTCTGGGCCGTCATAATGTTTACTGACAATAACGCTCATTGTTTCAAGGCTATTTTGAAGCTACATTCTGTCGTTGGTATGGCCATAATAAATGTAGCAGGCCATAAAGAGGCCCCATAAAGTTGCTATCGCCTGCTGCTTTCGCACATCTCATACACTTGGGACTGTTTGATAAACTGGTCAGATAGCGTCAGCTGATACCAGCAATGCAATAACTTAATGGGCAGAATGCAGCTCATTATTGAATTACACCTCGAGGCGCCGCCACCTTTCTTGGCATAGACCAGCAAATTGAGGTTTTCTTGGACAGAGCACGAACTACGCGTGTCTGGGGGACATCACCGTGGACCTGCGAGTGTCTCAGCCCATCCGGGGGTGGCCTGAAGTGTCGAACCACCTGCCAGGGTTGCCAAAAGTGACTCATCAGCTGGACTCTCCAGCCACATTGAGGCCTTCGACGCATGAGGCCAGGGCTGACGAAATGACTAGCTGACACTGGCTTGGGAAACTGTCACTTAAGAAAGGGATTACTGTACACTACCAAGCTGTATCAGCTGGATAAAAGTCAAAGAAAGTCAATCATTCCCTCGGCTTCTTTTCTGCCAAGCAAGGACTCTAGAGGCCTTTCACTGCCTGCACAGCTCAAAAAATACTCTTCTCGTGTTCTCATAACAGTTGGCAGTCAAGCAAACTCGAGACTGCGTCGTATGACCCAAAGTCGTAGTACGAACACTTCTTCATAGAGTGAAATGTCCACCCAAATAATAAAAGCAGAAATTACTTCGAAAGTTTTTTTTTTTCCTTTTTCTGGCTGACTGCTTACAGCACATGCTGTACGTCCACATTGTTGTTGCCACTGACCTGTTAGATTTGGTCAGGAGAGTGAATGTGGAGCTGCTGTCACTGGTGACAAGACTGTGCGATGCATCGAGTATCGGAAAAATTATCGAAAGTCACAAGTCAAGAAATCACAAAGCTGAAAGGGGGTCAAGCTGAGGTCACAAAAGACCTACGAGGTCACACTGCAATTGTGACGAGTTTGCTGCATGGACTGCACAAAGAACATTGAAGCACTTGTGCTCCTATTTCATAGTTTACTTTTATTACCAAACGAACATCGACGGGTACCTGGACTAGTCTTGCCTGCATAGCAAACAGATCATTGGAAAGTCAAGGTATCAGGTCGATATCGAATTTGGTCTCGATCCAGTGGTCGAATATCGCTGTGTCGAGCAACGAACGTCTTTGACTCACTTACTCATGCTTACAAACATTTACAGAATCACCTGAAGTGGTCGCAGAATAGAAGATCCTCGTCACCCCAGCAACTACAGTGTATCTGTACTGCGTCACAGGGTAGCTTCGTATGTAAAGAAACCTCCAAAAATCAAATTTGCGAAGACCAAACTATATTTTCACAATACAGGGTCAACGTCATTTTTCAAATCAAAGTACAGCATTTCAAAAATCATCAAGAATGGCTGCATTCTGCCCTCATCACAGCCTGGAGATGCCTCTTCCAGACTGAGCATTGATGTTTTCCCACCCTTTGACTGGGCTGGGGGTGGACTTCAGGGTCTCCACAGACGTGTGAGACTTCGTGCAAGCCCAGCATTCCAATATGGATCCCATTGCATCACCCAAAAGCCAGCAAAGAAGAAGCCCCAGCTCCACTTCTGGACAACGTTGGCCGTGTGGCTGGGAGTAGCATCCCGCGTGAAGACGCAGGGACCGTTCCGGAAGTTCTTCTCCGTTTAGGGTGACACCTCCTTCTTCTTCCTATCCAAACAGTGCATCTGATGCCCTCTGGGAGTGAGGTGAAGGGCGTCTCCCAGTCTCAGAACGACACCCCCGCAAACGTCGACTTCTGGCGCCTCGTGAATGACTTCTTCTCCATGCGACTTGTCTTCATGTCCTTCGCCACGTCCGTGGGTGTCGTCAGCAGCGTGAATCGCAACAACTGCTTCTCATCCGTGAAACACGGAGTGAAGCGTGCCAGATTTCACTGCTCGACGACAGCGACGCCCTTGTCCCTCGCCGGCCTGATGGCCCCTGCGGCCCTACTTCCACTTGTTGAGGCCACTTTGATCAGCCTCCCTTTCCACAGTCCCGTCACTCACATCGCTCTCCCCGGGCAGCCTCTCAAGACCTTCCTCGTGGGGACGTTTCTCTCTGATCTTCTCCCTGAAGGCCTTGGTGAGCTCTGGTGTCGTCAGTGGTGTAGGTTGTTGTCCCCTCTGTGGTTCCCCACTCCACCCAGATCATCTTACGCATCGCCTTCACGGTCGCTAGGGCGCTTCCCCGTGGCCTCGATTGTTCTCCCGATGCTGAGCCAGAGCATGACGACCTCCTGCTCGGTGTTCCCTTGCACCTTCATGACGGGCATTGACAACGTGACTCGTGAGAGCTGTACGAAAAAACACGTCATGCCACGGAAAGTACTTCCCAGAACCTCAACTGTGGAGATGTCGCAGAAATGTGTAGCAGGAGTCCTTCAGACTGTGCACATTATATTGTTAATACAAATATTGATTGTAACTGCGCCCTTTTAAATCTCGGACAATTTCTGCAAGCTGTCAAATTTGTCAATGTCAAACTGGGCTCAGATCGGGCGGAATTCAACACCTTCGATCTTACGTGCCACAGCCTTGGCCCAATAGTGCACTCATTGAGACGTTTTCCAAGTGTGGACTGCACAAAAAACGCTGTTGAGTCTCAAAGCTGTTGTTTTTGCACTCAAAGCGTCGAATTCAGTTGATCTTGGGGGTTCAATGGCCAGACCTCAAAGAGTCCGTTTATTCATTCCTCATCCGATTGCGGTTGGTATTGGAACTAGTAGTTTTTTGGGACGCACTACTCATGGAGGACCCCCTACAATGGTGGTTCAAATCACAAGTACCTGAGGAGTGTCTTGCCAGCATCTCAGGGTACCTACAGCTCCTGTACGACATCCAAAGTACTTACAGTGCCTTCCACTTTGTACCTTCCGTTCCTGCACCACATCCAAAGTACCTTTCCCTGGGTACTCCTACACCAGATCCCATGTCCCTTAAAGGGCCCTTCACTCGGTACTCACAGCCCCTGCACCACATCCCAAGTACCTTTCTGTGGGTACTCACAGCCCCTGCAACACATCCCAAGTAGCTTTCACTGGGTACTCACAGCTCCTGCACAGCATCCCAAGTAGCTTTCCCTGGGTACTCACAGCCCCTGCAACACATCCCAAGTAGCTTTCACTGGGTACTCACAGCTCCTGCACAGCATCCCAAGTAGCTTTCCCTGGGTACTCCTGCACCAG
>JAAUXU010139618.1_pt1 | contig 12857 bp, 13 predicted proteins | sample 7278151 | NCBI WGS metagenome assembly JAAUXU01 (sample SAMN14350113, study PRJNA611818) | marine sediment metagenome | isolation source: surface marine sediment (1.8m) | place: French Polynesia: Moorea | collected 2018-08 | reverse complement strand
TCTCCTTCTCCTTCTCCTTCTCCTTCTCCTTCTCCTTCTCCTTCTCCTTCTCCTTCTCCTTCTCCTTCTCCTTCTCCTTCTCCTTCTCCTTCTCTTTCTCCTTCTCCTTCTCCTTCTCCATCTTGGTAGTTCCCAAGGGGCCCTGCTGAGGGCCTACCGTTATTGTGCCAGTTCAGATCGCCTTAACCGTGTCCCCTTCTACGTCATTGAATGAGCCTCATACCTACACAGGAGGGAGATACCTGGGGGACGCGGAACGATCTTGCCTTTCAAACGTGGATCGTCCCCTGCTCTAGTTGGTGCTCCCTCCAACCTTCCCCTTCCCTTAGACGCCCTCGAGTTCGCCTGAGTGATGTGTGAGTGACACAATTAGGATTTTACGAGAGAAGATCTGTTTTCCATACAGTGTGAGGCGTACAAAAAGCGCTCCATTTGTATGATTGAGCTGCCGAAGCAGTGTCGTCGACATCACCTTGGTAGTCCTAGCATCTCTTATATTCTTTGTGGATCATAGTGCACGCCCAAACTGGGGGGAGGGGAAAGGAGTTGGCACTGCTACAGCTTAACAAACGTCTTGCAAGGCTTTTTAACCAGGCTGATCTGCATACTATAGTACTTCGTCGATCACAGCACTACAATACGGGACTGTTTAAGGATGACTCGATTAGCATTCTTTACGTGAGGTTTAAGAGAGGCAAGCTCACGGGTTGAGGCACAAATATGAACAGATATATGTGCAATCACAGTTTGAATAATTAGACCCTCAGGACTCCGGCCGCAGCTCATCTGTTCTATTACAAATACTTTAGCTCCCTACGAAAACAGGCAACCTCGTTCTTCACCTCAAGTCTGTGGCTGAAATGTTTGTGTTCTACGAGTCTGACTTGAATTGACTTGCCTCGACTTCTTTTGCTACGGCACCATTTTCTTCGCTTTCTTGAACAGATGGCTCAGCTGACTTCACGTGTCTTAGTCGCAGTTTACTTTACTTGGCTTGATTATGCACACAAATGTAACATTTCTAGGGTACTACAATGAAGCAAAGCGAGATGCCTTCGTTGTACACAAACGCGTGAGTCTAGTTGTCCTCATGGCTGGTGCGCGCATGCAACCGATGGTCGAGTTGTTGGCAACCTCATCCTTTACATCCCATCCCTGCACTCACCTGCACTAATAATTGTATTTATTCTTCCGGCTGTACATTCCTGGTTCTTGATAGGTGTAAATATGAACGAGAACTAGGTGAAATAGAAGGGCCTAAGCATAAGGACGAGCTCAGTGGAGTGATCTGATTTTTGGCAAATATTTAAAGTGTACCTGCAACATTGATATCTATATCCCACTTCACAAAAAATGTAACTCAAGTTGAATACTTCTTTGAGAGTGCTTCCAAAAAATTGGGCTATAGCGTCGCAAAGGTACCCCATAGGAGAAGGCTTCTGGAGCTGCGGGTGCTCGTCCAAGGAGCCTCAACTAGAAATTTTATTTCTCAAAGATCACCTCTTCAACAAAAAACTAGTAAACGACTTTTCATATGCAATTTCATATTTCACTTGGGTCAAAATTTGAACTTGACGGAAAGTACTTGTTTGAAAAAATTTTTCTTCAGCGTCGTTGTCCAAAACAACACCCCGCTGCGTGGCCCTATCAGAATATTCTAGCTCGGTACTCCCGAATATCGGTTGTTTAACTTTTTTTTAAGAAAAATTCCACTCTATTTCAATTCCACTCCACTCCATTTTTTCTAAATTTTTCTTTTGTTCAGAAGGTCCCCTTTGAAAAAAAAATTCAGCGTGAGACTCCTTGGACCAAGACCCACAGCTCTAGAAGCGCTATTCTCTGGGCCACCTTTACAAGGCCATAACGCATTTTTAGGAGGTGCAATCAAAAAAGTGTTTGGCTCAGGCTCCAGTTTGCATTAGGCTCCACATAGATGCCAGCACCGCAGTTGCATCTTTTCAACTTGTCAAGAATTAGATCACCCTAATGTTGAAGCTATCCTTATATGCACTGTCAGGACAGATCAACCTGGCTGCTGCATGAGGAGAACAAACACGTGCTTTCCACCGCACCATGAATTCGAAGAAGCAGTGTAAAGATTTGCACCACCACATTTAGAACGGAAATACAAGGATGGACATTACAAAGCTGCCAAGAATTGGGCTCATGTCTCCGGTTGCTACCAAGTACTGACTGACGGTGAGGCTGCAGTAGATCATACACTTGGTGAAGGGCCTTCTCTGCCTCTTGGTCACCATCAGTTTGCCGAAGTGTCCAAGGCTGACTAATAAAACACGTTTCCTGAGGCATGATAATTATTTATCCCGTAAGGGCCTTATGTCAGTCGTCCATTGTACTGGCCCTATCGAAGCCCATAAAGTACTTGTGCCGCAACGTTTCTGGGTGCACAGTTTAGATCGAGGTTCAGACGAATAAGTGACACTTGACCGTTTGACGCAAGACATTTGTCAATTTAGGACAGTACAAATCGAGTTTCCGTGCTGGCGTTGGGACAAAATGCTGCTCGAACGAGGCTTGAAAACTTCGGCAGGACTTGTGCGACTCCAATCTCGGACGAAAAACATGACTCCACCAATGGAGTCACGTTCTGGCAATTGGTGAACCGTAATCATCGTGAGGCAAAATACTTGCACCAAACCTATTGCTCCAACATCTGGGGAGGCTGAGTTGCATTCATTTCAATGCGCAACAAGACCTTCAGTCCCCTTGTTTGTGAATCTCCTTCCCCAGAAAAACCTCGGCGTCTTTGCTTTCTTAAATCAGTCCTCAAGTCTTTCTCTCTCTCCTGCTTGACAAGAAGACTTGCAACAACTTTATTGCGCAGAAGTCTCATTGAGTGAGCAATACGGCGGACACCTGCGTCTCCACGCCCGTCATCTCCTTGCTCGAGTATGAAACAACGGTGTCCAAATGGGGAAGGGGATTAAGGGGGGACTTTCAAGTCCCTGTCAAGGACATCAATGCTCTCAAGAGCTCCTCAAACACACCTGAACGCGCTCTCCTCCGCTATGCTTTATGTGTCTTGCAGAAGTTTCTGGATAGCCCAATCTCCGATCAGACGCAATCTGCTACATGCTCTTAAACGCTATACAAAAAGAGTCTCTGTCTGGCAGAGTAGAAACAGTCACGGTCCCCCTTGCAATTGAGACACACCTTTTCTTTTGTGTGTGCGCGCGCGTGTGTGTACGTGTGTGCGTGCACGCGCGCGCGCGAAACGCAATACTGCTCTCTTTGAATGTCGAAGCAGGAAAAAAAGGCAGGGGGGAGTTTGAAAAGAGCCCCAAACAATAGTGGTGGAGGTCTCATTGTCACAAAAGGAGAGCAAGAGAACAAAAGACATTATATTTGCCAAAAATTGGCCCCCCTCTTCTCTCTTCGCCTCCGTCCTCTCTCTCTCTCTAACACACACGCGCGCACACCCACCCACCCACACACACACACACACACACACACACACACACACACACACACACACAAGCCCTGGTCTTTACGATCCTTTGCGAAAATTTCCCAAGTCACACGCTTCACCGATCGAGCGAGAAATGCAATTAATTCCCTCTATGATGCTTCTAAAAGTGCATTTCTTAAGGGTACGCACAGATAGCGAAGCCGCGGGTGTTGCGCTCTTCGCCATCCCCCCCCCCCGCACCACTGAGTGCAGATCGCTCACTCCAAGGCTTACACACAACATAATATAATATTAGGCATAATGGAGGGCAGCGATTTCCAGCCTTTGCATCGGTACGCACGCGTGGAGGTTATGTCTGTATGCATGCATGCATGCGTTTTAATGGTACAATTCTGTACGACACGTCAATAACACCTTCTCGACAAGAAACGTGCGCGACGAAAGAGATAGCATGCCAGGCACATATGAGTTGAGGGAGCGGTTAGGAGAGCACAAAACCACTGGAAGAGGGGAGGGGGGAGAAGGGCGCTTTGTCTTTATACCCCGTCAGGATTAATGGGACAGAGAGATGAAGGCATCTTAACCCCTGTAACGGCTCCATAACTGCCTTGAGCAGCAGTTTTCTTCCACTCTCATACGTGAGCGCAGCATAGTGAGTCTTTGCATACATGCATACATGAGGGATGCGACGGGGAGGGGAGGAGAAAGGCTAGAAAGACTCTTAAAAAGAGTGTGTTCTTTTCCTGCTTATGGGCAGTAAATTGAGAGTGACTTTCCATCGATTGCTCTTGGCTCGCTGGAAGCTGTTACCGACTTCTTAGCCTTCGTTCTTCTTGTGTGCGTGTGTGCACGAGCCTTAAGCATTTAAATTTAGCCATCGCTACGTGCGTGTGCAAGCAATATAGGCCTTGGCCTGGTAGGGACGAAAGCAGGTAAAAACTCTCTCTTTCTTCCGCCGGCCTAAGAAAAATATAGCGAAATCGAGAAGCGGGAGGGGAGAAGCATGGAACTTTGATGAGTTTGATCGCCTTTCATTTCCCAAAATGTTGATCTTTGTGGACACAGCAAGCTTAGTTCTAAATTGCCTGCTTGTGACGTGCGTGCGCGCACGATTTCACCTATTCACGACGTTCCATTGACCCTTCGTAGAATTACTCCGTAGTAGCAGAGCACGACAGACGAGTGTACAAATAACCTTATCACTAGACGTCCAAATATTTTATACCTGTGTTTGCTCACCTGCGTTCTACAGAGTGTCTCAGCGGGGCCGGGGGATCCGGCAGGCGGGCGGACGGCCGAACTAGGGGAAGGAGATTTTTTGGCCTTGAGACAGAACTGCGTCGATTTGTCGTCGCCGCGTCACTTGCTTACCCTCCTTTTCTGCCAACTCACCAACGCCACACCCTGTATCGGAGACGAATTGTGTGTTCACCGAGTCAGGGGAGGTCAAGTCGGGACTAAGCTGCTTCCTATCCTGTGTTCCTTCCTCTCTCGTCCACCTTTCCCTGCAAGTGAGTGTCAACCCCCCCGGGGAGGGGGGGGGGCTCGGGTCTGGCTAGCCCGCTGTTCCGGGTGGACACATGCACTAAGTGAGGACAGAGGCATATTGGTGCAGGGTTTCTTCTTGACTTCCTCGGTGACGTCACCGGGCTTGCAGTGTTGCAGTTTCCTCGCACTTGTAGCTCAGCTGAGTGCTTATCCCCAATGAGTCCTTGCGACCCTGCACTGCTGGTCTGGTCGTCAAACTGAGTGGCTCCTCTGTCCATTCTCATCTGGATCGTCCGGGATCTCTTCAGCTCAGGACCGCGTTTGGACGGTTGGTCACCTCATGAACGACCAAGGAAAGGATGACGGAACCGTAATGCAATAAGTGCATCCAAAGATCAGCTATATGAGTCCCCACACCCGTGGCATCCGCAACTGGGTCCCCCTTCAGGAGAAAGACCGACATCTGAAATGTCTCTGACCATATGAAGGGAAGAGCCAAAGCATTGATTAATGTTTTTTACTCTGGCCAAGATACCCTCTCCAGACCAACCAACCAGGCCTTAGGCTACTCAACTGCTAGGGCATCACCGGGCATACATGCTCTTATTACATGTGGCGTCACAAGAAATGTGATCGTACCTACACGCAGACTGAGACCAACCCAAGCCCTGGAGCTCCGAGCAGGACCAATTTTGAGACTTCTTTTGAGAGCCTATCTACGAAGGGTCAAATTTACTACATATCAGTACAATAGGACTTGGATGGACGGACTTGAAACTTCTGAAGATGACCTTTTTTTTGACAGGTGCTTGCAACCATTCAAAGTACTGATAAAAGGTATCGATTGAAGCAACTTCCAATTTTCAATGGGAACGCTTAAGTAGTCTTACGAGGAGGCCCCAAAGTGTTGCCGCACCCTGTTCATACTTCTTAACCTCCTTTTTCTCTCCGGTCAGAAACAGATGAATTTTGTACTGTACTAAGTAGTATCAGACAAAAAAAAAATTGGCTAGCTGTTACTGTGAGCAAACGATGCAGCAAGGGAGAGACACAAGTAGGGGATAGACGGATGTTCATTTTTCACCTTAGTGCGGCATTGACACGAGCAGTTGGCGCCACACGGATCCACCGAGTCCGGAACACTGCGAGTGGTAAGACTGTGAAGTTCAGCAAGGCCCCCTCCCCCCGCGCCACCACCACCCGTGCTCAGGCTTACCCCTTTTTCACTCGCGTCAGTTAATCTCTCGTCTGGAGAGGTTCCTAACTGTATTTTCTTTATCTTTTGACTGTCATTACTCGCACGTACGACACCACGTAGGCCTAGGTCAAAGAACTAAAGAGAGACAGGAAAAGAGCGAACGTGAGTGCCATGAAATAGTCTGTCAACTTTTCGCTGCAATTTTCTACAATATTTAGCACAATGGGTCGTGGAGGCAATGAGGTGAGCCCTCCAGAGCTGGAGGAGTTGACAGTGGCCAAAAATAGGCGCAAGCCTACTGTGGAGAAGGTCAAAGCAAAGGAAATTAAGGACCAGAGCAGCATCAGCATCAACAACAACAGAGAGACGGAGATCAAGTACCCCGAGTACATTGGCTCCACCTTGGCTTCCATTCTGGTGTTCATCATGGGAGCCACCATGAGAGGTCTGTGGATTGACAAACTTCATTTTCTTGAAACTTTTTTTTCCAGCCAGTGGTCAAGCCCACCAGAGGACTATTTTCTCTGTTTTCTCGGGCCTGCCGCAGTAAGAAGAGGTTGGTTTGGTTCAGCAGCCCCAGCCAGTACTCGAAACTTCAGCTAGGTACTTTGAGGTTTAAAAGGAGCGTGGGAAATGAAAGCAGCGTCATTGAATGACGGTAGAGGAAGGAATATTTGTACTGATTTCCATTGTCATTGCGCAGGTTAAAAAAGGAGGTCGTTGTATTTTACGCTCAGAGAAAAATTGTACTCTGAAGTAAATCCGTTGTCTCCTTTATCTCCATTCTTTTCCTTCTTTCTTCCTCCTTGGCTCCGTAATGGGAGATCGCCATAAGGAGAAAATTGGCGCTTAAAAAAGTTTCTTATCCACACAACTCAATGTTCCATGGAGAAAAAGATTTCATTTGTAGTTGGACTTCCTGTCACATATCTGATGTACATTCATTGCTGAGCACAGAAAACACTGACGTCTTGAATAGCTATAAACACACTTACTCAGTATGTCGAAGGAAGAACTGCTGACCCTTTTGAAAGCTGATTTTCTCCGCAGTCAGGAGGGCTACAGGGGCATGTTTGGTGTTGAAACGATCATCAGCTCCTCAATTTTGTGACACCAAAGAGCGTGGAGAAGATCCCGAGGAAGGATCTTCCTAACCTAACCTGACGACCTCTAAGTTGATCTGACACCGCTTTCCCGAAATCATTACAGTCACTTTCTTTTGCTAAAATCATGTGCTGTCCTTAGAATTGCCGAAAGTGGATGGATTTGCTAAATTCCGAAAAGAATCGTACAGATGAGAGATGCTAGGAATCGTTTTGATGCCGAGCTTTCACCTGCGGCCTTGCTGACTGCAGAGATAATCGGCTTTCTAAAGGGTCAGTCCTTTCTGAGACGTGCAGTTTGTCCACAAATACCTTCAATGACTCAGCACATGTAAAACGTGTGTCGCATGAGGCCTGACAAAATTATGTTCCATTTTTGCAAATCATCTTTTTCCTCAGAAAGACATGAAATGTGGTCGGCTTTTCTTCTTCTGAAAAAGCATGAAATTTTTTCATGAGCGCCAGTTAGTGACATCCACACAGCGCTGTATGAAGAGGCAATGGAAGAGAAAACCAAGGAGGTCAACACTACTGAGCTGGGGAAAAAAATTCTTGACTCATGGCCAAGTCTCCGACTCGAAGAGATCTGGACGACCTTCAATTCCAAAATAAACTGCTGATACTGTGGGGGGAAACTTTCAATAGTTGTACGGAAAAGACAATCTGTCATACTTCGTCAGAGTCGGTCGTCCCACACTCTTCTGTTCATAATGTTCTCAAGAACCTCAAGTTCACAAATTTTAGATTGTTCAGGAGTTGACACCCTTTGGACAGGCTCTGCCTCTTTAAAATAAATCTCATGAACTTGGTCTTAGAGTGGCATCGATTTTAGGTCTCCTGCTCAAGATGGTGCTGCTTTATCAGCATCTAAAATTGTAAAGGGACACGCTGTACCTTGTAGTGTGCATGTGTACATGTACGGAGTGTGTCAATGTGATGCGCCCTGATTTATGTAGTACGCAAAATAGTCAGACACTTAAGATTTGCTTGTAACACTTTTGGAGATTTGTGTTGGGAATGAAAGAAGGAAGAAATTAAAGACAGGATCTGTAAGTCCACGCTCAAAGAACCGTCCACTGTGACCTTTGCACAAGGCTATTTCGTAAAGAGGGTCTCTCATACTTACTGCGCAATTGCTCTCTCAGCAAGAAGTATATTTTCAACGAGGCCAACTTAGTCAAGCCAGGGTGGGCCCTGCAAGATACGCAGTAACTTCATGCAGAAGAGGATCAAATATATCTGGATGTGTAATAAAGATTTAAAGAATATCGGTTGCCTTTATTTCAGCCTCTGTCTTTTCAAACACTAGGAAAGCAAATAGAGTGGCTTTGGAACATAAATGCTTTTTTAAGTTTCATATCTAAGGACTAATAACTAAGGAAGAAATATGATTACAACGATTCGTACCTGACCAATTCTGCAGCTGATAAACCAATATTTGTTGCCTGAGTACAGCGAATGACTTTTGGCTGAGCTACAACGACAATCAGTGGCTTGTGCAATCATTGCAGAGGCTCAGAGCTGTCACGAAGTTGATCATGCTACTCGGTCTTCTGTGTCAGGGTCTCCGCCACCGATTTCACGTCGAAAAAATTCAAGCTCAAAACATTTCAGTTCAGCATATGCAGACAATTACACACACACCTATAAGGACTTTGTACCGGGTGTACCCGGAAATTAGTGATCAAACGAAGGTAACTTCAGCTCAATTTCGCATAAACCGCAGATCTAAGCAGCCGCTCGTATTAAGTTCAAGTTTTATTTGGTGCAGCTTGTATTTTCAGTTTTAACCTTCTGGCGGCACAATGCTAGTAAGTCACTGTACCAGCATTACCAGACTTCCTGGGCTGTGTAGCTTATTTTCAAGGGCGGCTTGTATTTGCGGCCATGCACTATTCAGCAATGAACCGAAGCTGAATATTCCGCTTCAGCCGAAATATTTGGCACCAATTGCGGAAAAATCAGCGCATTAATCCAAAATGTGCTGAACGTTCAGCTTTCACGGAATGCTAGTTTGATATTTAAAGTTGACCACAAGCAAGTTTTCTCAACCAAACAGCAATTTCCCTGCATTTTCTGCGTTCAGTCGATTTCATTTCTCACTATGTCTCCGGTGGTTGAACACAGTCTCATGGCATCTGTAGAGGTGAGTGGAAGGGTGAGGTAAATTACTGCTAATTCAGAAAGCTTCTTTTTCAATACAATGCTGGGACTGAAAGTGGAAAATCTCAAATGTTGAAATGGGTCTTTTGCTACAGAGGCATTGATACACTTTTTCGTTGCACTGTGAAGTGAAAGGAGTAGAGCATCACCTTGAGTAGAAGCTGTGACGCTGATTGACCTGACTCTGAGAATGAGTGATCATTTGGATCATCAAACTGGTAAGGAATTCATCCCAAGGAGAAGTAGTGAGGACTTCCCTTTCAGGACTTGATGTTGATCTCCCTTTGAGGCTGTTAACAACCTTGCTTGCCACAATTTGTTTCACCAATGAAAGAGTTTGGGGATGATGGAAGAAGTGACATTTGTACCGACAGTCAAATAGAGTGGCAATTGTGTTGTGTCCAATGCTTCCACGTCTCTCCATAAAAGTGCCCTTTCCATTCGCATGACTCCTCTGTCTTCAGAGCTAGTTTTCAGGGAGCAAATAACAGAAAAACTATGGGAATGAGATGGCTAATTGTAGCATCTTTTGCAGACAAAAGTTTTGTAGCCTCCTCAAAGGACTTTAGGATTTTGACCACTTTTGCAATGAGAATCCAATCTTGACTAGAAAACTGGATCAAAATGGTGTCTAACTCTGCCAGGGCAATTGTGACTGCAGCTTGAGATGGCGAATGGACTGGAACAGGTATGAAGTTGTTTTCCATCTCATATCAACATCTTCTTTGATGCTGAGCTCGGCTTTAGTTTCTCTTTGCTTTTCCTGTTGTTTGTAGAATTCAGCATAGAAAAGGTAAGACTTTGAAGCATGGTTGGCAAGACTTCAGCACTTTTCGATCAAAGCCTTGACTGACGGAAGTGAGAAAAGCTCATCCTTGATGACAAGCTGAAGTGTGTAGTAAAGGCAACCAACTGATCAATAACTGCAGCTGCAGACATCAAAAGCAGCACTGATGTTGGATGCATTGTCACGATGGCAAAGTCTTACTTTGTCCTTGATACCCCAATCAACTAGAATTGCATCTAGCTTTTCATGTATCTTGATCACTGTGTGCTGATCATCAAAAGGTGCACATCTGAGGCAGAAAAAAACCTTTTACCACTCATGAAAGTAATGTGCATTGATACCTAGATGACTATGATGGAATGCACTCTAAGCATCAAGACCGCTGAGGTTTTATGGGGGTCATGAGAATTTTAGCAACTCCATGAGTGAACCTTGATTTTGCTGGTAGTGGGTCCCAACAGATCTTGGTCATACTACTCAGAGGCCACTTCAAAATATATGATAAGCAGAGCATGGTGGCATGAGATAGCAGGTCGATTAACCATTGAAAAAAGCTCCAGTTCGAGGATCATCATTTCGAAAATGGACCTGTGCATCGTCTGAGCTTTGTCTGAGTTCAAGCACATTGTGGTCTTACTCTCCACCCAGTTGGAATTGTGCTCTGAATCATCTCTGTCTTTCTTGCTCCTAATGTTGAAAATTGACTCAGTCACTGGCCTTTTTTGAATAGTAGGATCACTTGGCAGTGATGTGCTGTGGATGTTGTCAATACTATCTTCCTGCAACTGTTGCAAAAACTACATAACGATCAAAAGCCTCAGTGTCAAGAGTGGCATGCCGGCCCTCACTACGTTCATGGTCCACCCCTGATAGCTAAACACTCAATAGCACTGTGATAGTACAGAAGAAGACTGGTGTTGCCTCCTTGGAAAGCATATCTTTACTGACTATGATCCCCCGATGTGGGGTGGTCATCAGAGTGCATGTGTTCACCATTGTCACTTGTGCTACTACATACAGCTTCTGACACCAAGTTATGTACACATACGTGTGACGCATACACATGGACGCGGGCTGCACGCTCCACAAGTGAAAATTCCTACCATGGTCTGGTCGATGGTTTTTCCCATGAGATTTCAGATGAGATTTTATCCCAACAGTGGTCTGTTTGTGTGGTTCTGCCAATCCCCCTGAAATCTTCTTCTCACACTTCTCGCACACAGCATATCTGCAGTCACTTGCCAGTACAGTAGGCGCCGCCTATGAGACCATCGGATACATTACCACGCCTCTTATGTCACCAGTTTTGCTCTGGCCCAAGGTTGGTCTTCTAAGCGGCCACAAATTGTCGCCATTTTTTGTTTTGATATCAGTGCGCAGAAAAAAAGTGCTTTTGTAGCAACCGACCAGTAAAGCAGTTGCACTTTTGGCAAGTGAGCCGAACCCGAATATTGGGCTTCGGCAAGTGCCGAATATTCAGCTAAACTTTCGGCCGAAGATAACATTCAGTCAGGCACTAACTGCAACTTTGAGTCTTCGATGGTTTGTAAAGAAATATGGCCTTGCTCCCCGAATCTCGGTCTCAGCTGTCTCTTTATCAACATTTTGCCTTTTCCCCCGAAGAAAATGACAGCCATGTGTAACAACTTTTGTAAACGCCTTTCTAAATTCTCTCGCATGTAGCAACTCAACCAGTTATATGAATATAAGCCTAGAGATACCGTAGAAAACCTTAGTGTCTGTAGCAACTGTGAGGATAAAGAATTCCTGAAATCCACGCAGTATGAAAGAAATAATCGGTGTTCGCGACATCTCTAGGAAGCAGATTTTAAAAGAAACATTGGTATTTTTATTTTCAGCCGACTGGTTGCTCTTTCTGGCCTACTACAGGAAGTCTTCTACCGTTACCGACTACGACGACGAAGTGGTCCGCGAGGACTTGACTGTGGACGACTCGACGCATGCGTGGAACGATCGGATTCTGGCCTTCTTGAAGCTGAGATTCGCCAATCTGTATCCCGACTACGTCGTCCCGGCGTTCATCGTCTCCTACCTCTTCTTCTTCGGAATCGGCGGCTTCCTGCACGTGAGTGGGGTCAAGACAGACCGGTGTGTGCGCGTGAGGACAGCGAGCGAGGTCACGGCGACTCGTGTACACAGAAGAGAGGAAGAGTGGGTCAACGCCTAAAGGTGTTTCTCCTACTCGCCCTCTGTGTGCGTGTCTGATAGAGAGGCAAATGTTTAACCTAACTTCTCGTCTCCTCTGTGTGTATGTGAGTGCGAGAAAGAGACACAAGAGTGTTCATCACATGTTTTTATCGGTGTTTGTCTTCAAGGCCTTTGCTGTATCTACCACTTCTTACTTACGTTCACCCATACGGGAGCGGAGAGATAGAGAGAGTAGAAATAAAGTTGTCCACATTCGCTGGGAGCGTCATAATTAATCTATATATCTAAAGCTGTTCGGGTATGTATGTTTGTGCCCCTCTGACGCTCTCAGTTCTTCACGGATCTGGCTCATTTTTGGCATGCGAGACCTTTGGGTCAACAAGAAGGACATAGGCTATGCAAAGTTGCATGATGAGGTTGTTTTGAGGCCAAAATCAAGGTCAAATGTTGCATTTACTACATAGGTCATAGATAGCTATGCCAGTAGGTACAGCTAAGCCTGCGTGACTTCGCTGTGTT
>JAAUXU010105793.1_pt1 | contig 12857 bp, 15 predicted proteins | sample 7278151 | NCBI WGS metagenome assembly JAAUXU01 (sample SAMN14350113, study PRJNA611818) | marine sediment metagenome | isolation source: surface marine sediment (1.8m) | place: French Polynesia: Moorea | collected 2018-08 | reverse complement strand
GAAAGATGAGCCCATGGAAGAGCCCAAACATCACTACCATGGCAAACATCTGAGATAAAAAGTGTCAATGTTTTTACACACATGCACAGTGCAACTTCAGTTGGTGGTGGAAAAAGATCCTACCTTAAAGAAGGTGAGGAAGATGTAGGACCGGCTAAAGATGAGGAGGGCAATGACGATGAACGTGGAGAATCCTCCATGAAAGACAGGCGTGCCCATGGCGATCAGTGCGCTCTTGGTTCTCTCTGGGTGGGCACACAGAATGGTGCTTATTAAGTCATTCTACCCTGAAACTCTCTCTAAGAACTGAACCTTCTCTGCTCTTTCCGTGGAATGTTATGTAGGCGACACCAATATGAGCGGCGTAGTCCAGGGCAAGCCCGCAGCTCAGGATGAGGAGCATGGAGGTAACTATCTCGATGGTCAAGCCAAGATAGTGAGCGTAACCAGCGCAGTTAGTCATGGTAAGGACGACTGATAACTGAAGGCAGACAATATACTCTTCTGTAGAAGAAACTTGGCTACGTGGTTGGGAGCGACGTGGACGACTTATGATATTTACCATGACAAAGAAAGATACTCGGATATCAGCCACCATCAGAGCAGACACAATGGCCACAGCTACGAACGTCAGACTTAAAGTTCGGATGAGTTCCTTAGAAATTAACTGCAGAAAAGATCATCCATATCAAGACTTGAATGCATCAGAGTGGCTTGAACTTACTCTGTTTGCCTCCCATGTCACGTAGATGACAGCATATGGAATGGGTTGTTTGAAGTCTTCCTCCACGAATTCTATCGCCTCCAACGCTTCTTTAAGAGTGTCCATGGCAAGAAGCTCCTCTGCATTATCAGCCATTTTCACGTGCTGAAAACTTGTCTTGGAAGCCTGAAAGTCGTGTTCCAGCAGTTATTCACATCTACCGTTTCTGATTACATCTGTCAATAGCTTACTGTGATTTCAAAACCTCCATCCAACAGGGTTAGGATGTCTACCTCGCTCAGGGTCACGTTGAATTTAAAGTCAAGATAAAAGTTTGGAAAGCCACTGAGGAAAATTAGAAGGCTCTGCTTGAAGTAAATCTCTGAAAAGACAGTATCTTTGTGATCACGATACTCGGAGACTGACTAGGCTCGGTTACCATCAGTGCAGTCCACAGGAGTGACCTCAAAGAATCCCTGACCGTAGCCTTCGTAGTGCTCCTCGAGGTCGTCGGGAACGCAGTACGTTTCATAGAACTTGGGAAACCAGTTGGTCACTGACACCTGATTGATACTCGATGAGTTCGCCAGGATGTCACTCAAGTCGTGCAGTTCGGATAGATGTTCCCAGTATTTAATCTTGCCTGCACCGATGTAATTCAACAGTGACAATAACGTAGAATGCAAAGTTCTTGTCCAATAATGTATAATTACTAGCCTCTCTACTTACTAGACTAGGTCAATTATTTTAATCTCTTGTGGCGTCCTCGACTTGTTGCCAGAATCCACTTAAGACCTTCTAGTCAAATGGAATGAAAAAAAAGACTTTTTGGGTCCCCTCTCTGCCGTCAAGGTGTTTTAGACACAGTACATAAGGTTGTTAGGTCAATATCACAAATTTGATGTGGACCTGCTTAGTTACTTTCTACATGCAAAACTGAAGAACTGTAGTCAAATGGAACTAAAAACAAAGTGTTTACAGCTTTGTCACAGGGCTGTCAAAATCTGAGCACCTGGTTATGTACTGAACTTATGTAGTAAAACCATATTGCCATGGAGGGGAGGGGGGTTGAAAAAACTTTTTTTGACTACATCTTTACCATTTGGCATTAGGTAACAAACCTAAGATGCCCTCAGTTAAATTCCAAAATTTTCATTTCTTTTGACCTAGCCTACTACTTGCTACTTGCAGTACGGACACTGACACACCGAGTACTTGGTGATTGGACTCACCAACAAAGATGTCGACTTTTTCTCCACTGCCTGGAAAGTAGTCACCGACAGCTGAATAAAACCTCTGCTGGTAGGTGCCGTTCCTCATGTACCAGACTGGGTCGAAGTCGGACTTTATCTGAGTCACTCCGTAGACGCCCATGGCAAAGACAATACCAACCAGGGCAAGGGCGGTCACCTTCGGGGAGTACGCGGTGAAAACGTACTGAGTCAGTTTCAAAAGTTTTCATAACGACTTTAGATTCTTCACTTTCGGCATTAGCTGCTGGACTATTCCCATTGTTTTTTTTTTATAAGAGGAAGCTGCATTAAGAGCGGCAGTAGAGCTTCTAACGTCAATGTCAAGGTGTTTTTAGGAAAAAGCAAAAAAGCTCTCAAGCTTGTGACACAAGAATTAGTGATGTATTGTTTTAGCCTTAGTAATTTGTGGGAGCAGGTTCAAAAAATTGAAACTGCGTGGATTCCCCGGGGTATTGAAGACGAGAAGAAAGTTTTGCGCCAACACAACAGGAGACGTTTTTGCCCCCAGCTGCATTGCTTGTATGGCGTTATGCCTATAGGAACGACCTTGTTTTCTGATTATGTCGCTTTATGATGTTGCTTGTAATGTGCAGAATTCCGGCTTAAAAAGGTAACGTCAGTTTCCGCGAATACCTCACCTTTTTCTACTGAAAGTGTGCGGAATTAATTCGCTATGCAGCCTTAGTTGCACAAGGCAGCCCCAAAGACTGTGCTGTATGGTGTACTGTGGGCTGAATGGGCACTATACAACTCATGGCAGCAACTATACAGCCAGCTAAAAACCTGGTCTCTGTCACTGAGGCTCTGCTCCCCGCTCTGTCAGGATAGCCTAGGAGTAGAGTGTCTGGCTTACGCTCGGGTGGTCTGGGGCTCAAGCATGCCTGGCCACGTCCTTCCGGGCAAAAGTAAGAAAGACTAAGAACTTCTGACAGCACCATCTAGTGTGCTGTGATATCAAAGGGAGTCCACGCTGTCCTGATTAAAATGGCCGGTGCTGCCTTTAAGAAAAGTCATGAGCATTTGCTGGTATCTGAGACAATAGCAGCTTCTAAACTGACGTCAAACGACAAACATCCGTCTGGACAATGCCTACATGTGCGACTTTTGAACCTTACAGCTCTCGGGGCATTGCCGACCCTCGGTTGTACGGGAACAAGTTTGAGTGAATTGATTCATCTTTTGTCTTATGCCTGACAGAACCAAGTTACACTTTGTCGGGCATGAAAGTTCTTAAGGGATCGATGTGAAGTTAAGGATCTTCCCAAACACTGATATTCGTATCCACAGCATTTTTTTAAGAAGTATCCGGTGCAATGCGTGAACGGAGAATGGCACCAACAAGTACTTGGATGCAACTTGGACTTGAGCAACAGGATATGACCAGATGTCCTGCACAACATAGGCCAATGATAAGGAAAGTTATTCTTGCATGGTAAGGAAAGTTTGAAAGCCGACATGCATTTCTTGACGCGATGTACTTTGAAAAACTTGACGAATCAAGTTGAAGGACTCATCAACCTTGATAATGTTGAACCTCGGACCTCTGTCTCCACGCAGTTGGTTGGCAACATCGTCAGCATAATCTTTTTTAGTGTTCACTTTACCACGGATATAGATTATGGAGTATGCTTGCTTGCCCTCATAAATAAACTTACGTAAAAAACCCAGGGCTCAAAGTAGCACTGACTTTATGACTCTTAATGACTTCTGCAGAATTCTGCAGAAAATGCGCAGAAATCCAAATTCTGCTGCCGTGCAGAAATAGCAAAAAACATGGTCCCCAACGCGCAGTATTTGGAAATGGGAAAAGCGTGTGACAAGTCAGTAACTATGTCGTGGAAGAACGCGTCAGAGTTCTTTGCAGCTTACCTTGGCCGGCCAAGTGAGAAGGTAGTTGGAGAAGTGGGTGAAAAATGACTTCCCGTAGTTGATCGTGCTGAACTTGTTCCTTTTCCAGGTTTCAGATTTTGGCCTCGAGCACGCCAAAACTCTCCTCTCAGCAACCCTCCTCTCATCCAAGGCTAAGCACCTAAACAAGAACTGTGCAGTTATTTATTCACTAGAGAGGTCATGGGGAACTTTTCTACTCAGCTTACGCGACAAAAAAGGTGGCAGCAAAGAAGTACAGGAAGAAGATGCCGATGGCTGTGAAGATGCAGAAAGCTCTTAGGACCGGAAGCTTCTGAAAAGTAACGTATGTGGCTATAGAAGCACGCGTACACACACAAGGACAAGTAATCACCGTGGTAGCTCCAAAAAGAAAAGCCACCATGTCAGTCAGTGACGTCACGGTGATGGAGACCCCGGCCTTCTTCATGGTGTAGCCTAGTCTCTTCGGGATGCTCCACGTGTGGTCCATGGAGGAGGAGAGGTTCTCAAGAGTCTGCAAGGGTGACAACCTCGTGTGTGCTCTCAAACTACGTACGTAAACCCTAAATTATGCAAGCCCTCGAAGAATGCTGACGTTTCTTTGACTCTGTCCGTTTGTTTGCAGAGGGGGACACCAACAGGTGACCCGCAAAGGTAAGATACATCCTTTCAGCAAAATGGCAAATTTTGGGGTCTTGTTCACCAGCAGTTCAATATGCCTCATGCCCTGTGAGGTGCAACCTCTTCTTCATAAAAAAAACCAAACCTTGTCAAGGTCTGGTTTTTATGTCAGAAGTCCTTTCGTCATAGTTAAACGGTCACACAGACTCAGAGTTCTGAGGCGCCGAGACCTTTTCAGTAAGGGACAGGCGGGCCGTGGGTTACTCTAGAAAGGCAGGATTGTGTCGTAGGTAGGGAAAGAGTGACTTCGAATATTTAATGAAATAAAGGATTTGTAAGTGTGCTCTGGTTTCTTCATCTATAAGAAGTACAGGACTCAGGTAGCATGTTCTGAGTGTGGCTCGATGGCCCTGAGGAAAATACCGCTAGTACATTGTTAAAGTTTCACTCTTTGAAAGTAACGCACTGCAGATGAACATGGTAGAACTGACAAGGCTGCGCAACTTGCTATTGCCGTGCGCTGCTGCAATCCATATCACATTTTGTTCTGCAAAATCGGGCAATGCACGGTTGCGAAATTAGGACTAGAAATTAGGACTCCAATGAGTCCTAATTTCGCAACCGAAATGGTTCCCGGCTTTGGAGCGGAAATCTACACCGTTGGACCAAAATCAGTAGATGACGCCTGCGCTACCTTTCATGAGCTTCCCGTTCTAAGAACTTTCTGCATCTTCCCAACAATCGGCGTTTTATGTCTTGAACAGTGATGGCTACAGAGCAGCAAGTTGGCATCTCAGAAGTAGCTGCAATTCAGGGTTAGCAACAGACTCTGTTGTGGCTTTAGTTATGTCCACAAATGGTCCTTAAGACCCTTAAAATTTGTGTCGACAGGTGATTCCAGCAGATGATCTGTTACCCAGGCATTAGAGGTGCCTCGGGCCAGGGTATCATGGGGCTTTATGAGCTTCGGGCTTTTCTGGCGCCAGTTTCGGGCAGGCCCACGGGCTTTTCCAAAGGTAGAAAATGATGACGCTATATGGGTACAATTAAAATATCCAAAAAATTATGTAACATCATATGGTTTACTAGTCTGACGCAGTTCTGGAAAAAAGTCGTTGAAAAAATGGGAGTAACAATTTAGTCCAAATTTGAAAGAAGACAAACAAGCATTCGTGCATCTTCACTTTTTAGAGAGGTCCTCTTCTTGTTCAGAACTTCCCTTGCGATGGAGAAAACTCGCTCTGACGGCACTGACGTGGCTGTTAGCGACAGGTACTTCTTGGCCAACTTGAAGAGCAGAGGGAATCGCTCCTTTCCCTCAGAGGACCACCACAAAAGAGGGTTCGATGTGGATAGTATATCGGGCAAGGCCAGGTAGTTTTGGATGTCAATCCCTCTCACCCCCTGTGTAATGGACTGCGTGTGCTGCTGCTGAGATAAGACTGCCTCATCAAATGCAGTCCAGAGATTGTCCTGTCTGGCCCTTTCTGAGAGACTTGAGCCGGTGGTCTCTCCAGTCACTGCAGCTCCAGCAGTTCTCTTCTCCTTGAGCTTCTCCATCTCCAGCCTCAGCCCCTCCAGTGCCATGTCTCTCTTCTGCGTGCTTTGGAAGTACAGGTTCTTATATCTGGGATCGAGCAGGGTTGCTCGGGCAACGATGTCCACCTCCTCAACTTTCTGAAACCTCTTGTTCAGGTTGGCGATGATCAGGCTTGACAGATGCTTCTTCAGACTATCCTCGGCGGCCTCATTTTCTTCGCGCATGTAGATAGTCATCAAGAGCTTGGTCAGAGGAATCATTTTCGAGCCGGTTGCAAACTTTTCTCCCGATAACTCGACTGTGGTAGAGGGGCTTCAGAACCTCGACAGCCTCCTCCATTGCAGTCCATTCGTCTTGTCCCAAGCTGCCAACTGTCATCCCAGTCTGATTTGTCAGCAAGGACACGGCATCCTTCAACTCGAGTAGCCCCCTTAGCATCAAGTAGAGTGAGCTCCACCGGGTGGAGCACTCCTGCAGCAGTCTCTTGGGTGTATTCGTTCCGAGTCCTTTCTGGAACTGATCCAACTTCTTCCTTGCCTTAGTGCTGTCTTGACCAGGGCAACAATCCTTGACGCCTTGTCCTCACTTTCTTAAGGTTGTCGCAGGCTTTCAGGGAATCCATCACCACCAGGTTTAGGGAGTGGGCGTAGCAGGCGAGTCGTCTGGAATCCATGTCTTTGATGAGCTTGACCACATTGGTACCATTATCAGTGGTACCAGCGAGAACTTTGCTCGTCACGTTGAAGCTTTCAAACACATCTTCCAACTCCCCTCGAATCAGCTCTGCTGTGTGGCTTCCATTGACACTGTAGCAGTCCAGCACCTTGGACCTCAGCTGGTCCTCCTTGTCCACATAGTGCCCCGTCACAGCCAAGAAGCTAATGTCGCTGGAGGACGACCGCAAGCTCCGTAGTGAAAGCACACTCGACAGCATGTACACTGGTGGCCAGGATATGCACCTAGTCCTAGATGCATGCCATCTTCTGAAGCTTTCAAGGAATGCATTGACTCACATAAAGATCATGCTCGATGGTGAAGGGCAGTTCATCAAGTAGGACCATATACTCCACAACTCCAAGAAGTGCAGGAGGAAGAAGGTCTCAAGTGTACTAATAAACTGGGTCGGTGCCATGTGGTTTTCCACCATTACATAATGAAGATCTCAATCACAGACCAGAAACTAAGTGCCAGTGTGATTCATGCTCTGCAATCTCTTGCAGAGTCTGACATCCCTGGCTTCCAAGATGCTGCTGGGACAATCAAGTTCATTCAAATGATAGATCACATGTTGGACTTCCTGAACTCATGGTCCAAGTTCGGAACAGGTTACAAGAAAGCTATCTATCACAAGAGAGTCTCTGAAATTTTGGTCAGATGTAGTGGACACAATAAATGGGCACCTTGACCAGCCTTGTCACAGTTCAGTACTTCTGATTCAAGACATTTGCACCACACATTCATAAAGGGTTTCCAGCTAACCAGCAGAGCTGTATGGAGGGTTGCACGCAACTTGCTTATGGACAAGGACAACCCTTTTGATTATGTCATGACATATTGCATGAATCAAGACCACATTGAACTTCTATTTAGATGCCTGAGGGGAAAGAGGGGATTCAACAACCCCAATACCCAGCAATTCCGATCCAGCCTCCAACAGTTGCTGCTGAAGAATTCAATTCATTGCAGCAAGAATGCAAATTGCCGGGAAATGGAGACTGATTTCTGTTCATCCATCTTCAGCTTCAAGTGGAACTCCACGAGATCAACACCAAACTAGTGCTTTTGCCAAGTGATGAAGAAAATGACATGGAAATGCTGCAGAAACAAGAGGATATGAGGCTGTCTGATCTGCAAGAAGCAGTTACAAACTATGTTGTCGGATACATTGTGCAGAAGGTGAGGCAGAAGCTGTCATTCATCATATGTGCCATGGCTCTCACAGAGAGCATCAACATTCGAGCAAGTGCTGCACACCTCCGCCTCATCCTGACAAAGCAGCGAGGTGGCCTCCTAACATTGTCTACAGCAGTATCTGCAGTCATCGACCGATGTGAAAAAACTTTCAGAGTTCTTGTATCAGGAGATACAATCCTTAAGATGACCAGGCATGTAAGATTAATACATCTGTGTGTGTTTTGCAGTTGCTCACCAATGAAGGCTGTACATATGGTGGAGGTGGTAGAGACGGTCGAGATGCTAGAGATGGCTGAGATGGCAAAAATCGGCAAGTTCTTGCTCTTTCTGCTCTCACCTGGTGATAATGTTTTGCCCACTTATTTTGCTTCAGCCAATCAGGGCTCTCTGTTGGTCACGTGATTGCTGTCACGCACTCAACTCCACAGATGCCCCTCTAGTCATATACGTATAGCAGCTCACTGATTCTGGTCGGCTATGCTGTGCCGAGAGGTTCGCAGTGCCCTCTGGCATCCGGAGAAAGAAGTGTCGCCACTTCTTTCTCTGTACGTACTCAGATGCAATACTTTATGTTGTTCGTTTTTCCTCTCACGCCCAAAGGGCGCTACAGAGCTCGGAAAAATGCCCTTTGGTCCACTTTATTCCATCCTCCTCGCTGCCAGGATCATCTGAGCAAGCTTATCAAGAATGGTTTACAGGCCTTGGTATGGCACAGGGTCGACAACTTGGGACCTTGCTATTCTTAGGAATATTTTCATCAAACATCCAAAATCATATCCATGCACAGTTTGTTTCATGACATTTCTGACCTTCGTCTCCTGGAAGTGTTACTTTAATCAAAGAAGTTGACAGTTGTCAAGAAAAAAAACACTTCAGGCGTCATCTTTCTGTAAGTGCATGTATAACTTGACTGAATGTACATGGTGGCACACCTGTGCTTACCTGGACTATGACAAACATGTCATCTACACCGATGCCCATGAGCACAAATGGAATGATGGGATGCATATCGGCGTAGAAGATCCCCCAAAAGAAGCAGAGGCCGTACGAAGACATAATTGACAGACCAACGACTGCCATGCCCATGAATGAAAGGAATATCTGCATGGAGACGGAGTAAAAACGTTCACCTGTGGCTTAATATTTGGAGCATGGTCCTTGCCGTAAGTAATTTCCATAGGTACAACTTCGCTGCATTTGCTGTCCTCAGACATTTTGAGATGGAATTTTGAGGTGAGATGTAATAGACACAATATTGAGTACAGAAGTTCAATGTTGTGATTGTCCATTTTGATACTGCAGCGCTCAAAGATGGAGAGGGAGTCATGGCAGAGGGGCTGGAATTTTAGCTTTACGAGGGGATCAAAGTTGATGAGAGTGCTTGAAATGTTCATGGAGGACTCAGGACCCCCTGACCCCCTCATTGGACACCATGACCTCATTGGACTATTTGACCATGGAGGTCAAATTGACACAAGCTCACTAAATGCCCCAAAGTAGAGGTTGCAAAACTTCTGTGAGGAATAGTGGGTGCAGACGCAACGTTGAAAAAATAATAAAAATGGGATGGTACATCTCCCTCGGCTGTTCATTTTTCAAGCTTCACAGAACCTTGTCTCCTAGCAAACAGAGGTGTTTGGAGTGCATGTATGTCCAGGGAGGCTCTCAGGGGGTGGTCTGGGGGGTCATGATCCACCCCATTTAAACTTCAGCCAGCTTCAACAACTTCAACCCCCTCAAAAAGTTAAAATTCCGGCCTCTTTGTCTCCGCCCTCTCCAGCGAATCTCAGTACATCGAAATGGGCAGTCGCAACATTCAACTTGTACTCAATATTGTCACCAATACTCTCAGCAACAGATCTGAGGTGCTCCCTCTGTCACTCGAAGGCTGTGGTTGGAACCGATTTTTCCCCGCGGAAATCACTTACGGCGAGGACTTTATGGTCAGCACAGCAGAACCTGGCACGAACGACATCCCGATTATAGTGCCAGTTTCTTCTGGGCCCCATTCAAATGTGCACTTTACTCGACAACCTGCTTGTAGCGTTAGTTTTGCTGTTTCCCCGAGAATGGCGACAACAAGCGGGTTCTACTTTGTTATTACCCTCTGGTCCACTGTGTTAAGACGGCCTAGAACCAAGGCGACGTATATGAGGATGAGGCAGCTCCCTATGGCTAACATCAGGTAGTTGCTGTTGGTGCCACTGAATATCTCGTCATCGAAGCTGAATAAGTATGCAATGAAATAATGCTGACGTCACAGTTGTTTACTTTAAAAAAATTAGGCTGAATTAGGTCTAGAAGCAGCAAGTGGGTGGAAGGATACAATACGACATCTTTTCACGTTTAAAACGACATTTCTGTTACGTCGTCCGAGCAAAAAATGACGCTCAAAGCGACCGTCACCAACGCATACCTCCTCTCCGCAAGCACTTCCATTCTGGCTCCCGGTGGAAGTGTCTCCAGAGCATTTTCACCCCTGGTCACCTCTAGGAAAGCTTCCTCCCAAGCCAGAGCAATCCCATCCACTCGCTCTTGACCTTCAGTCTGTGGAAGGAAAGACTGACAAACTCCAGTTCTTCCGTCGTCCCCGTGCCCGCACCTTTGTCCCGTTTTCTTTGATGAGCCAGACGTTGAGAATTGCGTCCGCCTTCGTCGCCCTTTTGGTCTCGGGGTCGAACTCCAGTCCGGAGAAGAGCTTTTCATACGAGGAAGCCCTGTTCAATGAAATGTCCAGAGCTGTTCTCACTGCTCCTAAGGCACTCTATATAGAGCCTCACTTGTCTCCAGATAAGGCTTCCGTCACATCCAAAACAACTTGCTCATCGGTGAGGTTGTGTATGAGGGATGAGTTCATATTCCAGATTTCTGGAAAGGCGCACTTGGAATTAGAGGGGTGTCCAAAAAAGCAATGATTCGGTTACACTTTGGTTGAGTGGGATTCTGAAGTCGTGCGGTTCCATTATCCAAAAATCCCTCTTCAGAGCTTTTTTTGTAAAAGATCTACCTTTATTTGACTGGAATTCAGATACAACCACCTGCTAAAAAAGCTCTACCTGAATCTCCCGAAAGGTCGATTTTTCGTCCTAGACTGTATGACAATTCTTGTGGTCTCTAACTTACTCATCAGGTGTTAGGAGACGAACTTTGCCCTTGGCAGACACGTTGCGCTTTGCACACGTGTCTTCTTTCTTAGCCGTCGTCCAGCTCAGCTTTTCTATGCATTACAAGGATTGTATGCATGCAATGTTATGTACATTGCACGTAGACGTCGTAACCTAAGGTGATACTGACAGTACTGAAACTGATAAAACATTCCAGTCAGCCGAAAATCCCACTTGATCAAAAGTCCCACTCAGCGGAAGAAGATTGTACCAAGCCCTACTTGTACCACCCAATACTCGTACGGCACGTGCACACGGAGTGTGCACAATACATGTGCAAGTTACTTAATATCGTGTCTTGGTAGCATCGCCCCTCTTCAGGTCCTTCGAGATCTCTGAAAGTTGAAAACATTCATCATCACTACTGCAGCAGAGAACGTGATCATCCACCTTACTTCACACAAGAGTCCAAGTAGGAATGGAGCCCGTCTTTTGTCTTGGCCTCTGACACGTTTGCATTCAGTTCCGCGAGCTAAAAGATACATATCTCTATAAGTTAGGCTGCACTTCAGACGTCCTTAAGCTTTTCTTTTCTCACATATTGCACAAAAGAAGCCTTCAGGACGTTGGGACCAATAATGATGGCTGACTCAAACCTTATCAGCCGAGGGAAGTTTTCGTCGATCCACTCTTTCTGCTGAATGAACTGCACCAAAGATAGGCTTTTGAATCGTCAACAGTCCTTACAGAGGTACGGGTGTCTGCAGACACCATCAGCTGTTCATGCTCTTACCGGCGATCCGTAGGGCGTCCACAACACATCTAATTCGGTAATCGTCCTCCACATGATCATCCCAGTGGACAACGCGGCACAAAGGCCTAACGTGACCAATATGGTCCACCAGGGATGCCTGCCGATGGTCAGTCCATATCTGAGGGGGAAAGAAAGGTACAGCATCACATAGTAGCTGTCGTGGTGGCGAAATTAAGTGTCCTATTTACTTTTATATGTAAGAGAGTATTATATGTAATGTAATATGTTGAGACAAGCTTAGCCTCGTCAACTGCAACATGGGCAAGGAGAAGAGACTCTGCATTATGCTGCATCTTGATGGTGTTGATCATGAAAATGACAGGTTTTTGACTCCTGAACTGTTCTTTATTTCACTCGTCTCATGACAAGAACGTTGTTGAGGTTTAAGCTGTCACACTCATTCTTTGCCCCATATTGACTACCTCTGCTTGTTTCGCAGGATTAAATTCACGCCTCAATTGTCCCTTTACTACAGTTTTTAAAAACTTTTTGAATTCACTCATAATCTCGTCGGAAAAGCAGTGACATTCTTGCTTTTGCCACTGTTGTAGTGGGGTGGGGGGAGTTCCACATCAAATTGTATTCTGTGACTGCGATTTTCGGTCCCCATTGCACGGTTGTGAGGAGACTTTGGATCATTTCAAGGATTGCCATTGATAGTTGAAACCATCAACTATCAAGCGACATCACTGTTTGCAACTTTTGGCGTCAACTTGGTCTGATTTGTGCACCCCCACGTATGCTACATGTACGTGGCAACATCATATCGACGGAGTCCCCGAACAGCGACGACGTTTTCGACTTGAACATAGTACGGACGTACGTGCTGTTGCTTGCACAGAGGAGAGCACGAGAAATGAGCGTGCACTAGAAGTCTTCCTCCTTCGCCTGCTCGTCTCATCTACATGGGGGGGGGGGGGGGGGGGGGGCCCCCGGGGCCGGCGGGGGGGGGGGCGGGGGGGCGGGGGGGGGGGCCCGCGCGCCCGCACGCGGAAACTCAGCTGACTCTTCGCGGTGGTGTGTCTCCGCGGTCGGTGGG
>JAAUXU010045058.1_pt1 | contig 12858 bp, 18 predicted proteins | sample 7278151 | NCBI WGS metagenome assembly JAAUXU01 (sample SAMN14350113, study PRJNA611818) | marine sediment metagenome | isolation source: surface marine sediment (1.8m) | place: French Polynesia: Moorea | collected 2018-08 | reverse complement strand
GTGGGTCCCCTCCTGCGCCCCAGACGGAAACTTCGGCAAGGTGCAGAGGGACAGGGAGGACTACGCGGTCAAGTACTGCTCTGACAGGGAGGGAGAACAGATCGAGGACTTCAGGGTGAGGAGAAGGGGTGTCTTTTGTGTAAATGGATCGGGAGGTGTCGCGCCTTGTCAAACGCGACGGAGGTTGGCCTTCTCTGACATATAATCGACTGTGTTTTTAGGGGTTTTCTATTAATATATTTAAAAGCCATTTTAAGGAGGTTATGCTTGGCAGAAATGCGCAATAGCCATGTTTTGGCTTTTTCCTACGGCAATATGTCAACAAAGCGCAAAAATGTTCGAGCTAGAAAGACATCATCGGTATTTTATACGAAAATGTATTCGATCCTCTTGGATATACACCAGATGTCGTCTGTGGCGTTCATTTTTTTATAAATATATATTTTGCGCTCATTTTCCCGAACAGATGCGCGGAGACGGGAGCGACGCCTACGAGAAGATGGACTGCGAGTGCGCCTTCGCAAGGGAGTACCTGGGGGACGGGGTAGCAAGGTGATGATGGAGAGAAACAAGTACTAGCAGAATGCGTCTAAACATCACATTCTTGATGGCGCCTACCACAATGCTTTTATGCTGGAAAAAACCATGACCAAAAAACTCAGTCAATAAGTCACTATTCTCTTTTTCCATGTCAATTTGTTGACTCAAAAACTGAGCTCTTCAGTCATTGCTCATGTTAATGTTGGAGGGGAAATTGACTTAAAAACAGAGTCCATAAGTCATGATTCCAAAGGAGAAATTGACTCAAAAACTCAGTATTTGGGGTTTCGTCTCGTGGCCCCTGAAAAAAAGGAAGGAAATCATTACGTTAAGGGCTGCCTCCTGCGTCGCAGGCCGGCGCCAAAAATGCTGCGTTGCTTCAAATCTCGAAATCTCCGGTTAAATTTCCAACGTTAACAACGATGTTTTCCCTTTCTTTTGCAGGCCCACCTGCTGTGACAACGGCAACTACCGCGGGGTCCAGTGCCAGAGCGGGTGGTGCTACTGCGTCGACCAGTAAATACAAAACGATTTTCTTTGCTAATGTGTTTTTAACTTAGCTACATTTTTTTAAAAAAAGTTCTATTTTTAGGTGGGGCCGCCAGATTGAGCAGGAGGTTGATCAGCTGGATGTGAGCACGCTGAGCTGCCAGGACTGGTGCTACGAAGAGTGAACAATAATAATCAAAAATATACACCGGTAGGTAGTTGCAAATATACAGTACTTCAACTCTTGGGTACATCGATAAAATACGAACATAATAAGTTCCCACCTTTTCACAAGCTGGAATCCGGCAATCAGTAGTTTTGCATTTTAATACTGTATTACTGTCAAACCGTCTTCAAACCGTATAAGTAATTTAGCAGAGAATATTATTGCTCCTGTGATATGCTATGTGTTACTGCCGCCGCCATCCCTAATACTCTGCAGCACCTGCTGGGCTATCTCCCTCTTCATCTTTTCCCACTCTGCATTGTTCAGGACAACCTTGTCTTCGCGCGCATCTGTCGCCGCATTCTTATCATCCCTGTCCTCCAGCGTCCTCCGTATCAGCTTCATCATGAGTCTGGCGTGCAAAAGTCTCTTCCTGGCGGACTCCGGATCAGTCCTGCCGCAAGAGGAGCCCCCGGGAGAGTCCTTTCCAGCTTCCTCGGAGGACCACCTCGCCCTGGCCTTCTTGCCCACCTGTAGCAGGGTGTAGGGGAGGCTCCAGAGGATGTTGAACATGGTGAAGGGGGGCGGGAGCGAGGCGGCGCGGTCAAAGTAGTCCGCCCAGATGCCAGTCCGGGTGAACTTCCAGTAGAGCTCCCGCTGGCTGTCCACCTTCTGCACCGTGGCATTCATCAGGGCGATCAGCAGATTGAGAAAGACGATGGCAGCCACAACCTGTGAAATTAATATAACTTTGCTGTTCCCATAGGCTCCGATGTTTTCTTGATCTTGCCTGGAAAATGGCCGAGAGCCACGAAGCGACCTGCCCCTTGGTGGTGTTCACGATTGGCCCTGCGACGACGGGCGTCTCCTGCTGACCTGGGTTCAGGATTGACCAAAAGAGCGTCTCCAGGATCTTGGAGTAGGTGACGCCGTAGTCGCCGAAGAGCGCGTCCGTCACCTTCTCCCCCAGGTCCAGGCCAAGGCTGGAGTTGGCGGCGGCGGAGAAGGAAGAACTGGGGAGAAGAAGAACACAAATGCGAAAAGAGTCAAGGTGCAGATATGCATTCCATAAAGGAGGTTTTATCTACTCCAGTGCTAGAATATTCCTGTAGGCGATGGTCATATTATAGGCAAGGCATATTTAAGACTATCTGGGTAAAAAGAAGAGGGTTTATTTCTATTATTTCAATGCTGGGATGGCGCAACGACCGGAACTCGGGACAGCACGGAATTAAGTCGTGATATACCGGTATATCATAGCAACAGTGTATATTACATAACAATGGGACTTGCAAAACGACAGACCAAACTCTGTAATCTCGACAGCGCTTCTACTGCCTTTGATATTGTAAATTATGCCCAACCACCTACAGTGCGCGTGCTTTTCGTCAAATTTCATTATTTTACACCATATCAGAGACGGAGATTTGTGAAAAATTTTATTGCATGCGTTTGTGGGCAGTAAAAATATAAAAAATAAGACTTCCAGCAATGTACGTAGCTAAGTATTTGTTATATCCACAAATATTTTTATGAACGCAAATGCACAAAAGACAGCATGTATGTAAAAGTTGATGTTTTTTTGCTATTCTATGCAAAAATTTGCTGAATGTGTAAAAAAGTGTTTTTCATAAGAAATCTTTTGTTGTTCGGTGAATTTCAAGGAACATGACTTATGTTCACATGAGTTTGCTTGGTGAGCAAACTGAATTTTACAAATAAGATATCAACAATCGAGGTGCTAGTGGGGTAGTGACAAAAGTCTCATTGCCAACACTACACACTTCATTTCCGACGTTGAGGCAATGTCCACATAAATACATTGAAGGTTATTGTACAATGGACCCTGCTGCGCTCATCACCAAGATACTGTTCATCCTGATAAATGCCTACAACTCTGCCAACTCTTTGGCTTCCAGGATATTTGGTTACTCTCCAAGGGACGGCTTTTTCAAAAACAAAAAGGAAGAAGATTTTTGCCAAAGTGCCCACCGCTTCAGGATTCTCCTACGTCATGACATAGGCATTCAGGATGCTAATGTCACCTTCACTGATGAGAATTTTGCTCTTCTACATAAGAAGTGGGAAAATCCTGTGTCTGCTATTCTGGATGATGAGCGAGCCACCCTCTGTGGCCTTAGTAATACCCATGCTCTGTTTGTGGTCGTCAAAGAAAACAGGATCGATGTGTATGATCCTGCAGTAGGGCCATTTGTTTTCAGAAACCAGTTAGAGCTAGCCCATGAGCTGGTTACCATCCCTTTGAGACACTTTGTTGCTCTGTCCGACATGGTGCCAGACTTGGATCCAAATGTGAAGACACTTCTGTTATCCAACACTGGCCGCTGCGGCTCCACCCTTTTGTCCAGGATGATGGAGCAACTGGACGGCAGGGTCCTCTCCATGTCAGAACCAGATGCCTACACTCATATCAACCAAAGAGGAAAGTCCATGACAGAGCCCTTGGATGACCTGCTGAGGGCCAGCTTCAGACTGCAAGTGAACAAGAAGGGGACAGTGAAGGAGGGTGTCAGGCTTGTTGTCATCAAGTTACGAGGCCCTTCGATGGGTCTTATCCCTGACGTTGCTCGGGCCGCCCCCGACATCCTCCATGCCTTCTTGTACCGCAACCCCAGGGGAAACATAGCCTCCACAATCACCATGTTCAGGACCTTTTTCAAGACAATGGACCTCAAGCTTAGTTCAAACCTCAGACGAACCTTCCTAACACGGATGGAGCCTGTGATAATTGAGGGGATGAAAAATGAGAAGGCCCTAAGAGAAGTCATTGCTTATGTGGAGAGAAACCTCACAGAGATCGGGTTTGTTGCAATTTTCTGGGCTCTGAAAATCAACTGCATCCTAGAATGCAAAAGGCGTGGCGTTGACTTGATGCTCCTGACCTACGATGAGTTGGTGTCCAACCCAGCGGAGACACTGCTGAGACTGCTGGAACATTGTGGGCTTGTTCCTCCGCCTCCTCTGGAGAAGGCGCTGGCAACTTTGGGAGAGGACTCACAGGATGGGACACCACTCAGCAGAGAACTGGTCAAAAAGGTCAAAATGTCAGCCAGGTTCACGCAAGAGCAGGAACAGGAGGTTCAGGACATTTTTACAAAATGTGGCCTTCCACCCTTGGATGACTGGGAGCAGATTTTCCAATAAAACACGGAGAGGGACAAGAAAAAAAGAAAAATATATATATGTTGGCTTGATTCAGTTTTTTGCTTTGTGCGTGGTATACCTACCTCTTATAGGTCTTTTGGTTAAAAGTACGTGTCTGACAGCCTAAAAATGCTCGATTTTTTGCCGATATTTTTGGCACAGCTGCAATTAACCTCACTTGCTAAGTTTTGGAATCTTACGTTGCTAATTAAGCGAGCATTCAACGGATTTGAAAATAAACTTCCTATTTTGTTTTGTGAAATCCACACCTGGATACGACGACGTCGGAGGAGAGCAGGAAGACCAGGCTGAAGGAGAACCCAAAGAGGGCGACGGTGAAGATGATGACCATGGTGGCGACGTCAGACATCGTCTTGCTGAAGTGGATGCTGATGGGGCCCAGGCGGCTGTGCATCTGCATGAAGTACGCAAGTCTGAAGAGGAAATTAGGCGAAAGGTCGTACAAATATGCGCATTTATACAACAATTTAAATGAAAAAGGGTTTTTACTACAGCCGCAGCATCTTCGTGCTAGTGTTATTTTACGGGGGAAGTAAACTCTGATGCTGCATGTTGTTGTTGCTGTTGTTGTTGGTGCTGGTGCTGCTGCTGCAGCTGTTGTAGTTGTTGTTGATGCTTCTGCTGCTGTATGCTGCTGCTGTTGTTTTTGCCTTTCTGTTATTTCTGCTTCGGATGTCGTTAGTCTATTATGCTTAAGCATTCCATTGTTGCTTCATTCAAAGAGACCGCAAAAATCACCTGAACGCTGCGATGGCGGCTCCGAACCCAAAGAGACAGACGGCGATGTTGTTGACCTGGTTGTAGACGGCGAACTCCTCGTCCTCGCAGATGACCACGGTGTAGTGCACGTAGACCTGGACGTTCTTGCAGCCGAACCCGGCCGAGGCGTAAATATCAAGCAGGAGGGAGGACATGACGAAAACGTGCATCAGGATGTCGAAAAGTCGCCAGAAGGTCAAAAAGTGACGGAGCGTCCTGGAAAGACAAAAATCACCATGCATGTGGAAAAAACAGTAAAAGCTTGTATGACTTTTCTGCGCATTTCAATGCCAGTAAGTGCTCACCTCAGCATGCCAAAGAGCAGGAAGTAGCAGTAGAGGGTGTTGAAGCTGTAGACGAGCAGGAACCACTGATACCAGGTGATGTAGTAGTCGGATCCTCCCCCGCCGGTCAGCTTCTCAGAAACTGGGCGGATCACGCTGACCACCACACAAGCCAGGAACAACAGGAAGTAGCCAAGGGAGCTCAGGAACCTGGGATTGAAGAACAGGCTTCACACAAGGATTTCATGCAATTCGATGGGATCCTGCGCACCTGTTTAGAGGTGAGTCCAAGTTGACAGTCTTGGAGGCGCAGTAGTGGAGGTACTTGAAGTATGTCCTCTGAATCCAGGAGGAGGCAGAGTTTGGGTGAGGTAACTCTCCGCCCCTCAGGTCCTTCAGGTCCCTGCCAACCTCCACAAAGCAGGCATGGACAGCAAAGAGGGGAGTCAGGAGTACCTGTGCTGCAAAGTACAGCAGCTTGAACAGTGCTGGCTTCCCCTGCCACTGGACGTGGCCGTGCCACTCCCGTCTGAGGAACTGTTGGCAGTACATGTGGGTGGCAAACTCCTTGTGGCTGTGCTCCACGGCCAGTCGCACCCTGGGGAACTTGATGGAGGATGTGAATTCAAGGAAGTACTTCTTGGATGCTGCCTTCTCCTCCAGCAGCAACGCCACCTCCCTGGAGTTCCTGCACCTTCCAAGTATCTCAGCAGACAATCTTCTGCAGTTGTGCACGATCTCCATGCACTCGGTCCTGTACTCTGGCCACTCCTTGCTGCACCAGTATGCCAGTTGCGCCAGGTCAAAGCACCTGTAGATGGGATCGTTGCATTCCAGATGCAGCGGGCAATTGTCTCTGGGCATGAACTTGTCATTGCCGGGGCAGTAGTGGAAGCTGTTGCGCGATTTGCTCCTCTTCCTTCCATACCTCTCGAATGCCCCTCCTCCACTTTCCGCTGCTTCGTCAAACCTGGAGTCAAAGGATGTCCACCTTGGCACCGACGACGACAGCAGCGCCGGCGGAGTCCTTATCCTGGACCTCTGCTGCTCTGACACGGACTCCGCCTTCCGGACAGAACAGTCACACTGTGAAGAGGAATCTCCGTCAATGTCAGCTCCGTCGGCGGCGACGGAGTAACAGGAGAAGATGTAGGCAGGGGTGGCCATCATGCGGAGGACGTTGATGACGTAGATGTCGTCTTCCTCCTCCTCGTCCAAAGCATCGTTGCGGTACATATCGGCAATGTCCTTCAACCGGTCCTGGAATTCTTCCTTGTCCTTGGTGCCCGGGAGACTGCCAAGCTTGAGCCTGAAACCCTTTGCCACGAGAGCCTTGACCATCTGATTAAAAGAACATTTATAATTTGTGCTAATTACATGGCACACTCGGTGAATATACCACCTTGTAATTCCCTTTCTCGCATGCCCAGATGAGAAGGGGACTGTTGAGCCTTGGTTCGTCGTCCAGCCTCGGCGGGAAGGAGTCGTAGGCCATTGAGAGGACTTCCTTGAGAGGCTCCTCCGACTGGAAGCTCAGAGTCTTTGGCAACAGGGCAGAGAAGATCTGGCGCCAAAGTCCCGGAACCTAAAGTTTTTCAAAGATGATTTTCCCGCCTCTTTTTTTGGCAAAATGTGGCAAATCCCATACCCCTTCTTTTGTTGAAATCACTCTTTCCGTGATGTCGAAGACAATGCCAAAGAGCTCCATCTTTGGCATCGCGGAGAGGAGGCACTGGACAGCGTACTCGACCCCCCCGCTTCTCAGCATCAGGGACTCAAGCTCCTCCAACTCCTTGTCGGACAAGTCGGTGCTGCTGTGGTGGTCCCGTAGGGTGAGGAGGAAGCTCACCTGCTCCTCGGAGAATCGCCGCCACTCTGGCGGCCTGCGCCGTTTATCCATGTTTCTTAATTCTTAATTGCTGGGGAAAACAGCTTGTCCGGGCAATTTAGCTCCCACCTGTTTTCCATCAGTGCGGCCCTCCTCCTTCTCTTTCGCTCCTCCTCCAGCCTCGCCTTCTCCACGGTGGCCCTCCAAAGGGAGGAGACATGAGCTCTTCCATTTCCCGAAGACATTATTCCGAACACCCAGACTCTATTTTGGCCGCTTTGCGAACGGGAAATATCATGCTTGAGTGGGTCCTTCTCTACGGGCCCTGATCAAAGATCAAACCGAGATTTGTGTACAACTGAATCGAAAAGAAGACTTTGTTGTTCGTTGATCATGTCTTGTCATCCTGTCTCTCCTCTCAATCGAAGAAGTCGGGAGAGATGAGAGGATCCAGCGGCAATGTTTGAGTGCTGATAAAAGTGTTTGCGCAATTTCCCCACCTCTCAAGAGTACTCTACTATATACATTGCTTGCTTTTGTCAGTCAATTACGGCGCCATACAAAAGTATAGTATATTTATATTTTGCTATATCACGCGTACTGTATTTTGCAGTTCAGACGTTGCTCTAAGTCCCTTGATGCTGGTGGAAGCTGGGTTGAGCAAACTGCTCCCGCTTGAGTCTGGCGACGACCTCCTCTACCACCTCCTTCTTGATACGCATCATGTCATCCTTGGTCATGCCGACAAATTCCTTGGAGCCTGGGGTGTTCTTCAGTCTGACAGGGGAAATACGGTTAAATAGGCTCATAGAGTTCCCAAGAAAAAACTTCCTACCTCTTGTCTCTCATCATCTTGTCAATTATTCCAACCATGATCCTGGCATGTTTCTGCCTCTTCTTGAAGGCGCTCTTGTCATTCTTGCATTCAGCATAGGAGAAGGAATTGTCATCATCCAATACCCTTCCTAGACGTGCTGCCATCCTTTTCCTTGACTTCTTGGTGGCCATGACTGTTACATAAAAGAGTATCCAGACAATGTTAGTCATGGTGAAGGGAGGCGGGAGGGCGCTGGTAATATCATAGAACTCTATCCAGATACTGGTGCGGGTGAACTTCCAGAAGAGCTCTCTCTCATTGTCAATTCTCTGCACTGTTGAGTTCATGGTGGCAATGAGTAAGTTGAGAAAGACAACTACTGCCATGACCTGATACATGGCATAGTTTACTTGTATGAACGTGAACACTCCACTGTCAAAGTCGAAAAAATCTGATGGTCCAGGATTCAAAATCGTCCAAAAGAGATTGTTCATAAGCTGCACAAATCCTGCTGAGTACACACTATCATAAAATTCACTGTATTCTTCAAGTAGGCTTCCATTGAAAGATGCATTGTGTGGTCTTTCATTTTCCTCAAAGAATACATCTCCTGTGAACATGTAGGCAAACCCCAGAGAATATGCCAGAATCAGCAAGCCATATAGTGCTACCATGGACACAAAGTCGAGGGTGACCCTGCTGTAACTAATGACAACAGGCCCAATCTTGTCATGCATCTGCATGTAGTAGGTGAGTTTTAAGATGGCCCCAACAGTGGCAGTCCCGAAAAGGCACAGAGATATGTTGCTCCACAGCTGCCTCCGGTGTAGATCCTCCTTAGGACAAGAGTAGATATTTGCTGTCACATGTTGGCATGGGTCATCAATGTACAAGATCAGGCGCAGCAAAAGACTTGTGAAGAGGAAGGAGTGCGTTAACAGGCTAGCAAGCCTCCAAATGTTGAAGAAGTGAGAAACAGTCTGAAGCTGGAAATAGGTGAGCAGGTGTTTGTACAGGACATTGAAGCTGTAGATCATGATGCACCAGTGGAACCATTCAAAGTCCACCCTGTCGTCTTCACCTCCCGAGAAAGTAACAGAAGCTGGCCTGACAGCAGCTATGGCGAGGAGGAACAGGAAGACCATGTAATATCCAATCATGGTGAGGAACCTGTTCAGGGGAGCATCCAAGTTCAAGGTGGTGTTCTCGCAATAGTGCATGAAGCGGAAGAGGTTCCTCTGAAATGGTGTTCTTGCACTTGAGACCTCTGGCAACTCATTGTCATTCATGTACTTTAGGTCCCTTCCAGAAAACACAGTGAGGGCATGGATGACAAAGAAGGGTGAGAGGAGAATCTGGATGAGGGAGTACACCAGCTTGAAAGTGAAGAGTTTTCCCAGCCAGGGAGTGTGCCCATGCCACTCATTCCGTAGGTACTGCTGGCAATACATCTGACCAACAAACTCCTTGTGGCTGTGTTCGATGGCCAGACGGACCCTTGGGTAACTCATGTAGGTCACATGGTTGCCAAAGTACTTCATGGCCCCAGCCTTTTCCTGGAGCACCGTGTTCACCTCTTCAGAGTTCTCGCAGTAATCCATAATCCTGGCCGACAGCTTGCGGCAGTGCTGGGCGACCTCCATGAACTCGGACCTGTACTCTGGCAGCCTCTTGCTTCCCTCCGACGCCACTTTGGCCAGGTCAAAAAGGCGGTAGATGGGGTCGTTGCACTCCATATGGTAGACACAGTCCGGGTGTGGGACGTACCTCATGTCGTTGGCGGGGCAGTAGTGGAAGACGTCGTCACTCATGGTCATGGCCATGATGTCATTGAGGCCGAGCCTGGGAGCATGCTTCCCATCTCCAGCGCCGCCTCCGCCTCCCACCTGACTGCCTCCTCTCCCCCTGCCTCTTCCTCTGCCACGTCCTCTACCACTCTTGGTGCTCTTGAGGTGTCTGCCAAAGAAATCACGGGAGAAAAGAATTTCCTTAAAAAGGCAATGATACTGGTTATGCAAATGCTACTTTTTTCTTTTACCATATTTTGTTCTACGTACGCTTTATGATTTTCTACAGACAGGAACGAATTGAAAAACGAAATGACGAATTCTCATCTTGGAACTTTTCCCCACAAGACACACACTTCCCAAACGCTTTTACCTCTCCACACACTTCCCCACTCCACCCCCTCCTCCTCCTCTTCCAGCCCCTGACCTGTTTTCGCACTCGCAGGTCGTCCTCCTTTCTTCCCCTTCGCTCTCCTCGAGGTCGACCTTCCTCTCGGCCACCACGCTGTAGCAGGCGAACACGTAGGAGGCCCTGGACATCATGCGGAGGAGGAACAGGTTGTGGATCTCGTCGGTGATGACGCCCCTCGCCCGCTGCTCCTCGCTGAGGAAGGGGAGCTCGGCGTAGTCGCGCCAGGAGGGCTCGCCGCGGGTCAGTCGGCCGCCCTGATAAAAAGGGTTTTTTTAAAAAAAGTTTTATATTAAAAAGTATGTGAGGGAACTTAAAGGTTGATATTTTCGTGGGTTTTAAAAATGATTTTTGTATCATTGTAGATTTTTTTACCTTTCCGCTGTCGGTCATCAGGTCCAACTTGATGCGGTACCCATATGAGACAAACAGCCTAAAAAATATTTACCGTTATGTAAACAATTAATAATTTTTTTCTGTCTTTATGCCAATTTCTTGTACCTGACCATATCGTAATCGTCCCTCTGACAGGCGGCCAGTAGCGAGGGATCGTTGGGAGCCGGTCTAGAGGAACCAGGCCTCATCGGAAGTCTTTTTTTAAAAAATAGTAACATTATTAATTCAACGTTTTGGAAATCCTGATGTTTACCTGATTGGTTTTACGTCGTGCGCCATCGCCAGCAGCTGCCTTACTCCCTGCACCGAACCCAGGTCTATCGCCTTGCGGAAGAGGCCGGGGAACACGCGTGACCAGAAGGAGCTGTACTCGCTTTGAAGGCCGCTGCCGAATCTGGACATATAAACCCACTGCACTTTCAGAGTTCAGCTGCAGTTAAGCAGCAGCAGATAGCAGAACAGCAGTAGCAGCAGAGGAAGCAGCAGCAGCGACAGCGACAGCAACAGCAAAAGCAGCATCGTCTCAGTGGGCTGATACGAATGCAAGCATTAGCAGCTTTAAAAGTATTTTTTTGGGGGGGGGAAACAATGTAATATCCACCTTTTTTCCTCCGCCGCCCTGTCTACCATAGCGAAGAGCGCTGCGAACTTGTCCGTCTCCCTCAGCTCCATGGTGACGCAGAAGCACTCGTTCAAGAATCGGTGGAGGTCGGAGCCGCTCTCCAAGATCACGGAGAGGACATCCTCCTCGCGGTCGTCGCCAAGGTCGGCATCGGGGTCCTGGAAAAAAATTATACAGCGTCAAGAATTCAAAATATCCTTTTTGTGAGAGCCTTGGAACAATCATACTTCAGTTTAAGAAAATGGCTTTAAAATGTACTATTACTTTTTCCAAGCAGCAAATGTTTGCGACACATCGAATGTAGTCATGAGAATTTTGTAAACATCATCCTGAGACTTCCAGACTCGCCTGCAGGTTGAACAGCAGCTCGAGCTGCTCCTCCGAGAACCTTCCCCACTCCGGCCTCATTGATGCCCTGCTGATGTGGCTGCTCATGGCATCCCTCCTGCTGCTGTCCGCCCTCCTCCTCCCCTCGCTGCTCAGGACCTTGTCAACGGCGTACTTCCAGTTGCGGTTGGCCATGAACGCAGAGATCTGTTCGCACAACATTATATTTGGCAAATTAACATTTGAAAAAAATATTTTTTACCCTTCTACTGTTGCTCCTTCTGATTCCGCCTTGCCCTCTTCCTTGAGAGTTGAATCCTCCTCCTCCTCTTCCCCCTCCTCTTTCCCCTCCCCCTTCCTCCCAAGGAGGAGGAACTTGGAGGTGATGTTGGTCCCTTCCAGACATTTTCTGCTTACTTAATGCAACAAAAGAAAAAAAATATGGGAAGCTGATTGTTGTCCTTTTCGCGGTCAGGGCAATTACGCATCGCGGCGACTTCACAGCGAGAAAAAAATGGGGGGCCTTATCTCTTTCTCTTTCCCAGACTCATTTTGAGTGACTTTTTGGGCAGGCAGAGCCTGTGTGTCAGCAGTGTACGAAGGGACAAGAAGAAGTTGTCTGTCAATTTCGTGTTTGTTGAGGCGGCGTCAGATGATGATTCTTAGCTGTGTAAATGGGCGACTTTCACGAGACATTGTACGTTATACATTCTTTAATTAAATTCCTTTTAATACTTTATGGAACGGAGGAAGGGTTGTCAAATAAATTTTTGACTAAAATAGTAATAGTAAATAACGTGACAAAAGACGGTAGCATTTTTACAGGGATTTCATTACATAACTATACTTCCCGCCAACAAAAGAGTTTTCCTTAGCATCTTTTGTCCTGGGCTCGCCATCAGGACTTGAAATATAGGGTAACTCCTGCTATAGTTTGTAATTTAATACCATAATTTTCATCATGTGCCTGTACCAAGTTCATCAAAATCGTCCGCCGCATTTTAGCCTTTGCCACACGCCGTTTGCCATAAAACATTTGATACATTATTTTTTTAAAATATATATATAATAAAAGCTCCGGTAAAAGGGCAAGGACGTGCTTGCAAAAGCAAAAACAAAAATGGTGACAAAAAAAATGTTGTGCCGAAAAAAAGAACTGTGAGAGGGAAACCTTTTTAGTTTATCTAATTTTGACAAGCTACTCCAGCGCCACCTAGAAACAAAACATTCCTTTTGTTGCCAGCCATT
>JAAUXU010045802.1_pt1 | contig 12860 bp, 10 predicted proteins | sample 7278151 | NCBI WGS metagenome assembly JAAUXU01 (sample SAMN14350113, study PRJNA611818) | marine sediment metagenome | isolation source: surface marine sediment (1.8m) | place: French Polynesia: Moorea | collected 2018-08 | reverse complement strand
GCGTAACACGTATGGTTATAACCGATCATCTGATGGACTCCAACGTCAGTCATCCTGCAGCCACAGGAGAGTCTGTGGGTAACTCTGAATTGCAGATACTCACGGCCAACTCGCAGCCATCACTGTTGCCTCTGGAGACTTTGCTCCAACAGAGTCAGACCTTTGAGTGTCCCTCTAACCTTGGATGCTTGACACCTCTTCTGCTCGGCGGTCACTGACTCTGCGATGACTGTGATTCCGTCAACGTGGTTGACCAGACTCAGCCCTTTTTTGTGCCTCAGCCTGTCGTCCGTGCAGCTCTGGATCTGGCCACAAATCAGTGGAATCATGGGCAGGAAGCGCAGCAACAATAGCAGCAGCATTTCTGTCGTTTGTGCGTCATGCTCAAAAAGCTCCCATGACAGGTAATGTTCTCGCTCTCTCCGCCCGCGCTGCAGTCCCGAAGTGTGAGTTATGGTTTATTACGTGATTTGATGAGCTTTAAGCTCTGTGTGTGTAGTTCTCGTGCTTGCGTGCTTGTGTGCTTGTGCGCTTGTGTGCGTGATTGTGTGCGTGCGTGCGTGAGTGCGTGCGTGCGTGCGTGAGAGAGAGAGAGAGAAGACCCGTAGCAATTGCTTGTCACGTTTCGGAACGCCAGAGGTTAATCTTTTTTGCCAGGGGTTGCACGTGAGCGCACGCACGCACGCACGCACGCACGCACACAAACACACAGAGGATGAGAACGTCGTTGTTGCTCATTCTCTAGGAGTTTTCATTAGGATCACCTTGGAGAGACCGAAAGTGGTGGCTTCGGAGGTGACTGCGGACGTGGAGGCCGCCACCAGGATGTCCAAGCAGCATCATTCAGGGGTTCCCCTCTCATTTCTCAACCAAGATCTGCTGTCTGACCGCATATTTGCAGAGCTTTTTACGCCCTCCTCCACCGGCTTCTCCGGCCTACAGATGGCGGATCCAAGGGTGCCAGCCCGCCTTAATTGGATCGGTGGCTGTCGAGGAGACTTAGCCACAGTCCGGCGGCGCCACCACCACGCCGGGTGGCGTGTCCGCAGTGTCCGCAGTGTCCGCAGTGTCCGCAGTGTCCGCAGTGGCCGCAGTGGCCGCAGTCGCTGCCGTCACCGCAGTCGACGCAGTCGCCGCCGGCGCCGCCGGCCACACCGTGTTGTGCGGGAGAGAGAACAGGGGCATCGGGGAGTAATTGCGGGCATTTCGATGAAATTAGGTTTGACAAATCGCTCCTCATCCTGGTGCGTAACAGGTTTCGCGGTTTCTCTGTCGTCATCCTCCCATTGTGCAGAAGAGCAATTCTTGGCAGCTTGACCAGGGTGGCTGAGACCACCTGAGGAGGGTGTGCGGCAGGTGGGGCTCGTACAGGGTGGCCCACGTCAACTCGCGCAAAGTTGGACAGTGTCCCCGATGTGATCGTGTTGGACGAGTACATGTCGAGAGACACTTTGCACAACAAGTTGCCGTGGCCCATGCGGGTCTTGAGGGGTACGAGAAGAAGCTGGTGCAGGACGTCATCAACCGTTCAAGTGTTCCACTCGATGCAGTCAGTTTAAGTGGGCAACCTCGAGCTGATGTAACAATAAAAGTTGGCGGTGGAAGAAATCTAGAGTCCAGTACCGAAAGTGGGTCAAGTGGAGACATGGTCGACGTCGTCAAGAACAACATGAGCAGGGAGGCTCCGTCTTCTGGAGGATGGCAATTGCCGCTTTGCCACATCCATCAGGTTGCCCATGTTGTCGTTCCTGTTCTTTCTGGCCGAGAATCGCCAAATGTTGCCCGCACCTGATGTCACCGGCCGAAAGTGCGATCAGCATCGCCTCCTGCCTCAGCCGGGCCCGTTTTGGCGCACCCTTAGGGCGCGCTCACACTTGGCAGCCCTTTTTTTTCACTCCGGTGTCCTCGAAATTTGGCAAACGCTTTTCAGAGCGTGAGATCGACAATGGCGAAGATGGCGTGAGAGGAAAGTAAAAAAAAAAAAAAAAAGACTCGAAACCACCGCCCAGGTCTTTTTTTTCCCCTCACATTTAGGGGTTTGACTAATTTCTTTTCAAGGTCTTCTTCCCCACACACCTTCATTTACAGGCCCAAGGAGAAGCTTCCTAATGAATGTGAGGCAATTTTGACTGAGGAAAAAGAAATATCATCAGTCGAGCTCAATTTATGTTGGAGGAAAAAGAAGAAAAAGTCCTCCCAGAGCTGCCATGTTTCACTTGAGTCTGGATAAGAGACACCTGAGTTCAATGTTGACGTAGGAAGAAAAGCAGATTTAGTGGTCCTGACACAGGTTCGTGATAAGAAATGCATCAGTTCAATATTAGTGGTCCTAACATGGGTTCAAATCTTTGTAAGAGATGCACGAGTCCAAAATTAGTGGTCCCAACAGAGCTTCATGACAGGAGGCACATTAGTTAGAGAAATGTGTGGTCCTAACATGGTTTGGTGATATGAATTCAATATTAGTGATCCTAACATAGGTCTGATCCCCAACGCGATAAGAAGAAGGGCAGAAGTGTAAAAAAGCATTCAAGAGTAATGGAGGTTGTTTTGCAAGCGGCTGCTGCAGCTCGGGAGGCAATAAAGAATCTCCCACGCAGGCAGGCACTAAAAGCTTCCCCCTCAGCTTGCCAGAATATTCATCTTTTAATTGAATTGCCCACGTTTGCACGCCAGAAACACATGCGCGCTCACTGGGCGGGTCCGGCCGGCCCGGGTGTCCGGTGGGCCAACCCACGGGCTGGAGCGGCCTCCAACGGCCTCGCAGCGGTCCTCAGTCTTGTGCAATGCACTGCTGGCAGTGCTGAATGCCATTGTTGTTGGCGAGTCTCTTTGCAGTGCGATTTCTTTTCTTTTTTTTTTTTTTTTGCACGTACTTCTGCACTTGATGATGTCTTAGGGATGACTGAGCTGATTTAGCTGTTTAGGGGCGCAATTGAAAGCTGATATTCACGTGAAGCTTCTATATCTGCACAGGTGAATGCAAACAATCAGAGGCACGTGAGACATAAGTCTTTTAAAGCTGAGTGTGAGGACTCGCCTGGCAATGAACTCATGCGAAGAGGACATGAGTGAAACTGACGTAAAGAGCACAGCTCTTCTCTCTCTGCTGGAAGTCACTGTTGCCAAGGGGCACCTCTCAATGCCAGTTTTTGCCAAATTGGCATTTTCCGAAACTCGTTGGCACTTTGCTGCGGATCCATGTGAACTGTCTGGCGTACGTATTTAGACGTCTGTACGAATGTGTCTATTCTAGACGTCAAGACGAGACTCGCAGTCAGTGAAGACAGACAAAATGAACCTCAGCCAACCACATTATGAGAATTGTGTCACTGAGCTGAGCAGAGTTAGGAGGCATTGAATTAAGCTAGCTTTTTGTTATGAGCTGTGCACAGGGACTGGCAGTGTGAGTCATAAGACTGTGACTGAAAGCATCTTCTGCCCTGCATCGAGTACTCGTGTCCTGAAATGAAGGCGTCACTGACTTGCATTGCATCTCCTACTGGCCTTCGATCAAGTCCGACAACTTCAGAGCACTGCACACTCGTGAAGACACTGGCAGAGTCGTGAACAACTGGGCCTGATAGGCCTTGTGCATTCAAAAGCAGGCACAATTCGAGTTGATTCCCTCACAATTTTTGCAGCATTAAGTCTGCTTTGCTTAACGGGCACAATAATTTTCGATGCTGAGTCCCCTAATCAAGAGAAGAGTCTCCATTTGACTGGGACGTCAGCGTAGTCCCTGAATGGGGGTCTTATTATATAGTTGGCATTTTTTTGCACGCAACCTTGCGAATCTGGCTCCTCTGCTCTGTGACAGCGTTTTCTGGGCCTCAGCCTGACTGACGATGCTGGACGGCTTCATTGGTAACAAGGGACTTGAACTGTCTGCAGGAGGGAACAATATCCACTGCCTGCTCACTTCTGCCTATTGTCTGACCCCTTGGGTTAATGGTGAGAGACACCAACTTCTTTTTGAGGGGTCCAAATTACCCTTGGGGGCTTTTATGGGCACCTCTGCTCATTTCTACGTGGGAAAATAGGGAATCGCTTGTCCATCCTGTTCGGGTTGCCACACTCGTCCTGGCTTGACGTAATACCTGGCGCAGGTATGAGCACGCAGAGGCCCGCCCCAAGAGACGACGGGGACGACCTGAGCATGAGCTTTGTCAACCCTGGACAGGCCATCATTCACATTCAACGCAACGGTCGTACTGTGGTAACTCTTAATGAAAAAAACCACTGTGTAACATCTCTTCACCCTCCCCCTCCCCCCCCCCCCAAAAAAAAAGAATTTAGGGGAGAGAAGCAGCTTTTTTTAATGCTTCCGCCGAAAGCACTTCTCAATTTTCTGGGAACCTTACAAAAAGTGAAGTAGAGGCTTCAATCTCTGCCTCCATCTATTCCAAAAAAGGGCAGGAGGAAGTGCTGCTTCATAGGAGGTCCCTCTGGACGAGCTGGCCCGGCAATGGCAACGACAACAACATTCCTCTGTTGACAGTCGCCTATTATGACTTTGTCCAGGAGGGATCATATTAATTTGTTCTGCAGCTATGCGGTCAGACACTGCTCCATCCACGCAATCAGCTCTCTTTCTGGAGAGACACGTGCAGCGTGGAACAACTTGATCGGGACCAATGTGGAGGCTCGCCAGTGAATTTAGATTCCGGCATCCTATTCAGAGTGTGCATTCCTGCCAGAACAGGTGATTCACTTGGTCCAATGAAAAGCACCCGAACGTGTACGACAGCTCCAAGATGATCGGCGACGGGGACAGAAAGAACCACTTCAATGTCTTCCACGTCAGAGATTTGTCTGCTCCTTGCCCAAGTTGATGACGTTTTCAGGTCCAATTTCCGTGTTGACGTCGATGGAAATCAATTTTTTTCTCCATCAAGTGTCAAGAAATTGGTGCTACCCATGTGAAACGTGCCTGGTTAAAGATTTCTCCCCGGACATTGGAATAAAAGGATGAAAAGTGATGGAGAAAGATCCATGGCCAGAGCTGCCAATCGATGAGTACTCCAGGATGCTCACTGAGCGCCAGAGCTGCCAATTGATGAATGGTCACTTCTCTGACTGATTTGCTTGACCTGCAGCAACAGGGTGGAGTTGGCCATGGGGAAAGTCTCCGTGGAGAGCCGTAATGACGCATAAAGACCATGACGTAGCCTCCAATCCGACCTCTTGATTCAATTAGCTCAACTGAAGACTACTTAATAAGACTCGGACTATTGTGCTTAATGAGCTTCAATTAGCTCATTATACACAATCTTTCCACCACCACCACCACCCCTTTTATTATCATTCAGAGATTCGAAACAGAAAAGCTGAGCAATCAAGCCTTTATTGCGGCACCCCGTAAGTCATGTGGCTGGCGCGCAGTAACAAAGCCTCTTCTTTGCCATTTGGATTACCCCAGTCTCTTGGAATTTATCCGCCAGGCAAAAACCTCGCCATAAATCAAATAAAGTCGATCGTCCCCCTCCCGTGCGTGCTCGTAAACGACTTCTTGATGTGCACACATGACTCGAAAGTTACATTAGTTTTTCTGCAAACATCAGCTGAAGCGCAGAGAGAATTTTGCGGTGCAAGCAATTTTTTGCCTCATGCATCCCGCACTACGTGTTTGTTACAATCTCGCATGCAAAGGGTTACCTGTAACGTCTGCTGCAGCAGCAAGAACCACTTCTGGTGGGTGGATTTCCATCCACTTCTTCAGGATCACTCAGATGTTGCGCAATCATTTGTTCACTTTTGCGCGCAGATGAAGAAACGAAAATTTTCAGAATTCATCACAGTTGTTCAAAATGTCCCCCGGACGTGCATCACCGACAGGACCAACGATGTCTCCATTGAGTGGAGACGCAGTCGACTGGCAAGGCCGCAGCCGCCTTCTGCTTGCTGTCGAAGCTCTTGGGGGTGAAGGGTTGGACTCTCTAGCTCTTGAGGGGGACGACGTTCAGACTCTCGCAGTTCCCCATGTCGAGGCCCTTGAGGATGACCGAGACGGTCCCGTAGTTGCCCATGTCGAAGCTCAGGAGAATGAAGTCAGACTCGCTAGATGAACGAGATCTCCCACGTGCAGCCCTTGACAACTGCGGGCTCGTCACCCAGTATGATGTGACTAAGAGATGACCTGGTGAAGAGAGTGTTCAAGCTGATTTGACCTCGAAAACAGCCTCGAATCTCCAGCCTCGGCACATGTCCAGAGGTGGTTTTCGACGATCTTCGTTTGGTCCATCTTGCAGTCGTTGAGCGACTCAAAGTCTTTAACTCGATGAGTGTAATTGTGAGTCTGTGAGAAGCCATTCTCATTAGCAGAGGCATTCATGGCTATCGACCCAGCCCTGTTATTGACTTTTGTCCGCTGGCCGAGTCAACAGCGAGTGCAACCTTGTTGGCCGAGGCCAAGCCCATCACCTTGGCCTCCTGGGACGCCGGCTGCCCCGTGCGTGCGTTGGGCAGGAAGAGGGTGGTTAAGAAGTCCATCGGCAGTGATTATGAACGAAACCACAGGGAGGCCAAAATCCTTCCTCCCTCCTCAGCACGCAAACGAAGCCTCACACATGTGAGAAAAGAAGATAAAGTGGGAAAGATAGAGAGAGAAGGGGCACAACAGATGCATCTGAGGACGGAGAAACCAGTTGTACAGAAATTTATGAGGTGCGAGATCTCCTTTTTTTCTTCTTCTTCTTCTTCTCCGCAGACTCTGGCACGCACACACAAATCAATTTGGCGGGAAAAATTGCATCCATTTTTTTCTACCCCCCCTGTAGTTGGAAAGCCTCTTCTGGACTCGGCCGGACAGTAAAACAGTGCAAAAGTGGCTGGACAGCTCAGTTGCCAAATTGACTAAGAGTTTTCTAGTTACGATTAGAGACGCTGTGCAGAACCTCTGGCTAATTCTTATTTCTTTTTTTTTTTTTGCAAGAACCAATTTCATTACATGTGCAGTGATTAAGGATGTGCGAAAAACAATCGACATTGGTAATTAAGACTTGCGTTTGTCGGTTATTTCATTAGGGGGAAATATACGTCTGAAGTAAAAGTGCTATTTGGCCAATGTTGTTGACTTGAGACATGACTTTTCTGCCACTGGTTCATGTTTTTGCACAGCAACAACACTCACGAGCTGGTCCAATCATGGATGGCAGTGCTGCTCTTGAGTCTCCGGACTCATCCAGGATCAACTTTGCATTTGTTTTCCACATTTTTGCAGGCTGGTTCGGATACGCGAAAAGGCGGGAAAATCGACACACTTGACTCACTTATGAGAAAAGTCCTGATCTTTTCAATTATCCGGACGGTGTCGATGTCTGCTGATCGCACAGCCTTAGCAATTATGCCTTTGGGTGAGATCGCGTGCAAAAAAAGGGGACTTCAATGAAGTGTTTGGTGTTTACATTGGCGGATCCGACAAAAAATTGAACCGAGACTTTAATAATCGTCATCATTGGAGGCGTTTCCTTCGCCTGCCGCGGGGTGTCATTTTCCCCTCCGGGTGAATGTGTCACCGGGTGCGCGCGCGCGCGCGCGACCCACAAACATTGTGGGCCTGACGGGAGGGAAGAAAAGAAAAGCGCGCACAACTTCTCCTCCTCCTCCTCCTCCTCCGGCGGCAACGACAACGGCGGCAGCAGCAACAACGTGGACTCGGCTGTGGTGGAGACAAAAAAGTTCACGAAATTAATTTATCACCGGCGCAGCAGGGGTTGGAGTAGGGGGGGAACCCCTGCGTTTGTTTGCTGGATGGCGAGAGAGAAAAGTCTTCCTACTTCTTTGTTAACTCTTGACGTGAGATCAGGGAGAACAAAAAAGACAAGTACACAAGTTTGAAGGATCGTCAACTTTCTCATTTTGAGCTCTGGACTATTTGGTGCTGGAGGAGCAGGAGAAAATCAAATCTTTCTTTTGTGTCTCAAGTTTCTAAAGATCTCGGATGCATTCGCAAATGAAACTGATCTCTGCGTATGCATAAAAAGTGACATTTGAGTAGTTGCGCGTGACCTTTTCGCTTTCTTCGCTGACCCCAAGCTGAGGGAGCGGTGACACTGGCAACTTTCAGGACGTGGCTCTTTGTCTGGCGAGCGGAGCCATCTGAGTCATCACCAAGACGTCCTCAGCCGACGCCGACTCCCCCAAGACGTCCTCGGCCGTCGCATAGACGTCCCTCAGCGTTCAAACTGTAACCTCACACTACTGCACTAATACTGACTACATTGACATCACCGCAAACGTTACCAATATGATGTAGCCTGACTAATATAACCTAACCAAACGTGACCTCAACGTTGTGTAATGTTGAAAATTGAGAAGGTAATCGACGGAAACCTAACATTGCCCCAACTTGACCAAGAAAAGTAAACCAACATCACCTCCACTTAACTTAAGCTGTATCCAACTAATCTCACTCTTACAGTGGACTCCAAGTCCAGTTCACAGCTTAGCCTTGGTACAGTAGACTCCGCCTAAAAGCAAATACAACCAGTGGCAGATCTGGCTCCAACCCTACAGTTACCCGTCTGTCTCAGGGCGTCACCATAAACGGAGTCCGCTGTGGTCTGTGACAAGTATTGCACTTGCAAAATGGAGAAAAACGTCTGTGAGACCAACGAGATGTGTGCGGTGGGATTGGGGAGCCCCGACCACAGGGTTGTCGTGAGTCGGTGGCGTGCAATGAACCTTCTTCACGTGCAGACGCCATCATCACGTATCCATCAAGCATCAGAACTTCTCCGAGGGTCTAATTTCTGGCCTGGGTTTTCTCACAGAAAATTGCAGTCAAACCGAGTCCAACAACGACACATGTTGTAAAGCCTTGCCGATGTGACTGATGGAGAAGCTGCTCTTCTTCAGACCAACCGAGATACCGTAATGTGAAGCTTCTCCTCTGCACCTTTACTGTTCTCCGCCTGCACTTGCAAATCGTCACTCTTCATCTCTTCTATGACTGCAAAGTCCGAGGACGCGTTTTTACCTCCTCTTTTTTTTTTTGCAAACTGCCCTGCATGAAAAATGGCGTTTTTTCCCCCTCATTCACCGTGTCTCCACGGACTGCGTAACATGTGTCACTTGCGGACTCTTCCTTGGCCGCAGTTTGTCCTCTCTGACGCTAGATGGCGCCCTCCTCGCACGCAGCATCATCAGGTGGCGCCACCTAGCGGCCAACTGGTGCACACTGTTCGACAGTATATGAAATATTACCCGCCGAAGGGGTGACTGCAAGGCCAGGCAAAAAAGGAATGACAGAGCCTGAAAGATTTTTAATTAAAAAGTATTAAATCTTGTTTTTTCTTCTTCGAGGATGCTTTCTGGGTCATAGACGATCATCACAGCAAGTTGGAGTGGAATGAATATGACGACCACCAAACGCTACATTAGATATAATTGTTTCAAGCGATTATACACATGATGACAATTGTTGTGCAGCACTCAGCGACCATCCTGAAGTGGTGCAGCCACCAGGTGGAAATTATTGATCCTATTACTGGGGGGGCTCAAGTGAAATTGTGCTCCGTCGCGTTATTTTCCGTACACATTGAGGACTCTTTTGATACTGAAGTATCGATCGATACAACAACTGTTTGTTACTTCCGGCCTCTGACTTCTGAGTGTGAGTGTTCAATTTCAGGGGGAATCCCCGGTAGTTGCAAAGTGAACCCACACAACGGATTCATTTACATACAGTATGAGCAAGTTGATTGACTTTGCAACTACGTAAAGAAATGCACCCTCGGTTGTTTACTCAACCGCACTGTTTTGTTGCCAACATCATGCAAGCTCAGTCAATTGGTTTTACGCAGCTTTCAGGTTAAAGATCTTTGAGCTGACACGCATTGATCGATGCTTGCATTGTAGTGGAAGGAAGACAATCTACACAAGGGTAAAGATCTGGCAAACCTTTAAAGAGAACACCTAAAATCTGGACACTGTTTGAAACAGTCATTTAAGGTCAATCCTGTGAATGCGTTCGATGACAGTGAAAAGTAGAGATGCCAAACTTAGTTGGTCTAAACTTTCCTACAAAGACGTTGTTTTTGAAAGGGCCTCAAGGATATCTCAGATTGTTGTTTGCCTTGATTGCATCATAAAAATTGCTGTTGCCTGCATTAGAGATCACACTTTGTTCCGATTACTGCAACTTTGGACAGGGCCAAACGTTCCACGTTCGCAGGATTCGGCTGTTGACCCTTTGCCAAAATTGAAGAGATTTGCAATTTTTCCGGGCATCACTTTGAGCAGAGCTGAGTTGGCCCTCCAAGAGATGAGCAACTGACTCGAGTTTCCAACCGCTAACTCGACTTCCCCGGAGGAAAAGTTGGTCTGACGCAAAATAGTCTGACCGAGAACGAAACCTCCTCCTCCTCCTCCTCCTCCTCCTCCTCCTTCGTCCACGTCAATCTGGCGTGGTGCTCAAGTTACGGGATCTGCGCGCGGTCTCCGGAGGGAGGCTAATTCTTGGCACCCTGTACGCTGACCCCTCCGAACCTGTCAAGGCTCGACTCCCAAGCTGTGCAGTTTCATCATGTGCTTACATTGCAAACTTCCAGAACAGACATCCCAGTACTTGAGGGACTGCAGTAGAGATGTTGCATTATTCGAGGATTTCTTTTCTTTTGCTACCCGTGGTGTTGTAATCGTTTTTCACGTTATGTTTGCATGCAATGATGCAAAGTTATGACAATGGCCACGGTTTCTTCTCCAAAGACTGTACAATCATCCATAAATCGTTGGCTTCCAGCCAATGAGCCAAGATTGACTTTTTTGGTCTTGTGACATGACCAGACGGTCAGTAGTAATGTGAGAGTCCATGTACGACCTACGTATGTTTACCCGACGGGTCCATTTTACCTCTGTATGAAAATTTGCATTTCCATCACCCTTCCTCTCGCCTGCCTTAAGAGAGTGCATCATAATTCATAATATTATTCATTGATGCGTGCGTGCGTGCGTGCGTGTGCGAGAACCGTTCGAAGGTCAAGCCCATCACGGCCATCCCCAAAAATGCGCTCGCAATAAAAGCATGCCCAAAAAATTAGGCCCTTCTCACGCTCAAAAACAATGGGGGGCCCCTGCTCGTCTTCGGACCTTTTTTTCTTCTTCTGGGGGCGCCCATATAAAAGTGGGCGAGACAAAGGGTGTGTGTGCGGGAAGGGTGCTCAACTTCATAGGTGGATGCAAGCTCAAATGACAAATGAGATGGGGCAGACCAGCATTTTGAGCGTGACGACATGATTTGCTTTGAGTGTGAGCAGCAGCATTCCTGGGCCTGCACGTGTTAGGCCTCGTTGCCTCCACTTCCTCTGACTCTTTTCTTCTTCCAGGTAAGCAGCCGCGGCCCGATAATTATTTATGGGCAGGTCTGGTTATGGGCGGAATTACGATTTCAAGGTGAATGGTGATTGCACCTTGGGCTTCCTCACATTTCTCTTTATATGAGGTAAGTGCGTTATTAATTCACTCTCGGTGTGCCACAAATGAGTAGGGGCAGTGGAGAATGGGCAGGCCCAAAAACATCCCCTCAAAATGTCAACGAGATTGCGTTGGGAGAAAAGATTTAGGTGGACAACGAATCTGCCAACATAATCGTCGATAAATTTTCATTGAGATTGGCTCGTCGATTAAAGGTCTCCAACAAGCCTATGCACACATGGGGTGGGGAAAAGGTCGAGCTAAGGCCATTCATGAATCGGCCTTAGCTCGACTTGGACGTCTTAAATAAAAGATATTCAACTAATGAGTGGAGCAAATTGTTCTTCAACAAATTAACTCATCCTTTCAGACTCCTCAGCCACTCCTGTGCAGTGGCCAAAAAGAGTCATAAGCTCAAACAACTACTGTTGATTAAGTTTGTTTTTGCCTCCTTATTATGACTTATTCGAATTCGTTCGGAAATTGGCACGGGAAGAACAACCTCTCAACATTGGCACACTCAAGGATGTCATTCCTTCCCCCCCCCGCATTGTTGATGCTTCTTCACCTCAGTATTGAATTGATCATTTCAACATGATTGCTGACATTCGAATAAAAAAAAGCTACAATTTTGGCTCCTTCGTGCCATTGTTGTCAGCCACTTGTGCACAGCGGCCAAGAAGAGTTACAAGCACTTCTACAACTGTTGATATTGCTCCTTGCCGGACTGAGAAGAGGATTTTTACATGCTAGGAGCTGCTTTCTGCGTAATACATGTGTTTAAAGGTCGAGCTCTAAGTGGCAGTAGTTAGTTACTACTAAGCAGGCAGGCAGGCAAGGCTATTATCGCAGATGCACGCGTGCGTGCCAATCAGCATTCCACACGCAAATGGCTGGCATTTATTTTCCTTTGTGCTTACTACCCACAAGTAGGGACAACTGCGTGAATATTTAAGTATCAAGATTTCGTGGTGATAAAGCCTTCTTATCGGGAGGAAATGGAGGGACCCAATGCAAAAAAACACTTGTACGGACGGTCTTCGGAGAAGAAAATCTCATCACTCACCCATGTTCAGCTACTAAACGGGGCTCTGTAGACAAACGTGCGTGCAGAGCGGCAGCGCGGCACTGACAGCGCTGCACCGGGTGTCTCAAAACTCAGAGGCCCAAAGTAGTCTGCTTTGTTGGCGTTCAAGCAAATTTGGGAGTGGGGCACCCAAAATGCTGAAACATCCTTTGGGGTGCCCCCACCCCTGACGCTGAGAGACCAAAGTCAAGCAACTATGAGACGATGGGGTCAGGAATTTGGCACCCCTGACACTGAGAGACCAAAGTCAAGCACGTTTCAACGTCAGGGGTGCCAAGTTCCTGACCCCATCGTCTCATAGTTGCTTGACTTTGGTCTCTCAGTGTCAGGGGTGCCAAATTCCTGACCCCATCGTCTC